>JABAOG010002509.1_pt1 | contig 23164 bp, 14 predicted proteins | sample 7062131 | NCBI WGS metagenome assembly JABAOG01 (sample SAMN14538629, study PRJNA623070) | marine sediment metagenome | biome: marine biome [ENVO:00000428]; feature: marine pelagic biome [ENVO:01000023]; material: deep marine sediment [ENVO:00002113] | place: India: Arabian Sea | collected... | reverse complement strand
GCATGCTCCACGCCTTCGCGGTGGAGAGGCACGATCATCACCGCGGGTGCGCACGCCGGCGAGGACCGTACGACGCCGGCGAGGAGCTCTGGGCCTTCGTGCCGCCGATCATGCTCCCGCGGCTCGCGGCCTCGATGAGCGCTCACCAGTTCATGGTCGACGGCAAGCCGGTGGTGCAGGACGTCTTCTTCCGGAAGCTGCCGGGGCAGATCCACGCCGCCGACGACCCGGAGGGCTACCACAGCATCCTGCTCTTCGGTCTCCGCGGCGGCGGCAACGCCTACCTCGCCCTCGACGTCTCCGACCCGCTCGAGCCGAAGTTCATGTGGCAGGTCAGCGCCGAGTCCATGGGCGCGACCTACGGCACGCCGGCGATCGCCCAGGTGCTCGCGGACGTCGATGGCACCCTCGAGGAGCGCGCCATCACGCTCCTGCCCGGCGGCGCCGGCAACGACGTCGCCACCTTCGATTGCGGTGGCGTCCCCCAGCCGATGCCCGACGGCCGCATGAGCAAGCCGATCGGTTGTCCCTCGCGTGGTGTCGGCCGACCGCCGGTCAACGACGGCACGCTCGGTGCCCGAGACAACCAACGCTGCTGGGACGAGACCGGCCGGACGATCACCTTCGTCGATCCGGCGACCGGTGAGCTGGTCACCCTCTTCAACGACGACGTCTTCAACGCGCCGATGGTCGGTGGCATCACCTTCTTCCCCGGCGAGCCGGGGACCGTCTCCACGCGCGCGTTCATGACCGACCAGGACGGGGTCATCTGGCGCTTCGACATCTCGGACCCCGACATCCGTGACTGGACCGCGCTGCCCTTCCACGACATGTTCCACGACCGCACGGCGACCGAGGGTCAGCCGGCCTTCGAGGCGCCGATCGTCACACTCGACCCCGAGGGGAACGTCGTGGTCATCCAGGGCACCGGCAACACCGACGACCTGGAGGCGCTGCGCGACAACCGCATCGTGTCGGTCACCGAGCTGCTGACCTTCGACGCCGACGGAACGCTCCTCGAGGTGGGCGGCCGCCTCAACTGGGAGATCACCACCGAGATCAGCGAGCAGGTCACCGGCCAGCTGCAGCTCTTCGATGGGACGGTCTACTTCTCGACCTTCCGTTCCGCGACCTCGCTGACCGANNGTCGGTCGGCTCGTGGACGACACCGGGACCGAGGTGATCGCGCTCGACCCGATGCCGAACCAGCTGGTGATGGGGGTCGAGATCGCCCAGCAGCCGAGCTGCTCGGTCTTCGAAGAGGTGACGGTCAACGACCCCTACATCGGGCCGCGCACTTACTCGCAGGCGACGGCCACCAGCCCCGGCAGCTTCCAGCTCGTCGCTCAGGTCAGCGGGGACGGAACCGCAGCCACCGGTGGCACCGTCGGCGAGCTCACCCGTGATCTGCCGCGACCGAGCTCCGTGACGAGGATTCAGGGATGGGCTGGCACCGTACGGGAGTGATCCTCTTGGTCGCGCTCGGCTGCAGCTCCACCGTCGAAGACTCGCGGGAGGCGCTGCCGATCGACGAGACGAACGATCGGGAGGGGGCCCTCGATCCGAACGGCCTCTTCGACGCCGAGGGACGGCTGCGCCCGTCGGACACGAAGGTCGTGGGGCTGACGCTCCCCCGGGGGCTGACCCCGCTCGAGATCGAGCGGGAGCGGGAGCACCACTACATCGCGCCGGACGTCGAGGTGGACGCGCTGATCGCCTACCTCGGGCCGCGGCTCGTCACCGGCGCCGTCGACCGCGTCGGCGCGGGCGCCACCTTCCGCGACGCCGTCCCCCGCGAGGTGGACGAGGGCGCCGTACGCCTCGACGTCAGCGCCCATCCGAGCCGCCGCGGGGGCTCGCGGCTCACCATCGTGGAGCTCCCCGCGTCCCACGTGAATCTGGAGCCGGGCGAGCTCGATCCGGCTCGGGTCCGCACGGCCCAACAAGCACTCCGAAATCTGGAGTGAAATCGCCTTCCATGACACCCCGACCCATGGCTTTCTCTTCTCGCCGGACGCACCGCTGGTCGATTCCGCTCTCGCTCTGTGTCTTCGCCCTCGCGTGCGGTGACGACGGGCGACCGCCGCGGCCGCCCTCCGATGGTGGTCCACGCACCGACCTCGGCAGCGATGGCGGCCCGGTGGACGGCGGGTCCGATGACGGCGGCGGACCCGGCACCGACGGCGGCCCCACCGAGGTGACCTGCGCCGCCGGCGAGCGGATCGCCCTCGGGGTCGACCAGGAAGGCCGCGAGCGCCGCGTGGCGCTCGCCGCCGGAAGCGGCGGCACCCTCGCGGCGTGGAGCGCCAAGGAGGGCGTCTTCACGAACGTCTCCGCGCGCATGCTCGCGAACGACGGAAGCGTGGGTGATCCGGTGGCGCTCACCGACGACTTCGCCGACCAGGCCGCGGTGCACGCGGTCCGCACCGACGCCGGCTTCCTGGTGGCCTGGTACGACAACGCCGTCGGCGGCTTCGAGGTCGTCACCCGCGCCCTGGACGGGAGCGGCGCGCCGACGGGCGACGCGCAGCGGGTCACCGACGGTGACGCCGTGCGCCACGACAACCCGGCGCTCGCCTTCGGCCAGGAGGGGCCGGTGCTGGTCTACGTCCGCGACGAGCTCGGTGGTCGCGAGGTCTACGCCGTGCCCCTCACGGGCGACGGGTCGGTGGATGGCACGCCGACGCTGGTGCTGCCCGTGGGCTATGGCGCCTCGCAGCCGGTGCTCGTCGAGCGGCCGGCCTCGGCGCCGGTGCTGCTGGCGGCCGACCTGAACGCCGGGGGCGTCACCAACGAGCGGGCGGTCTGGTTTCAGCCCCTCACCGGTGCCTCCGCCGCCGACGGAGAGCCGCGGCGGGTCGATCTGGATGGCAACGCCGCCGGCGACGTGGCCGCGGCGGTGACGCCGAGCGACGACGTCGGCATCGCCTTCGACGTCCGCGTGGCGAGCATCCGCAACGAGGTGCACTACCGGCCGGTGCTCGCCGGCACCTCGGAGCCGGTGGGGCTCGAGGAAGCGCTCGCGGACACCCAGGCCAAGGACCCGGGCATCGCGGCCATCGGCGGCGGCTTCGCGGTGGCCTTCCGGAACCTCGAGCCCTCGCCGGCGATCGAGCTGGTGTTCGTCGACGTGGCCGGCGAGGTCCTCGAGACGCTCGAGCTCGGCGCCTCCACCGAGGCCGGTGGACCGGTGTCCGTGGTCACCACCCCCGAAGGTCGGCTCTGGGTCGCCTGGGGTGAGCAGGGCGAGAGCGCGACCGACCTCTACGCGGTGAGGGTCACGTGCGAGTGAGCGTCGCCACCCTCGCCATCCTCGCCCTGGCCTGTGGCGACGACGAGATGCCGCCCCGTCCCCCCGCCGACGGCGGTCCGCGGGACTCCGGAGCCAGCGACGCGCAGATGCCGACGGACGCGATGGCGCCGAGCGACGGATTCGTGGTGGATGGATTCCTGGCCGACGACGGCGGTCAGCCCGTCGACGGTGGAGGCTCGACCTCGGACGGCGGACCACCGGACTTCGGGACGCCGGCGGACATGGGGCCCCTCGGTGACCTCGGCGAGTGCACCGGCAGCGGCTTCGATCCCTGCGTCTGCCCCCGCGTCGCGCCGACCCTCTGCACCGGCGACGGCGACTGCGCCGCGGGTCAGAGCTGCTCGCTCAACGTCTGTGGCGACATGACCTGTCAGGCGGCCGGCGCCGCCTGTGTGGACACGGGCGACTGCGCGGCGGGCGCGAGCTGCACCGACGGAGTGTGCGTCCGCGCCGGCGACTGTGTGGACGCCCTCGACTGCGCGCCCGGCTTCTTCTGCGAGGCGGGCACCTGCGTCGATCACCGCGTCTCCTGCATGACCCAGAGCGAGTGCCCGCGCGGTTTCCGCTGCCGACCGCCCGAGGCCAGTGGCGGCTCGGGCGTGTGCGTGCCGAGCCACCGCCGGTGCGTCAACGACGGTGCTTGCCCGGCCGGTTGGAGCTGCCTGGACATCGACGGAGACGGCGACTCGGAGTGCCAGTTCGACACCGGCACCTGCGTGCAGCACTCGGACTGCGCCGATGGCGAGCTCTGCGGGATCGCCGACTCGTTCTTGCTGGCCAGCTGCGGCACCAACGGCCCCTGCATCGCCGATGGCGACTGCGGTGGCAGCGACCGTTGCCTCTCCATCTTCGGGCCGGACGTCCGCGTCTGCGTGCCCGCGACCGGTAGCTGCACCTCCGTGTCCGACTGCGCCGTGGGTGAGCTCTGTGGCGTCGCCGCCGGCAGTGCTTCGCTGGAGTGCCTGCCATGACCCAATGGGACGAGAACATGAAGAACCGATCCATCCTCCTCAGCCTCTGTTGTCTCGCCGTGGCGCTCGCGGGCTGCGGATCGGAGGATGTGCCGGGGGTCCCCGACGGAGATCGGGAGCCCATCGACGGCCACGCCGAGAGCTGCCTCGTCCCCGAGGAAGGCTGTCCCTGCGACGGCGAGGCGCCCCGGGAGTGCTACGTGGAGCACGGGGCTACCGGCGGCTCGCTCTCCTGCGGCGCGGGCACCCGCTACTGCCGCGGCGGTAGCTGGAGCGCCTGCGAGGACATCGAGAATTTCACCATCGCCCGCAGCTCGGCGGCCATCACCGGACCGGTGGCCTGCTCGCTCTGCGATCCGCTCTGCAACGTCTCCACCGACCGCCCGGACGACGGCGACATCGGCGCCGACAACTCGGACAACGTCATCTACGACCCGATCGGGGGCGGCGTGTCGCTCCCCCCGAGTCCCTTCGACGTGCCCGACCTGGTCGACAGCGACGGGGACGGCGTCGCCGACGTCGCCGACGACTGCCCGGCCACGGCGGGCAGCCCGGAGTTCTTCGGCTGCACCACCGGGACCGATGGCATCTACCTCGAGCTGCCCTTTGGCGGCCCGGCCGAGCTCGAGCCCTGCGAGCTCATGGTTCAGCTCAACAGCGTCGACGTCTACTTCCTCCTGGACACCTCGAGCTCCATGGCCGGGGAGCTCACCAACCTGCAGGCGTCCCTGACCAGCGGGACCTACCTCGGCTGCACCGGGGGCGTCATCGGCGCGATGGCGTGCACGATTCCGAACGTGAGCTTCGGCCTCGGCCAGCACGAGGACTTCGCGGCCTACCCCTACGGCGTCTCCGGTTGGGACTACGTCTACAAGCACCAGGTGGACATGACCGCGAGCGCCGCCGCCGTTCAGACGGCGGTGAACGGACTGAGCATGGGCTACGGCGAGGACTGGCCCGAGAGCCAGGTCATGGCGTTGTGGGCCATCGCGACCGGTGGCGCCCTCGGCGGCTACGAGCCCGCCAGCTCCGGCTGCGGGGCCGACACCTCGGGCTATCCCTGCTTCCGCGCCGACGCGATCCCGGTGGTGGTCATGATCACCGACGCGCCCTTCCACAACGGCGCCAACGGCTTCGGCTACGACCCCGGCATCCTGGGCTTCACGCCGCCCTCTTGGTCCGATGCGATCGCGGCGCTCCAGGCGAGCAACATTCGGGTGATCGTCGTCGAATCGGCGAACTATCCGACCACCGAGCGCAACCTGGCGCTCAACGACTTCAACGCGGTCTCGGTGGCGACCGGAGCGGTCGACTCCGCGGGCGATCCGCTGGTCTACAACATCGCGAGCGACGGCAGCGGCCTCGGGGGCACCTTGGTCACGGCCATCGACGACCTCGCCAACTCCACGCGCCTCGACATCGACGCGCGGGCCATCGACAACCCGGCCACCGCCTTCGACGAGCGGCAATTCGTCGATTCGATCACCGCCGCGGCGTACACGCCCTCGGGCGCCTGCAACAGCATCAGCGGGGACACCTTCATCGCGTGCGTGCCGGGCTCCGACGTCCGCTTCGAGATCGTCTTCCGCAACGACGTGGTGACGCCGACGGACATGCCGCAGGTCTTCGACTTCTGGATCCGCGCTTACTACGACGGCACCTCGCTGGCGGCGGAGAAGCCGGTTCGGATCGTCGTGCCGGCGGCGAACCCCTGCGTCCTCGCCGCGACCACTTCCGATCCCTGCCCACGGCAGACCGGCTCCTACTGGCGCGTCCACGACGCCAGCGAGGGGTGCGAGATGCCGCCGGAGCGCCCGGTCTGGGGTGAGTTCGACTGGACGGCGACGACCCCGACGGATACCTCGATCCGGTTCACCTTCCGTTCCGCGGATAGCGAGGTCGACCTCGGCGGCGCGACGCCGGTCTCGGTGACGGTCCCGACGGCCACCCCGACCGTGGACGTCGGCGCGCTCCTCGCCGGCGCGGGGATCGATCCCACGATGCAGTACCTGCGCGTGCAGGCGACGCTGACCGGCAGCCTCGACCACACCTCCGCGCCGGTGCTGCAGGAAATGCGGCTCGACTACACCTGCACGACGACCGAATGAGCGTGGGCCGCTGGTGCTTCGCGTTCGCGCTCACGGTCGCGGGCTGTGGCGACACGGGCCCGATGGCGGGCGACGGCGGCTCGGATCTCGGTGGGCCGGCCGACGCCTCGCCGAGGGACGGCTTCGCGCCCGACGCGCCGCGGGTGGATCTCTCGGTCCCCACCGATGGTGGCGGCGAGGTCGATGGGGGCTGGGGTCCCTGCTCGGTCGCCGGCGAGCCCGGCGTCTGCATCGACGTCGCCGAGTGCGACGGAGTGTCGACGGCGGGCCTCTGCCCCGGCCCCGCCGAGATCCAGTGCTGCACGAGCGGTGAGGGGGGCACCTGCGATCCGGCGGACATGCCCACGCCGAACGCGGGGCTGAGCGAGGGGCCCGGCACCGGCGCTTGCCCGGCGGGCATGGTCCCGGTGCAGGGCTTCTGCATCGACCGCTACGAGGGCGCGCTGGTGCTCGTGGACGACTCGGGGCCCATCGGCTCCTGGTCCCCCTACCACTCGCCCGACGGCGTGCGCGTGGCCGCCATCAGCGCCGCGGGCGCCGTGCCCCAGGGCTACATCAGCGGCACCCAGGCGGCGGCCGCGTGCGCCGAGGGGGGCAAGCGCCTGTGCACCGACACCGAGTGGCTCGCCGCCTGCCGCGGCGCGACCGAGCGCGTCTATCCCTACGGCGACACCCGCGTCGACGGCCGCTGCAACGACGCCCGCGCGGTCCACCCGGCGGTCGAGCGCTTCGGCACCACCGAGGACTGGATCTGGTCGCGGCTCGGCGACGCCTGCATCAACCAGCTCCCCGAGAGCGTGGCGCTCACCGGTGACCACCCCGACTGCGTCACGCCCGAGGGCGTCTTCGACATGATGGGTAACCTCCACGAGTGGACCGCCGATCCGGCGGGCACCTTCCGCGGCGGCTTCTACGCGGACACGATGGTCAACGGCGAGGGGTGCCTCTACCGCACGACGGCGCATTCGGTCGGCCACTGGGACTACTCCACCGGTTTCCGCTGCTGCGCCGACCGCTGACCGGCGCGGGCGCACGTGCTAGACCGTGCAGCGATGCGCGCAGTTTGCGTCTACTGCGGCTCCAGCCCCGGAGCCGATCCCGTCTACCTCGAAGCCGCCCGCCAGCTGGGCACCATCCTCGCCGAACGGCAGCTGGGCCTGGTCTACGGCGGCGCCAGCGTCGGGCTGATGGGCGCGGTGGCCGACGCCGCCCTCGCCGCCGGTGGCTCGGTCGTCGGGGTCATCCCCGAGTCGCTCCGCTCGCGGGAGCTCGCCCACGGCGACTTGACCGAGCTGGTGGTCGTCGACTCGATGCACGAGCGGAAGGCGATCATGGCCGAGCGCGCCGATGCCTTCCTCGCGTTGCCCGGCGGCCTCGGCACCCTCGAGGAGCTCTTCGAGGTGCTGACCTGGGCGCAGCTCGGGATCCACGCCAAGCCCTGCGGCGTGCTCGACGTCGCCGGCTACTGGAGCCCGCTGCTCTCCTTCCTGGACCGCTCGGTGGACCAGGGCTTCATGACCCAGCTCAGCCGGGACCTGCTCATGGTCGGCGACGACGCGGGCAAGCTCCTGGACCGATTCGCGACCTTCGAGCCGGCTCCACGCCGACGTTGGCTCGACGCCACCGAGACTTGAGCCGCTTCCGCCCATCGGTGGCCGCTCCTCCTCGCGTTTCGCCGGCAGCCTGCTACGCCGGGGAGTCGTGCTCTCCCAGCTGAAGAACGAAGTCACGAAGGCCGGTCTCGAAGGTCGGGCCATCGACGACGTCGTCGCTCGTGTGCCCGCCCCGGCGGTCGCCGATCTACTCGGAGAGATCGCGCGGCAGGTCTCGGTCGGCACGCTGGGGACCTTCCTCCAGCACGGCGGCGTGAACCGCTTCATCGAGCGCCAGTTGAGCCCCTCGCGACGCGAGCTGGTCGTGGAGGCGATCCGCGACTTCGTCGCCAAGCCCGACGAGCCGCCCTGGCGCTGGAACGTCATCGCCCACCACGACTCGGTGGTCGGTCGCATCGAGGCGCCGTCGCGCACGGTGAAGGGCATCGAGAAGTGGGCCGCCGAGGAGGGGGTGGCCGAGCGGTTGATGGATCCGGCGCAGAACGCCTTCGCCCTGGTCGACCCGGGGATGACCTGGTCCATCGACCGGACCGAAGGCACCGTCGCCGAGCTGCTCCGTGCCCGCGGGACCTATGGCGGACCCAGCCCGGAGAAGGCGGTCATCGCCTATCTGCGTTGGGCCATCCGTCGCCAGAAGCTGGAGGCCCATCGGAACAAGATCTGGTCGACCCGGCCGAAGGAGCACTCGCTCCGGGTGCTCTCCATCCGCCTCGAGGACGCGCTCAGCCGCCTGGACGTGCGCTCCGACCGGCCGGCGCCGCTCGGCCGCGCCGAGCTGACCATCGTGCAGGACCCGCCCGGCGCGCGGGTGGTGCTCGCCGGGCGGAAGGGCCCCGACGAGCTGACCCTCGGCTTCACCGGCTACGAGGAGCTCCCGCTCTACCTCGACCGCGACCACGCGGACCACGAGCACCGGGTGGTGCTCGAGTGGGCGATGGACGCGGTCCACGATCCGAAGAGCCCGCTGCGGCCGGCGCTCTTGCAGGCGCTCGGTCGCCCGAGCTGGGAGCGGCTCGTCGATCGCATCGAGAAGGTCGCCCAGACCGTCGTCGATTCGCCCAAGGTCACCCAGCGCGTCGCCTACCGGGTGAAGTCGCACGGCACCCGCGGCGTGAAGGTGGTCAGCACGCTGCAGAAGCGAACGAAGCGGGGCTGGTCCAAGGGGCAGGAGACCGCCGCGCGGCAGCTGGTCGAGCACACCGCCGCGACCGAACGGGACCGGCGCGCGCTCGAGCGGCTCGCCCGGGCGGAGGAGCACGACGAGGATCCCCGGCACGAGTGGCGTCACGCTCACGTGCTCGAGGCGCTGATCGGTCACCCGGCGGTCACCCTCGGCCGGACGACCCAGCGGCTGGACGTGGTGCGGGCGACGCCGCTCTTCGCCCTCGAGCCGGCGGACGGCGGCTACAAGCTCGTGGTCCGGCTGGACGAGGTCGAGGTCGACGACTTCGGCAACCACCAGTGGCTGGCGACCCTCGACGAGGAGAGCGGGCGGGTGCACGTGGCCGAGCTCAGCGAGCGGGTTCGCGAGATGGCCCAGGCGGTCGCCGAGCATCGGGCGATCGTGCCCCCGGCGGTCGAGGGGCGGCTGCTGACGAGTCTCGCGCGGGTGCAGCCCGACGCGGGGCTGGTCGTGCCCTCGGCCCTCCGCGGGGCCGCGCGTGATCCCGATCGCCGCTTGGTGGCGCGGCTCGCGCCGGACGAGCTCGGGCTGGAGATGGCCATCGGCGTCCGGCCGATGGCGGACGGCCCCTTCTGGCTCGCCGGCGAAGGGCCGCAGACGGTCTTCGCCGCCGAGGCCGAGACGCGGGTGCACGCCCAGCGCGACCTGCCCGGTGAGAAAGAGGCCGCGCGGCAGCTCGCCGACGACCTCGGCCTCGGCCCGCGCACGCGCCACCACATCGGCGAGCTCGATCGGGCGCTCGAGGTGGTCTGGGCGCTCGGTGAGCGCGACGACGTGGTCGTCGAGTGGCCGGAGGGCAAGCGCGGGTGGAAGCTGGCGGGCACCGGCGTCCTGAAGGTGCAGGTGCGCCGGGCGGGCGACCTCTTCGATCTCGGCGGCGGCGTCGAGGTCGAGGGCAAGCAGGTGCCACTGGCCGACCTGCTCGAGGCGGTGCGCGCCGGTCGTCGCTTCGTGCGGGTCACGGCGACCCGCTTCGCGCGCATCGAGAAGACGCTCCGCGAGCGGCTCGAGAAGACCTCCGACGCGCTCCTGGTGCAGGGGAAGAAGAAGGACCAGGTCGCCGTCGGCATCGCGCAGATGGACGTGGTCGACGAGCTCGTCGACGACCTCGGCGAGATCGAGGCCGACGACGAGTGGCGTGAGGTCCTCGAGCGCATGCGCGAGGCGTCGACCCTCGAGCCGGAGCTGCCCGAGGAGCTGCAGGCGGAGCTGCGCGACTACCAGCTCGAGGGCTTCCAGTGGATGGCGCGCCTCGGCTCCTGGGGCGCCGGCGCCTGCCTCGCCGACGAGATGGGCCTCGGCAAGACCGTGCAGGCGCTGGCGATGCTCCTGCGTCGCAAGGACGAGGGCCCGGCGCTGGTGGTGGCGCCGACCTCGGTCATGGAGAACTGGGCCGACGAGACGGAGCGCTTCGCGCCCTCCCTCGAGGTGCGCCTCTACCACGGACCGAAGCGGGCGGCGGTGCTCGAGGACATCGGCCCGGGGGTGGTGCTGCTGACCAGCTACGACGTGCTCGCCCGCGACGGTGACGAGCTCTCCGACCACGTCTTCGGGACGCTGGTGCTCGACGAGGCGCAGGCGATCAAGAACGCGCGCACCCAGCGGGCGAAGGCCGCGCGACAGCTGCAGGCGAAGTGGCGGCTGGCGCTGACCGGTACGCCGCTCGAGAACCACCTCGGCGAGCTCTGGAGCCTCTTCCGGGTGATCAGCCCCGGCCTGCTCGGGCCCTGGGCGCACTTCCGCGAGCATTTCGCGCTGCCCATCGAGCGCGACGGCGAGCAAGAGGTGCGCGAGAAGCTCGCGGCGCGGCTGCGGCCCTTCCTCCTGCGACGGAGCAAGGCGCAGGTCGCCAAGGAGCTGCCCCCGCGCACCGAGGTCGTGCTGCCGGTGGAGCTCGGCGAGGCCGAGCGCACCCTCTACGACGCCATGCGCACCGAGGCGGTCGAGGCGCTCGTCGCCGACGCCGCCGGCAAGGCGGAAGGGGAGGGCGAGAATCGCTTCGCGCTCCTGGCGGCCATCACCCGGCTGCGGCGGCTGGCCTGTCACCCGCGGCTGGTCACCGAGCGCTGGGAAGGGAGCTCGGCGAAGCTCGACGCCTTCCTCGAGCTCGCCGCCGATCTGCGCGAGGGCGGCCATCGAGCGCTCGTCTTCAGTCAGTTCACCAGCCACCTGGCGCTGGTGCGGCGCGCGCTCGATCTGCGCGGCGTGGAGAGCCTCTACCTGGACGGCAGCACGCCGGCCAAGCGCCGCGGCTCGCTGGTCCGCCAGTGGCAGGAGGGCGACGCGCCCCTCTTCCTGATCTCGCTCAAGGCCGGCGGCACCGGCCTCAACCTCACCGCCGCCGACTACGTGTTCCACCTCGACCCCTGGTGGAACCCGGCCGTCGAGGACCAGGCCACCGACCGCGCCCACCGCATCGGCCAGACGAAGACCGTGAACGTCTACCGGCTGATCGCCAAGGGCACCGTCGAGGAGAAGATCCTCGAGCTCAGCGCCAAGAAGCGCGCGCTCATGGAGAACGTCCTGTCGACCGAGGGCAGCCCGCTCAAGGGCCTGACCAAGAAGGACGTCGACGCGCTCTTCTCCTAGCCGGCAACCTGGGGGAGCTCTCCTTCGACTTCCGGGTCGATGGCGACGGCGCACCCGTCGACCCCCGGGTGCTCGTCGCGCCCCGGGACGTCGTGGTCGCGGGCGGGGTGGTCTACGTCAGCGAGATGGGGGCCGGGCGGATCGTCCGGGTGGGCGACGCAATCGTACCGATCGCCGAGGGCCTGCACCGGCGAGCGGATGGATCCGCCGAGCGCGCCGGGACACCTGATTCGGCTCGAGCCCATCTGAGATCGGGGAAGCGCGCGGCCGGGTCTACGAGGATGACGAGCCACCGGCTGCTCCTGGGTCGCCCCAGCTCGGTGCCGTCCTCAGCATGATTCGGGCCCGACAAATCGAGCGAGACGAGGCGGTCACACGCGGACCTCTCGGCGCGGGTAGAAGCGGCCGAGGTGGCGGACCAGCTCGACGCGGGAGTCGACGGCGAGCTTGGTCATGGCGCTCGAGAGGTGGGCGGAGACGGTGCTGGTGGAGATACCGAGGTGGTAGGCGGTGAGCTTGTCGGAGTAGCCGCGGACGGTCAGAGCGACGACGCGGGTCTCCATGGTGGTGAGGCCCCGGGGGTCGGTGACGTCTTCGGGGTTCCGGTGAGCGAGCATGAAGCGCTTGCCGTCGGAGTCGAAGCGCTCGACGAGGGACCAGGTTCCGTCGACCAGGCCCTGCCAGATGTCGAGGGCCTCCCGGCCGCGGCCGAGGCGCCGGCTTCGGGCCCGGTCGACGCGCTTGGCGGCCTCGGCGAGCTCGGCGCGGGCGTCTCGATGCGTCGCTTCGCCCTCCGCGTGCACGACTCGGGCGTCGGCGTCGAGGACGGCGCCGCCCCCGGGGGCGCTCACGCTCCGTGCCCCTTGGGGCAGCCGCTGCCGGAGCCGATAGCCGGCTTTGATGTGCGCCGAGAGCATCTGATACATCTGCCGTTGCGCGGGCACGAAGCGCCGCTTCTTCTTCAGCCCCCCGAAAACGCCGGTCACGCCGAGGCCGTCCACGTGGTGGCACATCAGCGCGAAGGTGTCCGCGATGGGCGCGCCGAGGGTGTACATCCACTCGGGCCCGATGCGGCGGTACTCGCTGTGCACGAGCTTCCATGCGGGCTCGTCGATGCCCGCGCGGATCACCCGCTCGTAGACGTGGCACTTCGCGCGCTCCAGCAGCCCGAGCTGGCCGGTCCGCTTCCGTTCCATCAACGCGCCCATGGCGCGTATGCGCCCCTCGACGTCGATGGAGCTGTCGCCCGAGGTGACCGGCGTCCGGATGCGGTAGCCGCCGCCATCCAGGATCTCGAAGTGGTAGACGAGGACGGCCTCCTCCGCCTGGAGGACGCTCTGGACGCCGTCGGCGATCCCCTGGAGCCAATCGGTCTCCCCGGCGTCGAGGTCGTAGCTGGCCTCGACCACGCGGATCAGGTCGTCTCTCTTCGTCCTGGACATCGTTCTCGCCGCGGAGCCTCAGCTCGTCATTGTTCATTGTCGCCCACGCATGGGGACGGGTCCATGGTTCGTTCCCCGCCTTCGGGCCCGATGCGGGCGCTCGGGCGCTGTCTCGGCGACATGATCGTTGGTAGCCTCGGCGAGGCGCCATGAACGGACGAACCCATCTGGCACTCGTCGTGCTGCTGGCGGGAGCGGCTTGCACCAGCAAGAAGCTGCCCGCGGATGAGGTCATCCGCGCGGGCCCCGACCTGGGGGGAAACACCATCGCCCCCGACGGCGCGATCATCGGTCCCGATGGTGAGGTCATTCAGGTGGACGGCGGCGGCGGCGATCTCGACGGGGCGATCGTCGACTCCGACGGGGCGACCTCCGGCTCGGACGGGTCGACCCGCAACCCCGATGGCGCGATCCCCGATCGACAGCTGATCCGCTTCGCCCACATGGTTCCGGACGGCCCCAATCTCCGGCTCTGCTTCGGATTGCCTGGGTTCCCGACCCCCGTCCCTCCCCTGCCGACGCAGACCGACTCGCCCGACGGCGTGTCCTTCCGAGAGGTGGCGGAGTATCGGGACTTCGCGACCACGGGCTTCACGGACATCGAGATCCGCGCATTCGACGCCGGAGTGTTCGGCGCCACCGGCGACTGCGGCACCGGCGCCACGCCCCTCGCCAGGCTGGTGGTCCGTGGCGTGTCGAGCCTCGCAGGCTCCCACTACACCCTCGCCGCCATCGGCCTGGCCAGCCCTTCCGCCACCAGCTGCCCCGGCGCCGACGGCCCGGAGCCGTGTGGCGCGGGTGAGGAAGTGCGGCTCACGCTGATCGAAGACCGCCCCGCCGACCCCGCGAACACGAGGGTGCGCCTGATCCACGCCATCCCGAACCTGAGGGCGTCGATCGGGGTCTGCCACGATCCCGACGGCTCGGTGGGTGGAGCCGCGCCGGTCGAGATCATCGCCCCCATCCCGCTCGGGGCCGCGTCGGCCTACGCGTCGCGCGCCAGCCTCACCACCGGGAGTCTCCGGTTCTTCTCGGCCGCCGGCTGCGCCGGGCCTCAGCTTCACGAGCTGCCGATTCCCACGCCGGGAACGCTCGTGAGCGCCATGCCGACGGTCGACATCAACGAGACCTACGGAGCCGGCGAGGTCAGCACCCTCTTCGCCGCCGGCATCCGCGGAGGAAGCGTCGGCCGCGCCGACGCCTACGTTCCAGTCCTCGACCTGCCCTAGGCCGAGGGTGGGTGGCGGCTACCAGGCGTCGTGGAAGTAGAAGACCGCGCCCAGCTCGAAGGTGAAGAGCCGGACCGGAGCCGACATGTCTGGCACCACCGGATCGCCACAGGTCACGCAGCGCGACACGATCCGGCCCCCGCCTCGCCAACGCCGCACGTCGACCCTGCCGAAGGTGAACCGAAAGTCTGCGATGGGTTCGCCGGTGGAGCGCCGCACCGTTCCGACCACGCCGGCGCGAATATCCGTCGAGTGCCCCTGGGCCTCGCCGCCGAAGAAGGAGGTCTGAAAAGCCAGGAAAAGCGCAAAGGGATCAGCGACCTGACCGGTGAGCTCGACCGCGACGCCAGGGGTGATGACCCTCTCTCCCAAGCTAATCGTCGACCGCTCACGAATCGGTGAGTCGAACCGGACGAAGGCCGACGCCTCGGCGCGGACGAAGCGGCTTCGGGCCAAGAGGTCCAGCGTCGTGGCCTGGGTCATCGTGGTCGTGTCCGATCGGAGCGGCAGGTAGATCTGATAGCCGAAGCCGAGTTGGAAGTGCTCGAGTCTGAGCGCGGCGGCCTCGAGGTAGAGCAGCGGATCGCGCACGATCGGCTCCCGTCCGCCGTCGGAGGCGATGCCCTCCCGCATTCGCAAGGGCACCAAGCCAATCTCGAGGGCATCGATGGCGCCCACCGCGAAGCCGGCGGAAGTACTGGCGAGATTGTACCTGCGATCGGATGGGCCCAGACCGCAAATCAGCCCCGAGAGGGTCGCGACGCAGTCCGAGTCGATGGCGTCGAAGCGGTGGTGATCGACGCCGATCCTGGAGGTCACCACCACCTTCCCTCTCGGCAGCGTCAGCGGGCGCTCGGTCAGACGGAGCGGAAGAGTCGCGCCCTGCCGTGACTGCTCGCCCTCCCGAGCCGCCTCGTGGCTGGGAGCGATCTCTTCGTCGGCCGACGGCTGAGCGGCCGCCACGGGCATCCACACACCCAAGGCGACCCACACGCAAACCCATCGGAGTCTGGCGCCCGTTCTCGGCCGGTGATCTGGCAGCGAATCCTGCATCGTGTGATTCGCTCTAACCGAGATCGGCGCGGGTCGCCATCATTGGCACCGCGAAATCAGAGCGGTTCTGAATGCGTGAGGAAGGCCTGATGGCTGACCTTTTTCAGCTCCGAAAGTGGCGACTCGCTGGTCGGGGTGCGTGGATTCCTTGGGTCCCGTTCGTGAGTGGGCTCACGCGCCCGGGAACCTCGCGCGCCGTTCGTGCGTCGGACACCGCGGACCGACGAGGAGGGATCGATGAGGAAGCGAGCATTGGCGGGCCTGGCACTGGCCCTCGCACTGATGGGCAGCAGCGCCCAGGCTCAGGAGTACGTGGACATCGACCCGACCCGCCCGGAGGAGGACCCGGCGCTGACGACGGTCGAGGTGACCGCGGACATCGGCGTCATCGGCCGGAGCACCACCGGCATCGGCGAGCCGCTGACCGACTACGGCTACGATCGCGAGCCCGGGCTCGGCACCGGCCTCGAGTTGCGCTTCCTCTTCGGCGACAACCGCTACGTGCGCACCGGCTTCGCGCTGCACGGCGTCTACCAGTCCGGCCCCTACTTCGGCGCCGGCGGCCGCGCCTTTCGTCTGGGATTGACCGAAGCCAGCTTCGCCGCCCGCGCGCTCCTGCCCTGCATGAGCAACCCGGAGCGGCAGTTCTACGCCAGCGCCTGGCTCGGCGTGAGCGCGGGCCGAATGGCTGCGGGTATCGGCCGGGGCGAGATGGGCCCCAACGCCAACGAGCGGCGCATCGCCGCCGACGCCCTCGACCACTCGGTCGCCGGCTTCGTGCTCGGCGCCTCCATCGACGCCCACTACGGCATGTTCACCGTCGGCATCCGCGCGGACCTGCGGCACCTCTACGGCGTCGACACGGTCGCCGAACGCACGTTCGCCCCGTCCGCGATGCTGCGGCTGGGCGTGAAGCTCGACCGCGCCGCCGAGTACTGATCGGAGCGACAGCTCAGAAGTGCACCGGTCGACTGTGGAAGCGGTCGGCGACCAGCACGGCGTCCCGGCCGGGATCGTCGACGTCGCGCTCGATCGCCGGCGCCTCGGCACCGGCCAGCACGCGCAGGGAGGCGTGCACGGCGGTCGACAGAGCCTCTCGGTAGCCTCCTTCGAGCACGAAGGCGATGCGCCCCTCGCAGTAGCGCTCGGCGAGCGCCAGGACCTGCTCGGTCATGACCGCGAAGGCACCTTCGCTGACGTTCATCAACAGGTCGGCGGGGTGGGCATCGTAGCCCGCCGAGACGATCACCAGGTCCGGCAGGAAGTGGCGAGCGGCCGGCGCCAGGATCTCTTCCAGGGCCTCCACGAAGACCGTGTCCCCGCTCTGAAGAGGTACCGGCACGTTGATCAGCCCTCCGGGCCGGTGCCGGGGCCCGGTGTCGAAGACGGCGCCGGTGCCGGGGTAGACCGGGGCTTCGGCATGGATGTCGAAGTGGAGGATGTCCGCTCGGTCGCGGACGATCGCCTGGGTGCCGTTGCCGTGGTGCACGTCCCAGTCGACGATCAGGACCCGCTCCACGTCGTGCCTCTCTTGCGCATGGAGGGCGGCGATCGCCACGTTGTTGAACAGGCAAAACCCCTCCGGACCGTTGGGACCCGCGTGGTGGCCCGGAGGTCGCACCAGCGCGAACGCGCGCCGCGGTCCCTCCTCGGAGAGAACGACGTCGACCGCGCCGACCGCTGCGCCGACCGCCACGTCGGCGGCCTCGCAGCTGCCTCCGCTCACGGCCGTGGTGTCCGGGTGGAGCCAGCCCGACTTGCCCCGATAGGACTCCACGTAGTCCACGTGTGCCGCGGTGTGGGCCAGCAGCTTCGTGTCTCGGTCGGCCGGTTCGGCGCCGACCAGATGGAGCCCTTCGATCGGCCGCTCCTCGAGGGAAGCGAGGATCGCCTGGAGTCGTTCCGGGCGCTCCGGGTGGGTGTAGCGCATCCCTCCTTCGTCGAGCTCGCCGAGCCGTTCGCGGACGATCTCGGTCCACTCGGGGCGCTTGGGGTCGTAGCCATCGGGCGCGTGGCCCAGCATGGCGTCGTCGTAGATCACCTTCACCTGCATCATCACGGTTTCTCGTCCCAGTCGAAATCCTTGGCCCAGCTCGCCCGCATCTGCTGGAGCACGCCGGCCACCGCCGCGGGCGATACCTCGTCGAGAGGTCCGGTCTCCGCCGGGTCGTAGTGGAAGACGTAGAGGCGCGAGGCGAATTGCTCGAAGGGAAGCGACGACTCACCCATCAGCTCGCCGTTGTCGCTGGTCGAGGTGATGACGCCGAGCCCCCAGTCCTGGCCCTTGTCGTGGTTCGGGTTGAAGAAGTAGACGCGGAGGTCGCCCGAGAGGTCCTCCTCGACCCGCTGGATCGAGACCGCGTGCCAGTCGAGGAAGTTGCCGGCGAGGTTGGTCGTCGCGATCCCACACGGCTGGGGGATCATCAGAGACCGCCCCCCGTTGAAGCGCGGATGATAGGCGGCGAAGAAGCGGCGCACGAAGGTCTCCGCCTCACGGACGCGCCCGGTGAGCTCGTGGAGGACGGCGGCGAAGCCCCGATGCACCCACCAACCGTGAAACGCCGGGTTGACCCACTTGTGCTCGTCCACGTCCCGGTCGATCGCGTGCCGGCTCATCTCCCAATAGAGCCGATCGAGGTGGGGCGTGAGAAGTAGCGACACCGTGTCGAGCTCCGGGTGGAGCTCGTCGGCGACGCCCCGCTCGACCAGCCGCGAGTCGATCGTCTTGCCCTCGAACTCCATCACCAGCCCCTCACCGCGAGCGGCCCGGACCACGAGCTTGAGCAGGTAGCCCGGGTCGATCTGCGCCCAGAGGCTGATCGCCCGCGCCGACTGGCACGTCGGGTTGTGGCCCTGGTCGACGCCCCGTGGAAGCCCCAGGACGCTGAGCACCCCGGCGATGAGGAGCGCCCGAGCTGGCGGCGGGTCATCCCCGTCGGCGCAAGCGAGGATCTCCTCGGCGACCGTGGGGGCCAGATGCAGGCTCTGGAGCGCCCGGAGCCCGGCCGGCACCGGCGCGTGATACATGACGCCTCGCTCGAGAAGCCCGGACAATCCGTAGACACACTGCGCAGTGGCGGGCGTGACCGCCTCGTCGATCAGCGCGTGAAGCAGCTCCCCGTGCTCGGCGAGCGTGACCCGGCCCAGGCCTTCGACACCGAGAGCCCGGCCGAGTAGGCGCTGCCTTCCTGCCTGCGCCCGCGCGTTCGCGAAGCGCACGAGCACCGCGTGGTGAGGGCTCACCAGGCCCGTGCGACGCATGTGGGTGCTCATCGTGTCCGCCTCGAGGAGGAGCGCGGGGTCGTCGAGCGCCTCGAGGGCTGCCGCGTACTCGTCCAGCGAGGCGACGGCTCGGGAGAGGGTCGTCGGGCCGAAGAGCGCGTCGTAGAGGAGCGCCGCCTCGCGGCCCATCTCGCTGTAGCCCCATTGGGCGATCCCCTCGGCGGCGCTCTCGATCATCGCGCGTACCCGACGCACCCGAATCGGACGGGTCAGCAGGACCTGCTCGGCCTGCTGGACCAGGCTCGCCATGACCCCGTCGGCGCCGAGGGCATCGAGGATGGTGCCGAAGAGCTTGCGGATGGGCGCCCGCAACGAGGGCTCCTCGGTGACCTCTTGAGGACCGAGGTCGAAGAGAGAGCGCAGGTTCAGCGCGAGCACCTGCTCGAGGAACTGCCGAGCCTCGGCGGGCGCGACCCTGGGGTGCTCGAGCTCCCCTCGAGCGATCGCGAGGAAGCGGAGCTGGCTGCAGCACTCGATGCCGACGCCTTCACGGGTCTGGAGCGTGAGCCGCACCAGCCCGGGCTGGAGCTTCGACGGGCGATCCCAATCACTCCCCTGGAAGAGCCCGACTTCACCGAAGCGAGGGGCGAGCTCGAGGAGCGGATCCAAGGGGTCGTCGCTCTCGAGCCACTGGACCGCGAGCTCATGGGCTTCGACCTGGAGCGCGGCCTTCGCCTCCCGGTCGGTGGTCGCCCCCAGCTCGTCCAAGTGCTCGCCGAAGTATGCCGCGCGCTCCGCCATCGAGTGCTCGCCAGTCATCGGTAGAAGGGGTAGCGCTCGAACTTCTGGCAGAGGCGGCGAATGCGCTCCGGGTCGTCGGAGAAGAGATAGATGTTGCCCCAGTGGGTGCCGTTCAGGAAGAAGGGACGCTGCTCGACCTTCCGGTCGAATGGCAGCATCAGGTCGTGGCTCACGAAGGCGGGGTCCTCGACGAGCGCCGGCGGCAGCTCGACCTCGTGCACCTCGGCGCCGGTAGGATAGGCGAGGAGCACCCCGGCGTGACCGAGCCATTCGTCCTCGGCTGGGAAGAAGTCCCTCACCTCCTCGGGATCGGAGGCTGGATCCATCACCAGCACGTGGGCCTCGTAGGGGCTGAACCCATAGGCGCGCTCGATGAGCTCGAAGGCGTTCCCTCCGGGCACCCGGTAGGCCACCTCGCCGAAGTGGATGGATCCGTCGGCGGCGAGGAACCACTCGGGGTGGATGAACCCCCGCTCGATCTCGAAGGCCTCCACGAGGCGCTGGTTCATCGTCCGGATCTCCTCGCGCCGCTCCTCCAGGGCGGCCGAGGGCGGCACGAAGACCGAGTGACCGAGACGGACGTACTCGCTGATGTTCATGAAGACGATTTCCCGGTCGTGAATCCACACCTCGCAGGCGATCTCCTGGCCCTCGAGGTCGCTCTCGACCAGGCAGGGGAACGCGTTCTCGGGCACGGCCGCGAGCTCGTCTTCGGAAGCGACCCGGTAGTGCCCTTTGCAACCGGCCTCCCGCAGCGCCTTGATGTGGACGGCCCGGACCGGCTCATGGGCGAGGAGCGCGTGGTTGACCTGGTCGAAGAACTCGCCGACTTCTTCGCGCGTCCTCGCCTCCTGGAAGACACCGACCGGGATGTCGCGCAGCTGCGCCCGCCGCTTCATCATCGCCTTGTTGCGGAAGAGCTGGACCCAATCGGCGCGCCCCGGGTCGCGACGGAGCTCGGCGTCGATGGCGCCGTGCCACTCCACGAGGGGCTCGAAGAGTGGAACGGTGAAGTCGACCCCCTTCTCGCGGAGAACGGCCGCGAGCTGGTGGGCCGACGACGCGGAGTAGTGGCTCAGGTCCCAGGCGACGAACGGGATGCCGTAGGTCCTGGCGTAGTCCCCACAGTCGGAGGGACCGACGATCCACCAGGAGCGATCGGTGCGATGCATCGCCTCGATGGTCCCCAGGTGCCACCCCAGAATGGCCACCGTCCCCCGGTGAGGATCGGCCGCCGCCTTCGCCGGAGGGCTCTCCGAGGGCGAGCGCGCGTCGACCGCGCGACGCGTCTCGTGCTTGGGAGGAGAGCTCTTCCGACGAAGGGACACAGCCATCCAGCGTTGCAACCAGCGTACCGAGTCGGCTCGCCCTTCGATCGGCGCGCAGGGGCCCCCAGCGCGACGGCACGCGGCGATCGGCGCCGGGATCGCTTCCTTGGCTCTTCTCCTCTTCTCGCGGCGGTTGCGCAGCCGATTCACTCGGCTTTCGGGCGTCGCGCATCGCTTGCGCCCGGGGCTCCCTCCTCCGCTCGGAGGGGAAGGGGTGCATGGGCCGTGCCGCGGCGGTGGCCGCTCCCGGGCGGCGCGGCGAACGGGCGATGAATGGCTCCCCCGCCTGGCAACTGGGCGGCGCAGGGAACACTGGCGCGCTGCCCGCGTATCATCGCGCGACCATGCGCCGTGGCCTCCTCTTCGCCTTCCTTCTCCTGCTCTTCGCCTGTGGCGGGGACCCGGGAGACCCCTGCACGCCCGACCCGTGTGAAGACCCCAGCCGCGTCTGCGTGGCCCTCGCCGACGGGGGCGCCGCCTGCGAGTGCCCGCCGGACTCCGTGGAAGAGGACGGAATGTGCGTGAGCACACTCGAGTGCGTTCCCGGCGCCTGCCGCGGGCGGGGGGCCTGCACCGATGGCGTCTGCGCCTGCGAGGAGGGATACGCGGGGGCCGACTGCGGCGCCTGCGCCGAGGGCTGGCACGACGACGGGGCCGGTGGCTGCACGGCCGATCCCTGCACGCCCGACCCCTGCGACCCGGAGCGGCGATGCGTCGCGGTCGATGGCGCAGCCGAGTGCCGGTGCCCCGCGGGGCAGCACGAGGACGACACGGGCGCGTGCGTGCCGGATACGACCTGCATGCCCGAGACCTGCGCCGGGAACGGCACCTGCACCGAGATGGACGGCCGGGTGTCCTGCGACTGCAGCGAGGGCTGGGGCGGCACCTACTGCGACGCTTGCGACGAGGAGGCCGGCTACCACGACGACGGCGCGGGGGGCTGCACCACCGACGCCTGCCTGCCCAACCCGTGCACCGGGGCGAACCGCTCGGTCTGCTCGGTCGACGGCGGCACGACCAGCTGCGCCTGCGACCCCGGCTACCACGAGGACGCGGGCGGCGCGTGCGTCGTCGACGAGGTCTGTACCGCCACGTCCTGCAACGGCCACGGCGCCTGCTCCGACGCGGGCGGCGTGGTGTCCTGCAGCTGCGACACCGGCTGGGCGGGCACCTCCTGCGGGAGCTGCGACGCCGCGGCCGGCTACCACGACGACGGCATGGGCGGCTGCACCACCGACGCCTGCCTGCCCAACCCGTGCACTGCGCCGAACCGCACGGTCTGCACGGACGTGGGCGGCGCGGCCAGCTGCTCGTGCGACCCCGGCTACCACGACGACGGAGTCGGCGGCTGCACGACCGATCCTTGCGTGCCCGACCCCTGCGCGGCCATGGGCCAGCTCTGCCGCGACGCGGGCGGGGTGGCCGAGTGCTACACGCCGACCTGCAACGACGACAACCCCTGCACGGAGGACACGTTCGACGGATCGGCGTGCGTCTTCACGCCCCTGGCCGACGGGACGGGCTGCTCCACCACCCTCTGCGTCTCGAGCCAGACCTGCAGCGCGGGGCTCTGCACGGGCGGCGCGGCGGTGAGCTGTGACGACGGGAACCCGTGCACGACGGATTCCTGCGACGCGCTGGCGGGGTGCGACAACGTCGCCGACGACGCCCTGGTTCCGGATGATGGCGTGAGCTGCACCGTGGACGTCTGCGCCGGCGGCGTGGCCTCCAATACGCCCGACGACGGCGCCTGCGACGACGGCCTCTGGTGCAATGGGAGCGAGGTATGCGCCCCGTCGGAGACCGGGGCTGGCGTGGATGGGTGCGTCGCGCGGGCCGCGCCGGTCGCGCCGGGGCCCGACGGTCCCTGCGGCAGTTGGGTCTGTGACGAGGGAACCGCGAGCTGGTCGATGGACGCTGCCGCGGCCGGCACGTCCTGCGACGACTCCGTCGCCTGCACCACCGGCGACGCCTGCACGGGGGACGGCGCCTGCCGCGGCACGTGGACGGCCGCGTGCGGCGGCGGGGCGACCTCGAGCTGCTCCACCACGACGCCCTTCGGCGCGAGCGGGGTGGACATCCCGGCCGCCCGGGTCCTGGGCGAGCTCACCTTCGACGGTGGGGCCCCGGTGCCGAGCCGCTACGACGACGAGGTGAACCTCTGGCTGCGCGACCAATCGACGGGCGCGCTGACGCACTTGGAGCAGATCGATTTCAGCAGCTGGGATGGGAGCACCTACGCCCTCTACAGCAACGACTTCCGCGACGATCGGGTGATCGATCTGGACGTGCTGCCGGGCACCTACGACGTG
>JABAOG010000112.1_pt1 | contig 23181 bp, 29 predicted proteins | sample 7062131 | NCBI WGS metagenome assembly JABAOG01 (sample SAMN14538629, study PRJNA623070) | marine sediment metagenome | biome: marine biome [ENVO:00000428]; feature: marine pelagic biome [ENVO:01000023]; material: deep marine sediment [ENVO:00002113] | place: India: Arabian Sea | collected... | reverse complement strand
CGGCCGGCTTGGACGGCTTCGTAGCCGAGGAGCATCTGGCTGCGGGTAAGGTTTTCGAGGGGAAACCATTCGGGGCGGGCGGGGCTGTCGAAGTTGATAAGTCCGGCGGCGCCGGCGGCCGGCCGTCTTAGGGCGTAGTATAGGACGGATAACTGCCACATTTGGCCGTCGTTGTCGAGCCAGCAGCGGTCTTCGGCGAGGAGGAGGCCGGTGATGACGGGGGTGATGCCGGCGGCGACCTGGAAACAGCGGAGAACGGCCGAGGTGGGTGTTTCTTCTGGTTCGAGGACTTTTCCTGGGGGGTGCCAGAGGAGGCTTTTGCCATGTGGTTGGAGCAGGGCCTGATCGTTTTCGATAAGGATGCCGTAAACGGCCGGGCGGAAGCCGGTAGGGCTGGCCTGGATGTCTATTACTTGACCGTTATCGTCGAAGCAAAGCATATGTTAAGGATAGCAACGAATTACTCGAAATGCACGAATTTTCTTGCTAGTGGTTAATCAGCCTCATTGTCGAGGGCAACGACTTTGTTGAATTGGCGACGGCCGAGGGCAGCAAGCAGGATGCTGAGGCCGTATAGGATGAGGAGGGGAACCATTGTCAGGAGCATAGTGACAGGATCGATGGAAGGGGTTATGGCGGCAGCCAGGACGGCGATGCCGACGATGGCAAAGCGCCATTGTTCACGAAGGGTTGTTGGACCTAGGATGCCGAAGCGGGCGAGGAAGTAGATGATGAGAGGCATTTCGAAGCTGAGACCGATCCAGACCAAGAAGGTGGTGGCAAAGCTGATGTATTCGCGGCTTATCCAGCGGGCTTCGAAGACATCGGCCATAAAAGTTGAGAGGAAGTTTATGGCGGCCGGCAGCAGGACAAACCAGGCAAAACTGACACCAATTAAAAAGAGGAAAAAGGCGCTGGGAACGAAGATGTAAACGTATTGTTTTTCGCTCTTTTCAAGGCCGGGGGAGATGAATCGCCATAGCTGGAAGAGCATCCAGGGCATGGAGATGATGACGCCACAGACGAGGGCGACCTTAAAGTAGGTCTCAATACCCTCGGTGGGGCTGATGACATCAAGCAGTTCGCCGTATGGTTCGATGAGGAAGGTGAGGACTTGTTGGGAAAAGGCGAAGCTGATGATGGTAGCTATTACCAGGCCGATCAGGGCGCGGGTGAGGTAGATGCGAAGTTCATTGATGTGTTCGAGGATGGTTTGACCTTCGAGGGGGGCCGCTCGCTCGCTCATTCGGGATCCTCTGGGACATCAATGGCTTTTGGCAGATGGTTGGTAGTACCTGTTCCATTTTCCTTATCATCTTTCGGCCGGGAGACGGGTTTATAGGTGGTTTTTTTGTCGACTAAGGTCCGGCCTTCTTCGACTGCATCTTTGGTTTCTTGAACGACATCTTGGGTGTCCTTAACAAAGGATTTGGGAACCTGGTTCAATTCCTGACGGAGATTGAGCAGTTCTTTACGCATTTCGCGCATTTCGCGCATAGTTTCTTTCATTTCGCCGCCGTCATCTAACGAATCAAGTTCGGTATTAAGCTGGCGGGCAAATTCACGGGAGATGCCTTGTAGTTGGGCGGTGAGACGGCCGAGGGTGCGGGCTACCTGGCGAATGCGGGCCGGTCCCATGACCAATCCGGCGAGAATTAGAATAACAATCAGTTCCGCGAAACCGATACCAAAAAAGCTGTCCATCGTTTAATCGTCAGGGGGTGGGTTCGGCCGTTGCTTCAAACAACTTTTGTCGAAGCGTGGTGGTGTGATCGGCCAGGGACCCGAGAACACCATTTATAAAGCGGGGGGCACTGTCGGCGCCGTAGAGTTTTGCAAGCTCTACCGCTTCGTTAATGGCTACTTTGACAGGCGTACCAGTGTCAATTAGAAATTCAAAAATCGCAATGCGGAGGATGTTGCGGTCAATGACAGCCATTTGATCCAGGGGCCATTCCGGGGCGTATTCGGCTATGAGTTTGTCCATATCGTTCCGGTGTTGGATGACCCCATGAACGAGCTTCTCTGTAAATTCGATTCCGGCGTTTTCCATGGGTTGTTCTTGGAGCCGCCGTTCGATGACATCCTCTGCCAGATGCTCGGCAATATCAACCTCGTATAAAATTTCTAAGGTTATTCGACGTGCACGCCGTCTTGTTTTCATGGTTCTTACGTTCTCAGGCTGTTTCGCCAATATTGTAGACAACGTCTTCAACATGGATGTTGACTGTGTCTACAGGAATGCCGACCATTTTGTCAATTGCTTCAATGATGGCTTTTTGTAATTGTTGGCTTGTTTCCCGGACGTTCACATGGGGATCCATCAGGACATAGATGTCGAAGATGAGCTTTCCATCTGAATAGTCGAGGACGACGCCCTCTTCCCGGGCCACATGGCGGCGGAAAAGTTGGCCGACATCGGCTGGAGCGGGAGCCATTTTGTTTACGCCATCAACATCAAGTGTAGCATAGTGAGCGATTGTTGTTAAGACACCGGGCGCAACTTCAACACGGCCGATGCTTTCCCGTTCTTGACTTTGCTCGCTTGTTAATGTTTCTTCAGCCATCTTTCACTTATTTTTGGGACAATGATTCGCCTATGCTCATCACAAGCTTGCCAAATTGTCCTACATTGCCAGGCCGCCGTCGATGCGGATTACTTCACCGGTGATGTAGGCGGCTTTGTCTGAGGCCAGGAAGGCGACCAGGTGGGCCACTTCCTCTAGTTCCCCTAAACGGCCGAGGGGAATTAATTCTAATGCTTTCTGAACCATATCATCCTCGAGCACATCCGTCAATGCTGTTGGGAAAAATCCGGGGGCAATGGCGTTGACGGTTATGTTTCTGGAGCCAACTTCTTTGGCCAGGGATTTGGTAAAGCCGATGATACCGGCCTTGGAGGCGGCGTAATTGGTTTGACCGCCTTGGCCTGACAGACCGACAATGGAGGAGATGTTGATGATTCGGCCGCCTTTTTTCTTGCGGATCATCGGCCGTAAGACTGCTTTGCAACAATTGTACATGCTTTTGAGGTTGGTGTTAATGACGATGTCCCAATCATCTTCTTTCATCATCATTAAGAGCATGTCGCGGGTGGTGCCAGCATTGTTGACTAGGATATCTACCTGACCGAAGGTGTCCAGGGTTGTTTTGATCATGGTCTGGGTGTCTTCGAAGTCACCGACATCGGCTTTCAGGGCGATTGCTTCGCCACCGTCAGTTTTTATCTGGTTGACGACTTCTTCGGCCTCTTGGGTGCTGCTGTTGTAGTTGACGACGACTTTGGCCCCTTCGGCGGCCAGTACCTGGGCGATTGCCCGGCCAATGCCGCGTGAGGCTCCGGTGACGATGGCTACTTTTCCGTTTAACATTTTTGAACTCATGATTGTTTGGTTGGTATTGTTTGATACGTAATGCGTAAAACTTAAACCGTAAGGTTTATGCGTTGTTAGTCAGGGTTTTATATTTCTACTTTTTGGCGTTTGACAGATCTATCGATCCGTTTCATCAGGCCGAGCAAGACGTCGCCGGGACCGATTTCGTAGACGGTGTCTATGCCTTGTTGGACAAGATAATTCATGGAATCGACCCAACGAACGGGTGAGGTTAATTGGGCTTTCAATTCAGCCCGGATGGCGGCGGGGGTATTCAGAGGTTGGGCGCTGACGTTGCCTATAACGGGCATGTTGGGGGGAGATATAGGGGTGTCATCTACAGCTTGGGCGAAGGCGTCTGAGGCTGAACGCATGAGTTCGGAATGGGCGGCGATGGAGATGGGCAGTTGAACCACTTTACGCGCGCCAGCGGCTTGGGCCAGGGTCATGGCTTCGGTGACGGCTGTTTCATCACCGGAGATAACTGTTTGGCCGGGACAATTGTCATTGGCTACCTGAACAGGTTTGCCGGTCCTGGCTAGGGCTTCGGCACAAACTGCTTCTATCTGGTCTGTCTCCAGGGCTAAGATGGCGGCCATGGCGCCGGGTAGTTTCTCGCCAGCTTCTTTCATTAGCTCGCCGCGCCGCCGAACCAGGGCGAGTCCATCGGCAAAGGTGAGGCTGCCCGCGGCAACAAGAGCAGAAAATTCCCCCATGCTATGACCGGCGACGAAGGCGGGTTCGGCCGAACCACCGGCCTGCATGGCTCGCAGCATGGCTATGCTTGTTACCAGGAGGGCTGGTTGTTGGTTGATTGTGTCGACCAGGCTCTCTTCCGGGCCGCTGAAACAGATGTCGGAGAGGGAAAAGCCTAGTTGTTGGTCTGCCTGATCAAAAACAGCACGGGAAACGGGTTGAGCTTGATAGAGATCAAATCCCATGCCCACGTGCTGCGATCCCTGACCGGGGAATAGAAAAGCAACGCTCACTGCGGACTGCCCCGGAATTTTTATTCTTCGAATTCAGGAAGAATTTGCCGGCCATTATATGTCCGGCAATTGGGGCACATGTAGTGCGGCCGTTTTAGGTGTCCACAGTGGTCACAGGCGACGAGATGTGGTGTAGACAAGGCATCATGTGTCCGGCGTTTGGCCCGACGAGTCCGGGAAATTCTTCTTTTTGGTACAGCACCCATTTTTCAATCCTCTATTAAGTAATCGGTAATTGGTAATTTGTAATTGGATGCGTGATAAAGTTCTTGGCACATCTATTACTAAAATTACTAACTACCTCTGTTAAGCAAGCAAAAAAAAGCGGCACGGATGCCGCAGTTGGTAATTATAGTCGCTGCCCAGTCTGTGTCAAGGCTAATTTAGTGGTTTGTGAATGAAAACGGTTGTTTTCTAACTTTCAAAGACAGGTGGTTATCGTTTAGTGAGAAAACAAATGTTTGGATTGGGATTATTTGTTGACCGGTTGGGATTCGGGGGCCATCATGGCTTCGTGATCGACCTGAATTTTCCTCATGCCGTTACGGACGACGGACAGGGAGCGGAGCAAATCTTCTTCTAATTTTGAGAGGACTTCCATGACGTAGGCGTCGGAGTCGTTGCGGAGGATGTCGGCTTCGCGGCGGGCGCGTTCGAGGATGGTATCGGCTCGTTGTTGGGCGGCGGCCATGATGGTGTCGCGGCGGACTAATTCGGCCGCTTCTTGTTTGGCTAATTCGCGGATCCGTTCTGCTTCTTCCTGGGCCTGGGCTAATATTCTATCTTTTTCGGCTTCAACGCGGCTGGCTTTTTTGACTTCTTCGGGCAAGGTGACCCGAAGCTGGTCAATGATGTTGAAGACGCGATCCTCGTCTACGATAAGGTTGGCGGTAAGGGGAATGCGCCGACTTTCTGCCAATGTTTGTTCTAAACGATCGATCAGGTGCTGAATATCCATCTTCTATCCCTATTGAATGTTGGGCTCTCTTTAGACTTTTGTTGTTATTTGATATATTGTTGCAAGCTTATGGTTTCCTAACCTTATCTGTTCAGTTGCTCTGTAGACTTTTGTTTTTTCGGTATCTTTCCAGCTCAAGTCTATGGTGTAAATAAACAAAAGTTTGAACGCTTACTGCTAAACAACAAAGGCCTCAGTCATATGAGAGAAAAACCCGATTTTCGGCCTAGATGCTACTATTATGGGCCATTATACCTGCCGGAGGGCTAGTCGCGCAACGAAACTGGTACTGTATACCCATTCGGATTGTCGCCGTTGAAACGATCATAGAGGGCTTTTTCGACGTTGGGCGGGACCATGCTGCTGATGTCGCCTTGGAATGAGGCGATTTCTCGAATGATGGTGCTGCTGAGAAAGCTGTGTTCCTCACGAGTCATAAAACTGAGCATTTCGATGCCGGGCTTGAGTCGCTGGTTGGCGAGGGCCATGCGAAATTCATATTCAAAGTCGGAAAAGACGCGGAGGCCGCGGACGACGACTTTGGCCCCGACCTGGTCGGCGAAATCGACGAGCAGACCGCCAAACGGGCGAATTAAGATGTTGGGGGGTATTTCGCCTAGGGCTTCTTTGATCATTTCGACCCGTTCCTCTACGGAGAAGAGGACTGATTTGGACGGCCGTCCATGATCAAAGACGCCGATAATAAGGGTGTCGAAAATTTCTGCCGCTCGATACATCAGGTCGAGATGGCCGTAATGGACGGGATCAAAGGTGCCGGGGTAGATTGCCCTGATATTCAAGATGTCCTCCTAGATTAGTTGTCAGTTAACAGTTTACAGTGAACAGTCTGAATGCTGGAAACTGTTCACTGCTTACCGTCCCCTGATATTAGCTTATGTCTGCGGCTTGCTGCCAGAATTGGGAGACCATTTCATGGAGCTGGGCATGTTCAGGTCTCTCCAAAAAGGGGTCGATTTCAAAAAGGGCCTGCGCTTCGGCGCGGGCCATTTCTAACATTTCCATATCGAGCAGGGAGGCGAGTTGGAGTTCGGGGAGTCCGCTTTGGCGCTGGCCGAAGAACTCGCCGGGGCCACGAATTTCTAAATCTTTTTCGGCTAACATGAAGCCGTCGTTTGTTTTTTCCAGGGCAGAGAGCCGCTCTTCGACGTCGCCGCTGATGGTGTCGGCCAGCAGGAGGCAGTAGGATTGGTGAGCGCCCCGGCCAACGCGACCCCGAAACTGGTGTAACTGGGCCAGACCGAAGCGGTTGGCGCCTTCGATGACCATGACGGTGCTGTTAGGAACGTCGATGCCGACTTCAATGACGGAGGTTGAAACGAGAATGTCGGTTTCGCCGTTGTAAAAGCTGCGCATGACGGCTTCTTTTTCATCGGCTTTCATTCGGCCGTGAAGCAAGCCGAGTTTCAGGTCGGGGAAGACTTCATTTTGAAGACGTTCATGTTCGGCGACAGCGGATTTGGCGTCTATCTTGTCGGATTCTTCGACGAGGGGGCAGATGATGAATGCCTGTCGGCCACTTTCAACCTGGCTTTGAACGAAGGCATAGGCCCGTTCGCGTTCGGACGGCCGCAGCCAGCGGGTCTTGATTTCCTGGCGTCCGGGCGGCATTTCGTCCAAGATGGATAAGTCTAAGTCGCCATAGAGAGAGAGGGCCAGGCTTCTAGGGATGGGTGTGGCGCTCATGACCAGGAGGTGGGGGTTGGGTTCGGCGGGGCCGCTGCCATTGGGGGAAGCAACGCCTTTGTCACGCAGGGCTTTTCGCTGTTCAACGCCGAAGCGATGTTGTTCGTCTATGACAACCAGGCCAAGCTGCTTGAAGTTTACCTTATCCTGGATGAGGGCCTGGGTGCCGATGACGACCTGGGCTGTACCAGCGGAGATTTCTTCGTATAGCGAAGCTCGTTCGGCCATGGTGGTGCTGCCGGTCAGTAATGAAACGCGGATACCTAACTGTTCGAGCAGGCTGTTTAACCCCTGGTAATGTTGTTCGGCCAGGATTTCAGTTGGGGCCATGAGCGCGGCCTGGAGATCACCCTGGACGGCCGAAACCATGGCGGCGGCGGCAATAACTGTCTTGCCGGCGCCAACATCGCCCTGCAGCAGGCGGTTCATGGGCACATCACGGGCCATATCGGTTAACATTTCATTGATGACCCGTTTTTGGGCGCCGGTTAACTCGAAGGGGAGGATATTGGTGAAGGCAGTGAGTGCCTGTTCATTATAAGGGATAGGTATTCCGGGGGCATCTTGCCAGTCGCGGCGCAGCCCTAACATCCCTATTTGGAGCAGGAATAGTTCGTCGAAGACGAGCCGCTGGCGGGCGGCATGCAGGGACTCCTGGCTGTCAGGGAAGTGGACTTGCTGCAAGGTGTGGGGCAGGGTGTAAAAACCGCGTCGCTGGCGGATTGAGACGGGCAGCGGGTCCGTGACTTTACCGGCCCAGCCATTGACTGCCTGCTTCTGAATGTCTCGCATTTTGTGGCTGCTCAGGCCACGCGTCAGGGGGTAGATGGGAACAATGCGACGGGTTTTGAGGGGTTCCAGTTCAACCGGTTCCCATTCGGGGTTTTCAAATATTAATCGTCCCAGATATTGATCGACAGTGCCGCTGAGTACAATTTGCATGCCGGTTTTTAGTTTCCCGGTTAGCCAGGGCTGGTTGAACCAGGTGGCTTGAATTTTACCGGTGCCGTCACTGATAATTACTTGAACGAGTTTGTGATTGCGGGCCTGCCGGGCGCGGACTTCCCATACGGTGCCAATGACGGTGACGGTCTCGCCATATTGGAGACGGCTTATTGGTTTCATCAGGGTATAGTCGTCGTAGCGGCGGGGGAAGATATAAAGCAAATCGTGAACAGTTGAGGCGCCAAGCCGTTCTAAGGTTTGGGCTATTTTGGGACCGACGCCGTGCAGAACGGAGACCGGCTGCTGTAATGCTTCGGGATCGGGTTCAATGACGAGTTCTGGTTCCGCTTTCGGTTTTTCTTTGACCGGATCGGCTTTTTTGGTTTGTGATTTGACCGATTTCTGGGGCTGGGATGGGGGTGGGGCGGCTTGCGAGGCGGGCGTGAGGTCTTTGACTCGTTCCTGGCGGGTTTTCAGCCGGGAAATGAGGCCGTCGATGGCATTAGCCCGTGCCTCCAAACCGGGCATTTTGTCGTATTCGACCAGTACTTCAGCTATTTGTTCAATGAGGGCGCGATCGGCCTCGTCTACAGCTTCATCGCGAGCCTGGCTGACCCAGAAGGTGGCGAATTGGCGGATACCGCCGACCACTGCTTTGTTTTGATAGCCCTGGTCGGCTTCTAATTTTAAGACTCTACTTAATCGTTTAAATGCTTTTGCCATATATGATGTAATTATACCTTTTAAATGCTCAGGAGGTGATACAGGCGAGGCCAAGGCCACCGGGGCCGACATGGGCGCCGATGGCGGGGGTAACTTCGACGGCCAGAGGTTCGCCGTTGGACGGGTATAGGTGCCTGGTCTGTTGCCTGAACATGTCTAGTTTATCTATTGCATGGGTGTGCAGGAGAGCGATGCTTTCTAATGGGCCTAACTCGGCCGCATATTGAATCATCTGGTTCATGGCCCGCTTGCTGGTGCGAATTTTGTCGCGCATTTTGACTTCGCCGTTATGGACATGAATTAGTGGTTTGATTTGGAGCAGGGTGCCGATGCCAAATTCGGCCCAATTGACCCGGCCACTGCGACGAAGGAACTCGAGGGTGTCGAGTTGGGCGAAGACGTGGGTACGGCCGCGTCTTTCTTCGAGCATAGGGATGATTTCGGTCGTTGTTTTACCTTTGTTGGCAGCGATGGCGGCCGTTATGGCTTGCAAACCGAGGCCCATCGACAGCTGCATGGAGTCAAACATGGTAACCGGGATGATATCTTCGACCATTTCCGCGCCCAGGCGGGCTGAATTGAGGACGCCGCTCAAACTGGTGGCGACATGAATGGAGATGATTTCGGTGGCGCCTGCATTGGCCAATTGTTTATAGGATTCGGCGAAGCTGCCGGAGGCGGGGGCGGCGGTTGTGGGCGGGATCTTGTAGCCTGGCAGTTGCTCGTAGAATCGGGCGCGGGTCAGGTCGACACCATCGAGATAGCTTTGCTCTCCGATGTTGATGTAAGCGGGAACGACGATGATGCCGTATTGTTCGGCCGTTTCGGGGGGAATGTCGCAGGTGCTGTCTGTTACGATGCGGGTGGTCATAATTTTAGTAGTCACTGGTCAGTAATCTTTAGTCAGGATAGTTATTTGGGATTATTAGGTAATTGGCGGTAAATGACACCGCTGGTAATTGGGTAATTGGGTAATTGCATAGGTGTTTGTCGCTTATTCTGCGCCAAGGATGTAGTGATAAATAGATTGACCGCCGTAAAAGACTTCCGTTTCGAGGTCAGGGTATAGGATTTCTATCTGCTCGGCCAGATTTTCTGCTTCGGATNNCAGATTTTCTGCTTCGGACTGGTCAATGTCCTTGCCATAATAGATGGAGAGTAACTCAAAATCCTCAATAGACATTTCTTCCAGGACTTTGGGTAGAACGCCATTAATTTCTGTACCCGATGAACACAAACGGCCGTCGGCAATGCCGATGAATTCGCCTTCGCTGACTGATATGCCGTCCAGGACGGCCGCTCTGGTTGCCAGGGTGATTTCGGCGCTGCTGACATGGCCGCAAGCCTCTTCCATCAAATTGGCTACTTCTTCCAATTCACCGTCTGGATTTAGCGAAAGCAGGGCGCTGACACCCTGGGGGAAGGTGCGGGTGGGAACGACGGCGACATCTTTGGTGCTCAGGTCGCGGGCTGCTTCGGCAGCCAGTATGATATTTTTGTTGTTGGGCAGAATGACAACCTGATTGGTGGGGACATCTTGAATCGCTTCGAAGATTTCCTCGGTGCTGGGGTTGTTGCTTTGGCCGCCGTTGACGATACCGGCCGCACCCAGGCTACGAAAGATGTCGGCCAAGCCGCTGCCGGCAGCGACCGCAACGACGCCGATCTGGCCTGGTTTAATAGGCACATTAAGTATCTCAGGGCTTGCGGTGCTTGGCGAGTTGTTCTGGCCGATAATTTCTTCCATTTGCATTTGCATGTTTTCGACGACGACATCGGTGACGGCGCCGACGCGAGTGCCATAGCTGATTGGCTCGCCGGGGTCTTTGACGTGAACATGGACTTTGATGGTGTTTTCATCCCCGACAATGACGGTTGAATCGCCCATGGCGTCGATGTCGGCTCGAACTTTTGAAACATCCATATTTTTGCCGAGCAGTATGAACTGAACATCATAGGGGTTCTCTAGGCCTTCTTCTGGAGCGGCCTTGGCCTGGGCTGGAAGATCGTCTTCCATATGGGTGTCAGTTTCAATGATATGACCATGAACGAGGTTGAGCATGCCTTCGAGAATATAAATCAGGCCCTGGCCGCCGGCGTCTACCACGCCGGCCTGTTTGAGGACAGGCAGCATGTCGGGGGTTTTGGCAAGGACTTGCTCGCAGCGTTCGAGAACCCTCTCGAGGACAAAGCGCAAATCTTTGCTCTTGCTAACGGCGTCCTGGGCTTCTTCGGCCGCGCCGCGGATGACGGTCAGGATGGTGCCTTCAACAGGCCGCATGACGCCTTTGTAGGCGGTGTCGGCCGATTCCTGGAGGGCGACTGCAAGGTCGTTGGCATCGAAGGTTTTTTTGTCCTTTAGACCGGCGGCGAGACCACGCCAGATCTGGCTCAGAATGACGCCGGAGTTGCCGCGAGCACCCATGAGGGCGCCCTGAGAGATTTCCTGGGCAACACGGCCGACATGGGCGTCTTCGGTATTTTTGATCCGTTTGTATGCAGCCCGCATGGTCAGCAGCATATTGGTGCCGGTGTCGCCGTCGGGAACGGGGAAGACGTTTAGGGCGTTTACCTTTTGTTGGTTCCTTTCCAGGCCATTTAGTCCGGCCAGGGCCAATTTTTTCAACTGTTGGCCGTTACAGGTTAACCACTTTTCATTTGTGGCTACAAGTGGCTCCGCCGGATGATTCCTCGTCACACTAATCCTCCTGAACGGGGGATTGGTAATAGGTATTTGGTAATTAAGCGTTGATTTGGGCCAATTACCAGTTACGAATTACCAATTACTATTTTTCTCTATATTACATGTTGAGATTACTGAGTCTTAGACCGTGAACATAGACGTTTACGGCTTTAACCGGGAATCCCATTGCTTTTTCTACGTGAAATTTGACCGTGTTCTGAATACTTTCGGCTACAATTCGAATCCGTGTACCATATTCGACAATGACGTAAACGTCAATCAAAATTCCATCTTCTTCTACGAACACTTCAATGCCTCGTCGGCTTTCGCGGGAAAGCAGATTGGCAATGCCATTTACTAAGTTTTTGTTGGCCATGCCGACCACACCATAGCATTGGTTGACGGCCTGATTTGCTATTGTGGAAATAGCAGCTTTGGAAATATCTATTTTTCCGAAGTTTTGGTCTTCTTGGGACATTCATTTCTCCTTGCCCTTGCAAAAAATGACCTACCTCTCTATAATAACGCATCTTGTACTTTTTGAAATGGAGCGACCACTTTGATGGTCGCTTTTAATTTGTCAGGTTGAGGTGAAATTATGGCTAAATGCGAAGTTTGTGGCAAGGGACCACAATTTGGACATAACGTAAGTTTCTCGATGAAACATACGAAGCGCCAATTCAAGCCGAATATTCAGAAAGCGACGTTTTACGAAAACGGTAAAAAGGTTCGTAAATATATCTGTACTCGCTGCTTGAAAACATACAGTAAATCTGCTGTTTAATTGGCGGTTGATTGGTTTATTAGTTGATTTGAACGTATTTCGATTCAACTGATAAACTAATTTTCCATTTTTTTAAGAAGTAGTACCGGCCATTTCGGCCGGTATTTTTATGTTAAGTTACTTTTGAGAACCTGTTTGGCCCCAGTGTTCAAAAGGGCTTGATGGATGGGGGCCGCGGAATCTGCTGTTACCAGGGCGATGATGTTGCCACCTCGCCCGGCTCCGCTTAATTTTGCGCCAAGCGCGCCCGCGTTTTCGGCAGCAGTAACCAGGTTGTCTAGTTCGGGAGAGGAGACAGTCATTTCTTTTAAGTAGGTATGATTTTCACGCATTAGTTGGCCGAGTTTGTCTATTTGGCCGGCTTTGATGGCCTGTCGGGCGGCTTTGGCAATACGGCCGCAGTGGTCGAATAACTTTTCAAAGTGGGGGCGGTCTGCTTCCCACTGGCGCCGAACGTCGCCCACGACGGCTTTGGTTGAGCTGGCAATGCCGGTGTCGGCGATGAGTAGGTGGAGGGGTTGGGCAACGGTGAAGGTCTCGATGAGATTGGCGGGCTGCTGCCGGAGAAAATAAACGGGCTGTTGGTAGGAGACGACGGTATTGTCGATGCCGCTGGGGGTGCCGTGTAATANNCGTGTAATAGTTTTTCAACTTGATAGGTAGCGTCGGAGACCCACTCGTTAGTTGACATAAAGTCAAGAGTAAAATGACGGGCGAGGGCACGGATAACGGCCGAGGCCATAGCGGCGCCGCTACCCAGACCGCTGGCAATGGGAATGGTGCTCCGAACGGTGATTATGAGGTCTGGCATGCGGAAGAAGCCGGCCGAGGCGATGACGAGATGGACAGCCCTGGCGAAGGGATCGTTTTCACTTGCCTCCTGCAATTCGTAATCGCGGCCTAAATCTGGGGCACGCAGGATGATGCCTGTTTCGGGGTTGTCCTGGACGGTGGCAGTGGCTCTGACTTGGGTGACGGGGGCGGCGATGGCAGGACGGCCGTAGACAACGGCATGTTCGCCAAAGAGGATAATTTTTCCTGGTGCAGAGGCCTCGGTTTTCTTCATGGCAGTCAATCTAGGAGAAGACATAAAGGGCGAGGAAGATGACGATGGCCCATAGGACTAATGTTATTTGAAGCGGCCGGTCTCTTAACAAGATTTCTTCGGGGGCCCCGCCTTCTTGCCGGACATGGATGAGATATAGGAGCCGGAAGAGGGTGTAGAGGGCAAAGGGGATGGTCAGCATCATGAAATGGTTGGGCGGCAAGCCTTCAGATTGGAAGGTGTAAAGACTGTAGGAGACGAGGCAGCTAGTGGCAACAATGCCCATGAGGCGGTCAATGAGGTCGAGATTGTATTCCTGGAGGATGGCACGGTGGTTGCCGGCGCCTTCGCCAAGCAGAACGAGTTCGTGCCGCCGTTTGCCCAAGGCGAGGAATAGAGCCAGGAAGCCGGTACACACATAGAGCCAGGGGGAGAACCGCTCAACCTGGACAATGACGACGCCGGCCGCGACCCGCAAGATAAAGCCGGTTGCCACTGCGCTGACATCGAGCAAAACGATGTGTTTGAGCTGCCAGGTATAAGCGACCTGCAATAGCAAGTAACTCAGGAGGATTATTCCAAAAACGAGGTCCAGGGCAAAGCTAGCGGCCAGGCCGGCAATTATCAATATGGCAAGCGCGATGCGGGCGACATTGACATCTAACTGGCCGGAGGGTAACGGCCGATTGCGTTTGGTTGGATGTTCCCGGTCGCTCTCAATGTCGGCCAGGTCATTCATGATATAAACGGCGCTTGAAATGAGACACAAAAGGATAAAAGCCAGGACTGCCTGGAAAATACTTTCGATGAGTAAGACTTGACGATCAAAGAATAGGGCGGCGAAGACAAAACCGTTTTTAGGCCATTGCCTGGGCCGCATTGTTTTGATTAAATCAATTAGCAAAAGTTAAATCTCCCAAATATTGAATCTGCAAGGCGGCTAGGATTATACATGCATATTGATTGTTTTACATTCTTTGTTTAATAAGCGGTTGATTAACATGGCTCGTTCGGATTGAAATTGGTTGTTTTGGAAGGGTAGGCATTATAAAGTGTTAGGGAGTCTGGCGTCTTCGCTCTTTTTATATGGCTCTCCTGTGAAATTAACGTTTTTTTCCTGTGGAAAGTGGTTTTGACACTTGAAATTCAAGTAAAAAATATNNAACTTCTCGACTGGTAGGTCGCAGCCAGGCTGGAATTGCTTATTGGTTTTTTCTATCCTTGGTAGGAGGAATGTAATGAGTACAAATTCCATTTTCAAAAAGTTTAAGTTACGGTTTTTTCTTTTGCCTCTCATTATGATTCTGATGCTGGTTGTATTTGTTCCTGGCGCCCAGGCCAGCGGAGAGGAGAGTAATGGTGTATGGCATTTCGTTAAATATGGTGAGACGCTGTCAGGTATTGCTTATCGCTATGGAACCACAGTTCAGGCTATTGCCCAACATAATGGCATTGTAAATCCGAACTGGATTTATGCCGGTATGTATCTTTGGATTCCTTATACATATGGTCAAGGGGGATATCCTGGTCAGGGCGGATATCCTGGTTATTGCAGGTATTGGCATACCGTTAAGGCTGGAGAAACGTTGTCTGGTATTGCCCGGTGGTACGGCCGCTCACTTTGGGCAATCGCCGAGGCGAATCGGATTTATAACACCAACCTGATCTATAGAGGTCAAGTCCTTTGTATCCCCTAACGGGTGGGTGTTTTTAGCTCTCGCTTTAATGGTTAGGAGTGCGATCCTCATTCCGTGCGACAGGTTTAGAGGGCCGGATTAGTCTGTTAGAATATTTATTGAAGAGGCCATGTCTTGAGGGGCATGGCCTTTTTTTTGGGCAGCCGGTTAAAGGGGGGGAAGCAGATCGCAGCTAGTTGAGTTAGAATTTTGGGTGGAGAATCGTTTGTGGTCAACTTTTCAATAATTTAGTTTGCGATTCGGAGGGAATATGACCAAGAGAGTTTATATCGCTTATACGGGGGGGACGATTGGGATGAAAAATGTCGGCCGTCATTATGTGCCTGTTTCTAATTATTTGCAGGAAGAGATGGCGGCTATTCCTGCTTTTAGCCACGAATCTTTGCCGTCTTATATCATTAATGAATATGAACCGCTGCTGGATTCGCCAAATATGACGCCGACGGATTGGTCGCGTATTGCCCGTGATATTTATGATCATTATGAGGAGTATGATGGTTTTATTGTGCTGCATGGGACGGATACAATGGCGTATACGGCCTCGGCGCTGGCGTTTATGTTTCATGGATTGCGGAAACCGATTATTGTGACCGGTTCGCAAATTCCGCTGTGCGAGAGATTCGGAATGACGCCCAGAAGAATTTGATTACGGCTTTGATGCTGGCGGCGACGGAATGGCCGATTCCGGAGGTTGGCCTTTACTTTAACAGCCAACTCCTGCGGGGCTGCCGGACGGTGAAGGTGGACGCGGATGGTTTTGACGCTTTTGATTCGCCGAATTTTCCGCCGCTGGTCACTGTCGGGATTGAGATTGAGGTGAGTCACCATTTGATTAATCGAACATCAGGCGAGGAACTGGTGATGCGGGAGATTACAGAGCCAGGAGTAGGGGCGCTGCGGTTGTTTCCGGGTATTTCGGCCGATGTGTTGGACAATATGCTGCGGCCGCCTTTGCGGGGGTTGGTGTTGGAGACGTATGGCGGAGGGAATGGGCCGACGAATGACGGCCGTTTCCTTGAGGTACTGCGGGCGGCGACGAAACGGGGGGTGGTGATTGTGAATTGTTCGCAGTGCTTGCGGGGAACGGTTGATCTGACCAAGTATGAGACGGGGACGCTGCTGGCGGAGGCGGGATTGATTAGCGGGTTTGATATGACGGCCGAGGCGGCGCTGACGAAGCTGGCTTATTTGTTGAGCATCGATACCGATCCCGAATGGGTCAAGGAGAAAATGCAGGAGAATTTGAGGGGGGAATTAACCCGGCCATTGTAGCCGTCCAACAAGATGCTTTCTAATCAGGATAGTAATTAATCAAGTGCCAGGCACTTTATTCCAGAGGTGAATCNNNNCATGTGGAATAGGCATGGATTGAACGTGTTATAAAGCCGTCAATAATTTCTTCCATTCGACGGTGGGTGATGTTGAGGGCGATGCTGTTCAAAACGTTGCCGGGGATGAGGTTTAAGCCCAATGGCCGGGGTAAACTGGCGTTTAATTCAAGGATATATTCAATCTCGCACTGGTCATCGCCTGCGTTATGGAAGATGGAGCGGCTGCTGTAGTGTCCGGGGGCGGTAAGGCTGCGCAATCCTGCCTTTGAATTAACGGGGGGTATATCCAGGGCCGGGGAAACTGTGATGGTCTGGTCAGAGACATAGACCTCGGTGGCGACGTCGGCGAAGATATGGACTTCATAGGTGGCTAATTCGACGGTGGAGTAGAGTAAACGGTAACGGCCGTCCTCAAATTCCCGCACGAGGGAGATGTGGGGCAAAAATTGGGTGATTCTTCTGAAACTACTAAAAAAATCAAGGGCCAGGGGAACAGGGGCCGGAAAATTAAATTCCCGGCGGGTGGCCGCCTTAATTTCAATCATCCAATGAGAGGGAATCCAACTTTTCGACCAGCACCTCTAGTTGGGAACTCAACTCCCGTAATTCATTTCGAGTAGGAACGTTGTGCTTGCTCAGCAAACGTTCCATCTCTTCTTCTGAGGGGAGTGGTATTTCTTCTGTGCTTTCTTTGGCGGCTTCGGTCAGATTATATTGGAGTTCGGCCGCTTCTGCCTCATTTAGCTTGCCTCGTTTTACCAGGACTTCCAATCGCCGCTTAATTTCCTGATCAACATGATTGAATAAATCCAGGGGCGACGCTAATGTCCGCCGGAGTGATCCAAGGGTATCTCCTCCGGCCTGCACAAGACCGGTCAGGACTGAGCGAGGCAGAAAGCCACTTTGCTTCTTCTCTTGTTCAAAAATGATTTGGGTAAGGGTTACTGCGGTCAGGTCTTCGCCGGTTGTATTGTCTAAAATTTGAACTTCCTCGCCGCTACGGATGAGGTCGGCTATGCCGTCTAACGTAATGTATTGTTTGGATGAGGTATTATACAGCTTGCGATTGGTATAGCGTTTGATGATGTTCATTTTATGTGATCCTTCTTTTTTGACACTTGCTTGATTATAAATCTGCCGGAATTGGTGTCAAATTGAATTGTATTGTGAAACGCAGGCTGTGATTCAATCCTGGTGACCGGGGTGACTGTGAAAAAAACGACATTTCAACTTAATACAAAAAGGGAGAGGAAGTGAAATTCCTCTCCCATTCATGTTCAAATTTGTAAAAGCTATGGTTAGCTGGTTTCTTTCTGGGCTTTTTGGATTGAGTTGACTTTGCGGGTCAAGGTCTCAATTTGTTTGCTGAGGGCTTCAATGTCGTCGCGGGTGGGGACATTCAAACGGACCAGCATTTCATCCAGACGTTTGTCGACCTTTTCTTCTGTCTCGGAACGGACCTCTTCGGCCTGCTTTTTGCGACGTTCCATAACGTCTTTGAGCATTTTGCGGCCGTCTTTCTCGGCAATTTCGCCTCGCTCAACGAGCCTGGCGACAAATTTTTCAATTTCTTCCTGGGTTACGACCACAGCGCCGATACCGGCTAACAGAATCTTGTGAGCTGCATCTAAAAAGGTGTTGTTGCCATTTTCACCAGTCATTTCTTCTTCTAATACTTCAATTTTTTCAGCCATTTCAAAACCTCCAGTTTCAGGTAATAATTCTAATTAATTTTTATAACGCATTGCGTCATAACTCAAATTATAACGCAATGCGTCATAAATGTCAAGAGGGTGAAGCAGCAGTTTATTTTTATGGTTAATTAGTTAAAATTAGGGTTGGATATGGGAAAATCGAAAGCGTTTTTCAAAGATTGTTTTCAGTAGAGGACACCCATATAATACCGTTGCGTATACCTACTATATCATTGAGGAGTATTGAATGGCTGAAAAAACAGTCGTCTTAGTAACAGGCGCGGCCGGTTATTGGGGTAATCGGCTTGCAAAACGGTTGATGGATGAACCGGACTACCATGTCATCGGTCTTGATTTGGAGCCGCCGGAAGAATTGGAAGGCCTTGATTTTGTCCAGGCTGATATTCGCAATCCGTTGATGGTTGAACTTATGACATCTGAGGAGGTCTCAATTGTTTGCCACCTTCAATTCCGGGAAACGATTTCACGCAGCGAGAGTGTTTTTGATTTGAATGTGATGGGGTCGATGAAACTTTTTGGGGCATGTGTTGAAGCGGGGGTGGAAAAGATTGTGTTGCGGAGCAGCACGGCCGTTTATGGCGCCCACTCTGATAATTCGGCCCTGCTGACGGAAGATACTCCTTTGCGAGGCAGCCGAAAAAATGGCGCTATCCACAACTGGCTGGAGCTTGAATCTTTTTGCAATGGATTTCGGGGGCAACACCCGGATATTAATTTAACAATTCTGCGCTTTCCTAATATTGTTGGCCCGACGGCGGATTCACCTATGACTCGTTTTCTAAAGTTGGAGCCGCCTATTGTTTTACTGGGCTTTGATCCGATGCTCCAATTTATCCATGAGGATGACGTGGTGGAGGCATTGGCCTATGCAGTTCTCAACGATACGCCGGGGGTGTTTAATGTGGCTGCGGAAGGACCTATGCCGCTGACCCGTGTTTTGACGCTGGCGCGAAAGCTGCCGCTACCGATCTTCCACCCCCTGGCCTATTTAGGCATGGACTTGTTCAAGGGATCGGCTTTACGGCCGTCCCGATTCGCGCCTATCGAATGGGACTATCTGCGCTATCCTTGGGTGGCGGATATAACCAAGATGCGGGAGGAGATGGGTTTTATGCCCCAGTATATGACCGACGAACTGCTTCGCGAATTTGCTGGTCCCCGCCACTCGGGTGACAATGGTGATGGTTTGATGAATGATGAGACTCGCTTGCAGGATATCATCGACCGCCGCCGCCGGGCCAGAGCACAAACGGCCGAAGAGGAGCAAACCGATTAAGTGTTCCCTGGTCGAGATTATTGTCCTTCTGAAATAAAGAAGAGTGTGACCTGAACCTTTTTTGAAACCAACCTGGAAATGGAGATCCCCATGACCGAAAGCCAAACGACAACCGAACAATGCATAGCCCAGACGAAATCCGGCAGCCGGTGTAAAAATAAGGCCCAGGACGATTCAGAATATTGCTATGTCCATCAACCGGCGGCTAGCAGCCAATCTGCGAACGGCCGAGCTGCTGAAGAACCTACGCCAAGCGTTGAAGAAATTCCAGTTGAAGAGGAACTGACTGAACAAGAACTCCGAAAGCGGTTAATGCAAGAGCTTGACGGCCTGATTTACCGCATGCAAAAGGTTATGCCGGAATATACGCCGCCTCCATTTTCGCCAGAGAGAATGGTGGAATTGATGGATAAGCAGTCGGAGAAGCTGCCGGCCTGGATGCGGCTCGGCATTTTGAAAAGGCTTCGCAGTTCTATCAATGAGGATTTACTAGATGCTGAAACCTGGAAAGGGGCCTGGTATATGGTGAATTATACGCTTGAATACCAGGGTGATATTCTCAAGCGCCGCTTCTCAGGGGATTATGAAACGGATGAATGGGGGTTGGATTGGGAGTTTCTGGAGGCGGTACGGCCGTTCTTCGACTTCCTGTACAAATTCTATTGGCGGGTGCAAACGACCGGCATTGAACATATCCCCGATTATGACCGGGCCTTGCTGGTCAGCAACCATTCCGGCCAACTGCCCTGGGATGGATCCATGATTATGATGGCTGTCCTTAATGAACATCCTGCCCAACGACTGGTTCGCAACCTTTATGCTAACTGGTTCCCGACGTTACCCTTTTTGTCGGCTATGTTTGTCAAGATGGGCCAGGCGATGGCCTCTGTTGAAAATGGCACCCGCCTTTTAGAGCAAGAAGAGCTGGTGGGCGTTTTTCCTGAAGGGTATAAAGGGGTTGGTAAATTATTTAAAGACCGCTATAAACTGGCCCGCTTTGGCCGGGGCGGATTCGTCAAAATGGCCTTGAAAACGCAGGCGCCTATTATTCCGGTTTCGGTTGTAGGGGCTGAAGAGACGTATATCGCGGTCGGCAAATCGAATTTGATGGCGCGGCTAACAGGGTTCCCCTATTTTCCGATTTCGCTGCGGTTTCCCTGGCTGGGTCTGCTGGGTGTTATTCCTTTGCCTTCGAAGTGGTATATCGACTTTGGGGAACCAATTCCGATGGACAGCTATGAACCGGATGCGGCCGAAAATCTGGTTGTTGTTTCGCAATTGACTGACCAGGTTCGGAATGTTGTTCAGGAGATGATTTATGACCGGCTGAACCAGAGGCGGTCGGTGTTTTATTAGGGAGTAATTCGTAATTGGTAACTGACTGTTCCAATTACGAATTACGAATTACCAATTACTAATTATTACTATGGGTGTTTACCGGGATAGTGACCAGCTTTATCGTTGCGCGGAGGCTTTCTTCAACAAAATGCGGGAGACGTATCCCCGGGCTGAAGATGCTGTAAAAAAGGCCAAGGCGCTCATTCGCATTAATTGTCCGGATCTGGGGGCTGAATTTTTGATAAACGGCCGTCGTAACCCGGTCGAAATAGCATATGGTCCGAGCAGAATTCGGCCGGAAGTCGATGTTGAGATGGCTTCTGATACATTGCATGATATTTTGTTGGGTCAACTTAGCTTGCCCAGGGCGGTTACGAGCAGAAAGATGAAGGTTAAGGGGCCAGTTTGGAAAACTTTTTCCCTGGCTGACTTATTTGAACGGGGGCAAGATATTTACCCCGATGTGTTAAGAGAACAGGAGGTTATTTAACAATGGCAATTCCATTCCCCAGTGATGCCTGGGCGAAAGCGGCTATGGAGAAAGTGAACGCCAGCGAAGATTATCAGAAAGCGGCGAAAAATTGGGAGGGTGACCTGGTTTTTATCGTGACGGCCGTCCCGGATGAACGACAGACGGTTTACCTCTACATGGATCTATGGCATGGTGAATGCCGGGATGCTTATGAGACAACGGCCGATAAACAGTCTGAGTTTACGATTAATGCTCCTCTAGCGGTCTGGCGCAAAGTACTGGATGGTAAACTCGATCCTATCCGGGGGCTGGTGTCTCGCCAATTGAAATTAACGGGCAGCTTGGCCAAAATTATGAAAGCGCCCAGGGCAGCTAACGAATTGGTTAACGCTTGTGCGAAAATTGATACAGAGTGGCCGGTATAAAAAACGGTGTGGCAGTTTAGAAGTCCGGAGGTTGTCTTCGGCGAGGATGCACTGGAAAGATTAAATGAGTTAGGAGGCCAGCGTGCTTTTATCATTACTGATGCTAACCTGGTGCAGCTAGGCTTTGTATCCAAAATTCAAGCGCGTTTAGAATCGGCCGGAATCCAAAACAAAATTTTCGACGGGGTAGAACCCGACCCCACCATTCAAATTATGGAGCAGGCCCGGAGCAGCATGGTGGCCTACCAGCCGGATTTAATTATTGCCCTGGGTGGTGGTTCCAGCATTGATACGGCCAAAGTGGCCTGGTTCCTTTATGAACGGCCGGAAATTCCCATCGAGGAAATAAACCCTTTCCAGGATTTCAGTCCGGCCCGTTCTCGTCTTATTGCCATCCCGACGACATCCGGCACCGGGGCCGATGCCACCCTGGGGGCTATCTTGACTGACTCTGAAAAGGAGTGGAAAATGACGCTCTACTCCTCTCAATTGATGCCGGATATGACGATTGTTGATCCGGATCTGGTTGCAGGTTTACCTCCCCAAATAACGGCCGATACGGGTATGGATGTCTTAAGTCATGCCATCGAGGCTTATACTTGCGCCTGGCATAATGATTTTACAGACGGACTTTGCCTGAAAGCGATCCAACTTGTGTTTGACTTTTTACCCCGGGCCTATGTGGACGGCTCAGATATGGAGGCCCGGGAAAAGATGCATAATGCGGCTACTATTGCCGGAATCGCGTTAAGCAATGCCGCTATTGCCCTGGCCCATCCTTTGGCTCATGCTTTTGGGGCCGCGTTTCACCTGCCCCACGGCCGTGTTGTTGGTATGTTTTTGCCTTATTCAATTGAATTTACTGCCGGCGGCGGGGGGACCCGGTACCGGGAAATTGCCGGTTTTTTGAATCTGCCGGCCGAAGATGAGTCTCAAGGGACAGCCAGCCTTGTAAAGGCCGTGCGTGAACTGGCAGGACAACTAAACCAACCGTTTTCTATCCAGGAGATGGGCATTAATGAACAGGTATTTGAAACTGCACTGCCTGACCTGGTTGCCAACGCTGTTCAGGATCCGCAGATGGTAACTGTTTTTCGTATTCCGGATGAAGAATCCCTGGAACAGATCTTTTGGTGTGCTTATGATGGTAAAACAGTTGACTTCTAAGATGAGTAAAAACGGCCGAAAACGGATCGGCCTGGCAATGGGGGGCGGATCTGTGCGCGGCGCGGCTCACCTGGGCGTTATGGAAATCCTTATTCGGGAAGGGATCCCCATTGATTTTGTTGCCGGAACCAGCGCGGGATCTATTATCGCTGCCCTTTTCTGTGGTGGTTTTTCCCTGGCGGAAATGCATAAATATTCGTCTTATCTTAGCTGGAAACGGCTGGCCACTATGGACTTTTCATTGGATGGGGATGGTTTTTTCAATCTGGAAAAACTTCGCCGCTGGCTGGTTATGCTGCTGGGGGATATTGATCTGGCTGAAACGGATCCGCCACTGGCTATTGTNNTTATGCTCCTGGGGGATATTGATCTGGCTGAAACGAATCCGCCACTGGCTATTGTGACGATGGATTCTGATACGGGAGAGCGAGTGGTGCTGACTGAGGGGCCGCTGGCAAAAGCAGTCCAGGCCAGTTGTTCGGTGCCAATGATTTTTCGGCCGGTGGAGTGGAACGGCCGTCGCCTGCGTGATGGCGGGCTGGTTGATAATTTGCC
>JABAOG010001405.1_pt1 | contig 23195 bp, 21 predicted proteins | sample 7062131 | NCBI WGS metagenome assembly JABAOG01 (sample SAMN14538629, study PRJNA623070) | marine sediment metagenome | biome: marine biome [ENVO:00000428]; feature: marine pelagic biome [ENVO:01000023]; material: deep marine sediment [ENVO:00002113] | place: India: Arabian Sea | collected... | reverse complement strand
GCGATGCCGCAGCGGAGCCTTGGATATCTTGCGCACGTCCCCGGCGTCGAGGAAGTCGAGGGGCTTCGCATGACCCCGGTTCGGATGCGCTCGGAGCATCGCTGGCGCGACACGGTTCTCATCGGCATTCCAAGCAGATCGCAGCTGCGCCAGCTCTTCAGCCTCGATTTCGAGTACGTTCCCATCCCCGAGGAAGGGGTTCTACTGACGAGCGTTCTGGGCGAAATCCTCGGCGTCGAGCCGGGCGACGTGATCGACATCGAGCTCAAAGAGGGGGACCGCGGAGAGCGCAAGCTCACCGTCGCCGGGCTCATCGAGGAGGGCTTCGGTCTTCAAGGGTACGTATCGAAGCCGAATCTGCATCGGCTGCTACGGGAGGCTCCAAGGTACTCGTCTGCCCTACTCCGGATCGACGCACCGATGGAGGGCGAAGTTCAGGCCCGGCTGAATGACATCCCGGCAATTCAGGCGGTGTCGCGGAAAAGCGATGCGATCGCGAGCTTCGAGAAACAAACCGACGAAACGATGAAGGTCATGACGTTCATCATGACTTTGTTCGCCACCGCGATCGCCATCTCAATTGTCTACAACAATGCCCGCGTGAGCGTCTCGATGCGTGGTCGAGACTTAGCCACGCTCCGGGTGCTTGGGTTCACCCGCGGCGAGATTTCGGCGATCCTGCTTGGCGAGCAGGCGGTGCAGATCGCCCTCGCCATTCCGCTGGGCCTCATCGTCGGGACCATCGGCGCCAAAGCTCTCATCGCGTCCTGGGCAGACCCCGAAATCTTCAGGATCCCCTTCATCATCTCGAACCAAACCTATGCCTTCTCAGTGGCGGTGGTCCTAGCCTCGGGAATAGCTAGCGCCCTACTGGTCCGCAGGAAACTGGATCGCCTCGACCTGATCGGGGTTTTGAAGACCAGGGAATGATCGGCTCGCTAGTCCGCAGGAGCGGTCTCTTGAGTCTCGCGAAGCTCCTTCTCGAGCTCGGTCACCCTAGCTTCCAGGACCTCGACACGCTTCCTCAGCCCCGCCAGCTCACCGTGCAGCACCGGCGCGTCGTCTTCTTTTCGTTCCGACATCGTTCTCCCCTCGTCATCGAGGTGCGTTGCTACGAGCTGATCTCGACAGCCCGTGCCTTGGATTCCTTGGGCGCGGTGCGCGCAATTCGCACACTCAAGAGGCCGTCCTTGTAGTTGGCCGTGACCGTGTCTTCGTCAGCGTCGTCGGGCAGCGTGAAGCTCCGCATGAAGCTCCCGTAAGAGCTCTCCACACGGTGGTATTTCTTTCCCTTTTCTTCCTTCTCCTCGCGCCTTTCGCCGCGAAGCGTGACCACGCGGTCCTCGACCTTCACGTCGAGGTCCTCTTGTTTGACGCCGGGCAACTCCGCCTCGATCCGGTACTCCTCGGGAGTCTCAGATACGTTGCAGGAAGGCGTCCAATCCGCGAGCGACAACGCCTCACGCTCACCGAACGGCCACGTCGCCAACATGTCACGAACCGCTTCCTGGAGGCTTCCAAATCCCGTCAGTGGGTCACGCCCTCTTCTCATCAAGGTCATCTTAATACCTCCCTTCTGCCCCGGCGCGTCCCGGAGCCCGGTGATTGTACCAGAAGATAATTGCAACAACCGGGCCAACACGCTGACGTAGAAAATTCGCGAGCGCTGCACCTGATCGCGAAACGCCGAGGCGCATATTTTGCGTCTGGCGTTCAAGGTCGCGCCAATAGCTTCGCGAGCTCGCGCCAAGGGCGGGTGTTGAGCACGTCGTCGGGCTCCAACCACCCGCGGCGGCCTTGATCCACGCCAAAACGCACGTACTCCAAGTTGCTTGCTGCATGCGCGTCCGCCGAAATGGCGAGCCGCAGGCCCATATCCTTGGCCATGCGGCAGTGGACGTCATCCAGGTCGAGCCGGCTGGGCTGTGCATTCAGCTCGAGATAGCAGCCTCGCTCGAGCGCGGCCTCCATGACGCGCTCGATGTCGATCTCGTACTCAGATCGCTGGTTGATCAGACGCCCGGTCGGATGCGCCAAGATGTTGAAATACGGATTGTCCATCGCACGAATCACCCGTTCGGTTTGCTTGGCACGACTCAACCGAAACCCGCTGTGCAAGGCGCATACCGTAAGGTCCAAGTGCTTCAACACACTATTGTCCATATCGAGTGTCCCATCTTCGAGAATGTCGACTTCGATGCCTTTCAACACCCGAATCCCGTCGAGCCGCTGGTTCAGGCGATCGATCGCATCGAGCTGCTTCCGCAGCCGCTTCTCGTCCATTCCATGGGCGATGACTACGCGCTTGGAATGCTCGGTGATCGCGAGATACGCATAGCCCAGCTTCTTGGCTGCTTCGGCCATCTGGCGCAACGAATGATGGCCGTCCGTTGCATTCGTGTGAGTGTGTAGGTCTCCACGGATGTCGCTCACCGAAACGAGATGAGGCAGACGATTCTTCTTTGCAGCTTCGATCTCTCCCCGATTTTCCCTCAGCTCGGGTTCGATGTAACGAAGCCCCACTGCTTTGAAGACGTCCTTCTCCGTTTTGCCTGCGACCCGACGTTTGCCTTTGAAAACGCCATATTCGTTGATCTTCAGCTTCTTCTTCACTGCAATCGTTCGAACTGCGATGTTGTGCGCCTTGGAGCCCGTGAAGTAGTACAAGGCAGCGCCGTAAGAAATTTGCGCGACGACGCGCAGATCGACCTGCAAGCCGGAGCGCAACAACACTGTGGACCGGGTGCTGCCCTGCGACACGACGTCGCTCACCTCGTCGTACTCCACAAAACGATCCATCACGGGCGAACCCTTTTTGCACGTAACCAAGATGTCTAGATCTCCGACCGTTTCCTTGCGGCGGCGAAAGCTGCCCGCAACGATGACTTCTTTCACACCCTGTACGGCCTTCAGGTGAGCGACGTAAGAGTCAGCGATATCCTCGACATCCGAAATCTTATGCCGGCGTTCGACCTGCGCCCGGCGGCGAAGCGCTTCGAGAATCCTCTGCTCTGTCTTTGCTCCGAATCCGTGCAACTCCCGAATCCGTTGCCGTGTTGCAGCGCGCTGCAGATCAGTGAGATCGCGGACTCCGAGCTCATCGTGGAGAGCTCTGACCCGCTTCGCGCCAAGCCCCGGCAGCGCGGTCAAATCAACGAGCCCCGCAGGGATCTCCCTTTCAAGCTCCTCGAGGGCGGTGAGGCGGCCTGTGTCGACGATCTCGGCGATTTTCCCTGCCAGGTCCTTTCCTACACCCGGGAGCTCCGATAGGTCTTCTTCCTCTGCGAGCATGTCCGCAACGCTGCGCGGCAAGTCGGTCAACGTTCGCGCTGCGTTGCGGTAGGCACGCACCCGGAATGGATTCGCTCCTTGAATCTCGAGGAGTACGGCCATCCGTTCGAAGATGTCAGCGATTTCGGCGTTACGAACAGGCATGACGGCGCGCGCCGCTCAGACCGCCGCCCAGTAGCTATCGACCCGGGCTTGAAGCTCTGCCAAGAGTTCGTCGTCGCGCTTGGGTTCAAACAAATGGGCGAAGCGCCCTTGCTTCGCGAAGTACTCCTCGACCGGCAACCTCGGGCTTGGAACGGCGGTATGAACGACCTGGCCATCTACATACTCTTTGAGCGGCCACACGCCCGTCTTCACTGCCAAACGGCCGATCTCGATTGAGTCTCGAGGCTCGTATTCCCAGCCGGTTGGGCAGGGCGCCAGCGCGAGGATCAAACGCGGCCCTTTGAGGCTCTTCGCCTTCTCTATCTTGCGAGCGAGGTCCACCGGCTCAGAGCCGATGACCGTCGCGACATAGGTGGGCTCGTGCGCCGCCCAGATCGAAAACAGATTCTTCTTGTAGCCCGCAAAGCCGCCAGGTCCCTGGCTCGTGGTGGTCTTTGCGGCATGGGGAGTGGCGCCTGATGCCTGGTGGCCGGTATTGCCATAGCCCTCGTTGTCGTAGCAGATGTAGAGGAAATCGAGGCCGCGCTCGATGGCGCTCGACGTCGAAGAAAGGCCCATTCCATAGGCGGCCCCGTCTCCCGTCAGAGTCACGACGTCGATGTCTTCCTCTTCTGGCATTCGTTCTTGCTCTAGCAAGATGTCGAGCGCGTCCCGCACCCCTTGGGCGCCGGCGGGGGCCGAGGCCATCGAGGTGTACAGCCACGAGCCGCGGAACGGGGTGAACGGGTAAACCGACAGCAGGGTCATGCACCCGGCAGCGTTGACGAAAACGGTCTTCGGGCCGAGGACGTCGTAGATCTCGTGAAGGGCGCTCAGACCCCCGCAGCCCGCGCACATCGGGGTGCCCGTCCCGAGCAGGTGCGTCGAGGGCAGATCCTTCATGCGCTTGAAGGCGGTCTCGTTCATTGGCCCGGCTCCAACTCGTTTCGCTCCACCTGCGCAACCGCTTGAAGCTTTCTGATCTCGCGAAGCTCGTCGCGCGTATACAGTAACCTCGGTGGCGGGGTTCGTCCGTCCTCGGCTGCCTTCCGAGTCTCGGCGGCGATTTCGTAGAGCTCCTCTGGGCTGATGTCTCGACCGCCGAGGCCTCCGACGAAGCTCATCAGGATGGGCGGAGCGTCGGGCCGTCCGTAGAGCGCGGACGCAACCTCCGCATGAAGAACGCCGCCCTTGCCCATCGAGAGGTTTTGATCGATCACCGCGATGCCGCGCTTGCCTGCAACCACGCGACGCAGGTCTTCGACAGGAAAGGGGCGCACCAGACGAAGCCGTGCCAGTCCCACTGCAAAACCCGCGTCCCGAAGCTGGTCGACAGCGGCCTTGGCCTTGGTCGCAAAGGAGCCGATCATGAGGAATACGATTTCGGCATCGTTACAGCGATAGGCATCGATCGCGTCGTGCCTGCGGCCGAACGTCGCCTCGAATTGCGTAGCCACCTCGCCGTAGACATCGACGCTGCGCAGAGCCGCAAGATGCGCCTCGTAGCGGAAGTACGAATAAGGCGAGCCGCCAAGCACCGCAACGCCCTGACTGGCAGGCGCGCTTGCGCGAAAGCGAACGTTCTGCGGATCGTACGGCGGAAGGAATGCGTGGACCGTATCCGGATCCGGAATCTCCACGGGCTCCCGGGTGAAGGACAAGTAGAAGCCATCGAGATTGACGATAACCGGCAAGCGCGTCCGGGTATCTTCGGCAAGCCGATAGGCCATCAAGATGGTGTCCAGCACTTCCTGACAGGTGGCACAGTGGATTTGCAAGAAGCCGGAGTCACGCGCCGCCAAGACATCGCTGTGGTCGGTCTCCAGCGTGATGGGGGTCGCCACGCCGCGCGATACGTTGACCATGACGAAAGGCGCGCGCCAACCTGCCACCGCGTAGATCATTTCCATCCCGTAGAGAAGGCCTTGGCTCGAGGTCGCGGTGAACACCCGCACCCCGGTTGCCGCAGCAGCACCGGCTGCGGTGATCATGGAGTGCTCGGACTCGAGCGTGACCAGCCGGCCGCCGATCTCGCCCGAGTCAAACCAACCTGCAAGCATTTCGATGATCTCGGTTTGAGGCGTGATCGGGAACGCAGGCACGTAGTCTACGTTGGCCAAGCGTGCGCCCCAGGCGGCGGCGCTGTTTCCCGTGAGCAGCTCTCGGGTCATCGTTTGGGTTCCTTTGTTTGCCCCCCGTGCTCAGGAACGGCCTCGATTGCGTGAGATGGGCAAATCGCGACGCAGATCATGCAGCCCTTGCAGTGATCGTAGTCGATCTCCGGCCTGTTCTCCGCGTTCACCGCGATCGCGCTGTCCGGGCAAAACGTGCTGCAGATCCACCAGCACTGCTTGCACCGCGTATCGTCGACGACCGGCCGCAGCGTACGCCATGCACCCGTCTTCACCTGGACGCTGGTCGCCGCGGCGTGGATGGCTGGCGCCGAGATTCGCGCCTCTTCGAATGGAATCTGGATCCATTCCGGTGCGTCGTAACCCTCCGCGGGGATGTCCTCGCCTTCGGCCACTGCACCAGCATGGGCGGCCATGTGCTCATAGGCGTCCACTGCGCGGCGCTCATTCTCGCGGACCGCCGCTCGGCCGAATGGCGCGATCTCTTTTTTGACGGCTTTCACCAATGCTTCACGTGAGATCACCCCGACGAGCTGTGCCGCGGCCCCGGCAGAGACGCAGCCCACGAAGGGCAAATCGGTGTCCTCCGCGACCTCTTCGCTGATGGGAAGGGTCATGACCGGGCCTGCCAGGTTGAGCCGGTGACGCCAGGCATCCGCCGTCTCTTTGCTGTGAATGAGCATCACCGTATGCGCGTTCACGCCTTGCATCACCCCCGCTGCGGGCACCGCGGGCAAGCTGTCGTCGCTAACGATGACGAGGTCNNTACCGGGGCGCGTCCTGCACCTCGAAGCCGGACAGGAAGAACGCGCTGCCCAGCACACGGCTTGCCGTCTTCATTCCCTGTCCACCGCGGCCGTGAAATCGAATTCGAAACATGGCTAGGCAGAGCCCGGTGCCGTCGAGAAAGACGAGAAGCGCCGGAACCCCATGGCTTTTTCGACCCGCGCTTTCGCGAAATCAATTGCGGCCTGGCGTGGCAAGACCCCTTGCTTTTTGGCCCTCTCCAGGACGAGCCGGGTGTTTCGGCGCAGCTTTTCTTGGATGGTTGCGAGCGCGACCGCTTGAGTCGCGCCCTGATACTCAACCGCTGCGCAGATCACCCCTCCGGCATTCGCAATGAAGTCAGGGATGTTGAGCACCCCTCGATCCGCGAGGATCTTTTCGGCGGCGTTGGTGATTGGAATGTTGGCCCCTTGGATGATGAGCTTGGTCCGCAGACGGCTCACATTGTCCTCACGGATCACGTCTGGCCGAGCAGCAGGAATCCAGATCTCGCATTCGATGTCGATGATATCGTCGCAGGTCAGCTTCCGCGCATCCGGGTAGTCGGCCAATGAACCACCGTTCGATTTGAGCTCGATCAGTTTGGAAACGTCGAGGCCCGTCGGGTCGTGAATGGTACCTCGGGAGTCGGCAGCGGCGATCAACACAGCGCCTTTTTCCGTGAGGAAACGAGCAGCGTGCATGCCGACCGCACCGAAGCCTTGAACGGCGACGCGAGCCCCTTCGAGCTCGAAGTCGCAGTACTCGAGCGCCACATCGGTGGCGTGACTCATTCCAAAGCCGGTCGCGCCGATCTCGTCGAGCGGAATCCCCCCGAGCTCAGATGGCAGGCCGACGGCGCGACCGATCTCGTCGTGCACCCAGGCCATGCACTCTTCGTCGGTGCCCATGTCGGGGCCGAAGATGTACTCGTCGGTATTCCGCAGTGCGCTAGCGAACGTACGAATCAGCCGCTGCTTGTCGCTTTTCGGCATCTTCGGATCACCGTACAGCACCGCCTTGCCTCCACCGTGAGGTAGCCCCGCCGCGGCGTTCTTGAGCGTCATCGCGCGCGCCAATCGGAGGCATTCCTCGGTGCTCACATCCGGGGCCATGCGTACCCCGCCGATGGAAGGCCCGATCGCCACGTTGTCCACCACGAGGACCCCCCGGAGCCCAACCGACGGCTCGTGGACGTGGATGGTCTTCAGCGGGCCCAGCGCGTCCGTAAGCTCGAAGATGTCCGTCACAACCAGCGTCTCAACTCGTAGAAGCGCAGGCTAACACCTGAGGACAGGCGCTAGCAATCGCGGCGCGCCGTCGCATCGCGAACCCCCGAAGACCCGCAGAGCAAGCCGGATCTAGACCTCACGGTTGAGGATTCGGCGTAACGTCCCCTCGTCGATATTGCCACCTGAAAAGACGATTGCCACGGTCTGTCCCTCGAGCCGGTCACGCAGGGTGATGAGCCCAGCAAGACCCGCGGCTCCGGCACCCTCCACGAGGTTATTGGTGGTTCGCAGGCAAATGCGAATTGCCTCTGCGATCTCCGCTTCGCTCACCGTGATGAAATCGGTCAGGCCGTCCCTCAGAGCCTCGAAGGTCAGGTCATAGGTGCCGCCCGTCGCTAAACCATCGGCAATGGTGTCGGCCGATTCCGACACGAGCCGTTCGCGTGCGTGCCATGAGTCGTGCTGTGCCGCTGCTCCGGCGGCTTGAACGGCATAGATGGGCAACCCCGGTCGAAGTGCCTCGACAACCGGCATCGCGCCGACCGCTTGTGAGCCGCCTCCAACCGAGAACACCAACGCATCGAGTGGCCGATCACCGACCCGCTCCAAGATCTCGAGCGTAATCGTTCCAGCACCCGCAATGATCTCCGCGTTGTTGGTCGCGTGGATCTCGCAGAGTCCACGTTCGGCGATGAGCCGGCGCGCCACTTCGATCGATGCATCGTAGTCATGCCCTTCGATCACGAGCTCGGCCCCAAAGCCGCGAATAGCGGCGTTCTTCTCCGGATTGTTGCCTTCTGGAACACAGATCACAACCGGTATCCCGAGGATTTGACCCGCCCACGCCAAGCCCTGCCCATGGTTGCCGCGGCTGGCTGCAATCACACCTCGCGACCGCTGTTCCGGGGGAAGAACGGTAAGCGCCGACAGAGCATTTCGGACCTTGAACGAATTGGTCGGCTGGTGGTTCTCGTGCTTCACCAGGACTCGAAGACCGGCTCCAATCGCACGGTCGAGCTCGGCGTAGCGACGCAAGGCTGTGGGCGGCAGGTACGGTCGAATCCGCTGGCGAGCAGCGACAACGTCTTCATATGTGATGGGCCAGCGCTGAGGCATCGCGCAAGTGTAAGACCCGGTTCGATCGGTGCCAGAACGCCGGGGCGAAGAACTAACGCCTAGGATGCCCCCAAGCGCAGGATCTGCGCGGGGTGTCGCCCGGGATCGCTGAGAATTGGGGAAAGTCGTTGAAGATCGAACGGCATGAAGTTTGCGTGCTCCAATAGTGAAAGGAGGACGGGATTTATGCAGCAACCCGTGCGTATCACCTTCAAAGAGATGGAGCCCTCCGAAGCTATCGAAACCCGGATCAGGGAGTATGCCGCCAAGCTGGAGAAATTCTACGATCCGATCGTTCACTGCCACGTGGTGGTTGAGGCCCCTCACCGGCACTCGAATCACGGCAGGCTCTATGACATTCGCATCGACATCACCGTCCCTGGCGACGAGGTCGTGGTCAGCCACCAGGGGCCGAAGGATCAGGCCCACGAGGACGTCTACGTCGCGCTCCGCGACGCTTTCCGTGCAGCGAGGCGTCAACTTCAGGACGTAGCCAGAAAACAACGGGGTAAGGTCAAGCGTCACGAGCTCCCGTCACACGCGCGAGTCACCAAGCTCTATCTCGCTGAGGACTACGGCTTCCTAGAGGGGCAAGACGAAGTCGAAGTCTATTTTCACCGTAATGCCGTGCTCAATGACGCTTTCGAAGACCTCCACATCGGCGGCGTCGTGCGATACGTGCTCGCCGAGGGGGAGGGGGAGGCGGGGCCGCAGGCCAGCACGGTGGAGCTCATCGGCGAAGTCAAACCGTGACAGTATGGCTTCAGGTCCGCATGGCTCGGTGGTAGCATTTCCCCCACATGAGCTTCGTCCTTCGGCCTGCAGAAGCGACAGACCTCGAGGCGCTCGAGTCCCTCATCTCGCAGGTCCGGGCGGGCATTACTTCGTTGGCCATCGATCGTGAGACCCTTAGGCAAAGGATCGAGCAGTCGTTGACGTCCTTCTCGACCGAAGTCAGCGAGCCCGGCGACCAGCGCTATTTTTTCGTGCTGCAAGAACAGGAAAGCGATGAGATCGCGGGGATGTGCGCCATTCGGGCGGCCGTGGGCTTGCATGAGCCGTACTACAGCTATCGAGTCGGCACCGAGGTACACGCATCGAGGGAGCTTGGAATCCACCGCAAGCTTCCAGCGCTCTACCTCTCGAACGACTACACCGGATGCACCGAGCTCACCTCCCTTTTCCTCGGGCCCTCTCATCGTGGCAAAGGCCTGGGCACACTGCTCTCGAAGTCCCGTCTATCGTTCATCGCGGAGTTCCCGCAGCGTTTCGCCGATAAGGTAATCGCCGAGATTCGCGGGATCTCGGATACCACGGGACGCTCGCCGTTTTGGGATGGCCTGGGCCAGCACTTTTTCGCCATGGACTTCCCCACGGCCGACCACTTGGTGGGAGCGGGAAACAAGTCCTTCATCGCCGAGCTGATGCCTAAGCATCCAATCTACGTGTTGTTCCTGCCCCGTGAAGCGCAGGAAGCCATTGGAGAGCCACACGAGAACAGCAGGCATGCGCTTCGATTGCTCGAAGATGAAGGCTTTCACTACGAGAACTACATCGACATCTTCGATGCTGGGCCGACGGTGGAGTGCCGCCGCGAAAACATTCGTGCGGTGCGGACAAGTCAGCGGCGCCATGCGCGTCTCGCGCCGATCACAAGCAACGCCGTGAGATGTTTGCTCAGCAATACGCGAGCTCGGGACTTTCGGTGTTGCCTTTCCAATGCGATTCTGGACGAGTCGGACGTTGTCGTCATCGATCAAGAAACAGCTGGCTTGTTACAGATTTCGCAAGGCGAGCTAGTGCGGGTGCTAGAGTTATAGCGAGGACTCATGACGCAGATCTTTGTCGATGGCGCTTGGGCGAAGGGCGAAGGCCCTGAGCTCCGCTCGATCGATCCCGCCAGCGGAAACACGGTGTGGGCCGGCAATCAGGCGAGCAAGGCACAGGTCGATCGCGCAGTGTCCGCTGCCGGCGAAGCATTCGCACGCTGGTCCGCCGTGCCAATCGAGCAACGCGTGGAACACCTGCAACGATTCGGCGCACTCGTCGAAGCCCATCGTGATGATCTCGCGCGCGTGATTTCTCTCGAGACCGGTAAGCCAACTTGGGAAGCGCTCATCGAAGGCGAGACCGGCGTCGGCAAGACCGACGTGGCCAAGGCGCTNNCCGGTAAGCCAACTTGGGAAGCGCTCACCGAAGTAGCTTCGATGGTCGGCAAGATCGACATCACCATTCAGGCATACCGAGAGCGCACAGGAACGGTCGAGCGGGACCTCGGTGCGTTTCGATCGGTCGTGCGGCATCACCCACACGGTGTGCTGGCAGTGCTCGGGCCGTACAATTTCCCGGGCCATTTGCCGAACGGGCACATCGTCCCTGCTCTGTTGGCCGGCAACACCGTGGTGTTCAAGCCAAGCGAAAACACCCCTTGGTGCGCCGTCGAGGTGGTGAGGCTGTGGGAGCGAGCGGGTCTCCCACCGGGCACCTTGAACTTGGTGCAAGGGGGCAAAGAGACGGGCGTAGCGATGGTGGGCCACCCGCAGTTCGATGGCTTGTTGTTCACGGGAAGCGCGGCGGCAGGCCACACGTTGCACCGCTCCCTCGCGGGCCGTCCCGAGACGATCCTCGCGTTGGAGATGGGCGGAAACAACCCACTCGTGGTCGACGCCGCCGTCGATGTCGATGCCGCGATCTATACAATCCTTCAGTCAGCCTATGTGACGGCCGGACAACGTTGCACGTGCGCCCGGAGGCTCTTCGTCCCCCGCGGCGCCTTCGGCCACGCGCTCATCGATCGACTGCTCGAAGCGATTGGGAAACTGCGAGTCGGCTCGTTTGACGATCCGGAGCCGCCCTTCATGGGCCCCGTGATCTCCGAACGGGCAGCCGATGAACTGCTGGCCGCGCAAGCGCGAATCGCGAGCCTCGGCGGGAAGCCCCTCGCACGGATGCGCAAGTTAACAGAAGGCACGGGGCTGGTGTCGCCAGCTCTGATCGACGTGACCGGCGTGCCAAACCTTCCCGATGAGGAGTACTTCGGCCCGCTGCTCCAGCTCATCTACTACGACGATTTCGATGAGGCCCTCCGGGTCGCCAATGCCACGCGGTTCGGACTGGCCGCCGGGCTCATAGGCGGCGACCGCACACGCTGGCAAGCATTTCTCGACCAGGTCCGCGCTGGCGTCGTCAACTGGAATCGGCCACTGACCGGGGCGAGTAGCGCGGCTCCGTTCGGTGGCGTGGGCGCAAGCGGCAACCACCGGCCAAGCGCCTACTACGCCGCGGACTACTGCGCGTATCCCATTGCGTCTCTCGAGCAGGAGACGCTCACCCTACCCGACACGCTGCCTCCAGGGATGACGCTTTGAAGGCGCGTGAGGTCAACTTCGACGGCCTGGTCGGCCCAACGCACAACTACAGCGGCCTTGCGGTCGGCAACCTTGCCTCGCAGCGAAGCATGCATGCCGTATCGAATCCCAAGGCAGCGGCCAAGCAAGGGTTGCGCAAGATGAAGATCCTGCACGATCTCGGCGTGCCGCAAGGAGTGCTGCCCCCTCAAGAGCGACCTGCCGTCGACGTCCTGCGCCGCCTGGGGTTCACGGGGCGAGACGAGTACGTGCTGCACACCGCTCAGGTTCACGAGCCCGAGCTGCTTGCCGCGTGCTGCTCCGCTTCGAGCATGTGGGCTGCCAACGCCGCAACCGTGTGCCCGAGCGCCGATTCCGCGGATGGGAAGGTGCACTTCACCCCCGCAAACTTGAGAAGCAACTTCCATCGAGCCATCGAGGCACCAACCACTGCGCGAGTCCTCAAGGCCATCTTCGGGGATCCGAAGCGGTTTGTTCACCACTCACCATTGCCGGCGGTCGAACTGTTTGGCGATGAAGGTGCGGCAAACCACACGCGCCTTTGCGGAGGGTACGGGGAGCTGGGACTGCATCTCTTCGTGTATGGGAAGCGCGCCCTCGATCGAAACGAGAGCGCCGTCGGACGCCATCCTGCCCGGCAGACCCTGGAGGCTTCACAGGCGGTAGCTCGCCTTCACCACCTCGATGCCGCGCGAACGCTCTTCGCTCAGCAGTCGCCCTCCGCAATCGACGCAGGGGTCTTTCACAACGATGTAATTGGCGTCGGCAATCAACACCTTTTCATCTTTCACGAGCAGGCTTTTGTGCATCAAAACGAGCTGAAACGGGAGCTCGAAACCAAGTTCGGCCCGCAATTGCGCCTCATCGAAGTCGCGGCAGCTGACATTACCCTCGAAGAATCGGTGGCGACCTATTTGTTCAACAGCCAACTGGTTACCCTACCCGGGGGCAAGATGGCACTGATCGTCCCCCAGGAATGCAAGGACACGGCACGCGTTTGGGCTTACCTTCAGAAGCTCGCGGACGATCACCCCTTGATCGAACGGGTCGATGCGGTCGACGTGAGACAGAGCATGAAAAACGGGGGCGGTCCGGCCTGCCTCCGTCTACGAGTCATACTCACGGATAACGAGATCCAGAGCATCAATCGCTCTACGTTGCTTGACGACGGCCTATTCGAACGACTGAACGTTTGGATCGACCGGCACTATCGCGATCGCCTCGACGAAGCCGACCTCGGCGATCCCCTTCTGCTCGAGGAGTCACGCGCCGCCCTGGACGAGCTCTCGCAACTCCTGAGGCTGGGCTCGATTTACCCGTTCCAGCGGTGACGTCGGGGCCGACACTGAGTTACGCTCGACGCATGGCTAGCTGGGAGCACTTCCCGCACGAGGCGGACATCGGCGTGCGAGGTCGAGGTGAGTCGATAGCGGTTGCTTTCGAACAGGCGGCACTCGCGCTTACCGCGGTGGTCACCGAGCCGCACCTCATTCGCAACGCTGAGCAGGTGCAGATCACTTGCGAAGCGCCTAGCCTGGACGTCTTGCTAGTCGATTGGCTGAACGCGGTGATCTACGAAATGACGACAAGATCGATGGTTTTCGGCTTGTTTCAGGTGACGATCGACGGCCTCAGGCTAACTGGGAAAGCCAGTGGCGAACCGGTCGATCGGAAGCGCCACGAGCCCGTGGTAGAACCCAAAGGCGCGACCTTCACCGAGCTGCGAGTCAGCCGGGACGGCGAAGGACAGTGGGTCGTGCAGTGCGTCGTGGACGTGTGAACGAGGCGGCTAGGAGGCACCATGGACATCACCCCCCTTCAGCAAATTTCCGAGGACCAATGGCAGCTGCCGGCCACGGGCAAAATGCGTGCTCCGGTGATCTTCTACGCCGACCGAGCGCTGCTAGAGGACATGGACGACAAAGTCCGTGAGCAAGCAATTAACGTCGCGACGCTTCCGGGAATCGTGAAAGCAAGTTACGTCATGCCCGACGCGCATTGGGGCTACGGCTTTCCGATCGGCGGGGTGGCGGCCTTCGATCCGGACGAAGGTGGTGTCGTATCCGCCGGAGGCGTGGGTTTCGATATCTCGTGTGGGGTTCGTTGTTTGTTGACGGGCCTTCAGGTCAGCGACGTAGAGCCTGTGAAGGACAAACTCGCCGATGCTCTCTTTGCGAACGTTCCCGCTGGCGTAGGAAGCACGGGCCACATTCGTCTCGACGACTCCGAGATGACCGCAATGCTGAGCGGCGGCGCGCGCTGGGCCGTCGACCGAGGATGGGGTTCACGAGAGGACCTTGCGCGAACCGAAGAGCACGGGTCCATGCGTGGAGCCGAGCCGCAGCATGTCTCCCAAAAGGCGCGCCATCGGCAGCGAGACGAGATGGGTACCCTCGGGTCTGGAAATCACTATCTCGAGGTCCAACGAGTCGCAGAGATCTTCGAACCTGATATTGCTTACCAGCTCGCCATTGCCGAGGACGATGTGGTTGTCAGCATTCACTGCGGCTCTAGGGGCCTCGGACATCAGATCGGCACAGAGTATCTGCGCGAGATGGCCATCGCGGCCGCCAAACACGGGATCGACCTTCCCGATCGCGAGCTTGCTTGTGCGCCCCTGCGTTCGGAGGTGGGCCGTCGCTATCTCGGCGCGATGCGTGCCGGCATCAACTGCGCGCTCGCGAACCGCCAGATCATCACGCATCTGACGCGCGAAGTATTCAGCGACGTATTGCCCAAAGCGGAGCTTCCGCTCCTCTACGACGTCTCCCACAACACCTGCAAAGAGGAAGAACACGTCGTCGATGGAGTACAGAGGCGGCTGTTCATTCATCGAAAGGGGGCCACGCGCGCATTCGGGCCGGGGCACCCGGAACTTGTCGAGCAGCTTCGGGATATCGGCCAACCCGTATTGATTGGGGGTAGCATGGGGACCGAGTCGTGGGTGCTGATCGGCACGACTGAGGGCATGGCTCTCTCGTATGGGTCGGCCTGCCATGGTGCGGGGCGACGAATGAGCCGTCACCGAGCCAAGAAGCAATGGCGTGGCAGCAAGCTGATCAAGAATCTTGCGCACCGGGGCATCATCGTTCGATCGGTCAGCATGCGAGGCGTTGCGGAGGAAGCACCCGGCGCCTACAAGGACGTTCGCGCCGTGGTCGATTCGGCGGATCGAGCGGGGCTCGCCCGCAAGGTCGCGCGCCTCGAGCCCATGGTCTGCATTAAAGGCTAGGCAGCATTGCGCGGTCTGGCTGGCGCCACACTCGTCGGGAGGGTGACTTGAGCCGGAAAATTCTATTTGGATCACTTGCACGAATCGCCGATCTCGAATCAAGGGATTTCAACTATGCCCCAATCCCGCGCGAGCAGTGGGAAGCTGGCGACTACGTCGTGGGTAGCATCGCGATCGCGCGCGGCGGACTTTCCAGCCTCGAGCTACCGAACGGACGAGTCATGCACCCGGAGGACGGCGACTTGATTCTCGGGGCGTTGGGGGTTCGCTACGCGACGCTCGAAGTCGTCGGCTCTTACGAACGCGTCGGGCCCGAGGGCCACATGGAGCTGCTGAGCGCGGCGGGCCTACTCGGGCACGCCACCTCGGTCTCGCGGATGCTTCCGTCTCTGATGCGCGTCGACTATCGCGGGCATGCGACGAGGGGCGGAAGGAAGCTCAGCATGCGCGACTTTGCCAAACGGCCTGAGGCCAAAATTGAATATAGCGCGCCAACGATTCTCATAGTGGGCACCTCCATGTCTGCCGGTAAGACGACCTCCGCCAAGATCATCATTCGCCAGCTCAAGCGCGCCGGGCTCCGCGTCGTCGGCACAAAGCTAACGGGCACTGGACGCTATCGGGATACGCTTGCAATGTTGGATGCGGGCGCAGATGCGGCCTTCGATTTCGTCGATGTGGGATTGCCGTCTACCGTGGTCGGCCCAGAGCAATACCGGAAGCATCTTCGCAATCTTCTAGGCCTGATCGGTGAAGCGGAACCCGAGGTTGTCGTCGCGGAAGCGGGCGCTTCACCCCTTGAGCCGTACAATGGTGAGGTAGTGCTCGATGAGCTCGGTGAGACCATCTCTTTGAGCGTGCTCTGCGCATCGGATCCGTACGCCGTCGTCGGCGTGATGCGTGGTTACGACATCATCCCAGACCTCGTGGCGGGGCTTGCGACCAGCACGAGCGCCGGTGTCGAGCTGGTCGGAAAGCTGACCGCCGTAAGGGCACTAAACCTGCTCGATGCGAATTCGATTGCCGAACTACAGGACATCCTCACCAGGGTGACTGCATGAGATCAAGGCGGCACTCGAACCACGATCATCGGGCATCTCAGCTCGCGCTGCAGGGCACTGACTTTCGGCTCGTCGAAGCCTGTTTCGCCCGTGCCGACTATCAGAACCGCAGGCGCGGCGCGGCGCACGGCTGAAAGCAGGGCTGCAGGCTCCGCGCTCGCGACCATTCGCGTGGCTGAGCGCTTCGGCCCCAGCGACTGAAGCCGTCGGGTGAGGTCCGGCAGAGCCTCGGCGACTTCTTCGGACAGGAACACAATCAGGGCGCGGCCCGTCCTCTCGGCCAGGTCAATTCCAGCATCGAGCGCGTAAACGGCCGTCTCTGTATGGTCGAAAAACACCGCAACGGGCCGCAGGGGTTCGGCCTCGCGGGCGCGGACCGTTCGCGCGGTCGCAGAGACCTCCCCTGCCGACGCCAAGACGCGCCGCGCAGTTCCGAGCAGCACGAAGTCTACGTCTCGCGCTTCAGCAAGTGCAGTGCTCAACCTTCCACGGTGCGTGCGGAACGACCAAGGCGACCCAACGCGTTCGGCAACGCGCCGGAGGGCCTGCTCGGCGCGCAGAGCTTGAACCTTCATGTGACGTTCCAGGCTACGCGTGGTCAATGGACGCCGAATGGTGGTGATCCGACAGACCTCGGTTGTGAAAGGAAGCTCGGCGAGACGAAAAAGGCTTCGGTCTTCGAGGAAGACCCCCGTGATGTCGGCGCCGTCTTCGGACACGAGAGAGGCCAGCAAGCCAGTCACGCTCGTATTGGCGCGACCGCCGCTGAACACGACCACGATGTGGCGCGCCCGCCGTTCATCAGCAACGGCGGTCAACTCTCCCCTCCAGACTCTTCCTTGGCATTCTGCTTGCGGCGTTTCTCTGCGAAGTCGACAAGCCTCGAGCGGACACGCTGATTGAACGTGCCCTCGGGAAATGCTCCATCCGGCCCAGCCTTCCCTGCAGGAAGGCCTGTCAGTATTTCCATTGCCTGATCGACATCGCTCACGGCATGGAGATGGAACTGCCCACTCTCCACGGCATCCCTAACTTCGGCTCGCAACATCAGGTGTTTGACATTTGCTTCTGGGATCAAAACCCCTTGCGACCCCGTGAGCCCCCTTGCTCGGCAAATGTCGAAGAAGCCTTCGATTTTTTCGTTGACTCCGCCAATTGCCTGCACCGCGCCGCGTTGGTCGACAGAACCGGTAATGGCAAGGGATTGATCGATCGGCGCGTCGGCCAATGCCGAAAGCAGCGCACAGAGCTCTGCGCACGAGGCGCTGTCTCCTTCCACCCCGCTGTACGACTGCTCGAATACCAAGCTGGCCGATAAGGAGAGCGGCTGGTCTGCTGCATACGTCGCGGCCAGGTAGCTCGACAAGATGAATACGCCCTTGGAATGAATGGGACCGCCAAGCTCGACCTCGCGCTCGATGTCGATGACTTTGCCGGTGCCCAGGGCAACGCGCGCGGTGATCCGGTTGGGCCGGCCGAAGCGGAAATCCCCGATCTGAAGAGCCGCGAGCCCGTTGATCTGACCGACGGCTTGGCCCTCGGTGTCGATCAAGATGGTGTTCCGCAGGATCTCCTCCTGCATCCGATCACGAATGCGGGCGCTCCGCCGCACGCGGCTTTCGACGGCCTGCTCGACCGCTTCGAGGCCGATCACCTCGGAGCCGGTTTTCGCTGCCCAAAAGTCCGCCTCCNNACCTCGGAGCCGGTTTTCGCGGCCCAAAAGTCCGCTTCCCGCATGATGTCCGCCACCGGCCTGATGCGCGCGGAGAGCTTTTCACCATCGCTTGCTTCGCGCGCGCTCTCTTCGATGATGCGGGCGACCGCTTGGCGGTCGAGGGGCTTCAACGAGTCCCGCCGTGCAAGGGTCGCGAGCAGTCGGGCATAAAGACGTGTGTTCTCTTCGCTTCGGTCGACATCGTCCTCGAAGTCGGCCGCTACCTTGAACAACGTGGGAAACTCGGGATCGAGCGCCTGAAGCAAATAGTAGAGCAAGCGTTCGCCGATCAACACGACCTTCACCGAAAGAGGGATCGGCTCGGGATCGAGCGACACGGTGCTGACCAGGCTATACGCTTGTCCGAGCGACTCGATTCGGAGCTCGCGAGACTGAAGCGCGCGTTTCAGGCCGTCATATGCGAAGGGTTGAGTTAGCAGCTTGCGTGCGTCGAGCACCAAGTATCCGCCATTGGCGTTGTGCAATGCCCCCCCTTTTGCCAACAAGAAGTTGGTGATCAGCGTGCCCATCTGGGAAACGTGCTCGATCCGGCCCAGGAGCCGTTGGAATGTCGGGTTGTGTTCGAAAACGACCGGAGCTCCCTCGGCGCCTGAGTGGTCGACGAGCACATTCACGCCGTAGCGTTGCGTGGCAGGTGATCCTTCCGTTTCTTCGCCGGACGTCCTTCCGCCAAAGAGCTGCTGCAGCGGTGACTGATCGTCCGGTGATTTCCGAAACAGCCCTATGTTTTCGACGACGTCCTCGCTTACTTGCTGGAGGTACTGGACTACGGGCTCGTGTGTTTCGTACTTGTGCGTCAGCTCTTCGATCAAGCTCCCGACCGCCCACAGTGCGATCTCGCGATCGAGCTCCCGGACCCTGCGCCGGGCTTCGCGCACGCGCTTGGGAGCTTGCTGCATCACCGCCTGCAGCTCCTTACCGACCTCCTCCGTCTCGCGGACGATGCGCTCCCGCTCTCTCTTGGGCAGCTTGTTGAACTCCTCGGGGCCGAGAGTCTCGCCATCGCGAATGGGTGCGAACGCGATCCCCGTCGGAGTTTGGATGATCCCGATACCTCGTTCTTTCGCTCTGTGGTTCACCTCTTCGAAGGCGGCCTCTTGCTCCTCCTGGAGCTCGTTCTCGATGGACTCCCGGCGCGTCCGGTAATCTTCGCTCTCGAAAGCCGCCGGAATGGCCGCCCGGGCATCATCGACGAGTTGATGCATGTCCTCTGCGAGCTCCCGTCCCCGCCCCGCCGGCAGCTCGATCGCCCTGGGCTGTCTCGATTCTTCGAAGTTGTTGAGATAGCACCAGTCGGAGGCCGGCTTCTCATCGCGCGCCTTGCCTTCGAGGTACTGCTGCACCAGCGAGCGCCGCCCCGTTCCTTCCCGGCCGAGGACGAAGAGGTTGTAGCCTTCTTGCTCGATGCTCGCGCCGAGATGAATCGCTTCGGTCGCCCGCTCTTGAGCAATCAGATGATCTAGATCCTCGAGCTCGGCTGTGGTCTCGAAGTCGAGCTGTTGGGGATCACAACTCTGGTACAGAGCAGAAGCTGGAAGCTTTCGAGGCGCGGACATGCGGACGGAAACCTACCCCGAGACGCCAGCGCTGTCACTGGCATTGGCACCGGCACCGGCACTGGCGCTNNAAAGGGTTAATATTCCCGAACACCGGCACTGGCGCTTACACTGACGCTGCCGCTGGCACTGACGCCGGCACTGGCAAGTTGGTGCCTAGGCTGCGGTTGCGGGGGTGTCTTGTGCTGCCGCTGCGATCAGCGCCTCCTCTTCACGACCCATCTCCTGGCTCATCAGCCGGTGGTATTGCTGCACGGTTGGGATGTCCCAGTCGAGCGACGCGACTCGGTCGGAGACCTCGAAGAACTTGAGGGACAGGTCATCGCGAGCCAGCTGGTAGTCAGCCAGGCTGGCGCCCTCGGCGACCGTGCGAGCGAGGATGTCGGCGTCCCGCAAGGCGTTGGTGATTCCATGCGCGGTGATCGGGTCGGTCATATAACCCGCGTCGCCGACGAGAGCCCACCCGTCGCCCCATGGCTGACGGAGAAAGCCGCGCATTCCCGGGAAGAACCGGAGCCTGCCGACCAACTTAGCCTCCGGAAGCCGAGCGGCGATGTCCGGCGCGCTCTCTTCGATGACTTGGTGAAACGCGCGAGCGCGGTCCGCGGCGGGCCCGGCCGCGAAATCATCCAACACCGATGCAAACAGGCAGGTTTGCTCGTGATTGGTGGGGATCGCACCGGCGCCCATGCCCGGCCGGAAATACCAACGGTTGCCGTCGACGGGCAGATCTTCGAAGTAGCCGAAGGCGCATGTGGTGGCGTGCCGCCCCCAGACGTACGGAGTTGCGCCCGCAAGACGCGCTACGCTGGAGCGACGCCCGTCTGCGCCGATCACGAGACCGGCGCTGACGTCGTGCACCTTTCCCGACTCGTCGCGTAGGCGCACTCCACTGACCTTCCCGCTGTCGGCACGCAGTAGATCCACCATCTGCACGCCGTGGCGAACATCGGCTCCTTCATCGCGCGCAGCTTCGACCAGGATCCGATCGAGAACGGTGCGGCGGGGTGCATACAGCGCCTCGACCCCGTTTCGCGGCTTGATGTCGACTTCGACCGTCTCGTTCTTTTGACCTTCGCCGTAGACGAATGCGGTCTTTCCAATTCGAGGCGTGCGCTCCTCATCGAGCCGGTCGGTCAAACCCCAGCGCTGAAGCAAAAGCACAGCCGGCCGCATCAAGGCATGGGTGGACAGCGTATCCGTCCCAAAGCGGCTCTTGTCGAATACCAGCACCCGAAGACCGAGGGCTGCAAGCAGCATTGCGGTCGCGGCACCGGCACATCGGGCCCCCACGATGACGACATCGTATGCATTGTTGATGGGTTGCATGGTCATGGTCCTGGCTCCTAGGCAGCAACGGAAGAACGGTCGAAACGTTGGGTGATGTGCTCGGCGAGCGCGCGCGCGTCGTTGCCGACGCCGTCGATGAAGCTCGACTTGCGCGTTCGTTGGTAGTTGAGGCCGAGCACGTAGAGGCCCGCGGCAGGCGTGACGCCGCCGTCGTGAATGATCTCCCCGCGAATGTTGAGCACGGGTACGTGAAGCCACGGATAGCGGCGGCGATATCCGGTCGCCCACAGGACGGTCGAGATGCCCGCGTCCGTGAGATCGAGCTCGGACGGCGTATCGCCCACCGCGATCGGGGGGCGGCGGTCGCGCGCGGTTGCGGCCATGCGCGTCTCCTCGATGAAGCCATCGATCCGGCCGAGAACCCTATCGAGCTTCTGCTCGGCGGCATCGATGTTGCGCTGCAGGTCGTCACGGAACCGCACCTGGGTGCCCTCGGCGTGCTCAACGCGGCCGACGAGGCGAATGCCTTCCTCGCGAAGAATCTCGAGGTCGATCGTTTGGTGGTCGGGCGTTCCCACGAGCTGCAGAGAAGGCTGGCGGCGCGCCGATTCCAGGTTGAAGGAGCGGTCGGCTCGCTCGTCGAGAATCCCGCTAGCCTCGAGCCACCAAGCGATGTCACGTCCCCGATAGCGCCTTGGGATCCGGATGTGCCGGCCCACTGCAAGCGTCACCGGCCGTCCCGAACGATGAAGCTCCTGGGCGAGCTGAATCCCAGAGGCCGAGGCACCGACGACCAGCACCCCACCCTCGGGAAGCTGGTCGGCGTTCTTGTAGTTCGACGGCGCCACCTGGTGTAGCTGCGGGGAGAGCCCGTCTGCTGCCTTTGGAACGAACGGAACATCGCAATGTCCCGTCGCAACGACGACCGTTGGCGCTTCCCAATCGCCCTGATCGGTGCGCACCCGGTAACCGGCCTCGGCGCGCTCCACGCCGAGCACCGTCGTCTCGTCCTGTACGGGAGCGCTGAATGACTGTGCGTAGCGCTCGAAGTACGAAATGATCTCGGGCATCGTCATGAACCCGTCCCGATCGGCGCCCTGATAGTGGAAACCGGGAAGCCGGGTGTGCCACTTCGGGCTCAAGAGACGAAGCGAATCCCATCGCTCGCTTCGCCAACGCTCCGCTACACGGCCTCGCTCGAGCACTACGTGGTCGATGCCCTCGTCGGTCAGACACCGGCTCATGGCCAAACCAGCTTGCCCGCCGCCAATGATGATGGTGTCTGTCCGCTTCATGACTACATCCTTTCTGCCGGCGGGGACCCGCCGACCGGCCTGGTTCGGTCAGGCCGATCGGCTTGCGCCGACGGCTGCCGCATTACCCGGCATCCACTTCGATCGACACGGGAACCCCATTGGTGAGCACGTCGTACACAGCAGAACGCGCCTGCGACTGGGCCACGACCTTGCGAAGGGTCTCGGCGTCAGCATCGCCCTTGACCTTGAAGCTCAGGCGAAGGCCCTGATAGCCGTTACGGACGTTTTTATCGATCCCGAGCAGGCCGCGCATGTCGATGTCGCCTTCGACGCTCGACTCCACCGACTCGAGCTCGATGCCGCGTGCGGAAGCGACGTTGCCGATGCCAGCGGTGATGCAGCCGGCGATCGCGTGCAGAAGGAACTCGACCGGCGTCGGGGCGTTGCCCGCGCCGCAAAGGACCGGGGGGTGGTCGCCGTCATACACGAAGTCGGCGGTCTGCTGATGCTCGGCGCCAGCTCCGCTGAAGCCCTCGATGCGGCTGCGGCTATGGGTGCCCTTGACCCACTGGTTCGACGCGCGGAACTGGAACTTCGCCAGCTCCGGCTGCTCTGCGACCGCATTGATCGTCGCGAACAGGGTCGGAACGTCGACGCCGTTCATCGGGCGCTTCTCCCGGCGGGGCTTGGGGTTGCTCTGCTGGGTCTCGGTTGTTGCGTTGCTTTCCATGGCTTCCTCTTTCGTTTGGGTTGGGGTGGCGGGGGTTGTTCCCGTCCACACCAATCAACCTACGGAGGCCCCGTGTGAGCCTCCGTGTGAGGGACCGTGGAAAAAACAGCGCGGGTGATTCTTTTCGCTAAGTGCGCGAAATCACAGGGTATGAAGCGTGGATGACCAGACGAACGAGTTGTCCGGGAACCCGTTGACCCGCCCCAGGGCGCGGAGCGCCTCGGCATCGGGCGCTTGGAACATGCAGACCATCCGCTTCCCGTCGGGCATCAAATAGCTCCGGAGGG
>JABAOG010008211.1_pt2 | contig 23217 bp, 19 predicted proteins | sample 7062131 | NCBI WGS metagenome assembly JABAOG01 (sample SAMN14538629, study PRJNA623070) | marine sediment metagenome | biome: marine biome [ENVO:00000428]; feature: marine pelagic biome [ENVO:01000023]; material: deep marine sediment [ENVO:00002113] | place: India: Arabian Sea | collected... | reverse complement strand
AAAAAACAAAAGTCTATAGAGAGACTGAACGGCTACGGTATTTGAGAAGAATTGATTGAACATATTTGATAGGAACGGCCGTTGGGAATATTTATGTTGCCCGAACGCCACACGAATGCCGAATTATAACAGTAGTCTTCTGGCAGGAAAAATAGGAGATACGGTGTAAGAAGCTTTCACTATCACCGATTAACAGAAGATTTTTGGCTATTGCAAGATAATTGTCGACGTTTTATACTGCTGATGGTTGCTACTTTGTACTCAGGCTGGTACTATAAGGACGCTCATTGAATATGGATGAATGTTAATTTTATATAATTGGTTATGGAACCCGTAGTCAAATTTTTACGTATCTATCAACAGGAGTCATACATTGGACTGGGTCGGCCGTGAGATAGGTGGCTATCAAATTGAGTCGGTTATCGGTACAGGGGGCATGGCCACTGTCTACCGAGCTTTTCAAAAACAACTTGAACGATATGTTGCGATCAAGGTATTGACTAGCACAGAAGCCGGCAATGTCGCCTTTCTCAAGCGGTTTCAACGAGAAGCTAAAGCCATCGCAGCCCTTCGCCATCCCAATATCTTGACCGTTCACGATTATGGGGAGGAAGAAGGGTTGGGTTATATTGTCATGGAGTACGTCTCGGGCGGGACATTGAAAACCCTCCTGGATGGGAAGCCGATGACCTGGAAAGAAACGGCCACCTTGATTTTGCCTGTTGCCCGAGCGATCGCCTTCGCTCATTCGCGTAAGGTTCTCCATTGTGATATTAAACCGGCTAATATCTTGCTTTACCGTCAGGACTGGCCCTTGTTGGCAGATTTCGGTTTATTCCAAATGCGTGGTTCACCGGACTTGAACAGACATGGCTTTGTAAGTGGTACGCCGGCGTATGTCTCGCCTGAACAACTGGTTGGCGAAAATATCGGGCGAAAAAGCGACATTTACAGCCTGGGTGTTGTCATTTATGAGATGCTGACAGGACGGCTGCCTTTTGCTGCTACTTCTACCAGTTCAATGATGATTCAGCGGCTCCTGGAAGCGCCCCCCCCGATGAGATTATTCAACATCGACATCGATCCCAGACTGGAAAAAGCTGTCTTGAAGGCATTGGCCCGCGAATCAAAGCATCGTTATCCTGATATGGATGAGATGGTAACTGTTCTGACGGGTCTAACAAAGGATATTGATATCCCTTCAATCGCGCCCCCGGAAATGGGCCAGATAAGCAGCACTTCCGCTCTAAAAGACCATCCTAAGCCCCAAGGCCCCCATTTGATTGTAACCGGGACTGAAACGGTTATCCCGCTGCCCCTTCAAAAAGAGGTAACGCTCGGCCGAAGTGACCCCAGAGCCAGCCGCCAACCCGATATTAACCTGGGGCCACACGGCGGGTCGGAAGCAGGCGTTTCCCGGTTTCATGCCCGGTTGAGATATACGGCAATGGGCTGGCTGCTGGAAGATTTGAACAGCACGAATGGAACTTCTCTTAATATGTCTTCGGTGAAGGCTGGAGAATACCATACATTACAAAATGGGGATGTCATTCGGTGCGGCCGTTTAATGCTTGTTTTTTATGAAGAATGAGCCGGCTTGCTGTTTATAGTTGGGGGATTCGACTAATTGGTTCTTAAAAATATTGGTTAGAGATTTGTTTTGATCTCAGCCACTTCCTGTTCGGATAAAATTGCAAATGTACCTGTGACACTGGCAATTAAGATGTCATTTTGAGTTATGTGACACTGAACTGTGATGGTCCGCTTTCCAAGGTGAAGAACTTCGGCTTCGGCAACAATTTCACCCATCCGGGCCGGACCATGATAGCGGATCTGTAAATCCTGGGTTACAAAAGCAGGGGCGCCCATGGCAGAAAGGGCCGCGCCGCCACAGGTTGAATCGGCCAGGGAAAAAGTGACACCGCCGTGTGCGATGCCTAAGGGGTTCAAAAGGTGCTGTCGAACCTGTAGGGAGGCTTGACACTTTCCATCTCCAATTGATAGAAAATTTATACCTATCAGGCGGGCGAATGGGCCACCATGCGTTTGGCTTTCGTCCAGGGTGCGCAAGGCAGATAAAGCAACGGAACTTTCTTCAAATGTCAAACTGTCGATAATGAGATGGGATTGAGCAATGATGTCTTCTATCATTTGTTCTGAGGGTCGCTTTCAAAGGAAGAGGCAACAGGTTTGCCGTTTTCGGATGAGGTAACTGGCGGCGTTTTTTGGATAAAATTCTGATCAATTGCTGTTTCATCATGAGTAGATTGGTCCACAAGCGGCAATTGCAGGCCAAATATTGCACCGGCATCGTTGTTACTTTGCACCCAAATCTGACCACCATGTGCTTCAGCAATTGAACGGACTAAGGTTAACCCCAGGCCGATACCCTCTTGATTATTATTTACCTGAACCTGGTAAAATTCGTCAAAGATAAATGGTAAATCCGATGATGAAATACCAATACCGTTGTCTTGAATTTTGAATTCAATGTGGTCATCTTTTCTGGATACGGTCATATTAATATGAGAGTTTTGGGGCGAGTATTTAATGGCATTATCAATTAAGTTGCTAATTGCCTGACGTAAGAGGGTTTCATCGCCCTGTACCATGCTGCTGGTTGTCTCGTCTTCAACGACTAATTCTAGTGCAATTTCTTTTGATAGAGCCTGTCCTTGTAAATCAGCAATTGCTTCTCGCACCAACAATATAATGTCGCACAATTTTTGTGAATCTGACATACGCGCATTTATTTTTGCCAGATCGAGCAGGCCATTAACAAGGTTCATCATCCGATCCGTAGAATGATTAATCCGGTTCAGATAGTTTTTTTGCTCTTCGTTCAACTCTCCGGCATCTTCAATAGCGGTAACGAATCCGGATATTGAGCTTAAGGGAGCCCGTAAATCGTGGGAGACGGTGGCAACAAAATTGGATTTGCTTTTGTCCAGATCTTTCAGGTAGGTGATGTCCTGGAGGATTAAAACCCGGCCGTAGGATGGAATTAGCGCCAGTGTTGAAAGCCAGATAGTGCCATCATCGAGAGATAGCTCTTTTCGTACTTTTTCATTCTCTGTAAGTGGTTGGGTTATGAAATCGGCCAATTCGGTTGGCTTGATAACCTCGGCTGCGACTTTGCCAATGTCATTGCTTGACAACCCTAATCTTGTTCTGGCTTGTTGATTTAAAAGCAGTACTTTTAGATTGGGATCAACGATAATGATCGGATTGCCATTATGCTCCAGGGTCGCTTCAAGCTGCTTTTGACGCGATTCGGCTTGCTGGAATAATAATGAGTTGCTAACAGCAATCGCAACGGCCGAAGCGATAGAGGTTGCTCTCTCAACATCCCGTTCATCAAACTCGCCGTCCAATTTATTGAGGAGCTGTAAGACGCCAATAACCTTTTCGCGAAAAATAAGGGGAACACACAGCAAAGAACGGGTCTTGAATCCTGTTTCCCGGTCTACCTGCCTGAAATGGAGGGGATGCTCATATACTTTGTTGGTAAAGATCACTTCCCCTGATTGGGCAACCTGGCCGACAAATCCCTGTCCCAGCGGTATCCGGAAACTGGCTAACGTTTCGGCCGGCGTTCCAACATTGGCTAACACCTTTAAGGTTTGCTCTGTCTCATCCAACAACCAGAGCGAAGAGGCTTCAATTTGCCAGCTGTTATGGACTTGTTCAATGGTCATGTTGATAACCTTTTTCAAGTCCAGGGTAGCTGTGATCGTTCGGGTAATCTGGATGAGGGTTCGCAGTTCTTCATTGCCGGCGGCCAGCGCCCGGTCTGCGGCCTGGAAAACGCGGGCATTTTCGAGGGCAATGGCAGCATAATCAGCCAGAGCGGATAGTAAAAACTCATCTCGTTCGCTAAAGGAGCGTGGTTCATTTAAGTTAATGACGCTCAGGACACCCATTGCCTGACCACGCAGCATCAGGGGAACATAAAGGACAGCTCTGGCTGTATAACCGGTCTTTACCGTAATTCCCTTGCCGGAGAAAGCTGACTCCCGTAAGGGACGGCCGGTTCGCATGACTTGGCCGACGTGAGACTCATTGGTTGAGAGTTCATAAATTTGTGGCTCCACCTCGCTCGTCCCTTTTTTGGCATACACCCGAAGTTGTTCTTTATTTTTGTCAGCTATCCAAATGGTGCTTTCTTCGGCATTGCTCAAATAAATCGCAGCTTCTAAGACGCGATCCAATACTTTTCGAACGCTGAGCAAGGCGGCCACCGCCTTACCTATACCAAACAGGGTACTCATTTCGTTGACCCGGCGGCGCATTTCAACATGGGCTCGCCGAAGCTGTTCGGCCAGCTGCTGTTTATCATGCCGCAGCCGGGGTTCGATTAAGGCCCGGTTGATCGTATCCAGAACCTCATCAACGCTAAAGGGTTTGATAATATAATCCTTGGCTCCCAGGCGGAAGGCATCGATGGCGCTTTTTTCGGAACCAAAACCGGTCATCAAGATAACAGGAACGCTTATAGTTTCCTCAACCAGGTGATGAAGAACATCTATCCCAGTCATGTCCGGCAGGTTGAGGTCTAACATCACCAGGTCTGGGTTGTCGTTACGAATCCGGTCTAGGCCCGTTTTCCCATCGAGAGCATATAGTGTTTTAAAGCCGAACATGGGTAGAACCTGTTCGGTCAAGTGGGTGACAATTTGCTGACTGTCATCCACAACAAGTATTCTTTCACCGCTCATATTAGTAAATTATAGCATAGCCCAGTTAATCTTGACACTTACCTGCCCAATATTATAATCCTGATAAGATGAGCAGAACAATACACGCACCAACTGGAACGAAATTGCATTGTAAAGGCTGGCTGCAAGAAGCAGCTTTTAGAATGTTGCAAAATAACCTGGACCCGGAAGTGGCCGGGGATCCTGAAAACCTGATTGTTTATGGGGGACGCGGCCGGGCGGCCCGTAATTGGGAAGCATTTGACGCCATTTTGGACAGTTTGCGTGCCCTGGAGAATGATGAAACGCTGCTTGTCCAAAGCGGCAAACCGGTGGCGGTTTTTCGGACTCACGAGGACGCACCCAGAGTCTTAATTGCCAATTCAAATATCGTCCCCTATTGGGCAACCCAGGAAAATTTTGATAAATGGGAAGCGGAAGGGTTGATGATGTATGGTCAGATGACGGCCGGAAGTTGGATTTACATTGGTACTCAGGGCATTTTGCAAGGCACTTATGAAACCTTCGCCGCTGCTGCTCGTTCAGCAGGCTGGTCTTCCTTGAAAGGCAAATGGGTATTAACGGCCGGATTGGGTGAAATGGGCGGCGCGCAGCCTCTGGCTGTTACAATGAATGGCGGCGTTGCTTTAATTGTTGAAGTTGATGAATGGCGGGCCAGAAGGCGGCTGGAACATCGCTATCTGGATGAGGTAGCGGAGGATATTGGGGAAGCGCTTAAACGGGTTCAATATTTTGTAGAAAAAGAGGAACCCCGCTCGATTGGCCTGATTGGTAACGCGGCAACGGTTTTCCCGGAACTTCTGGAACGGGGTGTTGTTCCTGACCTGGTGACAGATCAGACATCGGCCCATGATTTTCTGGCCTATTTTCCAGACGATATGTCTTTTGAAGAAGGCCTGAAGCTGCGCGAAAACGATAAGGTAGAATTTGTTCGTTTATCGACCAAGTCAATGGCGAAACATTGTGCGGCGATGGTCGGCTTCCAGAAGCAGGGAGCGATTGTGTTTGATTACGGTAACAACCTGCGCCAACGGGCTTTTGACGCTGGAGTAGAAGATGCTTTCAGCTACCCCGGCTTTATTCCGGCTTATATTCGGCCGTTATTCTGCGAAGGTAAAGGCCCTTTCCGCTGGGTCGCTTTGAGCGGCGACCCAGAAGATATTTATGCCACCGATCGGGCCATTCTGGAGCTGTTCCCGGATGACGAACAATTACATCGCTGGATCAAGATGGCCCGGGAAAAGGTTCATTTTCAAGGGTTACCGGCCCGTATTTGTTGGCTTGGTTATGGCGAGCGGGATAAAGCCGGTCTTAAATTCAATGAGATGGTAGCCTCTGGTGAACTGAAAGCGCCGATTGTGATCGGCCGTGACCACCTTGACGCCGGTTCGGTTGCCAGCCCGAACCGGGAAACAGAGGCAATGAAAGATGGTTCCGACGCAATTGGTGATTGGCCCATCTTGAATGCCCTTATCAATGCTGTTGGTGGAGCAACCTGGGTCAGTTTCCATCATGGTGGTGGGGTTGGTATTGGCTATAGTCTTCACGCTGGTCAGGTGATCGTAGCTGACGGCACACCTGCTGCTGCGGTCAGATTGGCGCGTGTTTTGACAACAGACCCGGGAATGGGCGTGGCGCGCCATGTGGATGCCGGATATGAACGGGCAATGGAAGTTGCCAGGGAACGCGGTGTCAAGATTCCCATGATGGCATCAAGTTCTTCTTGATGGCGTCGAGATTCTCTTGATGGAATTAGATTGAGGTTTTCATGGTTAATGTATACCGCGTAGATATTCTCGAAGACCGGCTGCGGGATTTGACTGAAAGTGTTCCTGGCATTCTTGGAACGGTGATTGTTAGTGTAGAGGGTTTTGTCGTTGCCGCCTATCCGCCAGCTGATGGGGACTCTTACCAATCTACCAGCACGCCGCAAGTTGCAGCGATGGCTGCGACTTTGATTGCTTTAGGTGAACAGGCTTTGACGCGTCTGGCACAGGGAGAAATCGAGCGTTTACTGGTTGAGGGGCACAGTGGCGCGATGATTGTATATCCTATCAACCGTAACGCTGCTTTAGCAGCAATGGTTGATAAGAAGGCCAAATTGGGGTTGACATTGCTGACCATTTCCCAGGCTGCCACATTCTTTGGCGGTATATTGAGCGGAGCTGAATAACATTCATAGGTCTTTTTGGCCATTTAACTTTACGTAATACAAAAAGCGTGATATATTATGTTATGTCGTTATGTCGTATAATCGATCGGCTGTGCCGTTTGCGTATTGTTAAATGTCCGCAAATAAGGTAGCAAAATGGTGCGGACAGTGGCTATCTGTAAATACAGATAGTTTTGGAGTAAGTGGTCGTCTGATCATAAGTGTAATTGCTGGCCGCTTACAACTAGGGAGATGAATGGATGTTAACCAGAAAAAAGCTTATTAAACTTTTTGCATTATTAATGGTTGTTTCACTGCTAATCTCAGCCTGTGATCGGCCGCTTCCTTCTAGTGACGAGCCAACGCCTACTGCTGATACTGGTTACCCAGCTACCGGGGAAGAAGGCGCTCCAAGTGAACAGGAGCAGGTTGATACGCCGGAACCAACGAGAGAAGTCATCGAAGAAGGTGAAACCGGTGAAGAAACGACCGGCGAGCCAGCTGAAACTGGGGAAGAAGTAACAGTTGGAGAACCAGAAGCTGAAGGTGGTGAAGGCGAAACGGCCGAAGAAGCGGCTACGCCTGAAGTGATGGCTGAAGGTGAGACAGGTGAAGGGGAAGCTGAGACACCTTCTGAAGAAACCCCGGCCGAAGGCGAGGGTGAAACCGCTGAGACACCAGAGGAAACAACTGAGGGTCAAGAGGGTGAGGCACCTGCAGAGGGGGAGGCGCCTGCAGAGGCTGAAACAACTGAAGAAACAGCCCCTGAAGAAGCTGAAGGAACTGCTGAACCAACCTCCGAAGAAACGGCCGAAACGACTGCCCAACCCGTGCCAGCAACCCATACGGTTGCGGCGGGTGAAAATCTATATCGTATCGGTTTGCAATACAACATTTCCTGGGTTGCAATTGCTGAATACAACGGCATTAAGAATCCAGACCGAATTTATGTGGGACAAGTTCTCCAAATTCCAGGCGGCGCGCCCGATTCTGGCACCGGCGGCCAACCAGAACCGGTTCCGACACCAACGGGCGTTAATTATGTTGTCAAGCCGGGGGATACGCTTTACAAGATTGGACAACAATTTGGTGTAAGTGTGAATGAAATTGCTGAGGCCAATGGCCTGGTCAACCCCAACCAGATTTATGCCGGTCAAACTTTGAAGATCCCGGTTGATGCCCCTACCCCACCGCAAGAAGTTCACCATGTTGTTCAACCAGGCGAAACCCTGTTCCGTATTTCACTACAATATGGCGTCTCCTGGCTGTCAATTGCCCGGGCGAATCATATCCGTCCACCTTATATCATCTATGCCGGTCAAACATTAGTCATACCGGGTGGTAGTCATTAATGAACTGGCGGGGTCTGATTTACAGATACCGCGATTACCTACCCTTTTCTGAGGACGCAAAAATCATCAGCCTGAATGAGGGGAATACCCCCCTTATTCAGGCTGATCGTTTATCTGAGATTATCGCGCCCGGGAAAGGGCTGAAGCTGTTTCTGAAATATGAGGGGTTGAACCCTTCAGGCTCGTTTAAAGACCGGGGCATGACGGCCGCTATTACCCAGGCTGTTTATGAGGGGGCTAAAACAGTTATTTGCGCCAGTACGGGAAATACGGCCGCCAGCGCCGCTGCCTATGCCGCCAGAGCCGGACTGCGCTGCCTGGTGCTGGTTCCTGAGGGCAAAATTGCCCTGGGTAAACTGGCGGCATCCCTTGCTTATGGGGCGGAGGTCCTGAGCATTGAGGGGTCTTTTGATGATGGGCTGGCTGTTGTCAGAGAAATTGTTCAACGGCAGCCAATTGCCCTGGTCAATTCTATCAACCCCTGGCGGCTGGAAGGTCAGAAAACAGGCGCTTTTGAGATTTGTGACCAGTTGGACGGCAAGGCGCCGGACTGGCACTGCCTGCCTGTCGGTAATGCGGGCAATATCACCGCCTACTGGATGGGCTACAAACAGTATGGGAAAGGGTTACCGAAACTGTTGGGCGGTCAGGCGTCAGGCTCAGCGCCTATTGTGGAAGGTCGTGTTATTGAAAACCCAGAAACGGTGGCAACAGCGATCCGGATTGGAAATCCGGCCCGCTGGCATCAGGCGTTGCAGGCTTTAGATGAATCGGGCGGGATTATTACGGCCGTTACCGATCGGGAAATTCTGGACTGTTGGAAACTGCTGGCCCGGCAAGAAGGCGTTTTTGTGGAACCGGCATCGGCGACCGGCCTGGCTGCCCTTCGCCAACAAATTGCCCGGGCGGAAATCGATCCAACGGGGAAAACGGCCGTTGTGGTGCTAACAGGCCATGGCTTAAAAGACCCTGGCACGGCCGTTGAGCAGGCAACGCAGCCCCGCACGATTGGCGCAACAGTGGAGGCGCTAGAGGCCTATCTGGGTGGGGACTAAAAACCCGAACGCTTAAATAATGAGTTTCCTGAAAAAAGCCGCAGATTGCCGCAAATAGCGGTTGCAGATGACGCAGATTTTTCTCTTGTAACCTTTGCGTCTTTGCGCCTTTGCGTGANNCCAGGTATTCTTCTTGAATCCAACCGATAATGCCATCTACCGTCATTATTTCCTGCCAGAGAACGCCGCCCTGGTTGGCACGGCCGTTTAACAAAATGACAACATCGCCGCTGCTTAGAATGACGAGGTTTTGGCCACCGGGCGACCGCTGAATCCAAACATTGCCGCCGCCGATGTCAACAACGGCCGTCGGGCTGAGAATGGGTGTCGGGGTCAGGGTCGGAACGGGCGTATTTGTCGGTGTCGGGGTAAGGGTTGGTTCCGGGGTTGCTGTTGGTTCAGCGGTATTGTCTGGTTCGGTGGTGGCGGTCGGGGTGTTTACGGCCGTCGCGCCGTTTTCGAGCGGGGTATCAGCTGTTATGGTTGTTGAAGGGGTAATTGGCTGGCTGGCTGATGGACTCGCCGGTTCAGAAGGTGGGCCGCCAAATGCGCCCGTTTCTGGGGTCAGTGGCGGGGTTGGCGACTCAATATTGGCAGCATCGGTTTCGGCGGCTATTTGTTCTTCCGCGAGTGTTGGCGCAGGCGTAAATTGATCGGTGGGATTGGCCTGGACGGCCGCCTGGCTATCTGGATCAATTGGTACACCGGCCAGGAAAAATCCCAGGGCCAGGATTAACAGGGCAAAGGCATAGGTTGTAAATGCCCGTGCCCGCTGATCCAGGGTGGAACTACCCAGACCGATCCGTTTTAATGCCTGAGGAGATTGGGCTAATAGTGACAGCGCTATCGTAATTAACGCCCCTAACACTGATAGTCCCATCCCCCACAATGTCCATGCTGGAAAACCCATAAGAGCGAATTATAGGTGAGAATTTAAAAAATGGACAAATCGCCAATAAGAACTCATACGGGTATAATAATTGCCATAATGTTAGACAAATAATTAGCTTGGAGAATATATCAGATGGCGAATGAGTATGATATTGTTGTGATTGGGGCTGGGCCAGGCGGCTATGTAGCGGCTATTCGAGCGGCACAACTGGGCTTGAAAGTCGCTCTTGTTGAAAAAAAAGATTTGGGCGGTGTTTGCTTAAATATTGGTTGTATCCCTTCTAAAGCCTTGTTAAAGAATGCTGAGATTGCCCACCTGCTAAAGCACCGGGGCAAAGAATTCGGTTTTAGCTTTGAAAATCTAAGCCTTGATTACAAATCAGCATTTAAGCGCAGCCGCCAGGTTTCCGACCGCCTGGTTCGAGGTGTTGGTTTCTTGATGAAGAAGAATAAGGTTGATGTCTACATGGGTTCGGGCACATTAACTGGAACCAACTCCGTCCATGTTGAATTGAATGAAGGGGGCGAGGCGGAGTTAAAAGGAACCAATCTCATTATCGCAACAGGCGCCCGGCCGCGAACATTACCTGGCGTTGAATTTGACGGCGAGCGGATCATTTCTTACGAAGAGGCCATTCTGTCAGACACCCTGCCGGAACGGTTCGTCATTGTCGGCGGCGGTGTAATCGGGGTTGAATTTGCCTATATGTGGGCTAATTATGGGGTGGAGGTCTCTATTGTGGAGATGATGCCAAGATTGCTGCCTGCGGAGGAGCCGGAAGTTAGCGATATTTTGGAAAAGGCCTATAAAAAATTGGGCATTAAACTTCACACCGATATGGCGGTTGAAAAAATTGAGCGATCCGGGGATGTTGTTCAGGTAGCCCTGCCGGGCGGTGACAAGTTGGAGGCTGACCAGGTGATGCTGGCCATCAACTTTAGGCCAAACATTGAAAATATCGGTCTTGAAGCGGCGGGGGTGTCTTTAACGGACCGGGGTAACATAGCCATTGATGGGGCTATGCGAACCAATGTGTCTAATATTTATGCCATCGGTGATGTAGCGACTGATTACCGGCTGGCCCATATCGCTTCCGCGATGGGCATTGCGGCCGCGGAGACAATTGCCGGTCATCCAACGGCCGAATTAGATTTTCGCATGATGCCCCGGGCTACCTATTGCATTCCCCAGGTCGCCAGCTTCGGCTATACTGAAGAACAGGCAAAAGAAGCCGGATATGAGGTCAATGTGGGTAGCTTCCCATTTCAACCGAACGGCAAGGCGCTTGGTATGGGAGAGAAAGAGGGCTTTGTCAAAATCATCGCCGATGCCCGTTATGGTGAAATCCTGGGCGCCCATATGATTGGGCCGGAAGTAACGGAACTGCTGCCGGAATTGACCCTGGCCCATAATGCGGAATTAACGGCCGAAGAGATTGCCAGAAATGTTCACGCCCACCCCACCCTGAGTGAAGTGCTGATGGAAGCAGCCCATGGTGTGGAAGGCTCTCCGATTCATATATAGTTAATCTTGAGGAGGTAGAACAGGGTCTTGAGGCACTGAAAGATCACCGTTCTCCCAGACTCTATAACAAAAAAGCCGCCTTTAGCGGCGGCAATTAACGAGTGGGCGGTACAAGACTCGAACTTGTGACCTCTACGATGTCAACGTAGCGCTCTAGCCAACTGAGCTAACCGCCCTAAAGCAGGCTGGCATTATAGCCAGCATCTCGGCCGTTGTCAACGAATATTTATGAGAATACCAGGAAGAAGACGACGAACCAGGCGAAGTAAGGGCCAGGAAAGTGGCGAATCGAGCCGGCCTGGCCTCAATTTGTGGTTAGTGTTACTTATTGTCATTCTAGCCAGTATTGTGCCATACTTTTTAAGGGATGTGTTTGGCGTCCCATATCGTCTTGGCGGCACCTACTTCTGGCTCATGTCACTGGTGATAAGTTTTCTGGCGGGCCTGTTCTATTTTTCCCAGTTTCTGCTGCCATTGCCCTGGCAATATAGCTGGTATGAGGGTGTCCGGCTCACGATTCGCCATAATTTTCCATTCTTTGTTGACTTTGTACGATCATTTTTCATGCGCCCAAAAAATCTAGGGGCAACACCTGAAGCTATTAATGATTTACCCCCCAGTTTTACCAAGCATAAGGCTGGTATCATTCGAAGTCATCAAGCCCCGGTTATCTTTCAGGGGGCGACCTTTGCCCGGGGAGCTGAACCTGGATTTCTGCGACTGAAACAAAGGGAGATAGTCGTCCAGGTCATTGATTTGCGCCGTCATTTTCGCACGCAACCTGTTCGCCTCCTGACAAGGGATGGTATCAGTCTGGAATCGCGTGTTTCTACCATGTTCCAGGTTAAACGGATGGCGGATCCACCTGATGATAATTGGCAGTTTCCTTTTGATCAGGATGCCATCTTCAATGTCAATTATTTGGGCAACTTCAATACAGAAACGGAAAATTATGCCGCGATGCCCTGGACTGAAAGGGTCCCCCGTCAGGCTGCCAGCGCTTTGATTGGGGAAGTATCTCGTCTTTCATTGGATGAACTATTTCAACCAGACGAATCCAGGGCTGCACCATTAGAAATAATAAAAGAGCGGGTGACAAAAAGTGTAACAAAGACTTTCGATAAATATGGCATTGAAGTGATTTTGGTGGGTGTTGCCCCTTTCCAGGTTCCAGAGGATATACAGGCGGAAAGGGTGAAAATCTGGCAGGCGAAATGGCAGCAGCGCATTGATGTTGAAATGGGATCGGCCGAGTCGGAAAGAGCCAGACGGTTAAAATTGGCCCGTGCTCGCGCTCAAATTGAAATGATCGAACGATTAACCGATGGGCTGGAGACCATTCGCCAGACGGGCCAAAATGTGACAGATATTCTTTCGCTGCGATTAATTGAAGCGATTGAAGAGGCTGAATCGAACGCCGCGGTCAGGGCGCTCATACCGGCCCAAATTGCAAACGATTTGAAAACGATTCGCAGCCAGGTTTTGGGGGAAGACGACTAAAATGAGGTACGTTAATCCTCAACACCGGGGCAACCGTCTTCTGGGCATGCACAAGAATCTGAGCCAGCTGGCTGTTGTCATTCTCTTTCTGATGTATTGGTCATTTGCTTACCAACTTGAACAGATTAATTATGTACCTCAACCATTCACTTATGTGACGAATGTTTTAACACTTTTTGGACCAGTTTTTGCTCCGTTTGTCCGTTTGGTTGAGGTGATAGCGCCTTTTTTCAGCTGGCGGGTGCTACGGCATCTGATTCCACCCTTAATTGGTTGGTTTTTAGCCCGGCGGGCGATTTTGGGCATGCTGCAATCTTTCTATGATTTACCTGATTCTAATGCAGCTTCGGCCCTCCTTTATCGTCTTTCATTAACTCGAATCGGCTTTGTCAGGCCCACAGTTATTACGCTGCAAAATTTTGAGGAGTTACGCCAGACGAACCCCATCCTTAAAATTGGGGGACCAGGTAGAATTATCGTTTTCAGGGATGCCGCTTTGGTAACAGAGTTGAACGGCCGTTTTCACCGGGTGCTGGGGCCAGGAAGGCATGATTTAGCCAGATTCGAATTTCCACGAACAATTGTTGATCTCCGGCCCCAGGAGCGGGAAGCTGATGATATCAAAATGATGACCAGTGATGGTATCGAGTTGTCAACCAGCCTTACTGTTACCTTCGAAATTCTTCGCGGTGAACAGAAACCTACTAAAGCAAATCCTTTTCCTTATGATGAGGAAGCGGTGCGAACAGCTGCTTATACTGAAACTGTACAGCCTGACGGTAGTATCGGCCGTTGGCAGTCGCTGCCTGTGTTAATTGCTTCCGGCCAACTGAGAGCAATTGTAGCGGAGGATGGCCTGGACGATTTGATCGTATCAGAGGCGAATGGGATTGATGTTCATCGCAGACTGCAAATGGAAATGGAACGCCGGGCAAGAAATATTATGCGTAATTTTGGCGTGATGATTCGAGGCACACGCCTGGGCGCTCTGGAACTGGATGAAGAGGTTGAAAAGGTTCGCAAAAAATATTGGCAGGCGCATTGGAATACCCAGCAAACTTTGCAAAAGGCCGACGGCGAGGTGGAAATCCTGGAAAACCAGGAGTTTGCGCGGGCTGAGGCGGAGGCCATTATGCTGCGGGCGATTGCTGAAGGACTTCAACGTGCCCAACGGGTAGGACGTGATGTTTCTTCTCGCGAGGTCGTGGCGCTGCGCTTGATTGAATCGCTTGAAGCCATGGCGAAAAGTTCTGGGGAAGTCATGGCCTTACCCAATCAACTAATACCCCAATTAGGGAGTCTTAGACAACAGTTAATGTTGACCTCCGGCCCAACGGAAGGGGCGGAAACCCAGGAATAAGTCGACAATCAGATGTTTCCAGATGCCGCCAGATTACGTCGTCTCCTTGATTACCTGTCGATTCGACCTGTCTCCAATCTGGTTTCTCTGGATGGGGTTCAAATTTTCGACCGGGCAAGCGGCAACAAATTGACCCAGGATTCCCTGAACAAAATCGATCATGTCCGTAAGGCAGTTTATAATTATAAAAATTACAACCAGATTGGTCTGTTTGAATTCCAGATTGGTCTGGTGATGATGGAACAGGGGTGGTTTTCGGAAGCGGCCGAAAGTTTTGAAAAAGCAGGCAGATTATGGGGGTTTTTGCCAGAACGGCCGAACATCTGCCTGGCCAATTTTGCAAAAGGGGTAGCCCACCATCGCAATCGTCGCTTTGAGCTGGCCGAGGCGATTTACTCGGATGTTCAGGAACAGATTCTTCGGATTCGGGAAGAGGTGAATGTGCCGACATCTATTCCGCAAATCAAAAAATATCAGGATTTTGTTAAGGACTTGACGGCACAATTGGCGGAGGCCCAAACAACCGTTTCGCGGGACATCTTCTATGATCTTAGCCCTCGGATTCACCCCAGTTTGCAGGCGGACACCCAAGTTCTTTCTTCCCCACAGTTGGTTCAAATTGACCATGAGATTCTTATGGCCAATATTCAGCGCCATTTTGGCATGGTAGAGTTGAAAACGCTTTGTTTCGACTTGAAGATCGATTTCAATGCCCTTGAAGGCAGGGGCATGGCGGGTAAAACCAGGGCTTTAGTTATGTACTGTGGTCGCAACCGACGTTTACCGGCCTTCCTGGAAGAGCTTTCCAGGAGGAAACCATCTGTCGCCTGGGAGGCAGATGTATTACAACCCTCATCGGATGAAGCAATTGTAGAAGAGAGCGATGAAGCCTTAGGGAAACAGGAAGAAGTAGTTGAAGCGCAGTTTGAGGACATTAGCTCACCGGAAGAGGGGCTGGAGTTTATCCGGGAGTTGGGAAAGGTTCGTTTTCGACAAGACAGGGGGCGGGGACGGCCGTTTTCGGATCGGATGGTTGTGGTTAATATCGAATTGTTAGGAAATTTCGATAAATTCTCGCTGGAAGAACAAGACAATTTTATTGATTTTATTTCCAGGATTACCGAAATCGATCCGAATCAGATAACGATCCTGGAAGCCAGGAGTGGCAGCATTAAAGTAACCCTTGAGATGCCGGAAGACAGCGCCATGCATTTGATCGAGATGCTGCTGGAAAAAGACCCCATATTACGAAATTTCCGGATTTTGAAAGTGGAATTGGGGGATCTGGTGGGACCACCGACAGTCCCGGAGCATCCCCTGCGTTTCCCACCCCATTTATGGAACCGGGTTACGCTCCAAAAATTGAGACAATTTATTGCCCTTTATTTTAATGAAAGCGAACTGCGAGATTTGTATTTTAACCTGAATGTTGACTATGAAAGTTTGCCGGGAGAAGGAAAGCGGGACAAAGCCAGAGAATTGGTTGCGTTTTGCAATCGCCNNAATTGGTTGCGTTTTGCAACCGCCATGATAAGTTCAGGCAGCTTGCTGAAAAGTGTCAGGAACTACGCGCCACCGCCTTCATCCGGACATTTACAGAATCGCATTGACCAGAACTGGTTAGTTTGTGATACCATTAGGAACCATTCAGATATCAATCTGGAAAGGGTTTCCATCTTATTGCCTCTGTTCTAGGAATCATGTAAGTGTTCAGATTTTTGTTTTTTTTGAACACTATAGACTTGGGTTGAAAGATACCAAAAAAACAAAAATCTATAGAGGGACTGAACGGGTACGGAATCATATTCTGGATTTTTCCTTAGCTCAATGTTTTTTTCATAGGCCAATCCATAAAGGAGTGTTATGGGCGACCATTTTTTAATTATCGGAGCGACTTTGTTGGATTCCAAAGGGAAGCCGCGACTCGGATTGGAACCGGGTACATCTAACCCGGCTCGTATTCGCCATACGCGGGGCGGGACGGCGCGCAATGTGGCTGAAAACCTGGCCTGTTTTGGGGCTGAGGTTAAGCTGCTTTCGGCCGTAGGCGACGATCAGACAGGGAGACAGTTGGTGGCTCAAACGGCCGAGGCCCTGGATGATGTCAGTATCATGTCCCATATCTCTCCGGCTTATCTTTACCAGAACCGCAAACTATTTCGAGATGCCTGTATGGTTTTATTTGACGGGAGTTTAGACGAGGCAGCTATTGAAATGGCGGTACGACTGGCAACCAAATATCAAGTCCCAATATGCGCCGATCCATCATCAACCCGGTTGGCGCACAAGCTCAAGGATTATCTTTCCAAACTACACCTGGTTGTCCCCAATGAAGTAGAAGCAGCGGCGCTGACAGAGTTGGATTTTTCAGGATATGACCCTGATGCCAGTCTTGAAGCGGCCATGACGTTGATGCGCTCCGGAGTTGAAACAGTTATTGTGACATTGTCCGATTTTGGACTGGTTTATTCGACCTCTGATGAAACCGGGTATATACCGGCCCGCTACAGTGAAATTGTTGATAGTACCGGGACGGGTGACTCGGTTACGGCCGCGGTCATGTTTGGCATGGTAAACGATTTTCCCATCGCTGAAGCCACTCGCCTTGGAGCGGCGGCAGCCAGTCTTACGCTGCAGACGGTTGAAACGGTTGTGCCGGACCTGAGTCTGGATATGCTATACGATCATTTGATCGTCTAGTGGATTAGGACACGAATTTGGGCGTCTATTTTGGGTCAGAGGATCCATCCATAAAAAGCCAGACTTTGGAATTTAGCATGAACAACTTGCTGGGGTTTACAATCGCGTTTGTTTATATATTTGCCATTATTGGGCTGGCGGAAGGGCTACGGCGGTGGCGAGGTTACAGCAGCGATTTCACCCGAAAAGTCATTCATATCGGGGTTGGCATGTTGAGTTGGGCGCTGCCTTTCTTGTTTGACAATCCCTGGCCTTTTGTTTTTGCTTGCGCCGCTTTCATGGTTATAAATTTTCTCGATTGGCGGTATGGTTTTTTTGCGGCGATGGCAAGTGGGGATCGCTCCAATTTGGGAACAGTCTACTTTCCATTTGCAGCGGCAATTGTGGCCTTGATTTTTTGGGAACGGCCGCCTTTGATGGTGGCGGCCCTGATGCCTTTAACCTGGGGGGATGGCATGGCGCCGGTTTTTGGACGAACATACGGCCGTAATCATACCTATACTGTGCTGGGACATACTCGATCCTTGCAAGGATCGGCCGCCTTTTTCATTATGGGCAGTCTCTTTACCTGGCTGGCTTTGTGGTCATTGAACGGCCAGCCCGATTTGTCGCCAACGGCGGCTATTTTACCGGCCCTGGTTATTTCCGGCGCGACGGCCCTGGTCGAGGCTGTTTCTGGTTGGGGCCTTGACAACTTAACAGTAACGGCGGCGGCGACTCTCATTATAGGAATCTGGCCTTTTCAACTATGACCACATTTCAGAACATTGAAGCTATATTTTTTGACCTGGACGGCACGCTGGTTGAAACAGATGATATGGCCGTCGTCCGGCTGGCCCGCCGTATCAGGCCGCTCCTGAGAAACCGGTCTGAACCGCTGGCCCGCTGGCTTTTGATGAAAGCCGAGACGCCCGGGAATCTTTTTGTCACCGGCCTGGATGTATTAGGGCTGGATGAGCGTATGATGGGTTTTACCGACCGGCTGCGCCGCCGCCGGGGGGTCTATCCAGCGTATGAGTTCCACCTTGTCGAAGGGGTTGAATTACTAATTGAAGCGTTGAAGTCTCGCTATCAGATTGGGTTGGTGACCAGCCGCAGCCGTCATCATATTGACCAGTTTATGGCCCGCTTTCCATCCATTGCCTCAGCTTTTGAGACAACCTGTGGCTTACAAGATACCCGCCGCTTGAAGCCCCATCCGGCGCCTGTCCGTTTGGCGGCCGAAAGATTGAAGGTACCGGTTGCAAACTGTGTCATGGTAGGCGACACTACGGTGGATGTGCAGGCGGCGCGGCGGGCCGGGGCCTGGAGCGCGGCCGTTTTATGTGGCTTTGGCCAGCGCAAAGAGTTGGAGAAGGCGGGGGCCCATGTGGTGTTGGATAGCACTATCGATTTGCAGCCGTTGTTGTTATAGATTAAATGGTTGTAGGACTTACGCGCTGTGGCCGGTGTCCCACCACTGGTACGGTCAGGAGACCGACCAGAGCAATTACGTAAGTCCTAAGTTGATTGGTGATTCGTAACTGTTAATTCGGTAATTGATTATGAGTGCAATGCTGGTTTTGTTGAATGGGGTGATCTATACGCAGGATTTGGAACGGCCGAAAGTATCGGCTGTGGCGGTTCAGGATGGGAAGGTGTTGGCAACGGGAGATGATGGGGAGATGAAAGCACTGCTGGAAAATGGCGGCGAGTGGGTGGATTTGAACGGCCGTTGTGTCCTGCCCGGCCTAGTCGATGCCCATGTCCATTTTGAGGGCTTTTCGTTGAGCTTGCAGCGGGTAAATTTGGCCGGAACTCGAAATCTGGATGAAGCGCTTGATAGAATTGCTGCTAAGGCGAACGATCAAGAAGCTGGGGTCTGGCTGGAAGGGCGGGGCTGGAACCAGACTGATTGGCCGGGCGGGGCGTTTCCAACAGCGGCCGATCTGGACCAGATTGTTTCCCATCGACCGGTATATTTGAGTCATAAAAGTGGTCATGCGGCCTGGGTCAACGACTCCGCACTAAAGTTGGCCGGGATTACAGCCGAAACAGCCGATCCGCCGGGCGGTCAAATTCAGCGGGACGAGGAGGGACGGCCGACCGGCATCCTATTTGAAGAAGCGATGGATCTGGTCGGCGACAACATCCCAAGGGCCACAGAGGAACAGGTTGTGGCGGCTATGCGCCAGGGGCAGGAATATTGTTTTCGAGCAGGCTTGACAGGGCTGCATGATTTTGACGGCCGGCGCTGCTTGGGCGCTCTGCAACGGCTGCACCAAAATAGGGAGTTGGGCCTGCGAATCGCCAAGAATATCCCGGTCCGATACCTGGAACATGCGGTGGGCGTCGGCCTGAGAACCGGTTTTGGCGATGACCAGTTATGGATTGGCGGGGTGAAGATATTTGCGGATGGTGCCCTGGGGCCTCGAACGGCGGCGATGTTAGCGCCTTATGAAGGCGAACCGGAGAATCGGGGCATTGTTGTAACAGACAAGGAAGAGATGTATGGCTATGCCAGCCAGGCCAGCGCCAATGGACTGAGCGTGACCGTCCATGCGATTGGAGACCGGGCCAACCACGATATTTTGGATGTTTATGAAGCGGTACGGCATGAGGAAGCGGTCCGGAAGACCAAATCACCTCTTCGCCATCGCATTGAACATGTCCAGATTCTACATCCGGCCGATTTCGAGCGATTAGCAACCTTGAACGTTATCGCCTCTATGCAGCCGATTCATGCTACTTCCGATATGGAGATGGCGGACCGTTATTGGGGAGAGCGCAACCAATATAGCTATGCCTGGCGAACGGTGAAGGAAACAGGGGCGATGCTGGCTTTCGGCTCAGATGCGCCGGTTGATCCGATTGATCCATTGAAGGGGGTTTATGCGGCCGTTTCTCGCCGCCGGCCTGATGGTTCACCGGGGGTGGAGGGCTGGTATCCTGAACAGCGGTTGACGATGGCCGAAACGATTGAGGCATTCACTTTAGGAGCGGCTTTTGCCGGGAATCGAGAAAAGCGGTTAGGGAGCATTGAAGCCGGTAAATGGGCCGATTTCACGATTTTGGATCGGGATATTTTCGAGATATCCCAGGATGAAATTCCCGCTGTGGCGGTGGCGGGGACGGTTATTGGTGGTGATTTCAAGTATCGAGCGTTTTAGGCCCAAATATGTGGAAATAATGATTATGTGAAAGTTATGGAAACGCCAACTTAATTAGGGCCGGCTCGAAATCTGTTGCACAGCCCACTCGTTACCATCTGGGTCGCTAAATGAAACGAAGCCGATATTATCAAGCTCATCGCCTTCAAAATCAGGCTGGTTTTCACCCATTCGTGTGATTTCACTGACCTTGACTCCGTTTGCCACAAGCTGGGCGTGTGCCTTATGAATGTTATTGACAACCAATTGTAAGCCTTTAAGCGATCCAGGTAACATTTCCGTAATTCCTGCGCCAATTACGATGGAGCATCCTGAACCAGGTGGCGTGAGTTGAACAAACCTCACGGACTCATTTACTTTTGTATCGTGATCTACAATGAAGCCAAGTTGCTTTTCATAGAATGTCTTGGCTTGATCAACATTTGAAACTGGTACAACAACTACCTCAAGTGTCCAATTCATCGTTTATCTCCTGCTGATACTAATCTAATGAAGAACGGGGCGTCAGGAGAGAGTACCCTCCGGGGCGGCTCAGTCCATTGGGCCGCCGGGTTAGAGAAGCTCCTGCGACTCACTTCAGACATCGTGTTGCCTCCGAAGCCAGTCTTCCCATGTCAGACCATCTCTGGCTATGTCGGGGGCTGTACCGTAACCCGCGCGCATCGCGGCACCAAATTTGCCTGGGATGGGAATTTGCAGGAGCGGCTTCCGTTGGCCTTGCGCTTGAAGCCATGTTCTCGCCAGGTCGACGAGTTCGTAGGTGTGAGGACCAGCTATATCCGGCACATGACCGCTCGGCCCGGCCTTGACGAGTTCAACCATGTGGGTGGCCACTTGGTTGATGTCGATTGGTTGGCTGAGGAATCCTTTCAGGATCAGACCAATCGGCAACTTGGTCAACCCCTTCAATAGTATCTCGATAGCGTCATAGAACTGGGATGCGCGGAGAATAGTATAGGGGACACTGGATGCCGTGATGATCTGTTCAGCTTCGTATTTGGCCTGCATAAAACTGTTAGGGATTTTATCCACGCCGATGATTGAGATGTAGAGAAAATGGTTGACCCGATGTTGTTTGGCTATCTCAAGCAAACGGCGTGTTCCCTCAACATCCACCTGCATAGCTCTGGTGTAACCGCCAGTCGCACAGTGGATAATGACATCCACACCAGCAACCGCTTCTGCAAGCCCTTCACCCGTTTCCAGGGATGCCTGGGCCCACTCCACGTCCGGTCTGGCTTTTGGGGAGCGTGGGTTTCGACTGGAGACCCGCACCGTATAGCCAGCCCCTATCAGCGGTACCGTGAGTGCTCGCCCCAGCATCCCATTCCCACCTGTGATTAAAACTGTACTCATATTTCGACTTCCATTCCTTTGGTTTAACCATCTCCCTTTTTACCTGCCAACCGGTTAAATCAACGCCCACATCGGACCGCAGACGAGACCCTTGAGTTTATCGGAATTGAACACCTGGTAGATGATGCGGAAGGTTTTGTCGCTTGGTTCACACGGAGAACGAGGCTTCAGGAGAGAGCACGCTCCAGGGCGGCTCGGCCCATTGGGCCGCCGTGTGTCGCGAGCATGTACTCGACGGGCAGTTTAAGGAGCGGCCGCAGTCCATCGACGATCTGCTCGCGCGCCCCGGCCTCGCGGCGCCACCTAGGATTGATCTCAAGGCCCCGGCCGAAATCAACAAGCGTGTCGCCGCAGATAACCGCACGATGACTCTCGATCCAGAGGACGGTGTCGTTCGGCCACTGCCCCGGAAACACGTCAACTCCGAACGGAAGCCGGTCGCCGGGCCTGAACAGGTGCGCCTCGCCCTTGTTCTCGCGGAGTAGCCAGACCAGGTCCGGGCTACCATCCCCAGCCTGTTCGGCCGTGATCCCGAACTTTCGTATGAGATCTTCTGCGGTGTCGGGCAGCGGCGTGTAGACTGGTATACCGAGCAGCTCGACCAAAGGCTGGGCATCGCGCTCGTGCCAGGGGCATGTAAGTACGATTGCTGTCTCTCGGTCAGCCGCGAGCGCTTCGAGTTCGCTCGGGACGGCCAATGGGTCGAAGAGCAGCAGGCGCTCACCGTTATCGACCGCGTAAGACGAAACATTCTTGTCCCACGGCTCGCTCGATTCCCACTCCGGGTGCGGTGACTGCCAATGCCATAGACCTGTTTGCAACTCGCTCATGGATGATTTGTGCATCTACGTTTCCTTTTTCCATTCGCTATCCGGTATCGTTTAGAGTGCATCATGGCTATTTTAGTCTATCATCACTGGGACGATATAATCTGGAGTACTTCCGCCACCACATCGTCAACGGGAATATTGGTATCGATCTCATGGTCCGCAACCCGGCGCAACAGTGGCTCAACGGTTTTCACGAGGCGCAAGACACGGGCAAGTTCCTCAGGTGCCTTTCCATAAGGATTGTTTGTCCTCGTGCTTAATCGTTCAACGATAACATCAGTTGGCGCACTTAACAGGATGATATGGTCAAACTGGTGGATAAACTTCCCCATGTTCGGTGAACAACCGCTTAAAAACAACAGATCGGCATCCTCATTGGAAAGGAGCGCTTGAATACGATCCTCTCGCCACACCCAATCTCTATCCGGCTCTACGGGTTCTCCTGGTGTATCTGAGTCATCGCTAACCGTTACCCATTCGGAAAACTCATCATAGTCCGTGTCAATCGCTTTGTACCCATGCGCAGCAAGCGCATTGATCACCGTTGACGTGCCGGTTCCAGACATTCCTGTCAGGAGTATCCTCTTCATAAAATCACTCTCCCTTTGATATTTCTTCCTCAAGATAGG
>JABAOG010004746.1_pt1 | contig 23238 bp, 20 predicted proteins | sample 7062131 | NCBI WGS metagenome assembly JABAOG01 (sample SAMN14538629, study PRJNA623070) | marine sediment metagenome | biome: marine biome [ENVO:00000428]; feature: marine pelagic biome [ENVO:01000023]; material: deep marine sediment [ENVO:00002113] | place: India: Arabian Sea | collected... | reverse complement strand
AACCATCATTGGTTGTGATAGCTATTGGGGCAGTTGGATGGGAGTAGGTAGAGTTGGTATTAGTACCTGAATCAAGTGTCTTAACTATCTCCAATGTCTCCATATCAATAACACCCAATTGTCCCGCGCCTGAAAGCCCAACATAACCATAACGATCATCAGCTCGGAAGCTAATGTTGAAAGGACCGGCCCCTTCAGGCGTTCCAATCGTTTTAACTAATTCCAAAGTAGCGGTATCAACGACAATGATTGAATCGGAACGATCACAGCTATAAAGAACTAGCTCGCCATTATTAGTCATCTTTCCGGACCGGCAGCGGCCTTCACCAAAAGATGCGACAATTTCACGGTTCGCGATATCTAGTACATCCATCGATCCAACAATGCCATTGTCTGGGTCATATCCTTGGTGGCCGATAAAGGCGTATTTACCATCGTGGGAAATGGTAATGTCTCTTGTTCTCAAACCGGTGGTTTCAACCTGAGCAATCTCCTCAAATGTTTCTGTATCAAAGAGGTGAACACGACCACCTTCGGTATCAAGATCGGCCGTNNCCGTTATCAAAAGATTCTCTGTCGGGCTAAAAGCCATATGGAAGGGATCATTCGTGCCAGTTTCAATATACTTCACAATTTCTAGCGTCTGAGTATCCTGGACAGCGATGGCATCATGGACGCCGCCTTCAACACCCTCGGACTGGAAGTTGATCCAATTCCAACGCATCCCCGGCGCAATCCAGGGGTGGTGAGGTTGGATAAACTCCGTCTCGACAAACGTCAGTCCGTAATCAGGCGCATCGGGGTCAATAACAGCAATTTTGCTCTCATCCTGAATGGGAACAAAGAAGCGACCAGCTGTCATGTGAGCCAATAAATCAGGTTGGTAGGGCCATGTCCAGGTATCGCCGTAAAATACTTTGTTAAGAACTGAGGGGGCGGGGGCCTCTTCCTCCTCCATTTCTTCTTCCACAGCCTCTTCTTCCGCAGCAGGTTCTTCTTCTTCAACTGCTTCTTCAGCGGGTTCAGCCGCTTCTTCCTCGACCGGTTGTTCAGCGGGTGTAGACGACTGACAACCGGCAAGCAAAACCATTGCCAATATGGTCAACATCCAGATTACAAAACGCCAGTAAAACCTTCTCTTGCTCATCATATCCTCCTCATGAAGAGTCAGCAGCGTAAAGGAAAAGTCAGGGTGCTGTGCATACACCCTTTTTGCACTCACCTTTACCCATGCTCTAATACAGTAAACCTATTCTATAGGCTATCGAAAGACCTGAGGCAAGACAATGAATAGCTGCGGCAAATTTGCGGCAAAATTTAGGCAATTTTGGCCTTTGAATGGTTCTGCGGTTGCTCTAGGTAGACCTTGATGGCGTCGAGAGCCTGATTTAAGTAATTCCTGACCTGGCGCGGTGAAATTTCTAACATTTCTGCAATCGTCTCATGCGTATGTCCGGTCATCACCAGACGTAGTGTGTAGTAATTAGCAATAGACGTTGGGAGATGTCCCCGACGCTTGTTGCGGATAGGGCGCTCACGCAAGGACTCAAGGGAGGGTAAATTGCCGAGAGGTTTAAGTGAATCCAGAGCCAGCACCAACTGCTGTTGAAGGGCCTGAACCGGTTGCATCTCACTGTTCGCAATGTCTGGCAAAACAGCTAATGTACTCCCGTGGCGGGAGATGATAGACTTTAATCTATCTGGTCGACTATAGGCATATATCGCTTCACGTAATTCTCGATGACTAATGATACCAGGTGGTCCAGACAAAACGGCCGAGAAATCTCGTTTTAGCGACTGTTCTTTTAAGGCTAAAGCCTTAGCTTCGGCGCTCAGTTCAGCAATCCGTCGTTCGGTCATCGTCCGCCATCGCGTTTGTTCCAGCATGGCTCCCAGGTAAGCAGCTAATGTTGAAACCCAGACACTCTCTTGCTCGTCATAACCTTTGTTTATACCTGTATTCCGTTCACCCAAAAGTAAATAGCCAACTATTCGCTTGTTGATTAAGATTGGTTCGGCCAAAACCAGACAATCCCACAGTCCTTCTTCTTGTTTCTGTTTATCAAGATTTACCACCTGTGGGCCAATCAGTGGGGTAGCCCCAATGAGAGAAGAAGAGAGCGGTATAGATTGCCCAATACGTCTCGAATCAGTCGAAGCTCTTACGATAAAGTGGTCCTCCTCGCGCAAGGCAATGCAGGCAGCGCTGGCGCCTGCCAGTTCTTGTAGCCGGTTGACAAGGGCGGTCATCTGTTCCCCCAATTGGTCGGCAGACAGGCTTGTTAGGCTGATAACCCCACCAATTTCATCTGGCAAGTTCCGGAGCTGACTAAAAAACAATCTATTCCATTTTCGTCGTACCATTGGTGTTAGCAAATGGGTCAGAATGGCCAGCCCAACAACCATAATCAACACCAGAGTTGGTACGTCGAGTCCAAACAACTCGGCCAAATGCCAGGTACCGAACATTGTCAGGAGATACAGGACAATAATAACCAGCACGGTTGCAGCGTGGAAGAAAAAATCGCGCCGCACCCAATGTCCAGCCATAAACGCATTATGAAAGGCAACTCCGTATGCCAGTACAATCACCCCAGTCAGCAGGACGCTATCACCTAAAGCCAACCGGATAGATGGGTTCCAGGGCACTCTCAACCAATTCACAACGATAGGCCAGTACAGAAGACCAGCAACTAGGAAAAAAACGACGACGCCCAACAGCACATAACGATGGCGGAGAATATGATCTGTAGCCTTCCGATATAACTGGTACACATTGAGCAGAGCCAGTGTTCCTACCACAATAACGAAGAGCGAGACCGGCCAGGTAAATTCTAATGGCAACAATGTCAGGCGAGAGAAGCGCCAATTACCAAAAACCCAAAATAAACTTAGAATGCCGAAGACTATGTAAGTCATTCGGACAACTATTTGCTTTCTTGAATTTTGGCTTGGGGATAAAAGCGAAGTAGTCAGGTGTAACCACAATGGCAACGGCGCTATAGCAAACCACCCCATAAGTCGGCGCCAGAGATGACCTGCTTGTTCAGCCGGTAGGAACAAGCATAAAACGACATGTAAAAAATAACCAGCTAAGGCAAACAGACTGAGAATTACTAAGCGTGATGGAAAGCTACGGGGTGCATTCGAAGCCAGATAAGCCCCTAACCATATGGTAATTACGAAACCAGTAGTCCCAACCCAGTGGGCGGCCGTTCCATAGGGGAAGAGCAGGTTCATGACACTTTTCCTCTTGAATTATAGGCAGAGGGTTATTTTCTTCCTCTGCTTTTGCCTTCCTCAATTAGAGTATACTAGACAATTATTGCCTCGCCTCACCTGCGAAGGGGGTTTCCACTCCCCCTATAGGGGGATTAGGCAGTCTACAAATTAGTCGAGAGAAATTAAATTGGCTCTTATTCCAGCAATTACCGCCTGGGTGCGGTTAGGCTGTTTTAGTTTGGCAAGGATATTTTTCGCATGAGTCCGTACTGTCTCTTCACTAATTGAGAGTTGTTCGCCAATTTGACGATAAGTACCTGGGGTAGACATTAAACGCAAAACGTCTAGTTCGCGATCAGAAAGGGAAATATGGTCTTCTTCTTCACCTATATGGGCACGTTCAAGCAAAGCACGAGTTACCTCTGGAGCGATATAGGGTTGGCCGCTGGCAACGACGCGGATAGCAAGTATTAGACTGGAGGGGCTAATGGCTTTATGTACAAAGCCATCTATGCCGAGTTCAAGGTTATCAAGAACAGCGTCTTCGACCGGTGCCCCAGATAACACCAGAATACGGATACCTGGTATTTGTTGACGAATTGTGCGAGCGGCCACCACCCCATCCATCTCCGGCATTTTCCAGTCAAGTAAAACCAGATCTGGCTTCAGTTGTCGCGCTTTATGCAATGCTTCTTTTCCGTTTTGAGCTTCACCTACGATTTCAAAATCGGATTCCTGCCGCAATACTAGCGCCAACCCGGCTCGAACAACTTCATGATCGTCGACGATGAGAATACGAATTTGGCTCATTGGTTACCTTTCCGAAGGGGAATGTCAACGACAACGGCCGTTCCATCACCTGGCTGGCTATTAAATTCGCATTGCCCATCCAAAGCATGGGCACGTTCCTGCATTCCTCGCAAGCCAAAATGCTCGCGATCGTATTCCCGAGCTAATTCAGCAGCCGGGTCGAAGCCACGACCATTATCAATTACTATTAACCGGGCTTGCTTAGGCACAACTTCCAAGGTAACTGTTGCCTGACTTGCAGACGCATGGCGAGAGGCATTGGCCAATGCTTCTTGGGCAATCCTGTAAAGTCCCCGTCGTGCTTGAGCCGAAAGGTGGTCAAAGTTGCCATTGATATGAAAATCGATCTGCAAACCGTCCGCCCGACAAATATCGTTTACATATTTGCGTAACCCATCAGTAAAGTTAACGGCCGTCATTTCCGAAGGCCATATGTTAAGAATAGACTGGCGTACTTCCTGGTGAGCATCCTCCGCAACACGTAAGGCTCGTTTTAGTTCCGGTACGACAACCTCCGGCTGTTCTGGCAGAATTTTTAGGGAACCTTCCAAGGTGTATACAATCCCGAAAAGTGCCTGGGATACTGTATCATGAATATCTTGGGCAATCCGCAATCGTTCATCCTGAACAGCCAGCCTTTGAGCCCGGTCAATGCACATCATCGTTGTTCCAATCGCTACGGCCGCTTGATTTGCGATAGATTGTAGGGAACGCAGCCTCGCCGGATCTTCAACATCAGTGGATGCGTCAACTAATAGCACCCCAACAGGATGTTCGCGCAAAATCATTGGGAAAATTCGGCAGGTAGTCAGACCAAATGGTTCTTCTTTCGACCAGCCCTCAAACAAGCCTGTAGTGTTCTCTACCAGGTTAACCTTCTGAGATAAAACTGCTTCAGCCACAGCCCCTCCATTGGCCGCAAGAGGCGTTTGCATCATGTGGGGTAGATCGGTGCTGGTCAGCATCTCTCCATTGCGAACTCGGCCTAACCAACCAGTAATAATGCCTCTATCATGATCTACCAGACCTACTACAGCACGCGAGAAGCCAAGATTTATCGTTACCGCTTCCAGAACCCTTTCTTGTACTTCCTCAACATCAGCTGCGCTTTGCAATGAAAGGGTTAAATCATGGATAATCTCCAGATCACGATGAGCTTGTATCAGACCATCACCTGTTGCCCGCAATCTGTCCACCAGGCTAGAGGCATAACCGAATACACCACCAATTAAGCAAAATCCAACAATGGCAGTGATTATAGATAACCAATCGAAAGAATCATTATTAAAGTTGGCTGAAACCAATACACCACCAATGTATAAAGGAAGATAGCTGCCAATTGCCACCAAGGCCCCGCGCCATTGAAAGAAAAATGCCGCAGCCAGCAAAGGATTTAGCGTGTATAAATAATAGGCTGAATGCCAACCACCACTGACTGCTATCAATCCTCCCATTAAGATGAGATCAAAAATTAATACCCAGGGGTGGCTTCTTGTTATTTGATTCAACTGACTTGGGAAAAGAGATATGACGACATTGATACCTGCTGCGACAAAGAATATGATTAATGCTAAACGACGATCTTCGGATAACGAGAGAGTGACAAGAGGGGGTATCAGACTTAACCACCGATAGAGCAAAAGAAAGGCAAATATTCGGCGGGGACTACCTGGCTGATCGGATTCTGAAATTATTGCCATGTCTATAGAATACCTCCAAAGAAAAGCTTGTTTGATGATGAACAAGTTGTTGTTTATTATATCATTATCTCATAGCTCGTTCCTAATAATGATCTTTACCCGTTTTTGTGGACAACGAAGTAAGATACATAGACACAAAAAAGAAAAAAATATGGGTAAACAAACATTCACAGAAGAATTTAAACGGGAAACGGCAAAGTTGTCGTTCCAAACAGACAAGCCATTGGGAACATTCGCTCAAGACCTGGGCATCAGTCGGAGCAGCCTAAGCCGCTGGCGGAAAGAGTATGGCCGAGATGGGACGTCGTCGGTGAACAGCAAGGCGACAACTTTAGCGGCTGATCCGGCTGAAATCAGGCGGTTGCAGTAAGCGTTACGCATTGCCGAGCAGGAACGAGACATCTTAAAAAAAGCACTCCCCATCTTTACGCAAACCCCGCAATGAAGTACGAATTCATTAACGCCCACCGGGATGAATTTCCCATCAGCCGCATGTGTGATGAATAACCAATTTTTTTAGATTATCACTTTATTAATAGTCAAGATAGATTAACGCTGGTTAAGAGAGATTCATGTAAATTGACCGTGATCTCTTCATCCTGATTAGATAGCCACCAATAATTGACTAATTCCGTCACACTTTTTCCCCTCGTTCGTCTGTAAAAGTGAGGAATAGAAGGATTGTTGGAATCCCGGCCCTGGTCAGGTTGTCATGGGCGCAATTCAAGTAGTTTAGGGGAGTTTTATAGAATGTCGCAGCAATGGATGGGTACTCGGATTCTTAGCTATATTTGGTACGGGGTTAATGTACTTTTACCCTACTGATGGTAATAGTTAGGCAAAAGCTCACCATCCACAGCCAGGCTTGTTGAATAAGTCAGAACATAATTTTAGGAAAAGGGAGCAAAGAGAAAAGAGGTGATATGTGAGACATTTTCAGATACTCGTATACAGCTTATCGCAAGTTTGGTCATTTTTTTATAAATTGGATCAACTACCTATTGGTCTAGGCGAGGGTATTTTGAATCTGAAGATGTTTACTAAAGCGCTTCTCTCCCTATGGGTGCGGATAGCACTGAAGACAGCAAATGTACAGGCTTGCTATGCTTTGGTGACATTCCCCGATGAATGGGAACGAACCTTCGAGGCTCTATTTTCTAAAGCCAAGCGTCGATTGCATTATCCTTCAGTTTATTTCTCCTTCCATCCCGCACCATTTGAAACAGTTGGCAAAAACGGACGCCTTTAAGGCCAAACTCGTTTCCTATCCTATACCCCCCAACTATACAAATAGAAAGGACGATCCTCATGAAGTATATGTCACACATATCCAGCACCCCTTACCGACGAAAACGCCCTTTGCGGCCGTCTGCAGCCCGGTCGCTATTTGATTCTTTGCCTGAGTTGTCAATCGACGAACGTTGGTGGCACAATCTTAATCCCGAAAAACGGCTCTTCCAAGGCTCTGTGTACGAAACGATGAAGCGGTTGACCGACCTGTTATTATTATTCGTGTCACTGCCCCTGACCTTACCTCTCTGCCTCCTGTGTGCTTTGGCGATCAAGTTAGAATCTCCTGGCGCGCCGGTCATCTTTACCCAGATGCGCACCGGCTATCATGGTAAGCGCTTCCGCCTCTACAAATTCCGAACCATGGTGCCGGGCGCCGAAGCAATGAAAAAGGAACTGCTCCATCTTAATGAGCTGCAGCTGCCTGATTTTAAGATTTCGGATGATCCCCGCATTACCCGGGTCGGCCGTTTCTTGCGCCGGACGAGCCTCGACGAACTGCCGCAGCTATTTAATATCCTTAAAGGGGAGATGAGTTTTGTTGGACCGCGCCCTACAAGTTTCGCGCCGGAGACCTACAAGTTGTGGCATACTGAGCGGCTGGACGTTATCCCCGGCCTCACAGGTTTATGGCAGGTCACAGCACGGGCCTCCCTGGAGTTTGACGATCGTGCGCGCCTGGACATTGCTTACATCCGGCATCGTTCACTAATGCTCGACTTTCTAATCCTGCTGCGTACGGTTAGCGCTGTCTGGAACCAGGAAGGAGCCTATTAGACCAGTGCATATTGCCTATGCCATGTCACGCTTTCCCCATCTGCCCGAAACCTTTATTCTTCGGGAGATGGCAGCCATGGAAGCGCTCGGGCATCATCTATCGCTCTATCCACTTCTCCGGCAGGGGCAGGAGGTATTTCATAAGGACACAAAGCTATGGTTAGGGCGCACCCGCAACCTATCTCCAGGTTCGCGGGAGCTTATCGCTGCCAATGTTCAATCGCTGCATGAATCGCCTCGCCGCATCTTTAATTTGTGGCGCCGGATGGTATGGTTACTGCGGCGATCGCCTGGCTTTCTAGCGCGGGCGCTTTACGTGTTCCCCCAGGCGGTGGCGGCCGGCCGGTTCATGCAGGCTGAGGGCATTGAGCATATCCACGCCCACTACGCCACCCATCCCGCCCTCTTTGCATGGTTGATTCACCACCTGACCGGCCTCAACTACAGTGTCACCGTTCATGCCCATGATATTTTTGTTAACCAGACAATGCTCGGCCCCAAGTTGCGCGATGCCGAATTTGTCGTCGCCATTTCTGACTTCAACCGTGACTTTCTCGCCCGATGCCTCGGCAGCTGGGTGTTGGAGAAAACCCATGTCGTTCATTGTGGTATTAAACCCGAAAATTATCTTGAGGCGCCTTTACCGGGTCTAGATTCGCCGCAGCCTTTGGATATAATAAATGTTGGCAGTCTTCAGCCCTATAAAGGTCATCGCTATCTGCTCGAGGCTCTTGGCCGCCTGCGGGAGGATGGTATTCCTTTTCGCTGCCGGATAGCCGGTGAAGGCGAAGAGCGTTCGCGGTTAGAAACAATATTGTCCGCAAAAGAATTAGAGGGCCATGTGACGTTTTTGGGGGCCTGCACCGAATCGGAGGTAGCCTCATTGCTGACGACTGGAAACTGTTATGTACAGCCCAGCGTGACCACGGCAAGCGGTAAAATGGAAGGTATACCGGTAGCCATTATGGAGGCCCTGGCCAGCGGTCTTCCGGTGATTGCCAGCGAGCTTTCGGGTATCCCTGAGTTAATACAGGCGGGCAAGACCGGCTATCTCGCGCCGCCGGGAGATGCGGTAACGTTAGCCGAATGTTTAAAGCACGTCTACCATCATCCGGCTGAGGCTTCAGCCCTAGCCTCGGCTGGACGGGCGCTGGTCGCCGAGCAATTTAACTTGCAGAAAAATGCCCGCCGGTTATCCTCCCTCTTTACCATGATTCGGCCAGCTTCCGATTTGGCTGAAAAAGCAGCAATGTACAGTTATTAATGAGGAAAAAAGATGGATTTTAAACATGCTATAAAAAATTTGCGGAACCGTTGGTCCTTCTTCATCCTCCCTGTCCTTGCCGCTGGCGCTGCGGTCTTAGTTGTCCTTGTCTTTACTCTGACAGCCACGCCGCGCTACCGGGCAACCGCCCGCTTTTTGATCTCACCTGTGGCCCTGGAAGACTTGGGCGATTTGGTAGACAGCACCGAGGCGCTGGATAACGCCACGATTACTACCAACTACGCCGAGGTCTTCAACAGTCCATCTTTACAACGCCTGGCTGCCTCCCGTTTGGGCATAGAGGCGCTTGAAGATTACGAGTTTTCAGGCGTGATTTTACCTGAGACCAGTCTGGTGCGTTTGACAGTTACCGGTCCTGACGCCGTGCAGGTAGCCGCTCTAGCAAACGTTCTGGGTGAAGAGGTAATGGCCTACATGGAGCCCTTTGCCCAGGTTTACGAGTTGCGCTCACTGGATCCAGCGACTGTGCCTGAATCCCCTTACAGCCCCCGCATGTTGCCGGATCTAGCCCTGGCCCTTGTGGCAGGCGCCATCGCCGGACTCGCCCTGGTGATAGGACTCACCTATATTCCCGCTCTGGCCAGCCTGCCAGGCATGCGGCCAATTCTTGCTCAGCATACAACTCCGAGGAATACCGAGCGCGAGACGGTTCCAATGCGGTCTGTTGTTGCGGAACGAAATGGGCCTGACACAACAAGCGGTACCAACAAGCAGTAACCATGTTTTCTTTTTCACGGCCGTTTCCAACTGAGGCGCTGGTCCCATTGGCGTTGTTGACCGGCGCGCTGGCAGGCGTGGCGGTATGGCTGCTTGGCCCACTTCCCCTGGTCGCCCTGGCTATAAGTCTTGGGCTGGTAGGGATCACATTCTTACGGCCGGAAATAGGTGGCCTGGCCCTCATTTTTATCAGTTACACTCGTTTATCGGACGTTTTGTTGGACTACGGTCTGCCTGTTTCCATTTCCGATTTACTTGTTTTCTGGCTATTGGTCGTGCTGACTCTGCGCTGGTTCTTATATCGTGAAATCCCTTCCAGTTGGTCAAGGCCGGCTCTTTTCCTGGGGCTTTACGGCTTTGTTGGGCTGGTCTCCTATTTCTATGCGAGTGCTCCTGGCGAAACGCTGGCTGGCATTGTGGATTACGCCAAAAATGCACTTCTTGTTCTGTTAGTGGTCGTCAGCCTGCAGCGTCCCGGCGCACTTCGCCAAGCCTCCTGGACATTACTGGCGGCTGGCCTTTTGCTTGGCAGCTTCAGCGTTTTTCAACAAATTAGCGGCAGCTTTGAACAAAACTTTGCCGGTTTTGCGGTCGCTGAGCAGCAGCATATTGTTGGGCAGGTAAACGATTACCGTATCGGTGGCCCGCTTGCCTCTCCGAACTTTTTTGCCATGATATTGATACCTCTGCTGCCGCTGGCGGTGGATCGGATGTTAGCGGAACGGCAATTATTCTTGCGGCTGGCTGCAGGGACTGCCTTTATCGTCGTGTTGTTCTCTATCATCTTTACTTTTTCTCGCGGCGGTTTCCTGGCCCTGGCGGCCGTCTTCGGGCTGCTGTTATGGCGTTTGCGTCGCCGGTTCCGGCTGCTGGCGGCCATCTTTTTTCTCTTCCTGCTTTTGCTGCCTTTTGTGCCTGCCGCCTACCGCCAACGTCTTGCCACCATCCCACAGACGCTGGTGTTGGAGGATGCGGCCGTGCTCAGAGAATCGGCCGTTCGTGGCCGTCTCAGCGAATGGATCGTTGGTTGGGAAATGTTCAGCGATCATCCCGTGGGTGGTGTGGGTCTGGCCAATTATCCTACCCATTACCTGGAATACTCTTCAGAACTGGGGTTGGATAACCGCCGGGAGCAACGCTCCGCACACAGCCTCTACCTAGAAATAGCGGCCGAAACCGGGCTTCTCGGCCTGGCCGCTTTTGGCACTTTGCTGTTCGCTGTTGCCCAAGGACTGGTCTATGCCCACCACGAGCTGCGTCGTGCCGGAAAAGAGCATGAGGCCGGTATTATTGTTGCCCTGGCCATTGGACTTTTCGGGTATCTCGTCGCCTCGTTATTTCTGCACGCTGCCTTTCCCCGTTTCTTCTGGATGCTGGTAGCGATCGCCTTTGCCGCCCCGGGTATTGCTGCCAACACAATCGCCACAGTCAGAGGCTCATGAGCAACGGATCGCCGTCTCTTGGCCGCACGACGATCAGNNTGTTGCCCGCTACAGCGGCAAATTTTTTGTATTTATAAGCACCGCCATCCTGGCCCGTTTGTTGCTTCAGTCAGATTTCGGCGTGGCCGGATACGCGCTTACCGTCATCGGCATTCTGGAAGTACTCCAGGGTCTCGGCGTCGGGGCAGCCCTGATCTATTTCAAAGGCAATCCAAAACGGACCAATACCGCCTTCTGGCTAGGCTTGCTTGTCGGTGTGTCATTGTTTGCCATCACCTGGTTTTCAGCCCCGTTGACCGGTCTCTTCTTCGAAGATCCCCGCGCCGTAGCCGTTACCCGTGTGTTGGGCTTCACCTTTCCACTTACCGCGCTCGGCGATGTGCATGGAATGCTGCTTTATAAGGAGCTTGCCTTCCGCCGCAGGTTCCTGCCGGAGATTGGACGGGCAGCAGGCAAGGGAATCGCGGCCATCATCCTGGCGCTGGCCGGTCTTGGTGCCTGGAGCTTGATTTACGGGCAGCTTGCCGGCGTAATCGTCGGTGTGGTCCTCTACTGGCTGGTCGTTCCCTGGCGTCCTACGCTGCGTTTTAATCTGGCCCATGCTCGTGGTCTGCTCACTTATGGCACACGTCTATCGGCGAACGACCTGCTTGCCGTCCTTTTGGTCAATGCCGACTATCTGCTCATCGGCCGATATCTGGGAGCGGCCGCCCTGGGAATCTACACCCTGGCCTTCCGCGTGCCGGAGCTTCTGGTCAAGGAATTCAGCGGCGCAGTCGGGAAGGTCATTTTTCCCATCTACGCCAGGATGAGAGACGAACCGGAGAATCTACGCCGGGGTTTCCTGTTGACCATGAGATACGTGAACCTTATCACCGTACCGATGGGTTTGGGACTGGCCCTCGTCGCTCGTCCTTTTGTGCTCACATTCTTCACTGAGAAATGGATCGAAGCGATTCCGGTCATGCAAGCCATTGCGCTTTACACTTTGCTGCGGGCCCTTGTTTTTAACAGCGGCGACGTATACAAGGCAATAGGCCGGCCCGGCTTGCTGGCGCAGATTAAGGTCGGCCAGATAATCATGACTTTGCCGGCTCTGTGGTGGGCGGTAACCGAAATTGGCAGCCTTATCGCCGTAGCCTGGACCCAGGTGGCGCTTGTTTTTGTTGCCGGTCTGGTGAAGCTGGTTATTGCCGGGCGCGTTCTGGAGGTTCCGTTTAGAAAAATGGCCGCTGCATTATCGCCCTCGCTGCTGGCCGGAACAACAATGAGCGGGGGCGTTATCGTTGTATTGCGCCTGACGGCCGCTCTGCCTTCATGGCTGCAATTAACGGTCGGCGCGACAACAGGTGCATTGGTGTACCTCATAACGCTCTTCTTTTTGGAGCAGGAACTTGTCATGCAGGCAATTGATCGGCTGCGCCGTTTCCATCGTGACCGAAGCGCGGCGGAGGTTTACGAAACGTGACAATTACGGCACTTCGGAGCGACTTGCGTTTTTTACTTCCGCTTGAACCAGATGAGCATATCCTTCTTCCGGCCGAGGAGGACGCAATGGCAAATGCCCTGGCAACGGCCGGTTTTGAGGTTTCCACCTTCACCGGACTGCCCTGGTCGATGGCCCCAAATTCGGCCGATCATGTTCTCTTGCCCGTGCCCGGCGATGCCGTCACAGACCAGATCGCCGAGGCGAGCCGGGTGCTGCGACCGGGCGGCTACTTATTGCTTGGACTTATGAATGGCCTGTCGCTTTATCGTTGGTCAATGTCCGAAGGCTCCGCCAGTCACCCGCCACTCACTTTTAGAAAGGTGCGCCATCTTTTACAAAACCACCAGTTTCGACTGGAGTCCAGTTATGGCGTGCGGGAGAGTTTGGATGAACCGGCCCTGTGTGTCCCACTCGACACACCTGACCCAACCGCCTTTTATTTCCGCTATCGCTTTGTTCCATATACACGGAGCGGTTTGCTTCTCAGCCTGCTGGCCCCCCGGTTGGCCGTCCTGGGCGCCCACACCCTTCTCTATCCAGCGTTGCTTTACGTTGCCCGGAAAATCACACAATGATCCCGCATCTCGTCAACCGCCTGACCGGAGATTGGCAGCCTGTTTTGGAAAGCGCCGGTATCCGCCTGACGCCTCCGCTTCACGTTGTTCAAAAGAGCAGTCCCGCGGGAGCGGACCGCAAGGTCATCTTTCTCGTCTTTTCTTCACAAGCGGCAAAACCGGCCGTTGTATTGAAGATAGTGCGCGATCCTGCCTGCAATAATCGCCTCGTTGAAGAGTTCAACATCCTGAAATCCCTCTGGCAGAGACCGGCTTTACAATCTACCATCCCTCAACCGCTTGCCATCTTCCGCCAGGGGGAGCACCTTATCTTTGCCGAGAAAACGTTGCCGGGTGTACCGCTAAACTTATTGCTCCGGCGGCGACGCCGGTTGAACAAACAGCTCGTCAGCCGCCACTTGAACGCCGCCGTCAACTGGCTTTGGCAGTTTCAGGAAACCGGTTCTACGGCCGAATCTACTTTTTCAGGCCGGGAAACTATCACCGCACGTCTTGCCTGCCTGCCGGACATTGGGCTTCCCCCCGACTTCATTGCTTTTCTCAATCAGCAAGCTGACAGGTTTCGCGGCCTGGCATTGCCTCTCGTCAACGTCCATGGCGACTTCTGGCCGGGCAATTTGCTCTGGGAAGGGAATCATTCTCTGTGTGGCGTTTACGATTGGGAGGCGTTCCATCCAGCGCGCCCTCCCTTTTACGATCTGTTTCTATTCCTATCGACCTTCGTCCAGGAACAGATCTGGGCGGGTAAGAACCGTGCTGAGCGCTTTCGCCATGGCTTCCTGGAGGAAAACTGGCTCTCGCGCACACTGGCTGGGACAGTGACCAGGTTTTTCGAAGGTTACGAACTCTCCCCGGCAGCGGCCTCATTTTTTTATGCCAGTTTCCTGTTGGAGATGGCCACTCCCAGCGCTGCCGAAGGTCGGAAACGATGCGAACAGGCCGGGTCATGGCGGGCGCTGCTGCGGCAGTATGCTTGTTCCCCGTCTGGGTTTCGGCCGTTCTCCCTGGAGAGTGACTCATGACGCTGCGGGTTGCTCAGGTTATAGATACACTCAAGACGGGTGGGGCGCAATCGCTGTTGGCTACCCTGGTCGAAAACCTGCCGGCTGGAGAGGTAAAAGTAGATGTCATCATCCTCGACAGCCGGTTGGATAACCCGGCGCAGGCCCGGCTGCAGGCTGCAGGCGCAGCTATCCATACACTGCCTGGGAAGCGCCTGGCCGATCCGGCGCGCCTCCTGCGCCTCCGGCAGCAACTACTTGCCACACCTTATGACGTTGTCCACACCCACCTTACCTACGCCAACATTCTGGGCGTGCTCGCTGCCCGCCTTGCCCGACGGCCGGTCATCGCCTCGCTGCACAATGTACGCCCCAGCCACCACGGCCGTCTGGCGCTTGCATTAGAAGGGCTGGTTTTGCCCGGTGCCGACAAGGTTATAGCCGTTGGCCAACAGGTCGCTGCCGCCTACCGTTCGCAACAGCCGGGACTGGCGATTGGTGTGGTTCCCAACGCGGTGTCAAGATCGCCGTCGCTTTCTCCCACAGCGCGCCAGGCTTTGCGGGCCGAGCTGGTAGGCAGTGCCACCCGCCCTCTCCTTATAGCCGTTGGTCGCCTCACGACCCAAAAAGGCTACCCAGATCTTATCGCAGCCATGACGCAGGTTGTGTGCGCTATACCTGACGCTGCCCTACTCATTGTCGGCACCGGGGAAATGCGGGCTGAGCTAGAGGCAGCTATCCGTGGCCATGACCTGGATGAACATGTCTTCATGCTTGGCCTGCGAGAGGATGTACCAGCTTTGCTGGCGGCGGCCGACCTGTTCGTGAGTGCTTCCCATTGGGAAGGTCTGCCCGTTGCTCTTTTAGAGGCGATGGCCGCCGGCTTGCCCGTTGTCGCCACCATCGTCGGCGACGTTTCCAGCGTCGTTTCGGATGAGACCGGGCGGCTGGTTTCCCCTAGGAAACCGGAAAAGCTTGCCGGGGCTATTATTGAGCTGCTGGGCAACCATAAACTGCGGGCAAAGCTCGGCCGATCGGCCGTTGCCCACGCAGCGCGTCACTATGGGGCTGCTGCCTGGACCCGGCAGATGCTTGAAATGTATACCAGCGTGGCCGCCATCCCTGGCCGGTTAAGAACGGAGACATCATGAATCAGCGTCCTTTGCGTGTGGCGATGATCATTCAATCCTACCTGCCTCGGGTTGGCGGCGCTGAACGGCAGTTGGATGCCCTGGCGCCTTTGCTACGGGACCAGAATGTTGAGGTAAGTATTTTTACCCGCCGTTATCCTGGTATGGTCCCTTTTGAGGTTATTAACGGTGCGCCGGTTTACCGTTCCCCCACCTTCAGTAGCAGGCTGCGACCGGCTGTATTGGGCAAAGCGGCCGATGCACTGGCATTTACGCTATTTACAGTCGCTCGCCTGCGCCAATGGCGTCCTGATCTAATCCACGCGCATGAGCTGCTCTCACCTGCTACCACCGCCCTGATGGCCTATCGGCTCTGGCGCGTACCGGTCGTGGCCAAAGTGCTCCGGGGTGGCAAACTGGGCGACATCCACAAGCTGAACAATCGCACCGGCGGTCGGCTCCGGCTGCGCGCGTTGCGTCGCGAGGTGGCTGCCTTTATTGTCATTAGCCGGGAGATAGATGAGGAACTGGCTTCGGCCGGTGTGCCTGACGAACGGCGGGTCTTTATTCCCAACGGGGTTGACACCGGCCGTTTCTCACCGCCCTCCTCAACCGACCGGATACGTCTTCGGACCAAACTCCGCTTAACCGGTGGCCCGGTGGTTATCTATACTGGCCGTCTTGTGCCGGAAAAACGGATTGATATGCTATTGGAAGCCTGGAGCACCATCCGCGCCGCCCATTCAACAGCTATACTGCTTGTTACAGGCAGCGGGCCGGAAGGGCCGCGCCTAAAGGAGCTTGCCGGTCCTGGTGTGCGATTTTTGGGCCAGGTCGAGGATGTTTTGTCCTATCTGCAAGCGGCCGATCTATTTGTGTTGCCTTCGTCCACGGAAGGACTTTCCAATGCACTACTGGAAGCGATGGCGACCGGCCTGCCGCCAATCGCTACGGCCGTCGGGGGCGCACCCGAGCTTATTTCGCCGGGAGAGAATGGGCTGTTGGTGCCGCCGGATGATAAAGCGGCATTGACCAAGGCGTTGTGCGCCCTGCTCGACAATCCTGTCCGGCGGACTGCGTTGGGAGAGGCCGCTCGCGCCCGGATTACGGCCGATTATTCTCTTGAAAGTGTCGCCACACGCCTTCGCGCCCTTTATGACAGTGTGCTGGCTGAATCTTCCCGGTGTGTGCCCGATGCTTGATTTCATTTTTGCTCTATCGCTGTTATTTGTATTCTATGCCTATGCCGGTTACCCGATGCTGCTGGCGCTGCTGGCTCGCAGCCGCTTAGCTTCCCGCCAAAATGAGTCTCCGAACGGCGTTCACCTGCCCTCCGTCACGTTGCTCATCGCCGCCTACAACGAAGCAAATGTCATTGCTGAACGGTTGGACAATGCCTTGGCACTTGATTATCCCTCCAACCGGCTGCAAATTCTTGTTGCGGCTGATGGATCGACAGACGGGACGGTGAATATCGTGCGCTCCTATGCCAACCGGGGTGTCCAACTCAGCTACCGTCCGGAACGCCAGGGCAAGATGGCAGCCATTAACCGGGCGATGGCTCGCGCTCAAGGTGATATCGTTGTCTTTTCCGACGCCAACAACCTGTATGACCGGCAGGCGCTTCGCCACCTGGTTCACCCTTTTGCCGACCTACAGGTCGGGGCTGCCACCGGCGCTAAAATAATCCTGCCCGGCGATGGCCCTCTGGGGGACAGCGAGGGGCTATATTGGCGTTATGAAGCATTTATCAAAGAGCAGGAGACTCGTATAGGCTCTACCACCGGCGTCTGTGGCGAGATTCTGGCGCTGCGGCGTGACCTTTTCATACCGCCGCCACCGGAAATTATAAATGACGATTTCTACCTAGCCGTTGACCTGATGCGCCGTGGCTATGATGTTGTCTATGTCGATGAGGCCCGTTCTTACGAGCGCGTCTCGGCCAACAGCGCCGCCGAACGGGAACGGCGAACGCGCATTATCGCCGGCCGTTTCCAGGCGATGACCCGGTTCTCTCTGTTAACGCGCCGGCCGCTGATTNNGGCCGTTGGTGCCCCTGGCCATGCTCGCCGCACTTGCCAGTAATTTACTTGCTCTTGCTCATCCACACCGCGGACCGCTATTCGCTGGGCGGCGCGCCTGGTTCTTGTTGTTGGCACAGGGGCTATTTTATTTTGGCGCCCTGTTAGGATTGCGTCTTGAACAGGCACGCGGTCCGCTGCGGCTGTTTTATTTGCCGGCTTATTTGCTCAACAGCAACTTGGCAGCGCTGGCCGGATTCTTCCGATTTCTACGAGGCGACCAATCCCCTCTTTGGCAGCGGGTAGCGCGGCGCGGGTCGATGGAGACAAAATCATAAGCATGCCACTCCGTACCATCGCCGTCTTATATGGTGACCCAACCAGGGACCCCGGCGTCCGCACCAAGTTTGGATTGTTCTTCAAAGCTTTATCACAGCAGTTGGACCTTGTTGACATTATCGATGCCCGGCTGCGGGGCATCGCCCGTCTGCGTAATGCCTTCACCAGCTTCAACCCCGACCGCACCTTTTGGCGGGAGCGGTTTTACAAGAATCCGGCTGCTTTTCAATGGCGTTCGGAAAGGCTGGTTGCTCGTCTGCGGCCGATTGAAGCCCAGGCCGATATCGTGCTCCAGCTTGGCACGCTCTTCGACAGCGCCTGGCCTCCAAGTACGATTCCGGTCGTCATCTATACCGATTACACGGCTGCCCTTTCGGCCCGCAAGCCGGGCGCCGGACGTTCTCCGCTGGTAGGAGAAACCCAGGCGCGCTGGCTGGCATTGGAGCGGCAGGCTTACCGGCGGGCGGCCCATATCTGTGTGCGCAGCCGGATGGTGCAGCGCTCGCTCGTGGCCGATTACGGCTTACTGCCTGAGCGAGTCACTGTAGTCGGCGGCGGCGTCAACTTTGAACCGCTGCCGGAGCCGATTCCCGTTGCAGAAGAAGATGCACCTCTGGCTCTTTTCATTGGCAAAGATTTCCAACGCAAAGGGGGAGGGCTGTTGCTAGAGGCGTTCGAACAGGCTCGACGCCACTGTCCCCAGGCTCGTTTGTTGTTGGTCACAGCCGGACCGCTGCCGAGAGCGCTGCCGGATGGGGTAGAATGGCTTGAACCAACCTGGGACCGCGCCGTCATAGCCGATCTTTACCGCCGGGCCGACTTTTTTGTGCTGCCCTCGCTCCTGGAAACGTGGGGAGACGTGATTCTGGAAGCCATGGCGTTCGGTTTGCCCTGTATCGGTGTTGAGGATGATGCTATGGATGAAATCATCGTGCCTGGAGAGACCGGCCTGCTGGCGCCCCCTGATGACGCCGGCGCTCTGGCAGACGCCCTCGTCTGCCTCTATACCGACCATTCCCGGCGCTGTACCTTGGGCGCTGCCGGCCGGCAGCGTGTCCTGGACCAATTTCTCTGGCCCCAGGTCGCGGCTCGGATTAAGACGCAGCTTGAAACGGCCGTCAACTAGCTTAAAAAATAGCGAGCCGCTAGAATTCCACCTATGTATAGACCAACCTCATTGTACCCATTCTTGACACCTTTAATCATTTTACTGGCTGCCGGCCTAGTATTGACCGGCTGCGGCGAAAGAAGTGCAACGGCTGGCGTTGCGACCACCACCCCAGAGTTGNNTCGGTCTCCCCGACGGCTACACCTGCGGCCGCCAAACCGGCGGAACGGCCGACACCCGGTATAGAAGCCGGTGAGGTCGAAACCCTGACACATACGCCATCCCCTACTGTCCCGACCGCCACACTTGGACCAACCAACACCCTGACACCTACACCTGAACCAACCAACACCCTGACACCCACACCTGTACCACCGACCTTTTACGTATCTCCCGACGGTAATGACAACAATGGCGGCGGCTCGGTTGATTATCCCTGGGCTTCTATTGCCGCCGCCGTGACGCGTGTGCCGGATGGCGCCCTAATTCTTGTTCAATCGGGCATATACCACGGTCAGGTAGCATTGGACCGCCAGTTTGAGACCGGCATCGTCATTCGTTCGGCCGAACCATATCAGGCTCGTTTGGAGTATGACGAGACGGTTGTTACATGTTATAAGTGTGCGGGCATCACGCTGGAAGGTTTTGAGATTGCGCATGACGGAGAGGGTGCGGGTCGCTATGTCATCCAAATTCAGGATGTGGAAGGGGACGGCCGTGGTGGCCGAAACGTTGTATTGCGCAACAATATCATTCACGACAGCCGCAACAACGACCTTGTTAAGGTCAACAACGGGGCAACAAACATCCTGATTACCGGCAACATCTTTTACAACATGGGTGGTCCGGGCCGCGATAGCCATCTCGATATCAACAGCGTCAGCAACGTAATCGTCGAGGATAATATTTTCTTTAACGATTTTCGGGCCAGTAACCGGGACAATGACAACGACACTGGAAGTTTCGTCGTGATCAAGGACAGTAATGGGGACGATGACGCCTTCCTCGGTGCCCAAAATGTGACCGTCCGCCGCAATATTTTTCTCAATTGGCAAGGTGATGAAAGCAATACCTTTGTCGTCGTCGGCGAAGATTCCGTGGATTATTTCCAGGCCAGGAACGTGCTGATCGAAAACAACCTGATGCTGGGCAATTCGCCAAATGAAATCCAGGCTGCTTTTCAGGTACGCGGAGCAAGCAATGTCGTCTTCCGCCACAATACGGTTGCCGGCGACTTACCGGGCCGCACATATGCCATGCGCCTGGCCCGTGCTGACGACAACCCCCGCAATGAGAATATCTCTTTCTATAACAATATCTGGTCAGACCCCACCGGAACGATGGGCACCGGATCTGACGATGGCGAATCAAGCTTTGCCCAGGCATACCCAGAAGACACGAAAAGCTTCATCCTCCAGAACAATCTTTATTGGAATGGGGGCAGGTCTGTTCCACAGGATGATGACGAGTTGGTGAACTTCGATGACGATCCGGCTGCTCTTATCGCCGATCCGTTGCTACCCGCCCAGGACAACATCTTACTCCCGATATGGCAGCACGAAAATTTACGCTTTGCAGATGGGTCTGTCACAATTCGGGCGGCTTTTGAACGCCTCGTGCGTACTTATGGGATTCCTGGCCCAGGCAGCCCGGTAATTGACACGGCCGATCCCGATCGGGCGTCGGCCGAAGATATATTTGGTCAGGTGCGACCAGTCGGGGCTGCGCCCGACATCGGTGCAGTCGAGCAGTAAACAGACATGTTGATAACCGGATTCTCTGTCAGCCTGAATGTCAGGATATTTCCTACTCATTTAAAACCGAAAATTCACAGCTGTAGTGGCTACTTAAATCATCCATAAGGTTTCGAGGATATTGGGGACAGCCGCTGAAGGTTATTCAGTCAACTGCAAGTCGGGAACAACTGGTCAAAAGCTGGAAAATGTACTAAAGGTGACTTTATTTTTCAACCCAAACGGTCACAATTAGGTCAAACACGTAGCCAAAACCGGACGCCCCACTATTTGCTGGCACCTGGCACGATGCTGATTATAGTAGTCAGCAAATTGAGTAACGATGCGTTTGAGGTGATATTGGTTCAAAATGAAGATGCGTGGTTTCCGTTTTTGAGGTTTGGAGATGTGCTTCCAGTAACGGCGAAAGAGATCACAAGAAGCGTTTGGGGTTGCACTAGATGGGGATGTGCTGGCAACCATGGACATCCGTTCCAATTTGGAGTGCCTTTTAGGCGAAACGGCCGTTCCAAAACAGATTTTGATTCGTGAACGGCCAACCAATAGGATAGAATTGTATTTCATAAAAGGGCGTGAGTAGATTGAGATCATCCATTTACTCTTTTTTCAGCTTGCCAACAAAGGAGACCTTCCATGACGGATGAACAAATCAATGAACTCAAACGCATCTTTGGCACCACACCTTTCATATTTGACCTTGGTATTGAACCTTTGTCAGCTGCTAATGGCGAGTGCGTCACCGTTCTCAACCTGCAGCCTCGACACCTGCAGCAGGATGGGTTCGTCCATGCCGGGGTTCAGGCTACGATGGCGGATCACACAGCAGGAGCAGCAGCGGCGACGCTCGTTCAAGCTGGTCATTTCGTACTCACCACGGAATTCAAAATCCACTTTCTACGCCCGGCCAAAGGAGAGAAACTCGAGTGCATTGCGCGTGTGTTGAAGCCCGGGCGACTGCTTACCATTGTCGAGTCTGAGGTCTACTGCGAATCTGGTCAGAAACGCACCTTCGTTTCCAAAGCTATCGCAACCATGGCCAACGTACCCAAAGTCACTCCCAAAACTCAGGGGGATTAGGTTGTTAGTTACATGGAGATTTGTTTTTCCCGTGTCGTAGATGTCCCAGGTGCTCTGGCGACTTGAATCAGTGCCAGCAGCTAAACCGGTCGCTTTCCCCTACTCCGTCATCGCTGCCGGCAGCCGGGGTTCAAATTACGGCCGTAAATCAGGAACCTCGAAGGTCGGTCGTGAATGGCAACGGTAGGAGTCGACGTTCCATCCAAGACGGCCGAAACTTGGTCTGTCGTCAAGTCGGCCGAACATTGGAAGCGGGAGGCAAAAACGGTGACCGAGCCATTGATGTTTGATACGGCCGTTTCCCGACTAGAGCCGGGGTTTAAGGATGTGAACAATTCGAGAATCGCTTTTTGTGAACTGGCAGCCGGAGTTGGTTTGCTATTACCTTGGGCTTTACCCGATTTGGTGTACAATCCTTCGAATGTGAACATATTATCCCTGTCAGCCAGGGTGGCCAAACCTTTTTAGATAATCTGGCCTGGGCATGCGGTGGATGGTATCGTTGTAAATCTAATCGAACCACAGCCGTGGATCCGGAAAGCGGTGAGCTGACAACATTGTTTAACCCACGAAGTCAGAAATGGTCATCCCATTTTGCCTGGGATCACGATTTAATGCTAATAATCGGATTGACGGCTACCGGTCGCTGTCGGAGAACATCCGCCTGCAAATTGATTTGAGTGCAAGTTACAGTGTATCGTTTATTGGCGTTTCTTCCAGACAAAAAGTTTACTTTTTCTGGGCCATACCATCCTGGGCATCAACCATTTTTAGGAGAGAAGATTAATAATGGGGCAGAGAGCATGGAAACCAGAAATAGTTATTATTGGCTGTGGCGTTTCAGGACTCACTTGTGGGATCCGGTTACTTGAAAGTAGATTTCCGGTTAAAATATTTGCGCGTGACCTGCCGCCCCAGACAACTTCAGACACGGCTGCGGCCGTTTGGTATCCATATAAAGCCTATCCTGAAGAGCGCGTTCTCAGTTGGGGACGGACTTCGGTCGATGCGTTTTACAACCTGATGCCGGTTCAAGAATCTGGTATCCAGACCGTCATATTAAATGAATTCTTTGACCAACCTGCACCGGATCCATGGTGGAAGAATGCTGTTCGACGCTTTGCTCGTATTTCGGCCGATAACCTACTTCCAGGTTACCAGGATGGCTATTCAGTAGAAGTACCACTTATTGAGACGCCAGTTTACATGCGCTACTTGCAGGCAAGATTCCATCAGTTCGGGGGGCAAATCCACCAAAGAACAATAGCGAAACTTTCCGAGCTTTATGATGAGAACCGAATAATTGTCAATTGCTCTGGTGTAGGGGCAAGAGAGCTTGCTGGTGACAGTGAGGTTTACCCCATACGCGGCCAAATTATCAGAGCTAGTAAAGTTCCTGGCATTGAGAAATGCTTTTTCGATGAATCAGGCCACCTTTCTCTGGCCTACATCATCCCTCGTAGTAAAGACATTATTCTTGGCGGAACGGCTGAAGAATATA
>JABAOG010001798.1_pt1 | contig 23323 bp, 19 predicted proteins | sample 7062131 | NCBI WGS metagenome assembly JABAOG01 (sample SAMN14538629, study PRJNA623070) | marine sediment metagenome | biome: marine biome [ENVO:00000428]; feature: marine pelagic biome [ENVO:01000023]; material: deep marine sediment [ENVO:00002113] | place: India: Arabian Sea | collected... | reverse complement strand
GTCGAACGAGCCTCGCAGGACCGGGTGAATACTCGTGCTACGCTCGCAGGCGCACGGCAGATACGCCTGTTTCGACATCACACGAACCGTCGTGCGGACTCGAATGAATCATGGATCAGGTGACTGGACGGATCCCGTCCCTACGCAACGACCTACAGGCCGACCCGATCGGGCGATCGACGAATCCCTGGAGCGCAGCCGCGCGGCGGGGATCGACCCCGCGCGCGTGCGTCCAGACCGGATCCCGGACGAGGAGCTGGCCTTCCGCCGCGAGGTGAACCGGGATCTGATCACGACGGCGCGCCCGTATTTCGCGTCGGCTTCCGAGCTGCTGGCCGACCTCCCCCACGCCGTCTGCGCGACCGACCACGACGGCATCATCGTGGACGGCCTCGGCAACGCCATCGAGTCGCTCGCGGCCGGCGTTCGTGCCGGGTACGACTGGTCCGAGCTGCGGGTGGGAACGAACGGCGCGGGCACGGCGCTCGCCGCCGGCGTGCCGGTGATGGCGGAGGGGCGCCGGCATTTCGCGCACTGCTTCCACGGGATCGTCAGTGCGGGCGCGCCGGTGCGCGACCCGGCGGGACGGGTGGTCGGTGCGGTCGCAATGGTCACGCCCGTGACGCCGGCGACGCCCGAGCGGCTGGCCCTGGTCGCACGGATCGCGCATTCCATCGAGCTCGGCCTGCGGATCCGGGAGCTGGTGGCGACGGCCCGGCGGGAAGCTTGCGACCGGCAGCGGATCGAGCACGTGATCCGGCGCTCCGGCTCGCGCTTTCGACGAGTCGTGAACGCGCTGGATGACCCCGTCGTCCTCTGTTCGTTCGTGCCGGGGGAGGCGGGGCGAAGCGCGTGGCTCCGGGTGGACTACGTCAACGCCGCCGCGCGTGCGAGCACGGAAATGGCGGACGAGGCGCTGGTCGGCGGGCGTCTGGATGCGGCCCTGCCGGTTCCCCTCGAGACGATCCTCTCCGATCCGGAGCGCGTTCGCGAGGCCGGCGAGTCCTTCACCCTGGAGGTCCTCGTCGACCGGCCGGACGAGTCGGGCGAATGGCGGACGCGACCCCTCGCCATCCGCGCACTGCCGCTCGAGGACGGGTTCGCCGTGACCTGGCGGGAAGTCAAGGAACGGGAAACGGCGGAGGAGCAGGCGCGTCAGCTCGAACGCGAGCAAGCCACACGGGCCGACGCCGAGTCCGCCCGACGGCGCATGGCGGACATGCTGGAGCGCATCTCCGACGGTCTCTTCGCACTGGACCGGGATTGGCGCTTCACCTACCTGAACCGGAGGGGAGAGGTCCTTGCCGGGCGATCCCGGGAGGAACTCATCGGCCGGATCGTGTGGGAGGAACTCCCCTGGCTCGAGGGCTCCGTTGTCGCGCGGGCGTGCCGCCGTGCGGTCGAGGAGCAGACGCCGATCCGGCTCGAGCTGCCGTCGCGCGCCGGCGACCGCTGGTACGAGGTCAACGCCTACCCGTCCGACGAGGGACTCTCCGTCTACCACCGGGACGTCACGGCGGAGAAGCGGGCGCGGGACGGGAAACACTTCCTGATCGAGGTGGGCGAGCTGCTGGCCTCATCCCTCGACTACGGGACGATCCTGAAGCACGTTGCGCGGCTGGCCGTGCCGGCCTTCGCCGACTGGTGCCTGATCGAGGCGTTCGGCGAGGACGATCGCGACCGCGCCGTCGAGATCACCGCCAATGAGCCGAGGAAGGAGAGCGTCCTCCGTGAGGTGCTCCGCCGTTCCCGCGACGGCGACCGGGACGATCACCCGGTGTTCCGGCTCCTGCGCGCCGGCGGGACCACCCTGCTTCAGGAACCCGGCGACATCGCGGAGGCGCTCGGGGCGCTGGAGCTGGACGACGTCGACCGCGTGCTGCTCGAGAGCCTCGAGTGTCGGTCGTGGATGATCGTGCCGATCGTCGCACGGGGGCAGCCGCTGGGCGGCATGGCAATGGCCGTGGCGGAGTCGGACCGGCGCTACGGCGCGGAGGACCTCGCACTGGCGAAGCAGTTCGCTCACCGTGCCGCGCTCGCGCTGGAGAACGCCCGGCTCTACCGGGAGGCGCAGCGGGCCATCGGCATGCGCGACGAGGTGCTCCGGTTCGTCTCGCACGATCTCCGCAATCCGCTCAACGTCATCGGGCTCGCCGCGAGCCAGCTCCTGAATACGGCGCCTCCGGCCGGCTTCGGCGAGGCCGTCGAGCGGCGACTCGGCATGGTGCAGCGGTCCGCAACGCAGATGAGCCGTCTCATCGACGATCTGCTCGACGTGACGCGCATGGAGGCCGGGCACCTGCCGGTCGAGCCCCGGCCCCACGCCGTGGGTGCACTCGTCGCCGAAGCCGTCGAATCGGCGGGGCCGTTCGCCGCGCACAAGGCGATCCGGCTCGGCACCGCGATCCCGGACCCGTCGCTCCGGATCCTCGTGGACCGCGGCCGCATCCTCCAGGTCTTCGCCAACCTGATCGGCAACGCGGTCAAGTTCACGCCGGAGTCCGGCCGCATCACCATCGCGGCCGAGTCGTCGGGGGCGATGGTCCGCTTCTCGGTGTCGGACACCGGGCCGGGAATCCCCGCCGACGCGTTACCCCGCATCTTCGACCGTTTCTGGCAGGCCCACCACACCCATCGCGCAGGCGCGGGTCTCGGTCTGGCCATCGTCAAGAACATCGTGGAGGCGCACGGCGGCAGGGTCTGGGTCGAGAGCGAGGTCGCCGCGGGGAGCACGTTCATCTTCACGCTCCCCGCGGCGAAGGACGCGACGGGTTGATACGCCATCCGCGGGACATTTCCGGCGCATCGCGGTCGGCCGGCGGCGGGGCTTCTCCCGTCGCGTAGGGCCGGCAGCTTCGGATCCTCGTTCTCACGCGGAGGCGCAGAGGCGCGGCGCGACGGCCCGCGGGTCCGCGCCGGCGCCGTTCCAACCATTCGGCGCCCGGGTGGGTCCAAGTCGGAGCGGGGTCGTGCGCGCGGGGGGTCCGCCCGGCGCCGCCCGATGACGAGCAATGCAACGGATCTCACGGAGGAGGTGCCCATATGTTCGGACTGCTCACGCTCACGGTCGCCGTGTCGTTGTTGCAACCGTCCGCCCCGCCCGACGCGTGCCGCTTCGAGGCCGAGCACTCGGCCGCCGTGAACGCCGCCGGCGCATCGATGCTCCGGCTCCTGGCGCGCGCCGGCTCGCTGGTGGTCGAGGGGCGGCCCGGGCTGGCCGAGGTCCGGGTCCGCGGGCAGGCGTGCGCCTCCGACCGCGAGCTGCTGGACGGGATCCGGCTCATCGCCGACCGCAGCGGCGGCGCGGTGCGCATCGAGGCGGAGATCCCGGAGATGAACGGCCTCTGGGGCGACACGTACGCCCGGCTGAACCTGACGATCGAGGTGCCCGCCGGTCTCGCGGCCGACATCCGCGATTCCAGCGGCGAGATGGAGGTACGGGGCCTCGGTGCGCTGACCGTCGACGACGGTTCGGGCGAGATGACCCTCGAGGACATCACGGGACCGGTCACGATCGAGGACGGCTCGGGCGAGATCCGGCTCGCGCGCATCGGCGGCGACGTGGAGATCGACGACAACTCCGGCCGGATCGAGGTTCGCGGCGTCCGCGGCTCGGTCACGCTGGAGGACGGCTCGGGCTCGATCGACGTCGCCGACGTGACCGGCAGCGTGCGCGTCGTGCGGGACGGCTCGGGCTCGATCCGCGTGGCCGACGTGCGCGGCGACTTCACGATCGAGCGCGACGGCAGCGGCGGCGTGCGCTACAGCAACGTCGGCGGCGCGGTGCGCATCGCGGGGAAGTGACGCGGGCGGCGGCCGCACGGGCCCACGCGCCCGGTACCGGCGGGCCCGGCCAGGGTCGAACGGTACCCGGCGCGCGTGCCACCGCCCGCCTCAGCGTGCGCCGCCGTCCTCCTTCGGCCCGACGACCCACACCGGCTGCACCCACGCCATCGCGCCGCCCGAGTCGCGCACCCGCGCCCGGACGTACGGCTCGGCCGCGGCCAGCTCGAAGACGGCCGGGTTCGCGCCCGTCCGGGCCAGCACCCGCCCGCCGCCGCCGATGAATTCGGTCGTGTACTTGAAGTCGCCGCGCTGGCGGATGTGCACCTCGAGGCGAGCCGGCGAGACGACCACGTCGTCCAGCTCGACGCCGGTGCTGGCGTAGAAGCGGCCGGCCTCGAGCGCGTCCATGATCGCGACCGGTTCGAGCGCACGCGCCCGTACCGCGACCCAGCCGCGCCCCGGGTTCGCGCGGTCGCGCGAGAACTCGCCCTGGAAGTGGTGCGCGTCGTCGACGGCGATGCCGTAGATCCGCTTGCCACCCGTCAGCAACCGGTCCCAGACCTCCTCCATGCCCGGCGAGTCGCCACCGCCCTCGTTGTGGACCGTGGGATGGCCGTTGTGGATCTCGAGCAGCCGATCGTTCCTCACCTGCGCAAGCACCTCGTACGGCAGCGCCCAGCCGAAGTTCGGGTGGTTGATGTGCGGCACGCCCTCGACCTCGCGCACGGCGTCCACGTTCGCCTGCACCGTGCCGACCAGCGTGCTGCCGCGCCGCGCCTCGACCACGTGCGGGAGGTTGAGCCCGTTCACGTGCACCGGGCTGCGCTCGAAGCTCGACGTCAGCTCCTCGCCCGGGATCAGCAGGAACGTGCTGTCGACCAGGTGCTCGAGCGCGGCGGGATCGGTGAAGACGTTGTGGTCGGAGAGCACCAGGAAGTCGTAGCCGTGGTCCCGGTACCAGCGCGCCACGACCTCCGGCGGCGAGTCGCCGTCGCTCTCGAGCGTGTGCGTGTGGGTGTTGCCCTTGTACCAGCGCGTGCCCGCCGTGTCCGGCGCCTCGAAGCGGGGGCGCGACGCGCCGGCGAGCCCGGCCGGGCCGGGTTCGTGGGCGACGGCCCAGGCCGCGCTGGCGCCACGTGCCCGGGCGCCGGCCGGGCGTTCCTGGGCGCCGGCCGGCGCCGCGAGGGCCGCCACCGCCGCGAGGACCGGCGCGAGGAGCGCGAACCGGCGGGTACGGCGTCGTTTCATCGTGTCCTCCTCGGGTTCGATCCGGACTCCGCCGGCCTGTGCGGACGGGGCCGGTACGCCGTTCGGTGGGGCCGGCCCACGGCACGCCGCGAGTCACGCGGGCTGCGCAGCCCCGTCGCGGCCTACCGGGCGGCCTCGAGTCCGGCGTCCGCCGCCGCGTAGAGCGGATCGAAGAGCAGCTTGAACGTGTTGTGCGGCTGACCGCGCTTGTGCGGCGCGAAGCCGATCAGCACCGCCTGCCCGCGCCCGACCGGCACCCGCACCGCGGCGGCCCGGCCGGCCAGGAAGCGCTCGGCACCGAGCGCCCAGCCGCTGGCGAGCGGCGCCTGCGCGGCGTAGCGCACGTAGACGTCCGGCGCGGCCTCCACATCGGCCGCGGATCCCGCGCCCTTCGCCGGGCCGGCCGCGGCGTCCGCCAGCTCCGCCGGGACTGCCTCCGCCGGCCGCGTGCCGGCGGCCGCGCGGGCGTCGTCCAGCTCGAAGACCTGGCTGCGCGCGAACATCGCGATCGCGTCCTCCGCCATGCCGTACGCCAGCGGGTCACCGGCGTCGACCTCGAGGCGGATCAGCGAGCCGGGGATGAAGAACTCCGCCGACTCGAGCTCCGCGACCACGTTGCGCACCGGCAGCCCGAGCCGCTCGATCGCGAAGTCGGCGGCCTCGTCGATCGCGAGCAGCCAGCCGCCCGCTTCGACGAACCGGCTCACCGCCGCCGCGCCGGCCTCGCCCAGCCCGCCCACGTACTCCGGCGGCATGCGGCCGGGCGCGTGACCGTCCAGGATGTCATCCGCGTCCTGGCTCGGCAGCACGAGCACGTCGTAGGCCTCGAGCCGGCCGCCGCGCACGTCCGCGTCGGTCACGTTCTCGTACCGGAATCCGTAGCGCTCGAAGACCCAACGGATCCAGCCCTCGTCCATGCTGGCCACGTGGCTCCTGTAGAGCGCGATCCGCGGCGGTCGCATCGGCCGCGTCGCCGCGCCCGGCGCCGCCGCGACCGCGTGGAACTCGAGGCCGAGCTCGCGCCCGAGCGCATCGAGCCGGTCGCGGTCGGTGTCCCGGATCACGAAGCTGCCCGCGGGCCAGTGGCGGCCGGCGGCCTGGAACGGCTCCGCCGCGCGGCCGACGGACGCGCCCGTCTCCAGCAGCCGGTTGACCGCGGCCGCGCTCGCGTTGGTCACGGGCGAGAGCAGCCACGCCCCGCCCCGCCCCCGCACGCCGCCCGCGACCGCCGCGACCTCGTCCACCGCCGTAGCCGGCAGCGCGAACGGTGCCGCGATCCGGTCCGCCGTCACGCCCATCTGGAAGCGACAGCTCGTAGCCGGTCATGTCGTACGGCGGCTCGGGCGGGCCGCCGGGGTAGAGCCGCCGCTCGGGGTACGTCTTCGGTTCCATCAGGTCCACGACGAACGGCCGGAACGCCTGCGGCCCGATCACGTAGACGCCGGCAGCGTACGTCGTGCCGCCCGCCGTGAACGCGCGGTCGGCACGCCGGATCTCGATGTTCGCCCGGCGGAACGTGCGCAGCAGCTCGACCGCCGCGCCCGGGTCGTGCGACGCGGACGGGTCGATCACGTACGCGAACGGCCCGCCCTCCGCGCGCTCGCCCCGCGCCGTCTGCCGACGGCCCATGCGGTAGATGTTGTAGAGGTAGTCGCCCGGCTGCTTCGAGGCCAGGTCCAGCACCGCGCGGCTCGCGGTCAGCATGTACTCGACCGGGTCGCGCAGGTGCCAGCAGCCGCCCGGCCACGGGTTGTTGTAGCTCGCGCTCGGGATCTTCGCCGGCAGGTCGTCGTTGCGCGCGCCGAACGTCTCCGGGATGTCCTCCGGCGCGTAGCAGTGCGGCGTGGCGTAGCGGTACAGCGCGGTCTCCGTCAGGAACCCGAGCATGTTGTGGTAGTCCGGCCCGCCGCGCATGCTGCCGTTCCACCAGAGGTCGTAGGTGATCCCGCTCGAGACGCCGGGCTTGCCCTCCTCGTCGAAGCGCTTGCGCATCGCCTCGCCCAGTTGGTTGATGCTGCTCACCACCAGCGGGTCCAGGTTCGGGTTGATCGGGTCCTCGAACGGCGGCACCCAGATCCGGCCGGGGAACGGCCCGCTCTGGTGCTGGTTGTAGACGATCTGCGGGAACCACTCGTGGTACAGCACCCGCGCGACGGCCCGCGTCTCGACCTGCGTGAACATGTACCAGTCGCGGTTGTTGTCGTGGCCGATGTAGTGGTGGTAGAGCTCGGGGACGGGCGCGGTCTCGAACTCGGTGCCGACGTTGCCGCGGTACCAGTCGGCCACGATGTCCAGCCCGTCGGGGTTCATGACCGGCATGAGCAGCAGGATCACGTTCTCGCGGACGCGCCGCGCCTCCTCGCCCTCGTCGGTCGCGAGCCAGTGCGCCAGCTCCGGCGCGTGCTGCGCGCCGGCCACCTCCGTCGCGTGCAGCCCGCCGTCGATCCAGACGATCGCCTTCCCCTCCTTCGCGAGCCGCCGCGCCTCGGGCTCGTCCAGCTCGTCCGCCAGTGCGAGCCGGCGCGCGGCCTCGCGGTGTCGCTCGCGCTCGCGCAGGTTCGCCTCGCTCGAGATCAGCGCCAGGATCATCGGCCGGCCGAGCGTGCTCGTGCCGATCCGTTCGACGACCACGCGGTCCGACGCCGCGTCCAGCGCGTCGAAGTAGGCCACGATCTGCGAGTGGTCCGCGAGCTCGTAGTCCGCGCCGGGGCGGAAGCCGAAGACGTCGGCGGGCTCGGGGACGCGCGCGGCGGTGGCCGCCGGCACCTGGCCGCCGGCCGGCGCGGGGACCAGCAGCGCGGCCACGAACAGCGCGGCGTGAACGAACGGCGTACGTACGGTCATGGCGGTGTCCCCTCGAGAATGGCCCGCGCGACCGCGCCCGGGTCACCGGGACGGGAACGGCGCCATCGGCCGGGCGGATCGTGCCTGGAGTGCGCTTCCGGCTAGATTCGCCGCGATACCGCGGCCTGTCAAGGAAGGGCGGCGCCGCGTGGCGCGGCCCGCACGGGCCACGCTCCGCCGCACCGGTCCAGTTGTGCGCCACCCGAGTCGACTGGCCCGCCGGCCCGCCGTCGGCGGCAGCACCGGGGCGCGGATGGGCCGCGCCCGTATTCCGCGGCACGACGCGCCCGCGACGGCATCTCCCTACGTCGCGCGTCGGATCATCCCCTACCGTGCGCCGGCGCCGTAAGGAAACCCACCGCGGCGACACGTGGCTGGCGCCCGACTCGATTTCCGCTCACCTCCCTACAGACCCGGGCCGTCGAAATCATTAAGCATACATGAACGCCATTCCCGGCGTAGGCGGTCACGGATCGCGGTGGAGGAGACCATGCTGCTCAAATCCATTGCCGCACTCGGCGGCGCGCTCGCACTCACCCTCGCGGGGCCGGCCGCGCAGGTCGCGCCGCCGCCAGCCGACGGAGGTCGCACGCTCGTCGTGGAGATGGTGGACCGGTCGCCGACCGAGTTCGTCTTCGAGCCGGCGAACATCACCGTGAGGCCGGGCGACGTCGTGCGCTTCGTCCAGAGAGGGATCGCACCGCACAACGTGGAGTTCAAGCAGGTTCCGGCGACCACGGAGCTGGGCGACCTGCGCATGGGTCCCTTCCTGACGGTGAAGGGGCAGGTGTACGAGGTCGTCATCGACGGGCGGTTCGCGGAAGGGGCGTACCGGTACGTGTGCACGCCACACGAGGCCATGGGGATGAAGGGCGCAATCACGGTAGTGGGTGACACGCAATCCTGAAGAGGAGGAACACATGTTCAAGCGACACCTGGCTCCGATCCTGGCGGTTCCGTTCGTTCTGGTCGCCTGCGGCGAGAACCCGACGGGGTCGGATGGGCACGAGGACGAGCTCACCGTCGAGCTGACCGTGTCTCCCGACNNGGTGAGGGACGGTCACGGCACGGTCGTGATGGACCTGGACACGCTCCGCGTGGAGCGTCGCCTGGACGGCGGCGAGTGGCGCAAGGCGACGGACCTCTCGCCCGGCACCGGCAACTTCACGGGGACGTACACCTTCTCGACGAGCGGCGAGTACGACTTCCGTGTCTCCGGGATGCGCATGGGCCACGGCTCGATGATGGAGATCCCGATGGCGCAGGCCATGGAGNNGAGCTTCCCGGGCCACATCCACGAGGGCAGTGAGGTCGCATTCAGGTTCTGGGTGAAGGAAGCGGAAGCGGATGCGTCCGGCAACCGGGCGCCCATCACGGGGTTGGCCGGCCAGATCCTGTGCGGTGAGCCGACCGGCGGCTCGGAGACGCACTCGCCGCTCGAGGAAGTGGAGCCCGGCGTCTACGAGGCGCTGCACACGTTCCAGTCGGCCGGCGACGCGACCGCCGCGCTCCACTTCACGGGGACCGGCGGCACGGCGGCGCAGGCAGCGTTCGAGCTTCACGTTGCAGACCCGCACTGAGGAGGCACGATGCGGTTCCAGCGACTTCGGCGCCTGAGCGTCGCCGTACTGGCGGTCGGGCTCCTCACGGGGCCCGCGCGCCGGGCGGATGCACAGGCGAGCGACCCGGCGCAACCGCTGTCCAACTTCGTCCTGGCCGGCTACGGCACGACCAGCTACGGCGCGCTGCTGGCCGACCGGACGGAGCACGACTTCACGGTTGGGCTCTCACCGATCCTGCTCGTGCGCATGGGTGAGGACGTGCTCTTCGAGGCCGAGTTCGAGATCGGCCTGGAGGGCGGCGTGATGACGACGGCGCTCGAGTACGCGCAGATCGACATGCTGCACTTCGAGCGCGTCCAGCTCATCGCCGGCAAGTTCCTCGTTCCGTTCGGCACGTTCGGCGAGCGCATGCATCCGACCTGGATCAACAAGCTGCCGACGGCGCCGCTGCTGTACGGCCACGCGCACAACGGCGTGGCCGAGGGAGCGTTGCTGCCGATCCTCTCGGACCTGGGCGCGATGGTGCGGCTGGCACAGCCGCTCGGGGGTTTCGGCCGGCTCGACGTCTCGTTCTACGTGACGCAGGGCCCGCGCGTGGCGCCCGAGGACGGGGCGGCCGACGGCGGCGCGCACACGCACGCCGTCGTGCCGGCCACGGCGCCGGGGTCCGGCCCCGCGTACGCCGTGGTCGGGGCCGCGGCGCAACCGTTCGACATCCCGGCCATCGCGTTCGGCACGAGCTTCCCGGACAACAACCGGAACAAGCTGATCGGCGGCCGGATCGGGTTCGTCCGGGGTGCCGGGTTCGAGGTCTACCTCTCGGGCTTCCACGCGATGTACGACCCGGAGGACTACCAGGACCTGTTCGGCACGGCGTTCACCGCGGAGTGGCGGCGCGGCCCCTGGGAGTTCCGAGGCGAGGGCNNGCGGCCCCTGGGAGTTCCGAGGCGAGGGCGCGCTGGTCGGGCAGGAGTTCGCGTACGGCACGGGATTCGAGACCGTGCTGAGCCCCGGCTACTACGTCCAGGCCGCACGGCGCGTCGGCGCGTTCGAGCCGGTCTTGCGCTGGGCGGAGCTGCTCGAACCGAAGGTCGACGGCGCGACCGCGGGCGCGGGGCGCGGGCGCCTGACCGGCGGCCTGATCTACTGGTTCCTCGCGTCGGTCCCGGTGAAGCTCGCCTACGAGTGGGACCGCGACTTCGATGACCGCCTGCTGCTCCAGTGGGCGTTCGGGTTCTGAAGCACGATGACGAAGGGGAACGACATGAAACGGATCGCGATGACCGGCCTGGTCGGCGGTGCTCTGCTGCTGGTCCCGACGGCCGGCGCGGCCCAAGGTGCGAGCGCCGTCGCCGAGGGTGCCCGGGCGTGGGCGAACACCTGCACCCGCTGTCACAACGCGCGTCCCTCGATCGAGCACGATGATCGGGAGTGGGTCACGATCATGGCCCACATGCGGGCGCGGGCCAACCTCACGCGCACGGAGGCGCGGCTGATCACGCACTTCCTCCAGGCGACCAACGGGGCGGAGGCGCCGACGGTCGTGGGCGCGGAACAGGCGGACCCCGCCGCCGGAGGCACGCCCGGTGGGGGCGGGGACGGGAACGGGCCCGGCCTCGAGGCGCAGCCGCGGGCGAGCGGCGCGACCGGCGGGTTGACGCCTGCGGAGTGGCGCGCGTTGCTCGCGTATCTGGCGGTGCTGCGCGAGCCGTAACGCGGGCGATGGCCGACGCCGACGGCCACCCTGCGCCGACGGGCGACCGGCACTGCTCTCGCCATCGAGTTCCGAGCGGACTCGAAAGCGCCGGCAAGCGCGCGAGGCGGGAGCGTGCCGGATCGTCCATCGGCGCCCCCCTCCCGAAGCGGTGGCGCGCGGCGTTACGTTGGGGCGTGAGGCGCGCCGCGTCGCGGCGCCGATCCGGTCTCCACGTCCCGAGGTCATGAGATCCCTCGACGCCGTCTTCCGCCCCCGCTCCGTCGCTGTCATCGGCGCGAGCCGCACGCCCGGCACGATCGGGTACGAGATCGTCGACAACCTGTTACGCCACGGGTACCGCGGCGCGGTATACCCGGTGAATCCGCGCGCGGCCTCGATCCATTCGATCCGCGCCTACGCCACCGTCGGCGACGTCCCCGACGCGGTCGAGCTGGCCGTCATCGCGGTGCCCAAGGAGTGCGTGCTCGAGGTGGTCGACGAGTGCGGCGCCAAGGGCGTTCCGGCGCTGGTCGTCGTCACGGCGGGTTTCCGCGAGATCGGCGGCGCGGGCGTCGAGCGGGAGCGGGCGCTGGTCGAGCGCGTCAAGCGCTACGGCATGCGCCTGGTCGGGCCGAACTGCGTGGGCGTGGTGAACACCGCGGGCGACGTCTCGCTCAACGCGACCTTCGCGCCGTCCATGCCGCCGCCGGGCGCGGTCAGCTTCATCAGCCAGTCGGGCGCGATGGGCGTGACCATCCTCGACTACGCCGCCGAGTACGGCATCGGCGTGCACCATTTCGTGTCGGTCGGCAACAAGGCGGACGTCAGCGGCAACGACCTGCTCGAGTACTGGGACGACGATCCCGAGACACGGGTCATCCTCATGTACCTCGAGAGCTTCGGCAACCCGCGCAAGTTCACGCGCATCGCGCGCCGTGTCGCGAAGACGACGCCGATCATCGCGGTGAAGGCCGGGCGGACCGCCGCGGGCGCGCGGGCGGCGACGTCGCACACCGGCGCGCTGGCCGGCGCCGACGTCGCGACCGACGCGCTCCTGGCGCAATGCGGCGTGATCCGGGTCGACACCGTCGAGGAGCTCTTCGATCTGGCCATGGCGTTCGGCACGCTGCCGCTCCCCGCGGGCGAGCGCGTCGCGATCGTGACCAACGCCGGCGGGCCGGGGATCATCATTGCGGACGCCTGCGAGTCGCAGGGGCTGTACGTCCCGCCGCTCGCGTCCGGGACCGAGGAGATGCTGCGGCAGTGCCTGCCCGAGGAGGCGAGCACGCGCAACCCGGTCGACATGATCGCGTCCGCCACGGCGGCGAGCTATCGCACCGCGCTGGAGGCGGTGCTGGCCGATCCGAACGTGGATGCGGCGATCGCGGCGTTCGTCCCGCCGCTCGGCGTGAAGCAGCTCGACGTCGCACAGGCCATCGTGCAGGCGCGGCTCGCGGCCCCGGACAAGCCGATCCTGGCCGTGCTCATGGGGCGCGAGGGGCTGCCCCAGGGGCGGGCCGAGCTGAAGGAGGCCGGGATTCCCGCCTACATCTTTCCGGAGTCCGCGGCGCGCGCACTCGCGGCCATGGCCCGTCACCGCCGTTGGCGCGAACGGCCCGAGGGCGAGGTCCGGCGCTACGACGTGGACCGGGCGACCGTCGCGCGGATCCTGGCCGACGCGGCGGCGACGGGCGCGGCCGACGGCTTCCTCGCCGCGGACGGCGCGCGCGCCGTGCTCCGCGCCTACGGCATCCCGGTGATCGCGAGCCGCGTGACGCGCACGGCCGATGCGGCCGCCGCCGCCGCCCGCGAGCTCGGCCCGCCCGTCGTGCTGAAGGTGGTCTCCCCCGACATCGTGCACAAGACGGAGGCCGGCGGGATCGCCGTCGACGTGCGCACGGAGGCCGAGGTTCGTGCCGCGTTCGATGCGATCCACGAGCGCGTCCGCGCGGCCGCGCCCGACGCGCGCATCGAGGGCGTACAGGTCGAACGCTTCGTCCAGGGCGGCCGCGAGACGATCATCGGCGTGTCGCTCGACCCGAGCTTCGGCCCCGTGCTGATGTTCGGGCTCGGCGGGATCTACGTCGAGGCGCTCGGCGACGTCGCGTTCCGCGTCGCGCCCGTCACCGACGTGGACGCGCGGGAGCTGGTCCGCTCGATCCGCGGCGTCCGGCTGCTCGAGGGCGTGCGCGGCGAGCCGCCCGCCGACCTGGCCGCACTCGAGGAGGCGCTCCAGCGCGTCTCCCAGCTCGTGACCGAGCACCCGGTGATCACCGAGCTGGACCTCAATCCGTTCCTCGTCTTCGAGCAGGGCGCGATCGCGGTGGACGTGCGCATCCGGGTGGCCCGGCCGGCCGCCGCCGCACGGCCGCAGCCGGCCCGCGCCGCGGACGGCGGCACGAGGGCGATGCCGCGGTGAGCCGGCTCGCTCAGCGGTGCCGGTGCTCGGCCGCGCCGGCCGGTTCCGTGCCCGCGTGGGCCTGGAGGTAGGCCACGATCCGCGCCGCTTCGGCGTCCGTCAGGTCCTGCGCGCCGGACGCGCGCTTCATCTCGCGCATGTGCGCAACGACGCCGGGCCACTCCTCCGCCGTGTGCTGCCTCGGGTCCGGCAGCGCGTGGCAGCGCGAGCAGAGCCGAGCGAAGAGAGCCGCGGCCTCGCCGGCGCCGTCGGGCAGCGCCTCGGGCGCGACCGTGTCGAGGGCGTGCGCCTGGAGATAGGACACGATCACCCGTTGCTCCTCGGGCGTCGGCGCCTCGATGCGGCGCATGGGCATCGGCATGCCCCGCCCGTGCATGCGGCGCATCCACGCCATGTGCTCCATCCGCAGGAACATGCGCCGGACGACCGGCGGCCAGTCCGCGGCCGCGTGCCGCCTCGGCGACGGGATGCCGTGGCACTGCGAGCAGTAGCGGGCGACGAGGCGCGCGCCGCGTGAGCGCGCATCGGGCAGCGCCTCCGGCTCGACCTCCCCGATCAGCGCGAGGCCGCCCGGCCCCGTCCATCCCGCCGGCGTGTCCGGCGGCATCCACCGCATCGGCGGCGCCGGTCCACCGCCCCGGGGACCGGGCGGGCCGTACGCCTCCGGCGGCGCGGACTCCTCCGGCGCCTCGGGCACGCACGCGGCGAGTCCGGCGAGCGTGAGGGCGGCCGTGAAAGCGAGCCGTCGCATGCAGATCCTCCTGGCAGGGGCCACGACCTAGCGGCTGATCGAGTACACGTAGGCCGAGACGGCGCAGACCTCGGCGTCCGTCAGCTCCGCACCGCCCATGGGCGGCATGCCCGGCGCGCCGAGCGTCACCACCCGCACGATCTCCGGGTACGTGCCGGAGATGTGCGACCATCGCCCGTCCGACAGCGGCGGTGCGGCCTCCGCGCCCCGTCCGCCCGCGCCGTGGCACCCGATGCAGTTGCCCTCGCCGCGGTAGACCTCCGCGCCCTCCGCCGCCCGCTCGGGGGTCGGTGCCGGGCACTCGGGCACCTCCTCGCGCTCCGCCTCTTCCTCCTCGTGCGCGGCCGGCTCGTTCACCGCCCGGAGGAACGCCAGCACCGCCTCGGCCTGATGCCGTGTCAGGTTCGCCCGGGCCCGCATGTGCGCCATGATCGTGGCCCAGCTCCGGTCCCGCCGTTCCCACACCACCCGGACGTTGTGGCAGCGGATGCACTGGCGCGTCCACACGCGTACGCCTTCGGCGACGAGCGGCCGATCGGGCGCCTCCTCGGCCGCGTGCCGGTGCTCGCCGCGTTCCTGCGCCGGGGCCTGAGTCGGAAGGTGGAGAAGAACGGCGCCGAGCGCCAGGGTGAGGGTGAGGGTGAGGGTGAGGGTGGGACGTGGCATCGGAACGCTCCTCTCACCGCACATGCCGCCATGTGACCCGCGGCCGTCGCGCTCGTCGCGGCTCCCGGCCGCGGCTCCTCGCTCAGAAGCCGTACGCCCACTGCACGAGCAGGCGGTCGTCGAAGCCGAAGTTGAGCTCGTAGGCCAGCTTGACCGGGACCGACGGGTGGATCCAGTAATCGAGCCCGAGCGCGAGCTGCTCGGCGTCGTCCTTCACCGTCACGTCCTCCAGCTCGGCCTCGAGCAGGTGCGACCAGCGCGCGATCGGCTCGAATCGGCCCAGCCGCACCGACGCCTGCGCGTAGTAGCCCGGGAACGTCACCGTCTCCTGGTCTCCGTCCTCGAAGACCTCCTGCCACAGCAGGATCCCCTCGCCCCGCAGCTCGACGCGGTCGAAGCGGAGCTCCGGCGCGAGGTTCAGGCCGATCAGGTTCAGCGCGTCGCCCGGGTCGTAGCGCGAGTAGAAGCCGGACAGATACGCCTCGAAGCCGGGCGCGTGGACGAAGCCGACTCGCGCGCCCACGAGCTTGTTGTCGTTGGTGTCCTCGAAGGTGCTGCCGATCGTGACGCCGGGGACCGCCTCCAGGAGCTCGCCTCGCACCGCCTGGTACCGGATGCCGACGGCGGGCACACGGGCACCGGTCGGCTCCTCCGCGTGCTCCTCCTCCACCACCACCTCCACCTCTTCGATGCGCGGGCCCTGCGTCACGTAGAACGAGAAGTCCAGTCCCCAACGCTCGCCGAGCGGCTCGGAGACGCGCACCATCGCGCCGATGTCCGAGAGGACGGGAAGCAGCGGCTCGACCCCCGCGATCGCCTCGCCGTACAGGAGCGGGAAGCTCGGCAGCTCGTTGATCCAGGCCGGGTGGTAGCGCATGCTGAACACGCCGAACGGGAGCAGGAACTTGCCCGCCGTCACGATCACCCGGCTCCAGCCCAGGTAGTCGATCTGCGCGTACTCGACCTCCGTCTCGACCTCGTCGCCCTCGAGATCGAACTCCAGCTCACCCTCGAAGAGCACGTCCTCGCCCATCTGGTAGAGGAAGATGGGGACGAACAGCGCGGTGAAATCGTGATCGAACGCATCGCCGTCGAACTCGGCCACGTAGTCGGCCGTGCCGTAGCCGGTCAGGAGGAAGTCGGCGTAGGGGAAGATCCGCGCCCCCTCCTCCTCCTCTTGGGCGCGGGCCACGGAGCCGTGCAGGACCAGCAGGCCGACGGCAAGGAGCGCCGGCGCGGCGATGCGGTCCCCCATCCTCATGTTCCCCTGGCTCGCGCGGGTGTGAGACCGGTTCGTGACATACCCGGTTCCAACGCGGCACGGGCGTGCAACAACCGTTCCGCGTGCCGGCCGACGCCCCGCGTCGGCCGTGCGCCACGCGGCGTACGCGCCGTCATGGTCCCGAGCCGGATCCGGGCGCGTCTCTTGCAACCGGCCTCCGAACATCGCCGCGCGGGATCGAGGAGAAGCGAAATGCGTGGGACCCCCTGGGCCACGGTGTGGGCGGGCGTGAGCGTCGTGCTCGCCGCGGCGTGCATCGAGCGGGAGGAGGCGCCGACGGCCGCGCAGCTCGCGCCGCGGGAGCTGCCCGCGGGCATCACGCCCGCCGTGCTCGCCGAGGGCCGCCGGGTCTACCTGGACGAGGGCAACTGCTTCGCCTGCCACGGGAAGGACGCGGAAGGCACCGTGTTCGGCCCGGACCTCACCGACGCCGAATGGATGCACGTCGGCGGCACGTACGAGGAGATCGTCCGCGTCGTGGCACGGGGCATCCCGCACACGGAGGAGTATCCCGCGCCCATGCCAGCCATGGGCGGCGCCCGGCTCGACGAGGCGGAGGTGAGGGCGGTCGCGGCGTACGTGTACGCGCTCGGCCAGCCGCGATCCGGGGCGCGTGCATCGCCGGGTGAGTCGCCACCGCTGCTCTCGCCCGGAAGGCCGGCGAGGAGGCAGCCCACGCGTCGCGCGAGCGGCGCCTGCCGGTCATCATCCAGATCTTCACCCAGCGCGGTCGCAGCGACGAAGCCAAGCAGCGCCTCTACGCCGAGATCGGCCGGCGGCTCGGCACCGTCGGCGTCGCCGGCGAGGACGTCTTCATCGGCTATGTCGAGAACGGGCCGCAGGACTGGTCGTTCGGCTTCGGTCGCGCCCAGTACATGACCGGCGAGCTCGGGGTGCCGGCGGCCGGGCGGCCGCACGGGGCGTGGGGCTCGCCGAGACCGGCACGTGACGTACAGGACACCGAACGGGAGGTCATCATGGCAACCGCGGCAGCGCGCATCCGGGTCGCCGTCAACGGCTACGGCGTGATCGGCAAACGGGTCGCCGACGCCGTCGCGCTCCAGGAGGACATGGAGCTGGTGGGCGTCTCCGACGTCGTCACCGACTACCGCATCCGCGTGGCCGCCGAGCGCGGCTACGCCCTCTACGCATCCTCGCCCGACGCCGCGCCGCGCATGCGGGACGCGGGCATCCCGGTCGAGGGCACGCTCGACGACCTGCTGCCCGCGGCCGACGTCGTCGTGGACTGCACGCCCAAGGGGATCGGCGCGAAGAACAAGGAGCGCTACGAAGCGGCCGGCGTCCGCGCCATCTTCCAGGGCGGCGAGAAGCACGAGCTCGCGGGGCTGTCCTTCGTCGCGCAGGTCAATTACACCGAGGCGCTGGACCGGCGGTGGGCACGCGTCGTCTCCTGCAACACCACCGCGCTCTGCCGCGTGCTGCACGCACTCCTGCGCAACGGCTGGATCCGGCGCGCACGTGCGGTGCTGCTCCGCCGCGCGACCGATCCCTGGGAGAGCCACGTCAACGGCATGATCAACACGGCGGTGCCCGAGACGAAGGTGCCGAGCCACCAGGGGCCGGACGCGCAGACCGTGCTGCGCGACCTCGACATCACCACGCTGGCCGGCGCCGGCCCCTACAACCTGAGCCACCTGCACTTCGCCATGGTCGAGACCACGCGGGCGGTCGCCCTCGACGAGTTGCGCCACGCGCTGTGGCAGGAGCCGCGCATCGCGTTCGTGCACGCGTCCGACGGCATCGTCGCCCTGAACTCGACGATCGAGCTCATGCGCGATCTGCGCCGGCCGCGCAACGACATGTGGGAGGTCGCGGTCTGGGAGGACGCGCTCGCCGCGGACGAGCGGGAGGTCTACCTCACGTTCCAGGTCCACAACGAGGCGATCGCGATCCCCGAGACGATCGACTGCATCCGCGCGCTCACCGCCAGCGAGACCGATGGCGCGGCGTCGATCGAGAGGACCGACCGCGCGCTCGGGATCACGAAGAGCTTCCTGCCGCAGACGCTGCACGAGACCGAGACGCACGCGCACATGGGCGAGGCGCTGGCGCGGGCGCCGCGGCCGTATGCGGACGCCGGCTTCAAGGGCGCGGAAGAGCCGGTCGAGCCGGGGCCGACCGAAGCGGAGCGCCGTCCGTGATGGGGGAGCGCGCCGCGCGTGAGCCCGGTGCTCGCGCGAGGTGCCGGCGCGGAAGCGGCGAGCGCCGGGCCGGCCTCCGCCCCGCTGCGCCCGGCGATCAGCGCCGGGGCCGACGGCCGACCACGGCGTTGCCGCGCGGCACCACGCCGGGTGGGATGCTGTCCGGCCCCTCGATCGCCCAGGCCAGCTCCGGCTCGCCCGTGGGGTAACGTGCACCCCGCTGCGTCTGCCAGAGGTGCCAGGTCTTGCCCCAGGTGGTGCGGATCGCCAGGAGCAGCGCACGGGCCGAGTCGACAGGCAGCTCGGGCAGGGCCAGCAGCCCGCCATCCACCTCGAAGGTGTGAGGGTGCCAGTACTGCCTCTCCCCGGCCGGGAACTGCCGGTACACCCCGTCCGGCACGATGTACTCGATCGCGGAGAGCCGCGCCGTCCCCGGCGCCGTCGTGTCGTAGACCGCGCACTGGGTCAGGTCCTCCCGCAGCGCCTGGCAGTAGTGGTGGGCGTCCCACCACTCCCGGATGTCGTCCTTCATCACGTGCACGCCCGCCAGGTAGAGCGCCAGCTCGTCCACCGGATGCCGCTGCCGGATGACGGACCACCGGGCCTCCGATCCGGCCGTGGCCGTCCCGGCCGTGTCCCGGCCCGGCCGCTCCGTGCCGGCCGCTCCGTGCCGGCCGCGAGGAACGCGGCCCCGCCCAGGAAGCAGGCCAGGCCGCCCATTGCGATGCTTCGCGTCGGGATCGTGCGCACGGAACCTCTCCGCGTGACGGTGGTCGGATGGGACCGCGCGACGTTGCAACGCGCGTGCCTGCGCGGGCCGGCCGCCGGCCCGGCCGCCGGCGGCCCGGCGGTCGGGGTCCCCCCGGTCGCTCGGCTGCCGGCGCCGCTGCGCTCGGGCCGCCGTCGAGCCGCTCCGCAGCCCGCTACACCATCACCACCAGCCCGTCGTAGGCGATCTCCGCGTCCACGCCACGCTCCTCCGCCAGCTCGCGCACGCGGGCCGCGACCTCCTTCTCGTCGCCACCCACGATCTGCTTGCCGCAGTGGGTGATGATCGCCCGTGGCACGCCCTCCTTCCGGCACCAGGTGAGCTGCGTGCGGATCGGGGTGTGGCCGATCAGCGCGTCGCCGCGTCGGCGCACGAGCGGGCGCTCGACGGTGGCGCCGTCGCCGATGTAGATCCGCACGCCGGCGAGCGCCGCGTGGCGCTCGGGGATGTAGACCAGGTCAGGCACGTAGAAGATCGCCGCCTTGCCGGCGGTGATGCGGTAGCCGACCGCCGGCGCGCGCGTCGAGTGCTCGACCGGGAACGCCTCGAACGTGATGCCCCGGAGCTCCGTCGGCGCATGCGGCCGGATCGTCCGCCGATCCTCGATCGGGTAGCGCCTCAGCTCGTTCCACGCCGCCGCCGTCGCGTAGACCGGGCAGGGCGCGCCATCCTCGAGCCCGGCGGCGTGGTCGGGGTGTGCGTGCGTCAGCACGATCGCCGGCGGGCGCAGCTCCTCCAGCCGCCCACGCCAGTCCTCGCCGCAATCCACCATGACCCATTTCCCGCGGTACTCGACGCGCAGCGCGCTGTGCATGCGATGCCGCTTCGTGCGAGGCTCGATGTAGCCGCGGGTGCCGAGGAAGGTGAGCTTCATGGGGGTCCCCCGAAGCAAGCGCCGCGCCGGTCCATCGTGGACCGACGCGGCGCCCCCGTAAACGTTCCCGTTCCGGTTCCCCGCCTCACCCCTCGGGAAGGGCCCGGCCGCGCCGAACGGCCTACGACACCGGCGCCCTGGGCAGCGGCTCCGGCAGCTCCGCGACCACGTACGCCATGACCGCCATGGCCGCCACGCACAGCGCGACCTCGCGCGGGTCCAGCTTGTCGATCGTGTCCGCCTCGGTGTGGTGGTACCAGAAGTACTTCGTCCCGTCGACGTTCAGCCCCATGCCCGGCACGCCCTCGCGCATGATCGGCCCGATGTCCGCGCCGCCGCCGCCGCGCCGGATCGTGCCGGCGCCGATCCGCTCGAGCAGCGCCCCGACCTGCTTCACGATCTCGTACGCCTCGTCCGCGCCGGTGATGCCGAAGCCCTCGGGCTCGAACACGCCGGCGTCGCTCTCGATCGCGAGGACGTGCCGGTCCAGCTCGTCGCGATGCCGGTCGCGGTAGCCGGTGCCGCCGCGCAGCCCGTTCTCCTCGTTCGTCCACAGCACCACGCGCACCGTCCGCCGCGGGCGCAGCCCCAGCTTCTTCATGAGATGCACCGCCTCCCACGCCGCGACGCTGCCGCCGCCGTCGTCCATCGCGCCCTGCCCGACGTCCCAGGAGTCGATGTGCCCGCCGAGCACGACGACCTCGTCCGGCTGCTCGCGGCCGCGGATCTCGGCGACGACGTTGCGCGACTCCCCGTCCGGCAGCGTGTGCGCGCTCATCTCCAGCCTGATCACGATCCGCTCCCCGCGCTGCTGCATGCGGCGCAGCATCGCCGCGTCCTCGACCGTGATCGCCGCGTGCGGGATCTTCCGCACCGCCGCGTCGTAGCGCATCCCGCCGGTGTGCGGCGTCTGCATCGAGTACGAGGCGACGGAGCGGACCAGGCTCGCGACCGCGCCGACCCGCGCCGCCTCGACCGCGCCGTTCACGCAGTAGGCGACGGTCTCGCCGTAGCTCGTGAACGGCGCGTCGTAGACGACGATCCTGCCTTCCGCCTCCGCGGCCCGGGCGGGCTTCCGGGCGTGCGGCACTGCGTGAGGGCGCGACGGCCGGTGACGGGAACCGGAACGGAAACGTTTACGGGTGGGCTCGACGGGGCACGCGGCGGGGCCGGCCTACACCTACACCCGCACCCGCTCCGGCTCCGGCGTGAAGTCCTCCCCCGGGTTGATGAACAGATCGCTCTCGATCCGGTGCTGCCGGTCGTGCAGCTCCCTGTAGCGCCCGGCGAACGCCATCAGCTCGGCGTGCGTGCCGCGCTCGACGATCTCGCCGCCCTCGAGCACCAGGATCTGGTCCGCGTTGCGGATCGTGGACAGCCGGTGCGCGATCACGAACGTGGTCCGGCCCTTCCGCAGCGCGCGCAGGCCGTCCTGGATCAGCGCCTCGCTCTCGCTGTCCAGGCTCGACGTCGCCTCGTCCAGGATCAGGATGCGCGGGTCCGCCAGGATCGCCCGCGCGATCGCGACCCGCTGCCGCTGGCCGCCGGAGAGCTTCACGCCGCGCTCGCCGACGATCGTGTCGAGCCCGCGCTCGAAGCGTCCGACGAACTCGTCGCAGTGCGCGACGCGCGCCGCGGCCGCGACCTCCTCGTCCGTCGCGCCCGGCCGGCCGTACGCGATGTTCTCGCGGATCGTGCCATCGAAGAGGAAGTTGTCCTGCATCACCACGCCGAGGCGCGCGCGGTAGTCCTTCAGCCGGATGGTGCCGAGGTCCCGGCCGTCGACCAGGACCCGGCCCCGCTTCGGAAGGTGGAACGCCATGACCAGCCCGATCGTCGTGCTCTTCCCCGAGCCGCTCGAGCCGACCAGCGCCGTCGTCGTGCCGGCCGGCGCGTGGAAGCTGATCCCGTTCAGCACCGGCTCGTCGGCCTCGTACGCGAAGTGCACGTCCTCGAAGACGACGTCGCCCCGCACCGCCGCGAGCGGCGCCTTCGTCGCGTCGTCGCCGTCCTCCGTGACCATCCGCCGCAGCTCGCGGATCCGGTCCAGCCCGGCGAACGCCTCCGTCACCTGCGTCCCGATCGAGCCGATCTGGACCAGCGGCACCACCATCACGCCGATCATGGCCACGTAGCTCGCGTAGCCGCCGATCGACATCTGGCCCGCCAGCATCGCGCGCCCGCCGACCACGATGACGATCACGCCGATCAGCCCCACGATCAGGGAGGAAGCCGCGGTCACCGCCGAGGTCCCCGTGATCGTGCTCGCAATGTTGCGCAGCAGCCGGTGCACGCCGCGCGCGAACGCGATCCGCTCGCGCCGCTCCGCCGTGTACACCTTCACCGTTCGGATCCCGCCCAGCGACTCGCCCAGCCGCCCCGTCACCTCCGACTCGATCCGGTTCCGCTCACGGAAGATCGGACGCAGCTTCCTGAACGCGTACGCCATCATCGCCCCGAAGCCGACCAGCACCACCAGCGTGAAGAGCGTCAGCCGCCAGTGCACCCAGAAGAGGTACGCCATCGCCAGGACCGACGTGAAGATCCCGCCCACCAACTGGATGATCCCCGTGCCGACCAGGTTGCGCACGCCCTCCGCGTCGCGCATCACCCGCGTGATCAGCACGCCCGTCCGCGTCGTGTCGAAGTACCGCACCGGCAGCCGCAGCACGTGCGCCTGCACGTCCTTGCGCATCTCCGCGATCGCCCGCTGACCCGCCACGCTGACCACCTGCGAGAGCGCGAACGACGTCAGCCCCTGCACCAGCGTCGCGCCCGCGACCGCCGCCGCGAGCGGGATCAGCAGCTCGCCACGGCCCTCGCCGATGACGTCGTCGAGCAGGAAGCGCGGGCTCAACGGCAGGACCAGCCCGGCCAGACGGCCGACCAGCATCAGGAGGAACCCCAGCGCGAGATGGCCGCGGTAACGCCAGGCCAGCGCCCGGGCCTCGCGCCACGCGGTGCCCGCATGGATGCGTCGCTTTTCGGTCATGAGTCGTCCGACGTTCGGGGTGCGGTTCCTACCCCCGTCGCCGCACACGGATCCGCACGCCGTTGGTTTCTCACGGGGCCGCACTCGCCGGGTTCCCCACAGAACCGCGGAGAAGCACCCGAGGCACCAACGCAGTCGAAACCCACGCGCCCAGACCACCCCCGCGGGCTCCACGTGGAGTCGGGGAATGCCTTCTCCCACTCCCACTCCCACTCCCTCTCCCTTTCCCATTCCCTCTCCCCTTCCCTTTCCCATTCCCTTTCCCTCTCCCC
>JABAOG010001039.1_pt3 | contig 23324 bp, 20 predicted proteins | sample 7062131 | NCBI WGS metagenome assembly JABAOG01 (sample SAMN14538629, study PRJNA623070) | marine sediment metagenome | biome: marine biome [ENVO:00000428]; feature: marine pelagic biome [ENVO:01000023]; material: deep marine sediment [ENVO:00002113] | place: India: Arabian Sea | collected... | reverse complement strand
GATCACATCGGCCAGCGAGCGTACCCGCTCGCGATTGGGGCCGAGCAGTTCAGGATTGGTCGCCCGGGGGTCGGCCTCGATGTCACGGTTCCACCACAGGTGGGTGCACGCAATCACTCCCGAGTCGGTCTGAATCAGCGTGGTGATGTCCTGGGGTGTGTGACCGGGAGTCTCGATCAACTGCACGTGGGGAGACACCCGGAACCCCTCCGCAGGACGATCGGTCCACTGATCTCTGAAGTAGACCGCCCAATGATCATGAAATCGGGCGTTTGGGAACAGTGCTGCGTTCAGGGTGTGATCCGGGTGATGGTGCGAGAAGACCACGTCCGTCACCGTCGCCGGATCGACGTCGAGATCACGCAGCGGGTCGAGGATCACGCTCCTGTCGGGAACCATTCCGGGATCGATCACGATGCGCAGGTCGCCGTCGTCCACGAAGCAGACCGACGAGGCCACCCCGGGCCGCACATACCCTTCGAACAGCAACTCGAAACGAGCCATGGACACCTCCTGNNACACGCACATGGGTAGAGGAACCTTCACGATCATCGTCGGCGCAATCCTGGCCGTCATCGCCGGTTCGTTCATCGGTGGCCGGCTGAGCGGGCAGGAGGTGCTCGTGATCGCCGGGCTCTTCTTGCTGTGGGCCGTCGGAGTCTCGATCGTGCGGGGATTGCTGCGAATTCGTCGCCGGTTGATGCCTCCACCACCGGGCGGTGATGAGTAGATTGATCGCAGGCACATCAGGGGAGGTCGTACGATGGACTTCGTCGTCGTCATGCTCCTCCTCGTTGCGGTTGTGATCGCCCTTGGATACGGGGCGGCGGTCATGTACAACCGCTCGAGAGAGCGTCGGGAAGCCTAGGGAGAGCCCGGGCAGAAGGGTCTTGCAGCCGGCCCACCGGCCGGTTTGATACTGTTCGCGCCCCCGGCTTCATCACCTCGTGCCCTAGGAGACGACCACCGTGATCGTGTGATACCCGGTGGCACCGTCGGGAGCGGGGGCGGTGACCTCCGCCGTCTGGGTGGTGCCGGTCCCGTCGGTCGCCCGGACCCGGATCGTGTGTTCGCCGGGTGTCGCTTCCCAGTCGATGGCCCACTGCCTCCACGAGTCTTCCGAGAGCTCGAGCGAGAGTTCGGTGGCAATCCACGGACCATCGTCGACCTGCACTTCCACCATGTCGATTCCGCGATCGGGCGCCCAGGCGACCCCGGCCACCGGCACGGTTCCCGCCTCCAGGCGCTCACCCCGGCGGGGAACATCGATGCGGGACTGCGTCTTGACCGGGGCCTCCTTCGACCACCCACGGGGAATCCAGTAGGCGTCGAACGCCTCCCAGGTGGTGAGCTCGATCTCGGCCAGCCACTTGGTCGCCGACACGTAGCCGTAGAGGCCGGCGACCACCAGACGGGCCGGAAAGCCGTGATCGAAGGGAAGCGGCTCTCCGTTCATGGCCACGGCGACCAGCGCTTCCCGGCCGTCGAAGGCGGCGGCGGTGGGGAACCCGACCGTGAAGTCGTCCACCGACCGGCCGACGATCTGGGTGGCGTCTTCGTGCACCCCGGCCCGGTCGAGGAGATCCCGCAGCAGCACGCCTTGCCAGCGCGCATGTCCGACCAGGTCCCCGCCGACGCGGTTCGACACACAGGAAAGGGTGACGTAGCGCTCGACCATCGGAAGGTCGAGCAACTCGTCGTAGGTCAGTTCGATCGGGCGGTCGACCATTCCCGTGATTCGCAGCACCCATTCGTCGAGATCCACTCGCGGAACCGTGATCGCAGTGTCGATGCGGTAGAACTCGTCGTTCGGCGTGATCAACTCCGAGATGCCGTCGACCCGAATGGCGTCTCCGGGAGCGGGTGTTGGGACGGGGTCGAGCGCCGGAGGCAGGATCACGTCCTCGCGCCCGGCGACGACGTCCCGCACCCTCCCCACCAACATCCGCCCGGTCGCCGCCGTCACCGCGGCGAGAGCCGCCATTCCCCCCAGAGCAACGAGGAAACGGCGACGGCCCTCATCCTGCACGACGCCCTCCACCCGGCCGGTCAACAGCCGAAGGGCGGCCAGACCGGACAGCGCCGCCGCCCACACAGCCACCAGTCCGGCGACGACCGCGGCGAGCGGGTCCTGCACCACCGCAACCGTACCGACCGCACCAGCGGCCAGGAAGCCGGCGGACGCGACCGGGAACCGGCCGACGGCGAGCCGGCCCAGCGCCGCTCCGGCGAGCAGGCCGACCACCACGATGCTCCCGATGAGCACCGGTTTGTCGTAGAAACCAAACACCCTGATCCCGAACCGAACCACGCTCTCCGGCGACAGATCGATGATCAGATTGCCGACCGCAACCACGATCGACACGCCGACCGAGAGCACGCCGGCGAGCAGCTCAACGAGACCGAACGCGACACCCACGGCCACGACCCCGGCGGCCGCCGGGTAGCGAGGATGAACGATTGGCTGTGCTGCGGTCGTCATGACGAAGAACCCTACGACAGGCAACCCGGCTAGTGACAGCCATCCGGCGGTTGTTTCTCAGGAGTTAACGGCGCTATGGCCCTGGCGGGCACGTCCTCGCCGTGCAAGTCTGGAGGGAAAGGAGAGCTTCCGTGGACGAGACAACGGCCCGCAGGTTGAGATACGGCTTCCGTCTGTTCAACCGCTGGCTCATGATCCCGTTGTGGCGGCTCGGGCTCGGTCGTCTGCTCAACCTCTGGCCGTCGGTCGGAGGACGGGTATTGGTGCTCGTCCATACCGGTCGGAGGACCGGCAGGCGCCGCCTGACGCCGCTCAACTACGCACCGTCGTATCCCTCCAGCGTCTACGTCCTCGCCGGGTTTGGACACCGGTCGGACTGGTACCGCAACATCCTTGCCGATCCTGCAATCGAGGTGTGGCTACCGGACCGGCGCTGGCTGGCAGAGGCAGTCGACGTCTCCAGCCACCCGCTTCGCACGACCATCCTGCGTGACGTGTTGTTCGGCGCAGGATTCGCCGCCCCTCTCGCCGGGGTCGACCCCAGGAAGCTGACCGATGTCGAACTCGAAGAGAAGACGGCCGACTACCGCCTGATCGAACTCCGGCACCGGGCGGACGCGACGGGTACCGGGGGTCCCGGAGACCTTCGCTGGATCTGGGCGGCAGCACTCGCGCTGTTGCTCGTCGACCTCCTGCGACGGCGCGACGCAGTACAGTCGCCACATGACCGATCCGGCAATTCTCCTGGGTGAGGACGGCGTTTTCCGCTGCTGGTGGGCAGGCTCCGACGCCCTGTACGCGGCCTATCACGACGAGGAGTGGGGGTTCCCCGTCCGTGACGACACACGCCTCTTCGAAAAGCTGAGCCTCGAGGGTTTCCAGGCCGGCCTGTCCTGGTTGACGATTCTGCGCAAGAGGGAGAACTTCCGGCGCGCCTTCGCCGGGTTCGACATCGCCGCGGTGGCCGCCTTCGACGAGCGAGACGTCGAGCGTCTCCTCGGCGATGCAGGCATCGTTCGCCATCGCGGCAAGATCGAGTCCACGATCAACAACGCCGGGCGGGCACTCGAATTGATGGAGGAGTTCGGGTCCCTGGCAACCTACCTGTGGAGCCATGCCCCCGAACCAGGTCCGGCACCGAGGACCGTCCACGACATCCCTGCCCTGACCGCCACGTCGACGGACCTCAGCAAGGACCTCAAGCGGCGCGGGTGGTCGTTCATCGGTCCGACGACCGTCTACGCCTTCATGCAGGCGATGGGCCTCGTCAACGACCACGTCGTCGGGTGCGAGACCCGGGAGCNNGCGTTTCGAATCGCCGCCTGCGCGGCGGCCAGCCGCGCGATGGGCACCCGGAACGGCGAGCAACTCACATAGTTCAGGTTCAGGCGGTGGCACAGGTCGATCGAACTCGGATCGCCGCCATGCTCACCGCAGATGCCGACCTCGAGATCGGGCCGGGTGGTCCGTCCTTGCTCGACACCCCACTGCATCAGCTTGCCGACCCCCTCCTCGTCCAGCGAAGCAAAGGGGTTGACCGAGAGGATGCCCTGCTCCAGGTACGAGATGAGGAAGCCGGTCTCTGCGTCGTCACGGCTGATTCCGAACGTCGTCTGTGTGAGGTCGTTCGTCCCGAATGAGAAGAACTCGGCATACTCGGCAACCTGGTCGGCGGTGAGCGCCGCCCGCGGGATCTCGATCATCGTCCCGAACTTGTAGTCGACCTGGATGTCCTGCTCCTCCATCACCAGCTTGGCCTCCGCCTCCAGCACCTCGCGCTGCCGCTTCAGCTCATTCACATGGCTCGTCAACGGAATCATGATCTCGGGATGGGCGTCGACGCCCTCGCGGGCCACCTCACAGGCGGCCTCGAAGATCGCCCGCACCTGCATCTTGGTGAGCTCCGGGATCATGATGCCCAGCCGCACGCCACGCGTGCCGAGCATCGGGTTCATCTCTTTGAGCGCCTCGACGCGCTCCAGCATGTGCTCTTGCTCTTCGACCTTGTGCAGGATGTCGTCGAGTTCGCGGAGCGACGTGGCGTGTGCCAGCCGAATCTTGTGATCGGTGATCTGCGCGGTCAGATCCTCGTATGCAGGAAGGAACTCGTGCAGCGGGGGGTCGATCAGCCGGATGATGACCGGCAACCCGTCCATCGCCCGGAAGAGCCCGGCGAAGTCGTCGCGCTGGAACGGCAGCAGTACCTCCAGCGCTTCGTTTCGGCGCGTCTGTGATTCGGCGGTGATCATCTGCTGGACGAACGGCATCCGCTCGGGTTCGAAGAACATGTGCTCGGTGCGGCACAGGCCGATGCCCTGCGCGCCGTAGCCGCGGGCGCGTTCGGCGTCCCTCGGGTAGTCGGCATTGGTCCACACTTCGAGCCGGCGAACCTCGTCGGCCCACGACAGCAGCTTGGTGAGCCAGGGGTCGTCGATATCGGGCACCTTCGTCTCCAGCTGACCGGCGAACACTTCACCCGTCGTACCGTCGATAGACACCCAGTCGCCCTCGGCGATCTCCCGGCCGGACACCTCCATCTTGCGATTGGCCATGTCGATCTCGAGTTCGGCCACGCCGACGACGGCGGGCTTGCCGAACTGCCTGGCGACCAGCGCCGCATGGCTGGTCCGGCCGCCGCGACTGGTCAGGATTCCGTCGGCGGCCAGCATGCCGTGCACGTCGTCGGGCTTGGTCTCGGGCCGGACCATGATCACGTGCTTGCCTTCGTCCTTGGCCCACTTCTCTGCGAGGTCGGCATCGAAGGCGACGACCCCGACGGCCGCGCCCGGCGACACGTTCAGTCCGGTCGCCACCAGGTCGCCCTCTTCGACGGCCCGTTCACGAGAGTCGGCGCCGAACTGCGGGTGGAGGAAGAAGTCGACCTGATCGGGATGCACCCGCATGATCGCTTCCTCTTTGTCGATCATTCCCTCTTCGACCTGGTCGACCGCGATTCGGACGGCCGCCTGTGCCGTTCGCTTGCCGTCCCGGGTCTGGAGCAGCCACNNGTCCTGCATCTCGCGGTAGTGCGCTTCGAGCTTCTTGGCGGTCGCCGCAAACTCCTCGTAGAGCGACGGCATGACCTCGCGCAGGTGGTCGATCGTGTCGGTCTTGCGAATACCGGCAACGACATCCTCACCCTGGGCGTTCACGAGGAAGTCTCCCTCGAGATGCGGCTCACCCGTCGTGGCGTTGCGGGACATGGCCACGCCTGTGGCCGAGTCGTCGCCCATGTTGCCGAAGACCATCGTCTGGATGTTGACCGCCGTGCCCAGATCGTGAGCGATACCGGCGGCATTGCGATAGTCGATGGCTCGTTTGCCGTTCCACGAACGAAACACGGCTTCGGCGGCCAGCGAGAGCTGGGTCATCGGATCGGTCGGGAAATCGCGCCGGGCATAGCGGCGCACGATCGCCTTGAAGTCCTCCACGATCTGCCGGAAGTCCTCGGCGGAGAGTTCGGAGTCCGTGGCGACACCGCGTCGCGCCCGGTACTCGGAGAGCACGTCCTCGAACGGCTCATCATCGACCCCGAGCACGACCGAACCGAACATCTGGACGAGGCGCCGGTACGAGTCGTACACGAATCGGGGATCGCCCGTCATCTCAGCCATGCGGCCGGCTACTTCGTCGTTCAAACCGAGGTTGAGGACGGTGTCCATCATTCCGGGCATCGAGAACTTGGCACCAGAACGGCACGAGACGAGCAAAGGGTTCGAAGGATCACCGAAGGACTTGCCGGTCTTCTCCTCAACACCGCGCAGCGCCGACTCCACCTGCTCCCACATTTCCTCTGGGAACTGCTCCCCGGCGGCCAGGTAGGCGTTGCACGCCTCCGTCGAGATCGTGAATCCGGGAGGAACAGGCACATCGATGCGCGTCATCTCGGCGAGATTGGCTCCCTTGCCGCCCAGAAGTGATCGCACGCCCTCCCACTCGCCCCCAACGTGCGCTTCCGCCTGCTCGACCTCGTCGAACGCGTATACCCATTTACTCATGAGACACCCCTTGAAACCGTGAGAAATCGGATTGATTGTCGTCGGGTACGACACTAGACATCTAGGGTCCCGAGTCACACTCGCCCCGACCGAAAGGCGCAAGACATCAGCAGGTCGATACTGCGCACGGTGGTCGTTCCCACCGAGCACGGCGGCTGGGGATTCACGCTCGAGCCGGTGCTGCTCGGCGCCCTCGTAGCGCCCGGATGGCCGGCGGTCGGGTTGGGAATCGCGACGTTTGCCACGTTTCTGGCGAGACGCCCTTTGCGGCTCGGCGTTGGAGACCTGCGGCGACGGCGCCGGTTGGATCGGACCCGCGCCGCCCTCAGCTCCGTAGTGGTGTTCGCGGCGATAGCGGTGGGAGGCGTGAGCCTGACGTGGGCAACCGCCGTCGGAGCCTTCTGGTGGCCGCTGCTGATCGCCGTACCGATGGTGGTGACGCAGCTGAGCTACGACCTGTCCGGCCGGGGGAGGGAACTGCCGCCGGAGCTGCTCGGACCCGTGGCGCTGGGTGCCGCCGCACCCATGATCATCCTGGCGGCAGGCCTGGAACCCGGCCTCGCAACCGGGGCGTGGGTGGTGCTGACGGCGCGCGTCGTTCCCTCGGTTCTGATGGTGCGGGCTCAGCTGCGGCGGTCAAAGGGCCAGAGATTCTCGTCCAATCCGGTGCACGTCACCGGGTTGCTGTCGCTGGCTGCAGTGGTGGTAGCCGCGGCCCTGGGCTGGACACCGTGGCTGTCGGTGGCGGCAGCCGTCGCCGTCGCCGGCTGGGATGGGGTCTCGCTGGGCCGCCCGCCCGTTGCCGCCCGCACGATCGGCTGGACGCAGATGCTGGTGGGAACGATGGTTGCCGTGTCCTTCGCCCTGGGGTTCCACGCCGACTGGTGAGCCGGGAAAATTCACCGTGCCGGAAGGCGGGTCCCGGTACGCTTCCCGTCATGCCCGACCTTCCCGCCGGCTTCACCGCACGACCCGCTTCGCTGGACGACGTCGAAGAGTGCACCGCTCTGTTCAACGCCGCCGACCGGGAATTCATCCCGGACGGTGCGCCGGGCTGGCATAGCGTCGAGGAAACCCGTGCCGAATGGACCGAACCCGGCTTCGACCTGTCGACGGACACCCGGTTGGTGATCGACGGCGCCGGCAGGATCGTGGCCCATCAAGAGGTCTTCACGACGCCGCCGCACGTGCGGGGGATCATCTGGGGCAAGGTGCATCCCGACGTCCGCGGGCTCGGGATCGGCTCGGCACTGCTGGAGTGGGCAGAGCGCCGTGCACATCAGATGATTCCCAGGGCACCCGACCACGCCGCCTTCAACGTTCAGGCATGGATCATGGCCGACAACGCTGGGGCAGTATCGATGCTCGAGGATCACGGGTTCACGCACTCGAGGTACTTCCACGAGATGGAGATCCAACAAACCGAACCTCCGGAGCCACAGGAGTGGCCGGAGGGATTCGAACTGCGCCCGTTCGACCGGAGTCAGTACCGGCAGGTCCGGGCGGCGGTCCGTGAGTCGTTTCTGGATCACTGGGGCTTCGCAGCCGCCGATCCCGAGGAGGACTACGAGCGAGCCGCCCACCACCTCGACAACCACCCCCATTTCGACCCCGATCTGTTCTTCGTGCTCTGGGACGGTGACGAGATCGCCGGAGTGGCCGAGTGTTTCCCCCACGCCGACAACGATCCGAACAAAGGCCTGGTAGGGGTACTCGGGGTCCGAAAGCCGTGGCGCGGTCGCGGCCTCGGACTCGCCCTGCTGCTGCGTTCGTTCCGTGCCTTCTGGGAACGGGGCATCAAGACCGTTGCGCTGGGTGTCGACGCCGATTCGCTGACCGGCGCCACACGGCTGTACGAGAAGGCGGGCATGCACGTGACGCTGGTGTCTGCCACCTACGAAAAACTGCTGCGAGAGGGAGAGGAACTCCGCAACGTCGGCACCCCCTGAGAGGTTTCTCGGCAATGCAACAGTGCCAGGACGACCGCCGCATTGCCGAGAAAATGGGGAGGAGAGGGCAGGGGTAGACTCGTCGCCTCATGCCGCGGGCGCCTCTCTTCACGCGAGCCTTCATCGCCGTGTTCGCCGCCAACAGTTTCCAGGAACTCGCCTGGAGTCTGTTCCTCCACTTCCCCGGCTACCTCCACGACCTCGGCGCCGACGAGGTCCAGATCGGAGTCCTGGTGGGCTCGACGGCGATCGCCTCGATTGCCGTGCGGCCCTGGATCGGCACGGCCATGGACATACGCGGCCGGCGAAGGATCATCCTGGCGGGCAACGTTCTGCACGTCGCCGTTCTGGCCCTCTACCTCACCATCACCTCGCTCGGCCCCTGGGTGTACGTGGTGCGGATCCTCCACGGCCTGGCGTCGGCAATGCTGTTCACCTCGCTCTTCACGTACGCGGCCGACGTCGTCCCCGCATCCCGCCGGACCCAGGGCATCGCATTGTTCGGCATCTCCGGGTTGCTTCCCATCGGACTCGGTGGCGTGCTGGGAGACGTCATCCTCTCGGTCGGCGACTTCACCACCCTGTTCACGACGGCGGTGGCGCTCGCCCTCGCCGCCCTCATCGGATCGCTGCTGCTGCACGAGGTGGAGACCTCCCGGGCGGAGCGAAGGAGCTTCTGGGCGGCCGGCGCCCAATCGGACTTGCTCCCTCTGTGGTGGTCGGCGCTGGTCTTCTCTCTGGCGCTGGCAACGTTCTTCACTTTCCTGAAGACGTTCGTGATCGAAACCGGCATAGGAACGGTGGGGTTATTCTTCGCCGTCTACACCGGAACGGCGATCGGACTGCGCGTGGTGGCGGCAGATCTCCCCGACCGCATCGGCCAGAAGCGGGTCATGCTGCCGGCGTTCCTCACGATGGCCGCCGGGTTCATCGTGCTAAGCACGGCAGACGGGGCCGGCGACATTGCACTGGCGGGGTTTCTGAGCGGGATCGGACACGGGTACGTGTTCCCGATCATGTTCGGCATGGTCGTCACCCGTGCCCGGGAGTCGGAGCGCGGATCGGCCTCAGCCATCTACACGGCCATCTTCGACGTCGGCACGCTGATCGGCGGACCGCTCTTCGGCCTCGCCATTCGCATCGGCGACTACCGTGCGATGTGGCTCCTGGCGGCACTGCTGGTCGTCGCCGGGACCGCCCTCTTCGCCTGGTGGGATCGACGGGTCGCTCCCGAGGTCGCCGTCTCCTGAGCCTCTCCGTTCGTGCGTGAGTCACCCTCAGCATTCCGGAGAAACCCACGCACGAACCAGCCTGTCCCGGACGGCGATTCATCGCCCCGACGACGCGGAGTTGCTTGACTGTGACCATGGACGGCTACGACGAAGCAACCTACGGCGAGCGCATCGCCGGCGTCTACGACGACCTCTACGGCGAAGCCCGGCCCGAGCAGATCGCCTTCCTGGCCGAACTGGCCGGTGCTGGCCCGGTGCTCGAACTCGGCATCGGCACCGGTCGTGTCGCTCTGCCGCTGCAGGAACGCGGGATCACCATCCGCGGGATCGACGCCTCCGAGGCGATGGTCGCCCGGATGCGTGCCAAGAGCGGAGGTGACGCGATCCCGGTCCACATCGGCGACTTCGGACGGTTCAACATCGGCGAGCGATTCTCGCTGATCTTCGTAGCGTTCAATACTTTCTTCGGGCTCCTCACCCAGGAGGACCAACTCGCCGGGTTCGAGTCGGTCGCCGCCCACTTGTTGCCCGGCGGTGCGTTCGCGATGGAGGCGTTCGTGCCGGACCTCGGACGTTTCGATCGCGGCCAGCGCACCGCCGTGAGCGACCTGTCGGTCGACCGGGTGATGCTCGAGGTCGCCGTCCACCGAGCGACCGAGCAACGAGTCGACGCTCAACACATCTCCATGCGGAGGGGTGAACAGGTCGAGATCATCCCCGTGTCGCTTCGGTACGCATGGCCTTCGGAACTCGACCTGATGGCGCGCCTCGCCGGCTTGCGGCTGCGTCATCGTTGGGGTGGTTGGGATCGCCGGCCGTTCAACGACGAGTCCACCCAGCACATCTCGGTGTGGGAACCGGTCTGACGCATGGAACGCCACATCTATGAGCGTTTCACATCTGAGATCGTGGCGACGGCGGAGACCCATCCCGACGTCCTCGGCCTCGTCGCAGTCGGCTCGATGGCCGGCCGGAGCCACTCCCCCGACGAATGGTCCGACCACGATTTCTGGCTCGTCACCCGTGACGGTGCGGCCGGGCCGTTCCGTGAAGACTCAGGATGGCTGCCGGACGCCGGGCGCATCGTTCTCTACTACCGCGAGACGGCGCACGGCAGCAGCGCGGTGTACGAGGACGGCCATCTGATCGAACACGCCGTTTTCGAGCTGTCCGAACTCTCCGTTGCCCGGGTCAACGACTACCGGGTGCTGGTCGACAAGGCCGATATCGAAACTCGCATGGAGCAACTTCAACGCCAGACCGCAGCGAGCCTGGTCATGGACGCCGACCCGGTCGAGGTGCTGCTCGGCACGTTCATCACCCAAATGGTCATCGGCGTGACCCGCCACGGTCGCGGTGAGGATCTGAGCGCCCACATGATGGTCAAGGGCCGGGCGGTGGGCACCCTGCTCGAGATCATCACGCGGACGATCGAGCCGGTATCACCCGACATCCTCGATGATCTCGATCCCACACGTCGGTTCGAGCGCGCCCATCCGGACCAGGCGGCCCTCCTCGACGAGGCCCTCCGTCTTCCCGTTGCGGCCTGCGCAAGGCAGATGCTGAGCATCGCCCTGGAGTCACTCGGGAACGGAGCCGATCCGGCAGTCGCCGGAGCTGTACTGGGTGTGATCGACCGGGCTTCGCGGAAGCGCCCGCAGTAGGCTCGCAGCCATGGTTGAGGCCTCGAACGAAGCACGTGATGCGGTGGTGTTGATCCGCGCCGGACGATGGGCGGCACTCGCAACGACGGGCGAGCGCGGCCCCCTCTCCTCGATGGTCTCCTACGCCGTCGAGCCCGGCTCGACCGGCGTGTTGATGTTCTTGAGCCGGCTGGCGCGGCACACACGGAACCTGGAGGCCTCGCCGCTCGCCTCGCTGGCGATCTCGGCTCCGGACCGTCCGGATGCCACCGATCCGCAGACCCTGCCCCGGGTGAGTCTCCAGGGGCCGATCGAGCTGATCCCCCGGGACGATTCGGGTTTCCCGTTCGCCTGGAAGGTGTATGCCGGCCGATTCCCGAGTGCGGTCCCCCGTCTCCAACTCGGCGACTTCTCGATCTACCGGCTGGTCCCCGAGGAAGCTCGCTACGTGGGAGGATTCGGAGCAGCGCGAACGATCCGCGCCGGCGACCTGCAGAACGCCGTCGCATCCCTCGACGCAGGATCCTGACTCGGCGACGGACCCCGACCCCATCTCCCTCGCTTCTCGCGCGACATTCGCGCCCTATAGGTCCGGATTGTCGCGCGAGAACGGTGAAGGTGGGGTGGGGCCCGGTAACGCCGCACTTGTTGTACGTTGATGTCGAACGCTGGAGGAAACCCATGGCGGAGATGAAGTTCCGACAACTCACAGACGACGAGTGGCGCACGCGCCTGACCCCGGAGCAGTTCGCCGTCACCCGGCAGGCGGCGACCGAGCCACCCTTCACGGGCAAGTACTGGAACACGAAGGAACCCGGCGTCTATCGCTGCGTCGCCTGCGGCACAGAGCTGTTCCGCTCCGACACCAAGTACGAGTCCGGCAGCGGCTGGCCGAGCTTCTACGCGGCGATCGACGACGGCAGGATCTCCACCAGGGAGGACCGCAGCCACGGGATGGCCCGCACGGAAATCCTCTGCGCAACCTGCGACGGCCACCTCGGCCACCTCTTCGACGACGGGCCCAACCCGACCGGCCTCCGCTACTGCGTGAACTCGGCGGCACTGGAGCTCGATCCCGACTGACGCCGGCTGGCCCCGGGCGGTGCCGATCGGGCATCATGGGTCTGCTCCCATGTCCGGTCCACTCGAGAAACTCCGCACTCGCATAGACGGCCTCATGCCGGTCGACCGGCACCGTCTCACCCGCACGCTCGAACGCGTCGCACGAGCACCGGGAAGAGGCGGCGCCGCCGTGCGTGAGATCGAAGACCAGATCAGCGACGCCGAACAGCGATACCGGCGACGGAGGGGCCGGCTGCCCCGGCGACTGGCCTATCCGGCAGAGCTGCCCATCACCGACAAGCGGGATGAGCTCCTGGCCACCATTCGCGACCACCAGGTCGTGATCGTCGCCGGCGAGACCGGATCCGGCAAGAGCACACAGCTGCCCAAGCTGTGCCTCGAACTCGGCCGCGGCATCGACGGCTACATCGGCCACACGCAACCACGGCGCATCGCCGCACGTTCGATCGCGTCACGCGTCGCCGAGGAACTCGGGTCCGAGGTCGGGGGCACCGTGGGCTACGCGGTTCGCTTCTCGGATCAGGTCCGAGACGACACGCTGGTCAAGGTGATGACCGACGGCCTGCTTCTCGCCGAAGTTCACCACGACCGCCGCCTGCTGGCCTACGACACGATCATCATCGACGAGGCCCACGAGCGCAGCCTCAACATCGACTTCCTGCTCGGCTACCTCGCGTCACTGCTCCCAAAGCGGCCGGATCTGAAGCTGATCATCACCTCGGCAACCATCGACACCGAACGGTTCTCCCGTCACTTCGACGACGCCCCCGTCGTAGAGGTCTCGGGACGCAACTACCCGGTCGAGGTGCGCTACCGCCCGCTCGACGCTCCCGAGCTCCCCGAACCTCGCGACCAGCCGCAAGGCATCTGCGACGCAGTCGAGGAGCTCTGTACCGAAGGCCCGGGCGACATCCTCGTCTTCTGCTCCGGCGAGCGGGAGATCCGCGACGCCGCCCGCGCTCTCACCGACATGCACCTCCCCCACACGGAGATCCTGCCTCTCTATGCCCGTCTGCCGGTCTCCGAACAGCAACGAGTGTTTCGGCCCCACACCGGGCGGCGCATCGTGCTCGCCACCAACGTGGCGGAGACGTCGCTGACCGTCCCCGGCATCCGGTACGTCGTCGATCCGGGCACGGCGCGCATCTCCCGCTTCAACCGGCGCACCAAGGTTCAGCGTCTACCCATCGAACCGATCTCCCGGGCTTCGGCGGATCAACGTGCCGGACGATGTGGGCGGCTCGGGCCCGGCGTCTGCATCCGTCTCTACGACCGCACCGACTTCGAGAGCCGCCCCGAGTTCACCGAGCCGGAGATCCAGCGCACCAACCTTGCCGCCGTCATCCTGCAGATGGCCACGCTGGGACTCGGCGACATCGAGTCGTTTCCCTTTCTCGATCCTCCCGACCGCCGGACGATCCGCGACGGTATCGCCCTCCTGGAGGAACTCGGAGCGATCCGGCAGCAAGACCCCGATCGCCGCCCGACCGGCCTCGGCAGGCGACTGGCTCGACTGCCGGTCGATCTCCGCCTGGGTCGCATGATCCTCGAGGCCGACCGCAACGGCTGTCTGCGAGAAGCACTGATCATCGCCGCCGGGTTGGCCATTCAGGATCCTCGCGAGCGGCCGGAGGAGCACCAGCAGCACGCAGATCAGCTGCACGCCCGCTTCGCCGATCCCGCCTCGGACTTCCTGAGCTGGCTTCATCTGTGGGAGTACCTGCACGACGAGAAGCGCGTTCGCACCTCGAGCGGGTTTCGCCGCATGTGTCGCGAGGAGTTCCTCAGCTACCGGCGAGTGCGCGAATGGCAGGACGTCCACGCCCAACTGCGCGAGGTGGCGGCCGAACTCGGCATGCGAAGGAACGCCCAACCGGCGGACCCCGACTCGATCCACCGGTCTCTCCTGGCCGGACTGCTGTCTCATGTCGGGACGCGCGACCCTGACGGCTGGGAGTACCGAGGAGCGCGTGGATCCCGGTTTGCCATCAATCCGGGGTCGGTCCTGTTCAAGAAGGGCCCGCAATGGGTGATGGCGGCCGAACTGGTCGAAACGACACGTCTGTGGGCGCGCGGCGTTGCTGCGATCGATCCGGAGTGGGCAGAAGCCGCCGGCTCGCACCTGGTGAAGAGATCGCACTCCGATCCGTGGTGGGATCGGGAGCGCGGTGCCGCCGTCGCACACGAGACCGTCACCCTCTACGGCCTGCCACTGCACACCGATCGGACGGTGCTCCTCGGCCGGGTCGATCGACGGGCGGCGCGGGAGATGTTCATCCTCAATGCCCTCGTGGCCGGCGATTGGGATACCGACCACGAGTTCATGCGGCGCAACCGGGAGACCATTCAAGAGGTGCTGGGGCTCGAAGCACGATTCCGGCGGACCGACCTGCTGACCGACGACCGGAGAGCGTTCGAGTTCTTCGATGCCCGGCTTCCGGAGGACATCACGTCGGTGCGCCATTTCGACGCCTGGTGGCGCCGAACGCGAGACGATCAGCCCGACCTGCTCGACCTCTCTCTCGAGGAGTTGGTGGACCCGACCGCGGAGAGCCTCCACGAGGAAGACTTCCCCCGCGTATGGCAGTACGGCGACCTCGAGATCCCGCTGGGCTACGAGTTCGACCCCACCAGTCCGACCGACGGGGTGACGATCGCCGTGCCGATCTCGAGCCTCGAGCGGATCGACCCGGCGGTCTTCGACTGGCACGTTCCCGGCCTACGGGAGGAGATGGTCGTGGCCATGATCCGGACACTTCCGAAGCGGCTTCGGAAGCGACTCACGCCGATCCCCGAGACGGCACGTCGCCTCCTCGCCGGAGGGACGCCCGCCGGTGTCGGGCCCATCACGCACTTGCGTCGAGAGCTCTCACGGATGCTGGGCGAGCCGCTCCCCGTCGGAGCGTTCGACGTCGAACAACTCCCTCCTCACCTGCGGCCGCGCTTCCAGATCCTCACCGACGACGGTGCGGTCCTGGCCGAGGGGTCCGATCTGGCCGAACTGAAGCAAATGCTGACTGCGGAGGCCCGCGCTGCAGCCACCGCGGCGCGCCATCCACTCGAAGTAGACGGTCTCACGTCGTGGAGCATCGGAGAACTCCCCGAGTCGGTCGAGATCGAAGGCCCCGGGCACGCGGTGACGGCCTACCCGGCCCTGGTCGACGGCGGGGATTCCGTGAGCGTCCGGCTACTTGCCACCGCGGCCGAGCAGGCATATGAGACGTGGCGCGGAACGCGTCGCTTCCTGGTGCTCAACCTGCCGCCGGCCCGAAAGCTGCTTGACCCGCTGCTGACCGACGATGCCCGGATCGTGCTCGCCGCCGGCCCCTACGACGAACCGGACGACTGGTCGGCCGACACCCTCAACGCCGCCCTCGACCGGCTGCTCACCCGCCACGGAGGATCGCCGAGGAACGCGGTCGAGTTCGACGCGCTGCTCGATCATGCCCGCAACGAGTTGTACGACGAGCTCACCCTCGTCGCCGACGGGTCGCTCCGGGTGTTGTGGACCCTCCGCAACCTCGAGCCGCGCCTCCGGGAGTCCACACGCCGTTTCCCGGACGCGGTCGCCGACATGCGGTCGCAGATCAGACGCTTCGTGTATCCCGGTTTCGTCACCGGGCTGGGCGCCGACCGGCTCGAGGACGCGCACCGGTACCTTCGGGCCATCGAGCGACGACTCGATCGCCTGCCCGACAACACCCAGCGCGACCGCGAGCTGATGGAGCGGGTCGGGGCACTCGAGGCGGAGCACGACCGGATGCAGGACCTGCTGCCGGCCTCGCCGCTCATGGTCGACGTGGCCTGGATGCTGCAGGAGTTGCGAGTCAGCTTCTTCGCCCAATCGCTGGGCACCCGCGGCAAGGTGAGCGAGAAGCGCATCCGCGCCGCTCTCGACGACCTCGCCGCCGGCTGAACGGCCTAGCGAAGGCGCGGATTCAGGGTGTAGGTGCCGGTGATGCTCGCCTGATCCAGAATGTGCCCGTCGATCGCCTCCAGGACGTCGGGCCCCGAGAATGTACCTTCGACCGGGCACCGATCCAGGTCGGTGGCGTACAACGTGAACACGTAGTGGTGGACGATCGAGTCGTTCCACGGCGGGAACGGTCCGTCGTAGCCGAAGTACGTTCCGCCCATGTCCGGATCACCGTCGAACCACTGCGTGTAGTTGTTGAACCCGGCGCGAGTGCCGAATGGTCCTTCCGATTCTTTGCCTCCCGGCGTCACTCCGTTGGAGAAGGCCCCCTTGCCGAAGCATCCGAGATCCGGGGGGAGGTCGACCAGTACCCAGTGGAAGAAGTCGACACGAGGCAGATCGGCCGGCACTTCACGGCCTTCCTGGTTCACATCGTCCGGCTGCGAAGGACAATCCGGGTCGTGACAGATGAGCACCAGGGACCGGGTCTCGGTGGGCAGATCGTCCCATTCGAATGACGGATTCTTGTTGGCGCCGAATGTCGCATGCGACTGCTCATCGGGGATTCCCATCGCGAAGTCGCCGGGGATCGGCTGGCCGTCGTCGAAACTCGGACTGTTGAAGAACATACGACCTCCTTCCATGGCCGACACTAGCGAGCGTCGCCGGCACGGTCCGGGCCGGGGCGAGGCTCTCCCACCGATGCGTGGTCGGTGGGAAGGCGGTAGGACCGGCCCTACACTGCCTCCGGTCTCGCCGTCGCTTTCGAGGAGCTTTCGTGGACCGCAGCACCGGCCTGCTCATCCTGGCCGCCGTCGTCTTCGTTGCCGGAGTCGGGTTGCTGTTCGCGGCCACAGGCGACGACCCCGCCGACACGACGACGATCACCGCAGCTCCAACCACGTCGACCTCTACCGCCGGGTCGGTTCCGGGTGAATCAACCACCACCGCTACCACCGGGGAGGCCCTCTCGCGGTTCATCGAGAGTGGCTGCGAGTTCGATGAACCCCCCGGATACGACGTCGACTGCGGGTGGCTCCTCGCTCCCGAAGACCGTTCAAACCCGGACAACGGGAAGACCGTCCGGTTGCATGTCGCAATCTTCCGGACGACCGCCGAGGGTGCACCCGAGGACCCCATCGTCTACCTCGAGGGTGGACCCGGAGGCGACGCACTCGAGGCGGTGCCGTTCACGTTCACNNTCGCTGGCGTGCGACGAGTCGACCGACCTCGCCTACGAGCTACTCGACGACGACCTCGGCATCGACGAGATCCAGGACGCCGAATTCGAGGCATTCGAACGGTGTCATGACAGGCTCACCGAGGAGGCCGACCTGAGCCTGTACAACAGCGCGGCGAGCGCGGCCGACCTGGCCGACCTGCGTGTCGCGCTCGGCTACGACGAGTGGAATCTGCTCGGAATCTCCTACGGCACTCGCCTGGCACTGACCGTGATGCGTGACCACCCGGAAGGGATCCGCAGTGTGATTCTCGACTCGGTGTATCCGCCGCAGGTCAGCTTGCCGCTCGAGGCGGCGGTGAACGCCGATCGGGCCTTCGACGTGTTCTTCGACGCGTGCGCGGCTGATGAGGAGTGCTCCGGAGCGTTCCCCGACCTCAGAACGCGGTTCTTTGCGCTGGTGGACGCGCTGGACGCCGAACCGATCACGCTCACGATCATCGACATCTTCACCCTCGATGAGTACGACGCGCTGGTCAACGGAGACACGTTGATCGGATTGCTGTTCCAATCGCTGTACTCGAGCGAGCTGATCCCGATCTTGCCGCGCCTCATCGACGACGCCGAGAACGGCGATTACCAGTCGATGGAGCTCTTGTTCTCCAACTTCTTCGCCAACATCGAGTTCATCTCGTCGGGTCAAACGCTCGCCGTCCAGTGTCGCGAAGAGGTTCCCTTCAGCGAACGGGATGCGGTCGCGGCGTCCGGCGACTTCGATCCGTACATCCGGCGGTTCGTCGAGAGCGGGACCAGCACGGGCCCGTTCGTCTATGAGCTCTGTGAACTATGGGACGTCGGCGTGGCCGATCCCGTCGAGAACGAACCGGTGACCAGCGCGATCCCCACTCTGGTCCTCGCCGGTGAGTTCGACCCGATCACGCCGCCCGAATGGGCACGCATCGCCGCCTCTTCACTCGGCAACTCGTTCTTCTTCGAGTTCCCGGGGCTGGGTCACGGCACGTCGGTTGCCGACGAGTGCGCCCTGGCGATAGCGCAGCAGTTCCTCGATGACCCGGCGACGGCGCCGGACGCTACCTGTCTCGCCGGCATGTCGGGACCGGACTTCGTCACCGGCAGCGAGCCCCTCGAGGCAATCGCCCTCGAGCCGGTGACCGTGGAGAGCTTCGGCGTGACGATCAACGCACTGGCACCCGCGGAATGGCAGGAGCTGGGTACCGGGATATTCGTACGTGGTTCCGACGGCCTGGACCAGACGGCGCTGCTGTTCCAAGCGGTTCGCGGCAACCAGGCCGACCTGCTCCTGACCGCGCTCACGGCACAGCTGGGGGCGGATCCTGAGGATCTGACCAGTCGGTCGTATGAATCCTCGACGGGCACCTGGGAGATCCACACGTTCGATATCGGCGGTGTTTCGACGGACGTGGCCATCGCCGAGCTGGACGGGTTCACGGTGGTGGTGCTGCTGGCGGCCGAGGCCGAGGACCGCCAGGCGTACTTCGAGTCGATTCTGCTACCCAACCTGGACGAAATCGGAGTCGAGTAGCCGGCGCCGGGTTCCCGCCGCCGCCGGAACGCGCAGGCGGGGCGGCCGGTCACCGCCCCGCCGATCGATCGGTTGTTGCTACTCCTCGGAGCCGGCTTCCAGTTCGGTCTGCGACTGCTCACCGATGGTGATCGGAATGCGGCGCGAGCCGGCTTCGACTTCCACCGGCAACGGAATCCTCAAGGTGAGCACGCCGTTTTCGAAGTGAGCTTCCAGTGCGTCGGTGTTCACGCCTTCCGGAAGTACGATGTCCCGCCGGAAGCTGCCGTAGGAACGCTCGCAGAGGTAGAAGTCCTTCTCATCGACTTCTCTACCGAATGCGCGATGCCCGGCGATACGAAGGACGTTGTCCTCGACCGAGACCTCGATATCCTTCTCGGGATCGATGCCCGGCAACTCTGCCCGGACGACGAGAGCTTCCTTCTCACGAAAGACGTCGACCCTCGGACGCCAGGCTCGCTCGGCGACGGGTTCGGCTTGCGCGCGGCCCGCCATCGGGAACCGGTCCCTCATCTCCTGCATGTCCCGCTCGAGTGCGGCGAAGGCATCGAACGGCGACCAGCGAATGAGTGCCATGGAGTTGATCCTCCTTCTATCGGATGTTTCCTATATCTGAGTATATATCACTCAGATTTTCTTCTGTCAATGGGTTAGAACGCTCAGGGCCGGGGCGGTATTCCCGGCTCGACGTTCCTTCGCCGTCGAGCGCACCGACGTTCCGCAGAAGTATCTACCCTGGGGGCGAAGGACGCTCGAGGTATGACGGTCAGGGTGCTCACAATCGAAGGCGGCGGCGTACGCGGGATCATCCCGACGCGCCTGCTGATCGCACTCGAGAGCCTCACCGAGCGTCCGATCGTCGACCTGTTCGACGTGATGGTCGGGACCTCCACCGGTGGCATGCTGACACTTGGCCTGGCGACGCCCGATGAAGACGGCCGGCCGCTGTACACGGCCAAGAACGTCGGCGACATCTACACCTCGCACGGATACGAGATCTTCCCGCGCCCGGTGACCAGTCTCCCGCGCAGCCTGGCCGATGCGCGGGAGTGGTGGACCTCGGCGAGCGCCAACGCCGCCATCTTCGGCTACAACCCCGAGGCCGGCAACGCCCGGTACTCGCCTGAGGGCATCGAGCGCGCCTTTGAGCTCTACTTCGGCGAGACGCGCCTCTCCAACGCCATCGTCGACGTCGTCATCACCAGCTACGACCTCCAGACCAAGCGACCAGTGCTGTTCCGATCTCGCAATGCCTTGCCGGGCACGGATACCGATCCGCTGATGCGGGAAGTGGCGAGAGCTACCTCGGCCGCTCCGACGTACTTCCCCCCGCTGCAGATGGACTGGGACGGCGTGCCGGACCGCCTGCTCGTCGACGGCGGAGTGTTCGCCAAGAACCCGGCCATGGTCGGCTACATCGAGGGGGTCGCCCGGGCCCGCGAAAGAGGACTCGCCGACAACGACGTAAAGGTGGTTTCGCTGGGCACGGGAACTCCGAAGCGCACACAGAGCCTGACGTACAAGGAATTCGTCGGGAGAAGCTGGCTCAAGCTGGCCGAGGACGTGTTCCGGGCCGCAGAGGACGGTCAGGCCGCGTTGCACGATGAAGTTCTCAGCACCCTGATCGGGAGCCATTACTGGCGTTTCCAGACCGACCTGAAGGAGAACGTCAGCTACGCCATGGACGATGTGAGCGACGCGAACGTCGACGCTCTGCGCCATCTCGGCGACCAGCTCGTCGGGGAGCGCCTCGACGATCTGCATCTCCTGGCGAAGAAGCTCATCCGGGATTGAAACCGCCGGGTCGCGACCGGAGCCGGGCGGCAACGAGATTCGCTATCCGACCGGTGCCCGGCCGATGGCCTTCTCGGGCTCACGCATACGGATCAAAGGAACCCCGATGCCGTAGGTGACGAAGTCGCCGGTCGGTTCGATCACGAGAACGCACGAGCCGGCGAGCCGTTCGTCGGTGAGCTCGAGACCCCGGTAGAGCCGTTCGAGAATCTCCCGGTCCACGTCATGGACGGACATCACCGCCGCCTTGCCTTGACACGTGGCGACCGCCGAAGGGACTTTGACGAACGGCATGAACGGAATGTGCTTGGGAATCGTGATGGTGAGCGAGACGCTGGGGTTCACGCTGATGTGGCGGGCTTTCCAGGTATCACAGCCGGTGGTGATGTAGAACGTCCGGTCTCGCACCGTGTAGACGACGCCCGCCGAGCGTGGTTCACCCGCGGGATTGACGAAGGCGAGCACGGCGAACACGTTGGCCGCCACGGCTTTCCACACGGTGTCGGTCGTGACGGGGGCAGGCATACATTCTCCCGGGGTTCTCCCTGTAGCGTGACCGATTCGCGGGAGCGGCGCCAGAGGCGAACGGACGGGATCATCGGGGTCGGTACGATCCGGTTCCCGCTACGGTGCAGGCCGATGAAACCGGGCGACACTCCCCTCGTCGAGTTCCGAAACCTGGCACCGCCGGGCACGCGGCTGTACGCCAAACTGGAATGGTTCAACCCCACCGGATCCATCAAGGACCGCGCCGCCTGGTTCATGTTCGAGAATGCCGTCGCCGACGGGAAACTTCGACCCGGCGCGCCGCTGATCGAGGCAACCTCGGGCAACACCGGCATCGGTCTCGCCCGACTCGCCGTCCTGCACGGACATCCGATGGTGATCTGCCTGCCGGACACCGCTACCGAGGAACGCAAGCAACTGCTGCGGGCGTACGGGGCTCACCTGATCGAAGTTTCGGGAGGGCCCAACGGTGCCATCGCGCACGCTCGCCGACTCGTGGAGGCCGGGGAAGGTCACATGCTCTACCAGTACGGCAACCGCTGGAATGCCTACGCCCACTTCTTCGGCACGTCGCTGGAGATCATCAGAGACTGGCCGCTCGAGGCGCCCCCGACTCACTTCTTCGGCGCCTACGGCACCGGCGGCACACTGACCGGCAACAGCCGGGGACTCGTGCGGGCCTGGCCGCAAACCCGCATCCACTCGGTCGAACCCTACGTCGACGACCCGATCGGGGGCATGCGTTCGCAGGACGATCCCTTCCAGCCGCCGGTGGCCGATCTCTCGCTGGTGACGGACCGGCACGAGGTTTCGTCGGCTACCGCCGTGGAGATGGTGTCGTGCGCCATGAACAGCGAGGGCCAGTTCGTCGGGACGTCGTCGGGGGCCATCCTGCACGCGGCGGTTGAGACGCTCGAGCGTGAGGGAGGAACGGCCGTCGCCTTGCTCCCCGACGCCGGCTGGAAGTACATCAGCGGCCCTCCCTGGAGCTGAGCCGGGTCTGCGGTCCCGGTAGGGTGGAGGCCGATGGGCAATCTGCGCTGGGGCATCATGGGCACGGGCGGCATCGCCGCAGTGATGGCGCAAACGCTCCAGGACCATGGGTCACCGGTGGTCGCCGTCGGCTCACCCCGACCGGGTGCGGCGGATCGTTTCGCCGGTGAGTGGAGCATCCCGACCGCCGTCGATTCACATCGTGCCGTCGCCGATCTCGACGACGTCGATGTCGTGTACGTAGCCACGACGAACGAGCTCCATCACCGGAATGTGCTCGATTGTGTCGAACGTGGGAAGGCGGTGCTCTGTGAAAAGCCGATCGCCCTCGATCACCGGCAAGCCGATGAGATGTTCGTGACGGCCCGTGCCGCCGGCGTGTTCTCAATGGAGGCGCTCTGGATGCGCTTCCTGCCGTTCGTCGAGTTAGTCGATGATCTGATCGACTCCGGATCGATCGGTGAGATTCGCCACGTGCAAGCGTCGTTCTCCCACACGGCCCCCACCGATCCCAACCGACGCTGGATGAACGCCGCCATGGGAGGTGGAGCCCTCCTCGATCTGGGCGTGTATCCGCTCAGCCTCGTGCACCACCTGCTGGGTCCCCCTCTGAGCTTCTGCGCGAGCGCACACGTCGGCGATACCGGTGTCGACATCGCCACCCGCGTCATGTCGGAGCACCCGAACCTGACGTCGGCGTCGGTGTTCACCTCGTTCATTGCCGACACGGCCGACGATGCCATCATCTCCGGGACGGAAGGCCGGATCCGCGTCCACTCCCGCATGCATGAGAGTCGCCGCGTGACCGTCGAGCGCGGTTCTGAGATCCTCGACTCGATCGATGCCGGTTTCACGGGTCACGGATTCCGCTTCGAAGTCGCCGAGACCGAACGGTGCATGACCGAGGGACTTCTCGAGAGCCCCCTCCGTCCGCACGTGCACACGCTGGAGGTCATGCAGTGGATGGATGACATCAGGGCGGC
>JABAOG010006254.1_pt1 | contig 23367 bp, 20 predicted proteins | sample 7062131 | NCBI WGS metagenome assembly JABAOG01 (sample SAMN14538629, study PRJNA623070) | marine sediment metagenome | biome: marine biome [ENVO:00000428]; feature: marine pelagic biome [ENVO:01000023]; material: deep marine sediment [ENVO:00002113] | place: India: Arabian Sea | collected... | reverse complement strand
TATGAATCGAAGACTGTCAATACTAACACTGGGATTACTTATCCTGTTGCTTTTTATCACTGCTTCCCTGGTACCGACTGGAGCGGCGCCATTACCGCAACTGACGGCTTTCCCTTCCCCCACACCTGGACCAGACGGACGGATCATTTACATCGTTCAGCCNNGAGTTGAACAACCTGGGACAGAACGACATCATTGCTGAAGGTCAGGAGCTCTTGCTCGGTTTGGGTGGTCCTTCCCAGGTCCAACCAACCACGGGACCCACCGCCACGCCGACCTCCGAACTCCCCACACCCACAATTGGCGTTGGCACCGGAACCCTGTGCATACTGCTGTATAACGACGTCAATGGAGACGCCCTGCGGCAGGAGGAAGAACCCTCCATACCGGACGGCACCATCAGTGTCAACAACCGTGAAGGCACGGTCTCCTACACGGCAGAAACGCCTTCCGGAGGCATCTCCGACCTGCTCAATCCAGACCCGGAAGACCTGGGGTTCACCTGCTGGGATACTCTGGAACAAGGCGATTACAACGTCACGGTCGCCATCCCGGATGGATACAACCCGACAACTGTGATGAACTACCCCATCACTGTCAACCCGGGGGATATCACCTACCTGGATTTCGGGGCACAGCCAAATTCGGAGTCCCTGGCGGAGGAGAACGCCGTCCTGCCCAGCGATGCCCCCAGCGGACGTTCCCCGGTGATGGCGATTGCTGGTATTGCCATCCTGGCATTAGGGATTGCTATGGGAGTATATGCGTACTTCCTGAGAAAAAACTGACAGTTACCAGATCTTCAAAAATTTTAGAAAATTTACAACGCCAATGTGCCGGTTATCTTGATTCCCTCTGGGTTTCGACAACCTGTCTGAAAATTTCCCCCAACCGCTCAGTGGTCGGCTGCTCCAGCCATGATGCCCGCAGGCTGGAGGCCGCATTGGATAATTCCATCCGCACCTCCGGATTGACCAGGACAGTCAATATGGATGCGCCGAGTTTACGGGCGTCTTTTTGCGCCACTAAAATACCCGCCTGACCAATCATCGCATCCAGTTCCGGCGATTCATAGCCTATCACTGGAACTCTGTTAAACATCGCATGGACGACCGGACTTCCCCAGGGTTTTGGCTTGTCCGTGTAAATCAAGGCATCCGCATTCTGGTATAAAGCTGATAGTTCCTCCAGAGATTGACGGTTCATCACCTGGATCGGAAGATCCAATTGATACCGCTTCACGAAAGATTCCAACCAATCTTCACCTTTCTCGTGGACATCTATAAGGATCAGCCCAACGGAATCCCCTAATGAACCGACAACCCAGCTCCATGCATCCATCAGTTGAAGCATTGATTCTNNGATCAAGGCGACGGAATCGCCTAATGAACCGACCACCCAGCTCCAGGCATCCATGAGGTGAAGTATCGATTCTTCCGAAGAATCACCATGGTAGAGCGTATATCTTTCCGGAAGCTCCGTATTCACTTGAGCACCTTCCTCCAGGAACTCGGAGTGAACAAAGGGACTCAATGATATCGCTCGACCAGGCTGGACGTTCGCAGGCCATGCCGGCGGGATAAGCCAGGACTGGCCGCGCTGCTGCCCCCCTTTTGCCATGGCGATGACTAATCGCTGCAAAAACGTCCCCGGCTTACGGGACACGCTTCCATATCCAGCCTCTGCAATGATCACTGGTGTTTTTCGAACTAAAGGGGGTGTCGATTGGGAGAGATACAGCAGGTCAGCATTTTCTTTCCCACTGAGGCGGTTCAATATACGCTGCTGCCATCGTAATGTATCCCATGCTGAATCCCCGCCAATCTCAATTATCGAACGGGTACCATCTGGTAACGTTTCAGGTGGTTCTTGAGGACAGGCCAACAAAAATTCTACATCCTGAGGTTTATGGTTGAGCAGTCCCAATAGGTGTAATGCTTGAGGAGAATTCGGCTGGCGGCATAAAGGCCATCCGTCCACCAGTACTTTGATCATGGATGCTTTAACGGACTGCGTTCTTTTCGACGGCTTTCTTCAGGAACCGTTCCCGGTTGACGATCACGCGTTCATGCAAACCTTCCCCCAGTATTTCTTCGTTGTCCCAGGCTTCGATGCGCAGGGTGATCCGCCGGTCCAACACTTCTAAGACTTCCACGTGCACCATCACTTTGGCATTGACCGGGGTTGCCGCCAGGTGACGGACATCTACCCGCGTGCCAACGGTGATAAATTCTTCCGGTAAACAATCTGCCAGTAAACGGTTGGATACGCGTTCCATGAATGAGATCATCCACGGAGTCGCCAATACTTTCGTGTCTCCACTGCCAATATGATAGGCTGTGTGTTTTTCTTCCACGAGGAAGACTTCTTCACGGGTCATTCCGGCTTGAATATTACCTATAGTTCCCATATAAAAACTCCAATTTCTTTGATATGATAAGCAATTAGAACCTTATGGTCAAGCGACAGATTCTAACAGAAAAACCTATTTTCCGCCGACCACCACCGAAAACCTGCAAGAACCTACTCTTTAAGGGATAGATTTGAGAATACATCAATATCAGCAAGAGTGAACATCCAAGAACAGCATGAAAACTTCTTCCATTCCAGGCGACAACCCATGACTCCCCCAGTTAAAGCCATCTTGATCGGTGCCGGTGAACGAGGGGCAGAAATTTACGGTAAATATGCCTTAGCGCACCCTGACAGCATCCAAATCACTGCTGTCGCAGAACCAGACACACGCAGACGAGAAATTTTCGCTCGTAAACACAAAATCCCCGCCGATCAGCAATTTATGAGCTGGGAACCGCTTCTCGAACATCCCAAGCTCGGTCAGGCTGCCTTGATCTGTACCGGCGACCAGCAGCACGTCCAACCAGCGATCGAGGCACTTCGCTGCGGGTACGATGTCTTACTGGAAAAACCAATGGCAACGAGCATCCATGAATGCGGTCTGCTGGTCAGGACTGCAGAATTTTACCAGCGCCATCTGATGATAGCTCACGTTCTGCGGTATACACAGCACTTCCAGAAGATGCGGCAAATCGTCCTTTCAGGTCAATTAGGGCAGGTGATTAATGTGGACCACCGGGAGAATGTATCGTGGTGGCATATGAGCCACAGCTACGTGCGCGGCAACTGGCGGCGCCGTGATGAGAGCGCACCGATGATCCTGGCGAAATGCTCCCATGATTTCGATATCCTCACATGGGTGCTTAACCGAAATTGCACCAGCCTGTCAAGTACCGGTGGATTACTGCACTATCGCCAGGAAAATGCGCCGGTCGGTGCTGCCAGGCGCTGTCTGGACGGTTGCCAGGTCTTCGACAGCTGCCCCTATTATGCTCCTTTTATTTACCTGGACCTGGCACCTTTATGGCGTACTGTGGCGGATACCAGTTCAGGATTTGTACGCTTTGCAGCCCGGGCTCAGGAGCACGCTCCCTGGCTGATCAAAGCGCTGCGACCGTTCGTCCCGGCGCTGCGAAGCATCAGCCCATACCGGGGATGGCCCCTGACCGTCCTGACACCGGACCCCACCCGGGAAAACGTGCTTCAGGCACTCAAAGAAGGTCCGTATGGGGGCTGTGTCTATTACTGCGATAATGATGTGGTCGACCACCAGGTGGTCAATATGGAGTTTGCTGGCGGCATTTCCGTCACCCTGACCATGCACGGACATTCGCACATCGAACACCGTACGACCCGCATTGAGGGGTCCCGTGCGACCCTGACTGCTGATTTTGGCAGCGGCGGCTCATGGATCGAGGTCAATGAACACCTGAGCGATTCCTGCCAGCGATATGAGACCGGTTCAATCGATTCGGGGCACGGCGGCGGAGACAGCGCTTTGATGGATGCTTTTATCTATTCTCTCACCGGCGGAGAAGAAGACCAAAATCTGACAACCGCCAAACAATCCATCGAGAGCCACCTGCTGGCTTTCGCGGCGGAAGAAGCGCGTCTTCAGGGCACTGTGATCGATATGGAAGAATTCCGCTCAAGAATATAACCAATGTGTTCCCATTACCTCTTTATCTAGATGCCTGCAAAAAATCGACACAGGAAAACAAAACTGCGGCGGGGAAGAGTATTTTGAAAATCACGATCGTGATCAATCTACTCAAATACTTCCCTTTTGAACCTATTATCGATTCCAGAGTAATCTTAATAAGTTACTTACTATTCACTGATAAAATCACACCACGTTAAGCAGGTAATTCTACCGGTAAAATAAACCTGGAGCACTCTAGTGACCCGATTTATCATTCGCAGATTAGTACGGGGATTGATCACATTAATCATATTTCAAACCCTGCTCTTTTTTATGATCCAGGCCATACCATATGACTTCTCAGCGACTATCGTTTCTTCGCCTGGTGCTCGCGATCTGATGCGCGCGATCCTAGGCCTGAATAGACCTGTCCTTACTCAATATGTTGAATGGATGGTGGGTTTTTTTTCTTTCAACTTGGGTCAATCCTATATGGCATTCCCTTTACCGGTAACAACCTTACTGTTGAGTCGAGCAGCACGGACGCTGCTTTTGTTTTTTAGCGGGGTGATCATCGCTTATATGCTGGGCATCTGGTTGGGAAAAGAAGTTGCCTGGCGCCGGGGCGGAGTTTTCGAATTCAGCGCCACTTTCGCCGGCATCCTTGCATACACAGCATTCGCACCTTTTCTTGGATTTGTAATGCTGAACGTGTTTGGCTGGTACCTGGGCTGGTTCCCATATCAGAAGTTGATCGATTTCAATATCTGGGCCTGGGCACCGGTGCAAGCAGAATGGATCATCATCCGCATGCTGATCAGTACACTGATAATTTTTGCCTGGGCGGTTTCTACCTGGGCTGTCACCAATAAGATCTGGAGCCGATGGAAACGCTTTCTGGCGCGGTTTCTCAGTATGACATTCGTGCTGCTGTTGATCATAGTCTGGTGGGAATGGATCGGCTACAGCTACCTGGCGTGGGATCTGATTCGCCACCTGGTTTTACCAATGGGAACTGTCATCCTGCTCTCTTTCGGAGAGACGATGCTGATCATGCGGACCACAATGCTGGAGACTGTCGGCGAAGAATACATCACCCTGGCACGGGCTAAGGGGTTGCGTGAGGATATCATCCGGGACAAACATGTAGCCCGGAATGCGATCCTCCCCGTGTTGAGCCGGCTTTTATTGAACCTGCCTTTCATACTGGTTGGCAGTCTGGCGATTGAATTGGTTTTCCAATGGGATGCAATGGGTATGATTGTCTTCAACGCAATCGAATACCAGGATATCCCAGTGCTGATGGGACTGCTTTCCTTCATCGGTGTACTGGCTCTGATTTCCCACATTGTTCTTGATATACTGCATGTGTATCTCGATCCCCGCTTACGGGTTGCTGAGGCCTGATAATGACAATTAACGTTGAAAGCACTCCGATAAGAGTTGCACGCATTAACAAATTTATCCAAGATAACCGCCGTCGGTTCAAACGGGTCCGTGAATTTTGGGATGATTTCCGCCGCCAGCCTCTTGGAATGATTGGATTGGTGATCATCATCCTGTTTGGTTTGATGGTCCCGGCACACCCAATCCTGGTCAATACAATCTGGGATCGAAGAAGATACGATCCCTATATCGGTTTCGACATCGATCTCATGCCCCATCCAACCCTGCCATCCGAAGGCCACATCTTGGGTACAGATGGTCTGGGCAGAGATATTTTCAGCCAGCTTTTATACGGATCGCAAAATTCATTCCGGGTAGGGATCACTGCTGCCTTGCTGGCAGTGATCCTTTCAACTCTCGTGGGGGCAGTTGCGGGTTATTACGGTGGTTTTTGGGATGCGATACTCATGGGGATGGCAGATGTTTTTGTCCTTATTCCGCCTCTGATCATTTTGTTGATTTTCGGGCTGATCGTGCGAATGAACTGGCTTCTGGTCGGACTGACTTTTGGTATTCTGACGGGGTTGGGCAGACAGGCAATCGTCGTTAAATCGCAAACCCTGACGATCAAGACCAGACCGTTTATCGAGGCAGCCAGGATCGCCGGGGGAAGCAATTTCTACATTTTACGGAAACATGTATTTCCCAGCCTGATCCCGATCGCCCTTGTCCATGCAGTCATGACGGTTGTGGGTGCAGTTCTGACAGAATCGCTGCTGGCATATTTCAGCCGCACACAGGATTACATGAGTTGGGGCAGCATGATCTGGATTGGACAGCGGATTTTCCGCTGGTTCTCCCTTGACGGTCACTGGCATACAATTCTGCCGCCAGCGATCTCGATCATCCTGTTTTGCAGTGCATTTTATTTTGTGGGTCGGGCACTGGATGATGTTTTCAATCCTAAACTCCGACAACCCTGATATACTGCAAACCATTACAAACCGTAATGGATTTGAGTTGATTTTCTCCTTTCAGGAAAGGTAGATTATGCTACGATTATTCCCATGAGAATTTTAGTCATCTCCGACATCCACGCCAATGCAAATGCCCTTGAAACTGTTCTAGAGGCTGCAGATAATTATTCCGAAGTATGGTGCCTGGGGGATCTGGTAGGCTACGGCCCGGAACCCAATCAAGTCGTCGAAATGATCCGAGACCTTCCCAATCTAAAATGCATTATCGGGAACCATGATGCCGCAGCAGTCAACATGCTCAACCTGGACACCTTCAACCCCGAGGCCAGGAATGTGATTCTATGGACTCAAAACCAGTTGACCCCGGATAACCTGGAGTTTCTAAGCAATTTACCCGAGACCATCGAGATGGAATATGTGACCCTGGCACACGGCAGTCCCAGGTCTCCAATTTGGGAATACATCCTCGACACTCGTAATGCAACTGAGAATTTTACCGAATTCAATACACCGTATTGCTGTATCGGACACAGTCATGTCCCGGTGATCTTTTACCTGGTGGATGAACAGGCTATGGCTAATTTGATCATCCCGGATGAGTTCACACGCGTCACCCTGACGCCCCGGGCAATCCTCAATCCCGGTTCAGTTGGACAACCCCGCGACAGAGATCCCCGGGCTTCATTTGCCATCTTCGACACGGAAGAGTTTATCTGGGAATATCACCGTGTAGAGTATGATGTCTATGGTGTGCAGGAACGCATGCGAAAAGTCAACCTGCCGAAGAGGCATATTGACCGGTTAACGATCGGCTGGTAGATTTTGGAACTTTTTATTTACAGGTAACGTCTGATATTTAAAGAAACATTCAAATAACACTAAACCCAGCATCCCGCTGGAGGAGAAAAATCATGAAAATCAGACCAACCCTAATTTTCCTCATCATTTCCGTATTAATCTTAACTGCCTGCGCCAGTGCTAAATCAACCCCTGGGTTTGCCCCCTCACCAGAAGTGTCTGATGGTTTCGGCGGGAGGGATTCTTCGCTCAATTTTGAAATGGAAGAAGAAATGCCTGCCGCTGAAGAGCCCATGGCCGATGAAGGATCAGCCAGCGGTGCCGCTTGGGAAGCATCCGTCGAGCGCATGGTCATCAAAGATGCTTATCTGGAAGTTGTTGTCGAAGATCCGGCTGCTTCCATGGATGCTATCGGCAATATGGCCGAAGAAATGGGTGGTTTCGTTGTCCGATCTAATTTGTATAAGCGAACAACATACAGCGGTGAAGAAGTTCCCCACGCTTCAATCACCGTCCGTGTTCCCGCCGAACAGCTGGACGAAGCTCTTGAAATGATCAAAGAAGGCGCCGGCGAGGTCCTCAACGAAAACGTTTCCGGGGAGGATGTGACCCAGAGTTACACCGACCTGCAGTCCCGCCTGCGCAATCTTCAAGCCGCCGAAGAACAGCTGATGGAGATCATGGATGATGCTTACCAGACCGAAGATGTTCTCGCCGTCTACAATGAACTCGTCCGGGTCCGTGAACAGATCGAAGTGATCCGCGGCCAGATGCAGTATTTCGAACAGGCTGCCTCCCTATCTTCGATTAACGTTGATCTGACTGCCGAAGAAGAAATCGAACCATTGACTATCGGTGGATGGCAGCCCGTTGGCACTGCCCGTGATGCTGTTCAGAAATTGATCAATACTCTTCAGTTCCTGGTGGATACCCTCATCTGGACGCTGATCTGCGTGGTGCCGATCGGTCTGCTGATCGGTCTGCCGTTGTTCTTCATCATCCGTGCTGTAGTCCGACGTCGCCGCCGGGTGAAGGGTGAGAAAAACATAGAGGCCAAGGAATAGTAAGCAGTTAATATCAAATATTAAAAGATCGGGTTGGTACCAATGACTCACCAGCCCGATCTTTTTCGCGAACAAGTACGTGAGTATAGAAGCGGGCACACCGCCAGACGTGATCCTCCATTCGAGCTGTTCATCCACTACCACAATCCCTATTCACCCTGTATAATCTTAATATGGTAAGTCTGGCAACATCTGTCCATCATCTCCTGGATTTGAAATTAACCCCACAACAGCAAGCCGCTTTTCGCTGCTACGAACGTGAATTGATCGCCTGGAATGAGATCCACAACCTGACCGCAATCATCAATCCAGAGGATATCCGTACCAAGCACTTCCTGGATTCACTGACAGCAGTCCAGGTGATGCGACCATCACCTAAAGACCGTTTGATCGATGTGGGGACCGGTGCCGGGTTCCCCGGCATTCCATTAAAGATTATTTATCCGAAATTAGAGCTGACCCTGGTTGAGTCAGTTGGTAAGAAAGCAGACTTCTGCCGGCACATGGCGGATACACTACACATGGAAAACGTATCGGTGGTCAACGAGAGAGTTGAGGAACTGGGCCAGGATACCGTTCACCGGGAGAAATACGACTGGGCAGTTGCTCGTGCCGTTGCCATCATGCCGATTTTGGCTGAATACCTGCTTCCTCTGGTGCACATTGGGGGAAAGATGATCGCCATGAAAGGCGCTACCGGCCCCGCGGAGACTCATTCTGCTGAAAACGCTGTGGACAAATTAGGTGGAAAAGTCAAACAAATCATCAAGATCGAACTGCCTGGTGTGGTCGAGGAACGCTACCTGATCGTGATAGAGAAAANNAGAGAAAATTGCTGCCACCCCTGTCAAATTCCCCCGCCGGACTGGCATCCCCAAAAAACGTCCCTTATCCTGACTGTGGTATCACCGAACTGAGGGTTCCCTGGTGAATATTCCATCGGGTGGTGGTATCAATAAAGCCTTGTTCGAACAGATCCAGATCCGTTGTTGTCAGCAGAGTCTGTTCGATATTCTGGATATGGTCGAGCAGGTCAACCCTGCGCTGCGGGTCCAGTTCCGCCAGGACTTCATCCAGTAAAAACACTGGCGGTTGACCGGTCTTTTCTGTCATCCAGGTGACTTCAGCCATTTTCATCGACAGAAGCGCTGTCCTGATCTGCCCCCTGGAACCATAGTCGCCCAGGTCTCTTCCGTTGGCAAGAAAACGGATCTCATCCCTGTGGGGGCCAACGGTGGAGACCCCGCGGGAAATCTCATATTGATGCAGAGATTGCAGCTGCCGGTAAAAACCACTGCGGATTCTTTCTTTGGACAATCCAGAGCGATCCGGTGGGTCACCCAATTCCAGGAACAACTGGTCGCTGTCTGGCTCCAGTGGTTCGTATGACGGTTTGTAATCCAGCTGCAGGATCTCGGTTTTCCGGGTCAGGTTCTGGTGGATTTGAAGCGCATGTTTTTCGAGCTCGCGGATCGCCTGGATGCGAGTGTGGATGATCACAGCTCCGGTGCCGGCGAGGATCTCATCCCAGTAATCCAGTTGATCTGGTGAACCCTTACGCTCGAACAGGGATTTGAGCAGGGCATTGCGCCGGGTGAGCACCTTGTCGTAAGTCGAGAGAGCCTCGGAATATTCAGGGTAGATCTGTGCCAGCATCAAATTCAAATAACGGCGGCGATCACCCGGTGAGCCCTCGATCACCTTCAACATCTGTGGCTGGAATAGAACAGCATTGAACTGTCCAATCGCCTGGCTTATTCTGCGTTTTTCGCCGTTGACCCAAACGTACTTACGCATCCGTTTTCCACCGTTCGCCCCATTGTCTTCCAAAGCAATGCTGACAGCCAGGTGCTGAGGCCTTCCATGGCGGATAAATTCGGCTTCAATGCGGGCGACCGCTGGATTCGAATCTTTCGCCTCCTGGAAATTGACCAGCTGGCGATCGTGTGTGGCGTGAAAAGATGTAAAAGTCGCCAGGAAATACACCGCTTCTAATAAACTGGTCTTTCCCTGGGCATTGCCGCCCACCAGCAGGAGCGAACCCAACGGGATATCGGCCTCGAAGCGGGTGAAATTCCGGTAATTGATGAGTGAAAGTCGGGTCAGGTACATAATCAGTTAATCAGCAAATGGATGCCACGGAGCTGGAGACCCGTGGCATAAGTCCGTAAAAGATGAATCAACAATAGAAACTTGGACAGCGCTTAGACGTTATCCCCGGCCAATTCACCGTCTTCCAGCTCTTCAGGCTGCCAGATCTGGGTTGCCAGGTCCGTATAGAGGATGCCATCCAGGTGGTCAATCTCATGCTGGAAAATCCGTGCCAGCCATCCCTTCGCTTTGATTCGCACTGGCTGACCATGCCGGTTCTGAGCTCGAACCGTCACGGATGTAGATCGCTCAACCTCGCCAACAAAACCAGGGATGGACAGACATCCCTCAATTCCCATTTCTACCTCGCGTGAAGGTTTAATAATTTCAGGGTTGACCAGGGTATACAGCTTGGGAGGTACTTCCTCACCATCTTCCGTGGGCTCAGCATATTCGACAACGATCACTCGCTGTTTCACATCGACCTGAGGCCCAGCCAGCCCAACCCCGGGAGCGTCTCGCAAGGTCTCGACCATGTTATCGAGCAGTTCGCTCAAATCATTATCAAAATTTTTCACCGGTTTTGCCTTCGCACGCAAAGTCGGATGGGGTACAGTTACAATGTCTAAAATCGCCATATCTCTATTGTAATCATTTTTTAGGTTAGATTCCAAGGTCTAACCAATCTTTTATACTTTGTATAGATACCCGGGTAGAACCCGTACTGCGTCCAACCCCATTCATATTTTTGTTGCCCGCAGTTACTTATATAAACTGCGCATTATAATTCGTACTTTTATCAGGGGCTCAGTAAAAAGAGTTTAATAATAATCCGGGTCTTCTTTTTCCTTTTCGTCCTGCAGCTCTTGATCCTCTTCACGGTAGATCGTCAGCCACTCGACCATCCGCTTTCGTTCCCGCTCGGCTTCCTCTGTTTCCTTCTTCTTCCGGAGCGAATACATCCGGTCAAAGATATCATGCTGGACGTCGGCTGGGCTGTAAACTCCAAAGAATGTCAAAGAGGAAGCACCAACATTGATAATCACATTTCCGTAATTGAGCATTAACCCCAGTATTCCGACGCGGGTGTGTTCCAGGCTGAGAACACTTTCCAGTGGGGCGGTCTTTTTTTCCTCGCGGCCGAAGGGTTTGCGTTCGATATCTAAAATCGTATCCGAGGTGAGCTGGTAAATGTCATTGCGCCAGTCCAGGTAGTGATAGAACCACCATCCCATCAGTAAGGTATATAAGAATACCCAGACAAACACACCAATAGGGCCCAGCCCTGCTTCCCTCATCGGTCTGTACAGCAGAATCAAGGCAACGAACATGACCCCTAGAGCTAATAACGGCAGCCATGATTTTTGAACCAGCAAGATCCAATGTTTACGATACGTGATTACATCGTTCTCCTCGAAACGGAGCTTTAAGGCATTCCCAAACAACCATTCAATCGGACCTCTCCGCCGTCTGGGTAACGGCTGGTCTAAAATTTCCTCCCTTTCCTGGTCATTATTAATCCCATGTAAGCGGTCGTGCAGAGCTTCTTCCATGGCTTCCAGCTCTTCCTGGACGGAGAATTCCTTCGCACGCGCCCAGAACGTATTGATCATCTCCTCGAATTGTTCCGGGTTGCTGACACTGCGCATGATGATGCTCCCGGTATAGGTCCTCACGATGACATCCCCAGAACCAATGATCCTTTGTAGCTGGTCAGAGCGGACATTCACGGATAAGATCGCACTCAACGGCGCTTCCTGACGACTGTCATACATGGCAACGATCTTTTCCAGCCAAACAATCCGCTGGTCGGTGATGATATAGTAATCATTGCCCCAATCGATATACAGCCAAAGTCCGGATCACCAGGCTCAGCAACACCAGTGCCAACGCCAGCAAAATCAGCAGATTACCCACACCCCACATATTGAGTACACCGAGAGAACCGATTATCCCCGCTACCAATAACAGAAAACCAGGGAAAATCAGCCGGATATACAGCATGAATATATGTTTACGGGAGATCAAGTGGATGGTCTCATCATCCCTGACCCAATCAAAATTCCGTTTCCGGCTGAGCTGATAACTTCGGACCAGCAGTTCCAACTCGTCTTTAATCTCGGGGTAAGTGCGGATCATCCACAAGAAAGCGGGAGGGCGCATCTTGATGAGCACAGCATCATGGTAGCATACCGCTGTCGCGACCCTTTTCGTATTCCGCAGATAAGCCTCTTCCCCAAAGAAATCACCCCGGACGAGGGTGCCGATTTCTATTTTCTGATTTCCGCTTCCGCGGGAGAGGTGAATGCTTCCGGTGTATACAAAATAGAACCCATCCGGTTCGCTGTTCTCATGGAACAGGACTTCGCCTTCTTTGATCTCCATGCTCTGACAGCGACCGGCAATCTGGGCGATCTGGTCTTCGCTCAAATCTTGAAAGAGGTGGATATCTTCAAATAGCCTGATGATATCTTCAAACTGCATGGGGTAATTTTAGCATGAAATCCAGGTTGTCTTCTTCTAATTAGTTCGCGTTATAATCTATATTCTCAAATCATAGAGGAGTTACACAATGCCTATTAAATTTGGAACCGACGGCTGGAGAGCCGTAATCTCAGACACTTTCACATTCCACAACCTCCGGCTGGTCACCCAGGCAATCTCTGATGCCATCAATTCCGGTGACTGGCACGATGAGAGCACGACCAGTCGAAGTGTTGATCCCAAGAAAATGGTCGTTGGCTTTGACACACGATTCCTGTCCGACCGGTATGCCAACGATGTCGCCCGTGTGCTGACTGCAAATGGATACACGGTCTATCTTGCCCAGTCCGATGCCCCTACACCGGCAATTTCTTACGCTGTCCGGCACCTTGGGGCGATTGCCGGGATCGTGATTACCGCCTCTCATAATGCCCCCCGCTATAATGGTCTGAAACTGAAAGCCGCTTATGGGGGTGCTGCTCTGCCGAGCCAATCACAACGGGTGGAAATTTACCTGAATGATAACGAAGAGCGCGCACGCGGTCCCAACTTGATGGATTGGGAACTGGCCCGCAACCAGGGTCTGATCGAGCGTTTCAATCCCCTGCCCGCATATTACGACCATATCCGCACTCTGATTGATTTTGATGCCATTGCCGAAAATCCGCCGCGTGTGGTTGTTGATTCGATGCACGGTTCAGGCCGCGGGGTGATCAAAGGCATCCTTCAGGGTACCGGATGCGAAGTCCTGGAAATCCGCAATGAGATGAATCCAGGTTTCGGCGGGGTACACCCGGAACCCATTGCTAGCCACCTGGGAGCACTGGCGAGTGCCATATCCACCGGGCGCGGTGACCTGGGTCTGGCTACAGATGGCGATGCCGATCGCATCGGCGCCATGGATGGGCGCGGCAGTTTTGTTGATCCGCACCGCATCATGGCACTCAGTCTGCGCTATCTTATTGAAGAACGCGGCATGAAGGGTCCCGTTGTCCGTACGGTCTCCACCACCCGAATGATTGACCGCTTGGCGAAGAAATATAGCCTGCCTGTTTACGAAACACCGGTAGGTTTCAATTACATCGCCGATCATATGCTCAGGGAGAATGTACTTATAGGCGGGGAAGAATCCGGCGGAATCAGCATCCAGGGACACATTCCCGAAGGTGATGGCATCCTGATGGGGCTCTTGCTGGTCGAGATGGTCGCCAAATCGGAAAGCACGCTGGAAGAATTGGTCGAATCCCTGCTGGATGAGGTTGGACCGTGTTTTTATGAGCGCAATGACTTGCGCCTGAAGCACCCGGTTGACAAGCAGTGGATGACCCACATGCTGAAATCCGATGCACCCGCTGGAATTGGAGGGGAGAGTGTGGTCGAAGTCCTGGATATCGATGGGGTGAAATACATCCTGGGTGACGATTCATGGCTGCTGATCCGTCCGTCCGGTACAGAACCCGTACTGCGGGTTTACGCGGAAGGACGCAGCAAGAAAATGGTCAAGGAATTACTGAAATACGGTGAGGAAGTTGCCAATCGAGTGACTTGATAGAGCCAACTACGAATACAAAAATAGGGTGCGTTGCAACGCACCCTATTTAAATCTAGATTCTCAAAACGCTGATAAATTCTATTTCAAATTAACACGATCAAGAAAACTACCAATCCGATAAGTTTACGACTCTACAGTTCTCAACCGGCGGGCCAGGAACAAGATCACGATCAGCGCTGCGGCCATCCCTAATAATCCCGGAATACCGACATCATCCGCAAAACCCGTGTCCGGGAGCTGCGTAACCGTCGGTGTGCCGACGCCACCTGCGCCGCCGGCTTGCTCCGTAAGCAAAGCCGCCACCGTCGCTGTTCGCGGATCCTGGGTCGCCTGCTCCAGGTCAGGAGTTTCAGATGGAGCAACCACGGGGGTGTTCGTCAGGGTTGGTGTGGGTGGGATGGGAGTGATGCTGGGGGTCGCTGTCCACTGCTGGGCTTCGATGGTCATCGCACTGATCGCTGCCACCTCAGTATTCTGTGCGTTGATCTCAGCCACTTGAGTCTCACGCTGTGCCCGGTTGCGGGGAACAAATACCATAGCATACACTGCAATGCAGATCAGGGATAACAGCAATACAGCGCCAAGTATGCCAGCTACCAAAAGGAAGGTCCGGTTGCCGCCCTCCTCTTGAAATTCATCTTCCTCCATTTCCAGGTCCATCTCTTCCATGTCAAAATCGTCCATAATCATTCTCCTCTCGAAGCCTGCGACTGCCTGAGATCCAGCATAACGCCGCTGTTGTTACTCCTTGGCCTGGGGCCATTCCTTCAATTCTATCAAATCTATCCCATTATCCCACATTTCACATCCGATATCTCAGGGAGATCATTCAAATCGCAAAATATGGAATCATGCAACAACTTCCAAATTATTTAACGGGATCCGGACAACCTCACCATCCTCCAATTTTACGTCTGCCGCCATAGCTTTGATCCCGGAGGCTACCACGGTTGGAGATTCAAAAATATATTGGATCGTACCAACACTGGATTGGTGAGGTTTGCGGGTCAAAACTACACGCTGTCCCGCTTCAAAATCCAGGTTGTCTGTAGCTTTCGGCAGGGACCCCTCCGCTGGCAATGGAATGATCGCTTCCGGTCTTGCTCCCGTGAATCGGTCCATCGGTTCCGCATTTACTGAAACCTCACGGTTATCATTGGAGATCAGCAATTTATAGCTGAGCGGGTTCATTGCCACCTGTCCAAATGCATCCAATACCAGGATCGGGTATTGCATTTTTATTGCCAGCGGTAGTAATGCCGCTGAGATGCTTCCGACGATCAGGCCTCTCAGCGGGATATCTGCTGCCTTATGCAACACATTCGAATCCTTTAAGATACCGCCTAGAACGATAGAACCTCTCAGGCTGACATCGATTTGGTCAGCCGTCAGCACATCGTCAGGCTTTTCTAGTTTCGTTTGTAAAAGTCCAAAATCCAATTGACCATTACCCCAGATCCCCTGGATAACTGCTCCCTGGGTTTCGATTACGGCTCCCCGGTCAGGGATCAGCTGACTGATCGTCCCGGCGATCCCGGCTTTCAGTTCAAAAGGCATGCTCTCGATTTCCAGCAATACCTGTCCCTCTCCGGCAACGACCACTTTGCCCGTCGCCGGGGCTCGGACGACTCGCCTTGCCAGACCCACTGGACCGGCGATCAGGTCACCCTCTGCGACAGTTTCGCCGGGTGATCGCTGGATCAGTTTATCCGCTTGCTTCACCGGAACGCCCAATCCACGAGCGACATCCAGGAGCATATGTTCCGGTAAGAGCTTTGCTTCCGCAACCACATCCCGTGGAGCTACCTTTTGACCTTTTCGCACGGTCACCCGTCCCGGGATCGGTAATTTGCGCTCTCTTTCGATAAATGTAAGCGGTGTTATGTGAACGACAGAAGCCTTCATTATCAAAGTTCCTATTCTAATATTGCAAGAGGTGTGCCACAATCATCTTATTTCTTAGCCAGGGAGTTCTTCCAGCGCAGCAGCCATTCACGACCGTTCTCCGCATTTTGATGCAGCTGAATGGGTCTCCCGCGAGCATCCACGATGACACCCAGGACACCTCCACGGACATCCAATCGACCACCACGTCCCGGACCTGTACCAATACTGAAGCGCTGCAACGGTTGGATGTGCAGCGAGACTTTCATCCCCAAGGGTATGGGCAACCGTACCAATGAACCAAACTTAATCACTTCAGTTGTTTCACTTCCATCTTCCATTTTTATTCTGATCCGCATGACCGGCACACCAGGTTTGGCATTTCCAACAGGGGCAATCACCGTTCCAAGGTGAAGGAATGCATCCGATTCCAGGACCTGAACAGCCAATAATGAATTATAAGAAGCAGCTGCCCCTACGCTGGCAGCAATATTATTCTGATCTAATAAAGCAGTGATTACACCAACCGGTTGAAGCCCATCTAACAGCATCATCATGGCATGTTCCGGTGACGGCGCATTGGAAAAAACACTACCAGCTAACAGAATGGGGTCCATGTACGGGAGCAGATTGTAGCCCGTCGCTAATTTCTTTGGCAAACGTTCCCGGATTTTTGTGACTGCACCCTGTAACACCGCTCTTGCCAGAGCCTCTTCTAATGCTAAATCCTCTTCGGTTCCCGGGAGACTCGCTGGTTGTACTGATTTATTGAACAGGTAATCTCGGATATCACCGGCAGAAATCTGTTGTGGTATCCATTGGGCAATTTCGTTTATCGATACCGTTTTTAACACATTGGGAGCTCCCTGTCCCAGCCCCAGGTCTGGATAGACCCCGAGAGTTAATTCTCCAGCGTATGCACCTGCGATGGTTGTCGCTGATGCACCTACATCAACACCAAGTACGCCTTTTTTGGCACCGTAAAACTTGCTCATAAAATGGACCACCCGGCCAAAGGCGGTGGATGTTGGAAGAAGCTGTCCACCAGACCAGGTATTCATTTCAGAAAGCCCCAGGATCTGGTAGCTGCGCATTTTACGGAACATTTCAACCATTCGCTGGCGGGCAGGTTCTAATTGTTCAAAGTCCGAGACCGGACGCACGTTGGGTGCGACATACACATTAGTAATCGACTCGAGCGAGTTAATCGCCTCGTCTTTCAGTTTTTCATTGCCGGCGAACAATACTTCTGGTCGGTATCCATGAGGTGAGATATAGCTCGCCAGGCCAACAACTTCTAACATTTTGTTGACCGATGCTGTCGCTCCACCATCTGTTCCGCCGGCGATTAGGATCATGTGGGGTCTTACTCTCAGGATCGCGTCAATCCGGTCTTCTTGGTTGCGCCGGTCGTTCAGCCGGATTTCTTCGACGATCTTGGTATAGGTAGATTCTGCGAGGTGACGGACGCTGGCAACAGAGACATCATCTAACAGCCCAATCAGGACGACCTTGATCGGTGGTCCTGCCGAAGTACTCAGTGCGAAGGCATCCACACCATAGCCGTCTGGTGTGCTGGGCAGTACCATCTCACCATCATCCAAGATGATAACTCTCCCGGTAATGAATTCCAGGAAGTTGATCGCCTTCCGCACCCCGACTCCAGCATCATAAAAAGGAGAATCGACAGTGGATGGTGAGGTACCTGCCGCAATAAACCGGTAACGACCATCCACCACGTCAAAAAGCGCAGCCCGGGTGGTAATGCTACCAATATCTACAGCCAGCAGCGAATCTGCTGATATCAATGAAGTTTTCGGCATCCAATTCCCATCAACTATTTAATAGATCCTGGTCTGAACCAGGTTTATGAAAGCAGCAAACCGAACAACCCGCCCAAAAACTCTCGAACAAAGGTTATCCGTTCAATCAACGCTACGATCGCCGAAAAATAAGTGCCTGCAAACAGCACGCCAAAAGTAATCGCGATAAAAATCTGACCAGTATACCCGATCCCCTCTAACCAGGCTGCCTGTTGCTTACCTCGTTGGCGGTCAGGTCTGCCAAAATGAAAATATAAAAATGTCGTCAGAGTCCCAACCAGGATCACCCCTGCAGAGATCATCCGTCCGACAGAACCTGTCAACCCGAAAGTCATCTGCTGGGCATCAAATAACTGAACTGAGGCTCCAATTTGCGGAAAGATCGTCCCCAAAATCGCTCCGCCGATTGCCACCGCCGCACCAACACCAACCAGGAATGCCATGATTCCGTTTCCCACACGTGACAACCGTGGAGATAATTTGAATAACAACAGGATACTGGCGATCAGCATCAGGTATGTGGTCAGGTTATGCGACCCATCCAGGAAAGGAAAGAGTAATTGCGGCAGGATAACATTATATAAGGCGACAACAGCAACATAACCTGCGGTTACCCCGATAAAAAGATGAGTCGCAAACCGGAAGAACGGGTTGTCACCGAGTAGATAGCTCAGGATCATCAATGTCAGCAGAAAAGCGATCAAGCCGCCGATCAGCTCAATCATTCCTTCACTCAGGATGTTCATTCACCCTCCTCGTTCAAACCGACGCTGGGCTGATTTCGTTTCCAGTGCCAGAATCCGTTGACGACTGCTCCAATCAATATTGCCAGCGCAGCTATGATCAATCCAACGTTGAATGCATCCCAATATGCTCGACCAATGCTGTCCTCCCCCATCACGGTCGCCTGCTCATAAGCGAGACCGCCAGTAATGCCGCTGACAAGACCATCCACCTGGGGATTTTGTGATTGGTAATAGGGTCGGATAAGGGGGGTTGCCTGGGCACTGCTGATGACGATAAACGGGGTATCCGGAATGCCAGGTTCCACCTGTTCAATCCAGTACCGGGCAGTAGCCGGGTCATCCGTGATCACCAGCAGGAGAGCAAAATCTTCCAACGATTCGACCTCTTCTACAGGCATTGTTGCCCACGCGTCCCAGCCTTCAAAGGAGAAAGGTGTAAATAATTGCGGGCTTTCAGCAAAACCGATTAGACCGGATGCGCCGCCCGGGATATATCCCAGGTTGACATAATTTGTTCCGCCGATGTAATTTTGAGCTGCCAGGGTCCTGCTGATAAAGCGGTCTGCCAGCGCTGGACCAGTTGGAGAAGTGGACACCAGTGCCAGATTGGCACCTCGAAGCATTAAATTATTCAAAACTGGCCGGGCAGCTGCCGTCATTTCTCCGACGGTCCCGGGTTCGTACTCGAATGCAACCAGCACAGGAGAGGATTGTCCAACCTGATTGACGATCCGGCTGGCATCCAGCACCTCCGCAGGCATTGGAATCAGGTTTCGATCTGGAAGTGGAACCCACTGGGTCGATAGGGAAGACACCAGCAGGACCGCCCCAACCAGAATCACCGCGATCAGCACACGCATCATCTGCTGGGTTGAAACGATGGTTTCACGCTGGACTTTCCTGGCTTTCCCCTCGGATTCCAATACTTCCTCCAGGAGGGAAGCTTTGTTCAATTGATCTTCTGGCACCTGCAGTTTGATCGACTGGGAAACAGTCTTCTTGACCTTAGCAATGTCCGGTTCTGCCGGCAGTACACTGCGTAATCCCATCAGCGGACCAGCATTTTCGATCTCACCGGTATCCAGGTCATCATCTGATGAGGTTACGTCCACTGGTTTCATCGCTGCTAACCATCCCGGCATTTCTGCCGGTGTCAGGTCTTCTTCATCAACGGGCTGGAACTCTTCGTCTTTCTCCGCCTTCAACGTTTCTGCGGACAACCAATCTGGTAAGTCGTCGCCAATTGGTAAGTCCTCATCACCTTCGAAAGAGACCGTAGGGACCTGGTCTTCTTGTTCATCCAGTGCTTCCAATTCTTCCAGCTCTTCTTCATCTTCTTGTGTTTCAGGCTCCATTCGAGATTGATCGGCAGGTGGTTGNNGTGGTTGGCCCATATCCTCCAACCAATCAGGGACCTCGTCCGGCAGCGGCTCTTCTAAAGGTTCATCAAATACGGGAATGTCTTCCTCATCATCAAATTCCGATGCATCAGGTAAGGATTTCAACCAGTCTGTATCGATGCTGGGTATTTCTTCTTCATCAGCCTGGTCTTCACTCCTGTCAGGTCCAACTTCTGAAAACCATTCTGGAATTTCGCTATCTTCTTGCTCTTCTATCTTCTTTTCACTGAGTTCACCCGCATCAATATCAATGCTGGATAACCATTCTGAAAATTCGGCTTCTTCTGACTGCTCTTCAGGCACTTCAATTTCTTCGGGAACTTCACTTTCCGTTTCACTCTCGAAATCCGACAACCAGTCAGGCATCTCACCCGCTCCCAAAGCTTCATCGATATCTTCGAATGATTCACCTTCAGCTTCGGTTTCCAGGTCAGCCATCCAATCTGGAAATTCTTCTTCCTCGATCGGTTCCTCAAAACCTTCCTCGTCTTCAAGCGATTCGATCTCGGCATCAGCGTCTGCAGTTTCATCCGGTATCAGATCTGGGATGTCAGGTTCTTCCTCCCGATCTTCGAGCTCGCTGATATCCGGAAGAGAGGACAGCCATGAGTCATCAATACTCACCGGGCTTTCTTCCCCGGTCATTTCTTCTATTTCACCTGGAGACCCAATCTCAGACAGCCAATCTGGAATGTCCTCTCCGATGGGTTCTTCAATATCTTCGGACAACTCTTCTTCAGGCTCTTCGGGGAAATCTTCTCTCTCCGGCTCAGCATCTGTTGATTCATCGATGGGTTCGCCTGTTGGAGCGGCATCTGTTTCAGATTCTTCGAATTCACCAGCGTCCGGCAGTGACGTCAGCCAGGAGGTATCAATTTCTACAGGTCCTTCATCACCAGCCAGGCCTTCAATCTCGCGCGGAGGACCAATCTCAGACAGCCAGTCCGGTGAGGCTTCTCCACTCTCTCCAGCTTCTTCATCCAGTTCAGCCAGCCAATCTGGGAAATTCTCTTCAGTAATTTCCTCGTCTGGTTCTTCCTGTATTTGCTCAGCAGTCTCAGGCTCAGGTTCAAGTTCAGAGACTTCTTCTTCTCTTCCTTCAGAAAACCAATCCGGTAAATCGACATCTTCATCGTCAGGTTCCAAATCATCTAGCGGTTGATCGCCGCTATCAGATGATTTTTCGGATGCTAAAAGCCTATCCAAAAGACCTGAACTTTCTTTGGTTTTTTCTTCTTGTGGTTCTGAAACAGGTTGTTCGATTTCCTCTGCTGGGCTTTCCTGGGTAAACGGCTGGTCTTGAGATTCCCGCTGAAAGGATTCCGGGATATCTTCATCCATATCCCTCAGCCATTCAGGTAATCCGGGTTCATCAACTTCCGAATACTGGCGTGATGGGGACTCAGGCACTTCCGGGGTTTCCGGAGTGTAACCATGCTCGCCTAAAAGAGATTCTAACGAGGGTAGATCCCCCCGCTGTGCATCAGGAGGCAGTTCTTCTTCTGGTTGATCCATTTCTTCAGTAGCAGACTGCAGCCTCTGCAGCCAATCTGGTGGAGCGTCCCGGTCTTCTATCTCTTCATCAAAAGGCGGAATGTACTCGCCTTCATCACCAACATCCTCGCTGGAAAAGGGGGGCCCGCTTTCAATCGTCTCTTCGCTTCCTTCTCGCAAGCGAGAGAGCAAGTCCGGGCTTTCCTCATCTTCTCCCTGTGATTCTTCTTCTTGTGTATCTTGTAATCGGTCATCAGCGGACTGCAACCTGCCTAACCAATCGTCATCATCAACCGATTCGGTGAAGGATTCTGCATCGTCAAAATCTTCATCAACCTCCCCCATTGATCGCAGCCATTCTGGAATTTCTTCATCCTTTTTTTCATCAGGTTCTTTTCTCTGGGGGACACCTGCTTCAGAGAGAGGGACATCACGGTCTTCCGGATCAATGATCAGCGGAGTCAGGCGTGCCTGGCAATGCTGACAGACATCCAGGTCGTCCGGATTGAGTTTTCCACACATCGGGCATCGGATCTCTGCCATCGTTTACGCTCCACCATATGGTTTGTCTGTGCCAATGATCACCCGAATACCCGTTGCAATAACGCCTAAAGCTACACCCAATAAAATACCCCGGGCACCCCCTACGGCTGGCAGATAGATGATCAGAGATTTAAAGTCTTCCATGAACGGCAAATAGGTCGTTACCAGGGGGATTGTGCTGACAATAACTACAAAAACCACCACCACGAAAACCACGGAGATCAAATTCAGACGTCTGCCCAGCATCCGGGCAATGCCATACGTAAGGCTGACTGCCAGCACGGCTAACAGGCTGGTCTCAATCGGCACCTGAACATATTCAAACAGCCATAAGATCCTCTGGAAGTTTGGCTCACCCAGGAAAAGGTTCAAAGCAATATCATACAAGCCGACCAGGAGTGTGATGATGAACGCAGCTATGAGGACAAAGCTGTAACTTTCGCCTTCCCCTTTGCGGATCTTTGCCAGGTGAACCTGGATCAGGTTCTTAATTCCGATAAATAAAGCAACCGCAGCCAGAACCATTGCTATCTGCAAAACCGTTTCACGGATGCCCCCCAGCAGGGTGGCTTCGCCGGCAGCGTTTGTGGCAAATAGGTAGCCAGCCAGCACAATCAGGCTGGTAGCAATCGCGATCACCATGGCGATCGGGGCGCGCAATTTCAGATTCATCGCACACCTTCCAAAATGTTAAAAATGAAATCAACCCCAAGGATCTTGAGAAGTACACCGATCAGGATCACGCCAACGATCAACCAGCGGATCACGTCTTGGGCTTTCAGGCTGGCGGAATGGACTGGACCTGCATTCAGATAAGCGCCTCCAGCAAAAAGCTCTTCACCGATCAGAGGTTCGTGAGCCGTACCATAGATGACTGCCTGGCCGGTCAGATTGTCCGTTCCCGCCAGAGTCAGCGTGTTCGTTCGCTCTCCGGCGTCGGTCAGGTAGGCGACCTCCGTACCGAAACTCCCAATCAGTACATTTGCAGAGACTTTGCCTTCTTCGATCACTGGAAGCACTCCGGTCACATACGAGTACGGGGTCAGCCCGGCAAGCTGATTGGCTTCCGGATCGACATGCTCGACCACGCCGATCTCCTTCAGAGTCCCGGTCAGGTTGTCCTGCGCC
>JABAOG010001505.1_pt2 | contig 23379 bp, 17 predicted proteins | sample 7062131 | NCBI WGS metagenome assembly JABAOG01 (sample SAMN14538629, study PRJNA623070) | marine sediment metagenome | biome: marine biome [ENVO:00000428]; feature: marine pelagic biome [ENVO:01000023]; material: deep marine sediment [ENVO:00002113] | place: India: Arabian Sea | collected... | reverse complement strand
AAAACCCATCCTCGGCTTTGACGGCGTGTTTCAGGGTTACAGAGGGACGAGCCGTGACATCAGCGACTCTTTCAGCCTGACCGAGGAGCTCGGTTACCAGGCGAGCCATGATACGCTGACCAATTTGCTCAACCGACGGGCATTCGAGCAACGCCTGCAGACACTGTTGTCGCGTCTCGAGGAGTCGCCGGGTGAGCACGCGCTCTGCTACCTGGATCTGGACCGTTTCAAGGTCGTCAACGACACCTGTGGTCACATTGCGGGTGACGAGCTGCTCAGGCAACTGGCTGAGCGGCTGCAGGGTCAAGTGCGAAAACGGGATACGTTTGCCAGGTTGGGAGGGGACGAGTTCGGTGTCTTGCTCGAAGACTGCCCATACGAGAGAGCGCTGGAGCTCGTTTCGGAATTGCACAAAACGATCAACGAGTACCAGTTCTTCTGGAACGACCAGTCATTTCGAGTCGGTGCCAGCATCGGGCTGGTTGTGATCAATTCGCCGAAGAGCACGCTCGACGATCTTCTCGCTTCGGCCGATCGGGCCTGCTACGTCGCCAAGGACGAAGGGCGAAACCGGATTCACGTTTATCGCACTGGCGATGAGGAGATCGCGAATCATCAGGGTGAGATACGATGGGTGAGCCGAATTCAGCGCGCGCTCGAAGAGGATCGGTTGGTGATCTGCTTGCAGGCTATTCGACCCTTGGGATCGAATCATAAAGCCGGTGAACACTATGAGCTGCTCGCGCGATTAATCGACGAGAAGGGTGCTCTGGTGAGCCCTGATACTTTCATGCCGGTCCCTGCGCGTTACAGCGAGAGTGTCGCACTGGATCGACGCGTCCTCGATGAAGGATTGCGCTATTTTGCCGCCGACAAAAAGAGGCTCGATGCGCTCTCTCTCGCCTTCATCAACCTTTCCGCGCACTCATTTGGAAGCGCGTCTTTCCTCGAATACATTTACGAGCGCACCCGCTTTTACAATTTCCCTGCGGAAAAGCTCTGCTTCGAGATCTCAGAGCGCACAGCTGTCACACGTCTCGAAGACGCGAAGGAGTTCGTCGACGCTCTGCGCCAGATGGGGTGCCGGTTCGCGCTCGACAATTTTGGCCGAGGTAGCTACTCGTTCAGGTATCTGAAAGAGCTGCCGGTCGATTTCGTGAAGATCGACGGATCCCTGGTGCAGAATATTTTGAAGGATCCCACGGACCTGGTCATGGTCCGCTCCATCAGCGAGGTTGCGCGGCTCAGTAACACGGTAACCATCGCCGAACATGTCGAGGATGCCGACATCCTGAGGAAAATCGGTGAGATCGGCGTCGATTTTGCCCAGGGCTTTGCGGTCGGCAGACTGGCGCCTATCGGCAGGAAAGCCGCCTAGCCGCCAGCGTCGCGCTCGCCCAGGAACTGCAGAAGCAAGCGGCTCACTGCTTCAGGCTGCTCCTGCTGCACCCAGTGCCCCGCGCCCTCGATCAGGTGGCAGGCGAGCATGTTCGTGCAGGCAGTGCTCTGCATTGCCTCGAAGTCGCCCGGACGCTGATAGGTTCCCCAGTCGCTTTTGCCTGAAACGAACATGGAGGGTACGTCAATGGCGCGGCCGGAGAAAATTTCGCGCTCCGCGACGTAATCGCCGCTCGTCTGGCATCGGTACCACTGAAGCCCGCCCTGGAATCCGTTTCTTTCGTACTCCGTGCTGTAAACGCGCAGCTCCGCGTCGGTGAGCCAGGTGCACTCGTCGATCTGGCTCGGCGACGGACGCTCCCGGGCCACGGTCTGCGCCATTCCCTTGTCGAGCTCCATGATGTAATAGGTTGGCAGCTTCGCGAGCTCGCTCGCAGACCACGACGCCAGTGCATAGGGCCGATTGCGCTCCCAGTCGGCGCTTTTGTGGTGGTAGTAATCGCGCAGGAAGGCGTGGATTCCCTGCGGGCAGTTTTTCATCTCGTCATCGGCGTCGCGCGAGGAGTAATACCATTGGTAGTGTTTGCGCGGCGGATCCAGCGCCGCCAGGTCGTCGTGAATGGTGTCGGCCGGCGGTGGCTTCGAGGGCCCGAGGGGGAGCGACGGTGGGCCCGCGAAGGGGGCGCTCATCAGCACGACGGATCGAAAGACGTCCGGTCTGATGAGCGCGCACCAGGCGGCCACGGGCGAGCCGAAATCGTGGCCGACGACGCACGCCACCGAGCGGCGGCCGAGGCCTGCGACCAGTCCCAGGGTGTCCCTGACCAGGTTGAGGATGCGGAAGGTTCCGACGTCGCCGTCGTAGTCGCCGTCCCAGCCGGTGGTGCGCCCGTAGCCCCTTTGATCCGGCGCGACCACGTGGAAGCCGGCCGCGGCCAGGGACGGCATCACCTTTCGCCAGCTGTAGGCGAGCTCCGGGAAGCCATGAAGGAGGAGAATGCATGGGCGGTTGTTGTCCTCGAACCCGGCTTCAAGGACGTGCATCGTGAGACCGTTCACGTTTTCCAGAAAGCGGGATCGAATGCCGGCGCCCAGCGTGTCCTCGGCGTATGCTACGCGGGTCATTTTTCTAGCGATCCTGTAGGGCAAGCTCGGCCCAGTATTTCATCGCGTAGAAGCCGAGCCCGTGTCTGCTGAGATGACCGTCAGGCCGGAATACCATCCGATGATAGGTTTTTCCCCATTCGATCTGGCCCTCGTTGGCACCGCACTGGACGGTGTCGCCTTGCGACGGGGCCGGTAGGTTTGCCCGATCTACGACGACGTCGAGTCGCGCCCAGATGCGCCCGACATCGTTGTTGAATTTTGCCCACCACAGATTTTCCGAGATAGCCATCAGCGTGGAGAAACCGTATGGCGGCACACCGGCATCGCACGGCTGGGTCGGCGTCAGACGGTACCATCCACGTTGTCCCGATACGTAGTTCACGAACTGCGGTACGCTCTCGAGGTCGCCGGCAGCCGGTTCCGCTGCGCATCCATTGACGCGTCCATGGTGGCAGGGATGCCAGTGAACGGCGTAGGCGAACTGGCTTGCGACCCCCTTGAGCATCTCATTGTCCACCCAGTCGGCCTCCAGCGAATCCTGCACGTCGTTCAGAGTCTGAAACAGCCACGTGAGTCGGCGGTAGTGACCGCTGTCGAGGCCAACGTTCTCGGCACGCGATTCTTCGGCGCCGGCGTATACGACTCTCGGTGTCGCGCCGCTTGCATCGACAATGGTGGAGAACGGTCGCGGACCATCGTTGACGGCGCTGAATCGACGGTACTCGTGGCCATCCCAGAGCTTCGCATCGAACTGCAGTCCCTGCGCCTCGTTGCCGCGAAAATCTCGAAGCCACGTGCGCTCGCCGCGTTGCTTCAAGACTTCCGCACCGAGGGTCACCAGCGATCGAAGCGCCGCACGCTGCCGGTCAGTTAGCGCCACCGCCCGCGGGTCATCCTTGCCTGCGAGTAAGCTGTCCACGCTGAGAAGATTTGCAGCAACCGCCATCCACCAGCCGTCGGTGGCGAATCGGAACCTCGGGATGTTGGTCGCGGGCGCCACGAAAGAATCTCGAAGCTGCTGGAGGCGTCCCCCCGCCGCTGGCTGGGTGCGCACGTGCTGGGTGAGGGAGTTGCGAAGCCCCGTGCCTTCGAGCAGGGCGTGATCCCAGAGCAGGACGTCGAACCACCGTACCAGAGCGGGATCGAGTCGAGCGGCCGGCAGTGGGCAGGCCGCCCCCCGTGCACGACACTCGGCGAGCAGGCGCAGACCTTCCGCAGCCAGGTACGCCACTGCCGCCCGGTGAGTCGGAACGGCCAGGTACGACCCGTCGGCGGCGGTGCACCAGGTGCGCACACCGGGAAGGTTTTGGCAGCCGCGCAGACCCGGACGCATCAGCTCCAGGAGCCTGAAAATGCTGTCGAGCCCGGCCTCCACGAACGCCTTGTCGGCCGTCGGGTCGCGCAGGCCTTCGCGCAGCATGACTACCACCGGCATGGTGTAGCGCATCAAGTAGTACCCGGCGTAAGCACCCGTGGGGCTGCGCTCGCGGCAAGCTCGGTGATCGGGTTTCGCGGTGCAGAACGCATCGAGTGCGAGTGAGCACATGGTCGTGTCGGGCGTTGGTGAGATTTCTGTGTCTGTGTCGAACCCAAGGGCGGAGAGCCGGTTCCAGACCGGCGCAGGACACACGAGCGCCTCCATAAGTCGTGCCCGCTCGCCCACATCGAGTTTCGAAAGCGCCGACGGCCGAGGATCTCCCGCCCAGGCGCTCACCGAGAGTATCAGCAGGACGGCGATTCGCATGAGCACGCTCATTGCATCGAGGTCAGCCGATTCGCGTAATCGGAGAACGTCATCACCGGTACCGCCAGTGCCTTCGCCTGCTCGAGCAAGGTGCGTCTGAACTCGAAGAAGTGTTCGTCGTGAACGGGTTTGCCCACGTACTTTACGGGATGCAGCAGCAGGACGAGCGCCAGACCACGCTCCCTAGCGACCCGCCAGTGTCTGTCGATGTCCTCGCGCATGCGCGCATACATTTCCTGGACGTCTTCCGGATCCGAAGAATTGCTGCGGTAGTGATCGCGCCAGGATGTCGGCACGACGAGAATCGATCGGCTGGAACGCCATCCCGTGCGAACCCGCACCCAACGGCTCGGCTGCTCGCTCGTCACCTCCCGATCGAATGCATTGAATCTTCGTGGATCCATTCTCGCCGGATCGGGACCGATACTGAATACCTGGCTGGTGACGCTGACCCAGCGAAAACCCGCACGGGCGGCGGCAGCACCGATGATGCGGTAGTTCGTGTCGTCGTCCCAGGGTAGGCGGTTGGTCGTGCTGTGCAATGAGAGTCCTTCGGGATAGAAGCCGTTGAACTCGAATATGTCGATCTCGGGTAACAGATTCTGGAAATAGGCGGCGAGCACCTGATCGCGATCGATATAATCGTACTGGTAAGGCGTCGGATCGCCTCCTGGAGAAAACGCATCGGTGAGTCCCCAGGGCATCGGTCTGGCATGCAGTTGCACTTCGCCCGCACGCTGCGAGTACTCGAACAGAACGTTCCGGTTGAGTCGGAAATCTTGTGTGAGTGGAAATGCACTCGCGCGAAGCCCAAGCTGCTCGTCCTGCTCGACGAGGCGCTCGAGCTGCTGGCGGCTGGTGAGCTCCGTGTCGTAGCGGAAAATGAGCGCGTGGAAGGGGGGTGCCGGTTCGACTGCGACCGCATTGAGCGTATGTTCCGGCCGATGGAGAGACAAATAGGCACCCGCCAGCGCTGCGACGAGAATCAGTAGGCAGGCGAGAGCAACGGATCGCTTCATGGTGGCCCGTGGCTGGTGGGTGTCATACGGAGCATCACGATCAACCGGCTTCGGCAGCTTCATTCCAGGCAACGGCGCCCGGGCGTGCCTCGAGCGAGCGCCGGTCACGGCCGATGCTGCAGATCGACACCATGTCCTCCGGAGCTTCGGCGTGGCAAAGAACCTGCAGCACCGATTCGCGTCCGTCGAAGCCCGGCACCAGCGGCATCGTACGACTGCAGTGATGAGACCACATGCTCAAAGTGTAGGCGCCCACGTCGCAAACGACGACGTAGTCGCCGCTCATGGCCGGGATCTCCTCCGCCGTGTGGCGAAGCGTTCGCAGAATCCGGGTGTTGTTCCGATGCATGGGTTCGGTCCTGGCGGCGACCTTAGCCCGGGTAACCTGTGCGCCGGGCCGTGGGCGTTGCCACCAATGCGCAAGCTTGCTTCTGTCGCGAATCCGGGTGCTCCATAGAGGTTTTCGGACGCGCGCCGGGCGGGTTGAGCCCCGCCTGATGCACGGCTTGCAAACCTGTGATCGGATCGTGGTTACGTCGACGCTCGGGGAAGCATCGCCGCGTCGATAGGGGGTGGCCAGGGCGGCAGGGGCCTCGCGCGACGCTCGGTGCAAGGTCAGTCGTTCCCGGCAGGGGACATTCGGTTGGCGGGATCCCGCAGCGCGTCCTTGACGACCTTACCGCTCGCCGAACGCTGAATTTCGCGCAGCGCAACGAATTCGCTCGGTATATGGGATCGAGGCAGCTTCGATGAAAGATAACGGCGGATGGCTCTTTGGTCGAAGTCGCTGCCGGGCCTGGAAACGTAATAGATACAGGGAACCTTGCCGAGGAAATGATCCTCCATGGCGAGCACCACGACGTCTTCCATGCAGTCGTGAAAAAGCTCACTGTCCCGCAGAGTTTCCTCGATCAGTCGGCAGCTCACCTTCTCACCGCCGGATTTGAACACGGCATCGTTGCGCCCGGTGAGAAACAGATCGCCGTCCTCGTCGACGTAGCCGAGATCTCCGGTCTTGAAGCCCTTCTCGGTCATGCTCTCGGCTGTGACCTCCGGCGCCCGAAAATACTCCTTCATCAGGCAGGCGCTGCGAACATAGACCTCACCGATTTCGCCCGTGCGTGCCGGCGCGCCGTTCTCGTCGATGATCTCTATTTCAGTGGAAGGCAGAGGACGACCCACCGAGCCCATTTTCTCGGTGACCTTGTCGGGAGGCAGACAGCAGACGCGGGGTGCGCATTCCGAGATCCCGTAAACGCAGTAAAACTCTGCTGAAGGAAAAGCCTTGAGAAGAGTTTTCAGAACGTTTATGGGTAGATGGTCGCCGGAATTCATCAGGAAGCGAAGTTCGGGGGCAATGGCGCCCTCTTCCAACGCGTCTGCAACGCGCACGTAGTGGGCTGGCACGCCGCCGAACCCTGTTGCTTTGAACGCGGCGACTTTCTTCAGGAGAGCGTCACCGAATAGGAAGCCGAAAGTCGCGCAGATGCAGCTTCCCTTGAAGAGGCTCATCAAGAGATGAGAAATCGAGTTCGAATAGTAAAAGGGAATATTCAGAAACAGGCGGTCCGTCGGCGACAGGCCCAGGAAATCGCTCATCTCGACCGCGTTGAGTGCAAGCGCATGATGCGAATGAAGCACTCCTTTGGGAACGCCGGTCGTGCCAGAGGTGTAGAGGATCATCGCGTCATCGTCGGAGGCAATATCTGGAACTCTGATCTCCGCCGTTTTACATGCGGAGGCGCCCTCGATTCTGATTTGCTTCGAATCGGCAATGCGATCGCCAATCCCCTCGGGCGAAACGAGGGCCCAGTGAGGATCTGCCTGATTGATGATGAAGCCGATCTTCTCCTCATTGAGCGATCGGTTGATTGGTATGGGTATGCCGCCCGCGAGCCAGATTCCTATGAGAGCGCAAAGAGCGTCGCTGCCATCTTCCAGGAACAATGCGACACGGTCGTTCGAGCCGATACCCGACGATACCAGGTGGCCGGCAACATTCTGCGCGAGCTGCCACACCTCCCCGAATGTCAGAGACGTCTCGTCGTCTTCATAAGCCGGTCGCTGACGATGAGCTTCGACGGATTTTCGAATAATTTCGAGCGCGTTCACGGATCTAGAACCCCATATACCTGAAAGCGGCTTCCTGATGGCCGGACAGGAAGAAGATGACCACGAAGCAGAGTGCGAGCCCCACTATCTGCACGACATTTCCGATTGCTCTCACAGCCACACCTTGCCCGTCACGGCGAAGAGGAAGGTCTGCAGCGCTGCCACCGGTGAAGGAATGGATACGAAGGCAAACACCCAGCAGACAAAAACAAAGGTCAGCGCGGCTCCGACAATATGACCAAGCACGGTCGCCTGGGGCCTCAAAGGGACGTTCAGCTTTCTTCGCAGCTGATGCCATTTCATCAGACAGACGAGGCCTGTTGCGTGCAACGCTCCCCAGGCGAGCCAGTTGAAGCTCAGCTGGTGCCACGCGCCGATGGTCATCATGCTCGCATAAAGCGCGAGCTTCGGATTACGCGAGTGCCCGAGAACCGGCATGTAGACATAGTCGCGGCACCAGGAGCTCAAAGACATGTGCCAGCGCTGCCAGAACTCGGCCAGATTTCTCTGAAAGATCGGATATCGAAAATTCTCGCATATCGTGTATCCGAACAATCTCGCGGTGCCCACCGCAATATCCGTATATGCAGAGAAATCCAGGTAAGCGTAGAGGAAGCTCGCGATTAGAAATGTCCAAACCATCCCGAGTTCAATGCCGTCATAGCCCGGCTGCATCAGCTGCCAGGCTACCTGACCTGATACGTAATGAATCAGGATAGAGTCAACCAAGAGCAGCTTCTTCGTGACTCCCAGGGTGATCCGCTGCAGGCCGTAGACAAAAGCTTCGGGATCCCAGTTGAGGCGCGCCTTTTGCACGAAGCGCTCGACTCGTTCTATGGGACCGGCGGGCACAATCGGGAAGAAAACAGTGTAGAGAAAGAAATCTATGGGTTTATGCTTTACGAGTTCTCCACGGTAAGCATTGATCATGTAGTGTAAGAATTTGAACGTAAAATAAGACAGGCCTAGTGGAAGGATCAATCCAGTATGCAGCCAATCAACGTCATGTTCGGTATTGGTAGTACCGAATACGGCAGTAAGTAACGGCGGTAAGTACTTGAAGAAGGCAAGGTAGGAAAGAACAGCGACGACACCCATNNAGGAAGTAGATGGCAGTGGTCCATGCGAGTAGTACGAGGGTGAACTCGACCTGAACAGAGAGCAGGAAACCGATGCTGGCCGCGAGAAGAAAAATTTTCTTGGCTCTGACGTTTCTACATAAAAGCCAGTAGACCAGCAAGGAAGCAAGTAAAAAGGGCAGATACCAAAACTGCTGGTAAATCACAGTTTCGTATCCATTTTCTCGAGGATCAGTTCGACAAATTTACCTTGAAATATCACTCGTGCACTGTCGATCTGATGGAGGTGATCATAGAAATATGACTGCGGAAATTGGTATTGAGCATGCATATCGATATGCTCAACCGTTCTTGATTCGGCAAGAATTCCGATGTTCTCGTTATAAGAATCGAGAATGGGGCCGTAAAGCGGTTCTTCGCCCACAGGATTTCTGGGCAAGTCGACGAGTAGTACTTCGTAACCCTTCCTCTGAGCCAGCTCGATCGCTATTTCGAGCATCTCGAAGTTGAGGATTGCATGGTGTGGGTATTTAATCATGTCAGAGCGAATGAGATTGAACCATTCTCTCAGCTCGTCTCCACGCTTCGGCGGAAGTCCCTCATACAGGTGATTTCGATAAGAAAGCTTCTCGAAGAAAGTTTTTTCCGCGATACGTTTGTTGAGGTAGTTCGCAAACATTGCGCGGTAGCGCATGACGTTGATCGGAAGCACGGCATGATCCAGCACTCCCATGGCATCGAGAGCTCTTACAAGTGTGTGCGAATACAATGGAAAACGTGTGCCATAGACAGCGGTCTGCGCTTCACTGATGCCGTCGGTGAAAAAGTGTGGTGTTAGACCAAATATGATCATCCCTGATTTCGTGTCAGGGAGATTCTCGATCAATATGATCGCTTCGAAGAATGTCTGATTACGAGTCCCGAGATTGAGAAATCGATACTTCTTCGTGCTCCCAGCAGCGAGAGCTTGTTCAACAGACTCATTGCTGATAACCGCTTCCCTCGAGCCAGACCCACCTATCAGATAAAGCGGTATGACATCACTGCTCTCGCTTAGCTGATTCACAGCCCACATTGCATGTGTCCAGTCATCATAGGGGGTGCTCAGCAACCACCCGGGCTCGAGGCGCCACAGTAAGCCTCTGGAAAGCGCTACTTCTAGGGACGCGAGAATCATCACCCCGAGCAGAATGCTGACCAGGAATGCTCGGGGGCTGGCAGCTGTGGCGCCGGCCAGAAATTCTCTGGCCGCCGATTCGAACTTCGTCAAGTGCGGACCTTGTTGACGAGCTTCTCGATGGAGTCGATGGTGTCGAGGTTCTCTACGGTCACTGCATGGGTCGGAATCTTGATTCCGAATTTGGTCTCGAGAAACGAGAGGAGCTGAACCAGGTTCATGGAATCGATGAGCCTTCCCTGAAAGAGGCTGGTGTCGTTCTCGATCTCCACGGCGTCGAGAAGCAGATCAGTGGTAATGAAATCCTTAACCGTGTCAGCGATGTTCTCGTTGGCCATGGCATTTTCGATCAGTGAGGCAGAGAAATTGAGTATAGGCACGCGGATCTGGGGTCGCCACCCGGGCCGAACGAGAGTGAAAAATGTGGATCAGATCACGTTTCCGTAGTCGGATTTCGCCGTTTTTCGCTCGAAGTAGCCGCGCTCGAGATCGCGTTCGAGAAGCTCGCGGGGCCGATCGTGAGGGTCGCCGTAGCCGCCGCCTCCGGGTGTCCGCACCTGGACCCAGTCGCCAGCCGCGAGTTCGAAGCCGTCGCCCTTGGATCCGTGCATCGGGCGCCGCACGTGGTCGCTGATGCAAATCTCGATATCGTTCATCGCGCCGTCGCGTCCTCCGAGCATGCCGAACGGCCCGGTGCGACCGTGATCCATCATGAAGGAAGCCTTGGCCTCACCTCTGAGAAGCTTGACGCGGTAACTCACGCCGAATCCACCGCGGAAACGACCCGCGCCGGCGGAGCCCTCGCGCAACGCGTACTCCTCGAACAGCACTGGAAAGTGCTGCTCGAGCACTTCAGCGGGTTGCGTCTTAGATATACCGATTGTCGAGCATCCGTTGCTGATTCCATCGCCGCCCCGCCAGCCGCCATAGCCGCCACCGCTGAACACATACATGACGAAGCCGGACTGACGCGCCGGATCGTAGCCGCCGAGGGCGAAATTTCCGCTGGTGCCGGCGGGGCCCGCAAACATCCGATCCGGAATTGCCCGGCCGAGGGCGCCGAACATGGCTTCCATGATGCGCTGAGACGTTTCCGCGGCGCAGCCGGCAACCGGACGCGGGTATTCCGCATATAAAAACGTGCCTCGTGGCTCCTGCACATGAATTGGGATGAAACAGCCGGAATTAATCGGCACTGCGGGAAACACGTGCTTCATGCCGCAGTAGACAGAGCCAAGGGTAGTCGCCCAGACGGAGTTCATCGGTCCCCGGCACGGTGGGCTGCTGTTCGAGAAATCGAAATAGATCTCCGAGCCGTCGACACGGACAATCACGTCGACTTTGAGCAGCGTATCGTCAATACCGTCGCTGTCCATGCAGCTCACGAACCGATACTCACCATCGGGTATGGTCGCGATGTTCGCGCGCATCAGTTGCTCGGAGCGGTCGCGCATCTCTTCGATCACCGCCGATACCGTGCGCTCCCCGTACTTGTCGAGTAGCGCCGTCAACCGCTGCTCTCCGATGCTGAGCGCGCCCAGCTGCGCATGCATGTCGCCCATGCGCTCCTCCGGAACGCGGATGTTGTGCATGATGATGTCGACGACGTCCCGGCTGAGCTCCCCTCGACGCACGAGCTTGACGGGCGGCAGTCGCAGCCCCTCCTGGTGCACCTCCGTGGCGCTCGCTGCGAAGCCACCGGGCACCATGCCTCCAGTATCGGACCAGTGGCCGGTGTTCGAGAGATAGGCCCACAGGCGGTCACGATAGAAAAAGGGCTTCACCATCTTGACGTCCATCAGGTGTGTGCCACCAAAGTACGGATCGTTCACGATGACGATGTCGCCCGGCTCGAGGTCGTCGCGGTGACGGATTACCGCTTCGGTAGTGGACTGCATGACACCTAGGAAGATGGGCAGGCCGAGCTCGCCCTGCGCAATAATCTTGCCGGTCTCGCGATCGTAGATACCGTTCGATCGGTCGAACGCCTCGGAGATCACCGGCGAGAATGACGTCTTCTGGTGAACGAGATCCATCTCGCTCGCTATCTGATTGAGGCCGTTCTGGACGACCGCCAGGGTGACGGCGTCGATGGCGCTCGTCTGCGCCGAGTCGGACCACACCTCGGCCGGCGGCACGTCGATGACCAGATTGCCGAATACGTCCACGCACCCACGGCAGCCCGGCTCGATGGGCACGGTCGAATCGCTTTGCTCGACGATAGCGGGGCCCTCGATGCGGGTGTTGTGCTCGAGAGCGTCTCTTCGATAGATGCGGGTTTCGACCCATTCGCCGTGGAACCAGACGGGGCGATGCCCGATCAGGGCCTCGCCTGTACTTTGATTGCCGGCGAGCGCAGATGCGCGCGTTTCGACGGGATAGCGGCGCCCGATGACCGTGGTGCGCAGACTGACCAGGATGGCGACCATCTCGGGCAGCGAGATGTCGAAGTGCTCGCGATAGAGCTGCTCGAAATTCGCACGCACCTGCTTCGGATCGAAGCCGGGGCTCTGCACGGGCACTCGAAAAACGTGGCTCTGGCCCCGGAACAGCAGATCTGCCTCGTGAATGACGTCGATTCCGGAGACGTCCACGTTCTCTCGTTCGATCAGATCGCGTCCGGCGCCGAGGTGTGCTGCGCAGATTGCGTCGGCCTCTTCGCTGTTCACCTGGGCGAGGGGTCGATGCAAAGAGTGCACGTAGTCGTGGCGCACGTCGGCCATTACGCAACCCAGGGCCGAGGTGATGCCCGGATATCGGGGAACAATGACCTTCGGCACACCGAGCTCTCGCGCGATCTCCGTGGCATGCAGGGGGCCGGCGCCGCCGAAGGCAAATAGAACGAACTCCCGGGGGTCGTGACCTTTCTCAATGGAGATCATGCGTGCCGCATTCGCCATCTGATTCGTGGCAACCGCGAGGATTGCAGCTGCTGCATGCTCTGCGTCGAGCCCGAGCTTTTCTCCAATTTCCCTCTCGATGCATGCGCGAACGCGGTCTCGATCGCCGACCCCGGCTCCGGTGATCGACTCGACATCGATGCGCCCGAGAACAACATTGGCGTCGGTGACGGTTGGTTGGTCGCCGCCCCTGCCGTAGCAAACAGGGCCCGGGTCGGCACCGGCGCTTTGCGGGCCTACTTCCAGCAGCCCGCCTTCGTTCACCGCCGCGATGCTTCCGCCACCGGCGCCGATTGTGTGGATGTCGATCAACGGCACCCGCAGCGGTACCGAGTAGTCCATGTCCTTTTCGGTGGTCGTTACGGGCAACCCGTTGCGAATGAGCGTCAGATCGAAGCTCGTGCCGCCCATGTCACAGCTGATGACGTTTGCGAATCCCGCGTTCGCCGCCAGGCCGGCCGCGGCGATGGCGCCTGCCGCTGGGCCCGACATCACGGTCTGGACAGCGCGCTCGGCTGCGACCTGCGCCGACATCATTCCGCCGTTGCCCTGCATGATGAGGAGCTCGTCGGCGAAATTGAATGAGCTCAGACCATCGCCCAGGCGGGAGAGATACCGCGCCATCAGAGGCTGCACATATCCGTTCAAAGCGGTTGTGCTGACCCGTTCGAACTCTCGTATCTCGCGCAGGATCCGGGATCCGAGCGAGATATAAGGATTGGGCCACATGGTGCGAGCGATCTCCGCGCAGCGCTCCTCATGCACTGGGTTCACATAGGAATGCATGAAGTGAATGATCAGCGATTCGGCGCCGTTCTCGAGCAGCCGCCTCACGGCGTCCTGGACATCGGACTCGTCCAGAGCCGAGATGACGTTTCCGTCCGCATCGATGCGTTCGCGGACTTCGAGGCGCAGATCGCGCGGGATCAGCGGCTCGAAGCTTCCCGTGAGACCCCATGCGTGAGGTCGCGTTCGCCGACCGAGCTCGAGGGTATCGCGAAATCCGCGCGTCGTTATCAACCCGCAGCGCGCGCCCTTTCGCTCGATCACGGCGTTGGTGCCGATAGTGGTCCCATGAACGATGGTCTGAACGGATGTTGCCGAATCGACCAGCGAGCCGAGCGCCTCGATGCAAGCTAGCGACTGATCGGCGGGAGTAGTCGGCACCTTGGCGACGCGAAAGCTGCGTGATGCGTGCTCGTAGCAGAACACGTCGGTGAATGTGCCACCGACATCGATGCCTATGGTCAGCTTGGACATCGCGCCTTGCGCCGATCAGGCGACCACTTCGAGCGGATACTCGCGAAACGGTGCGACGCTGCGGTGGCGGAGCAGGAGGATGTCGAGACAGTTCAGCGGCCGATAAAAGGCCATGAAGTCCTCCAGGAGCTCAGATTTCGTTGCGACACCGCCGGTTTCTGCACGCACCATGTCGATCATCTCAGCGAGGCTGCGTGACCCGTCGATTGCGGCCATCATGGGTGCGCTGTACTTTCCGACTTCAAAGTGCACGGTGCTTTGCCTGTAGTTGAGTCCGCACTCGCGGCCAGAGGCACCGCGAAAATGCTGTGCAAGACTGCTCGAGTCGAAGTAGAGGAAGAACGGGACCATCTCGAGATCTTCCGGCGAAGCAATGCGATCTTTCGAGCTCGATGCTGCGTAGAAAGCATGGCAGGTGAGCATGCAGTGGATCGCCTCGGCAATGGCCTGCTGCGTTGCGCGAGGCAGCTTTGCCACGTGCGATGCCAGGGCCGAATCGGTAATCCACGGCATCGGATCGTACATGTAGCGAAAGCAGGGCGGATCGCTGTGAAAGGACGTGAACTCGATAAGCTCGAGGTCGGCGCGGGCAAGGAAGTCGTAAATCTCCGGCACGCTGTAAGCGCGGTCCTGCTCGTGAATGAGCACATCGTAAAGATTGCTCTCATCTTCGAGAAAGTTCCTGACTATGCCCTTGGCGTCCTGCCCCCGCAGCAGCCAGTTCGTGTCCGGCAGAGCCTGCACTGTGGCGCGTGCGTTCCTTATCTTGAGCGCGGCATCGTCGACGCCGCTGTTGACGAGCCGCATGAGCTCCTGACCCGCGTATACGGGCAGCCGACCCGTTCTGCCGTACAGCATCAGACTCATGGCGCCTTGCGGTGCCAGCACGCGACGCAGGGCGTCGATACCGCGCTCTGGCTCGGGCAAGTGGTGAAGGACACCGGTACAGCTCACCAGATCGAAAGGTGCCGGATTCAGAGATGCGAGGTCCAGTATCGATGAATGGTGCCACTCGATGTTTTTCAGACCCCTGGCGCGAGCCCGTGCCTGCGCGATGGCCATGCTCGATCGGCTGATGTCGACGTAGGTGACGCTCGCGTCGTAATCGCGGAGTTGCTCGGCGAGAAAAATCGTGTGATCGCCGGTCCCTCCACCGGCGACGAGCACGCGAAAGCCATCGCCGAAGCTCTGCCGCCCGCCGAAACAGAAGTGATTCAGCTTGCCGAGACATTCCTGCTCGGCAACCACCAGACGCTTGGCCTCGTCGCGGGGATCGCGCAGCGGAAATGGATACGCTTCGTACTGTGCTCGTACATTGGAAGCGTAGTTCGACGGTGTGTCGTCATGCTCGCTCATGGGTCTCGAAACGGATCTCGGAGGGCAGTCCGAGCGCCGGAATCATAGGAGAATTGCACCTGAGGCACCAGAGCACGGTGGTCTCGACGGCCTGCAGGCGGCGGGCGTTACCGGGCGGGTTTTGCGCGCCACTGCATTGCAGTACGATGTCGAGCGGGAGGGGCCCCGATGGACCAGGCACTCACAGACGGCCGATGTCGTCGTCTCGTTGCCGCTTTCGATAATCACGACTGCCGAGCGCTCGAGCAGGCGTGCGCGCCGCACTGCAGCTTCGAACGTGGAGACGGCAATCCATTGCGCGGTCCCGAGGTTCTCGAGGCGCTGTCGAATCTGTTCGCGCGCTGTCCGGATGCACGGCTCGGCGCGGTTCGCATGCGCGGATTCCCGGCCCGACAGGTGCTGGTGGAAGGATTCGTCGAGGGCTCGCTGGCCACCGAAGGCGGATCCCCGGGACGGCCCGTCAAATTCTCGGCCGGCGTTGTGCTGCACTTCAACGACAACGAGACGCTCGACCGGGTCGCGCTGCACGTGGATACGGCGGCAGCAGCGGAGCAGCTATCGGGAGCTGGTCCGCACGCACCCGATGCGTCCCTCGTGCGGGCGCTGGCGGAGCGTTACAGCCGCGCGTGGAGCTCGCAGGATCCGCGAGGCGTCGCCGCGTGTTTTGCCGAAGAAGGTTTCCAGATCATCAACGGCGGCACACCGGCCGTCGGTCGCGAGGCCCTCGCAGGGGTCGCCCTCTCTTTCATGCGTACCTTTCCGGATCTCGTCATCCGGCTCGACGCCATTCTTGCGGGCGGGGACCAGGCCGTATTCAACTGGACGCTTATCGGTACGCCGGTGGGTGCCGATGGCGGCGGCAAACCTGTCAGGCTGAGCGGAATGGAAGTATGGGATCTGGGTACCGACGGCCTGATTGCATCATCGCGCGGGTACTTCGACACGGCCGCGTATGCCAGACAGCTTATTGGTGAGTAGCTAACCGCCAAGGAGGAAAACATGTCCGAGAACCAGTCAAGCATGCACACCGAAACGGTGCGTCTCAAGGCCGATGGCNNGGTGTCATGGTCATCCACGAGTGGTGGGGTCTCAACGACTACGTGCGCCGGCGGGCCAACATGCTGGCGGAGCTCGGATTCACCGCGCTCGCCGTCGACATGTATGGCAATGGCCAGGTGGCTGACAACCCCGACGACGCCGGTCGTCTCATGAGCGGCGTCCTGAGCGACATGGGTCAGGCGGAATCGAGGCTCGCCGCCGCCCTCGAGTATCTGCAGAGTCATGAGACGGTGGATGCACGCCGCATTGCCGCCATCGGATATTGCTTCGGCGGCGCGATGGTGCTGCACGCGGCACGAACAGGAATGCCTTTGGCCGGTGTCGTCAGCTTTCACGGCGCGCTAGGCTCGGCCCACAAGCCCGCGCCCGGCAGCGTGCACGCGAAAGTGCTGGTCTGCCATGGCGCCGACGATTCGCTCGTGCCGGAAGCCGACGTCGCGGCGCTCGAGGAAGAGATGAAAGCGGCTGGTGCCGATCTGCGTTTCATCGCCTATCCCGGTGCGCTGCATGGATTTACCAATCCCGACGCCGATGCCAATGGCAAGAAGTACGGACTGCCGCTCGCCTATAGCGAAGAGGTCGATCGCCGATCGTGGCAGGAGATGCAGTCGTTCTTCGATGAGATCTTTGCCTGATCCGGTGACCGCGTCTCCGGTGTGCTCGTTCTCCGACCGCGCTGAGGTAAAGCGCGCATGAGCGTCGGCCAGGCGGCATGAGAACCGCGCTCGTAACCGGGGCCAGCCGCGGCATCGGGCGCGCCATCGCGGCGAGGTTGCTCGCGGAGGGCTGGCAGGTTGTCAACTTCGACGTGACAGCCCCCGAGTCCGAGCTCGGCGATCGCTGGGTCGAGGTGGACCTCGGCGACGTCGAGACGACACGCGCAGCGCTTCGAGAGTTGGTCGAGGAGCGCACCGTGAGCGCGCTGGTCAACAATGCCGCCATTGGTCGCATGGCGGCACTCGAAGACACTACTGTCGAGGACTTCGACGCTTCGGTAGCGGTGAACATGCGCGCACCGATGCTGTGCGCGCAGGCGGTGACGCCCGGGATGCGGGCGCAGGGTTTCGGGCGCATCGTCAATATTGCGAGCCGGGCGCATCTCGGCAAGACGCTTCGCACGAGCTACGCCGCCACCAAGGGAGCCATGGTTTCGTTGACCAGAGTGTGGGCGCTGGAGCTTGCGCCCGCGGGCATCAGCGTCAATGCGATTGCACCCGGACCGGTCCGCACCGAGCTCTTCGAGCGCGCCAATCCGCCGGACAACCCGCGCACCCGACAGATCGTCGAGTCGATTCCCATGGCGCGCCTGGGTGAGCCGGAAGACGTGGCTAATGCCGTGGCATTCTTTCTCGACCAGCGCTCCGGATTCGTTACCGGGCAGGTGCTCTACGTGTGTGGCGGCGTGACGCTCGCCCGTGGCGGCAGCTGAAGTTCACAGTCCGCTGCGCACTCTCGGCATGACCTCTTCGGCGAAGCGCTGCATGGCTTCCATGGCAACAGCGGTTTCCATGCCCGGCCAATGGGTGCTGATGATGAGATGGTTGACGCCGGTGGGGCGCACGATTGCGAGGATCGCCTCGCTCACCTCGTCCGGGGAACCGATGAGAAAACGATCTTTGGTGAGCTCTTCGAGCGCGAGGTCCAGCTCGTCACCCTCCGGCATCGGCTTGTCCTGTCCCCACTCGACGTAGGCCCGGTATTTGCGCTCGAGCGCCGTCCCGCACAATCGCATCGCCTCTTCTCGATTAGCCGCAACGAATACCTCTCGGCGCATGGGCAACTCTTCGGGAAAGGGCTTGCCGAGCGCTTCGAGCTCGCGCCGGTAGATATCGAGCTGACGCAATACGGTGTCGACGCGGTTGTGTGGCGGTATGTACCAGCAATCGGCAAGACGCGCCGCTCTGCGAATGGCCGCGTCGGCGTTGGCGCCCATCCAGATGGGCGGATGCGGTTTCTGCACCGGGCGCATGCCGAGGGAAACATCGTCGAGCTCGAAGTGAGAAGCGGTCATGCTCACGCGCTCCTCGGTCCAGAGACGCCTGATGGCGATGAGATTTTCCTCGAGCCTTGTCACACGCTCCGCCTGGGTAGTGCCGAAAGCCTTGAACTCCAAATCGCGATAGCCGAGCGCGACACCGAGGATCACTTTACCCTTCGACATGACATCGAGGGTGGCGAACTGCTCGGCGATGTCGAGTGGCTTGTGCAGCGAAAGGAGCACGACGCCTGCATTCAAACGGCAGCCCGGCGCTTCGGCCATGATGCGGGCGAGAAACGGGATCTGCTGATAGTCTCCGAGCGGCGAAGCGCCGTAGTGCATACCCTTGGTGATGCAGTCGAACCCCAGCTTTTCCGCCAACCGTGCGACATCGCAGATCTCTTCGAAGCGCCTGACCATGTCGTCGTCGCGCGGATACTGGGCACGGATCATCAATCCGAATTTGAAGCTGCTGGTGCTCAAAGCTGGGGCGCTCAATCGATTCGACGGCGATTTGACTCTCGCGGATAATAAGTCCGTGAACAGATTCCACCAAGAGGCTTTGCCTGCGGCTCACGGGTGCCTGGAAGCTGCGCGCCGGCTGCTGCCGGCGATCGCTGCAGCCGGCGATCGCATCGAGGCCGAGCGCGCCCTTCCCGACGAGGTGCTTGCGGCCATGCACCAAGCGGAGCTTTTCCGCCTGACGTTGCCGCGATTTCTCGGCGGCGCGCAGCCGCCGCTCAACATTCTCGCCGAGGTCACCGAGACGATCGCCACCGCCGACGCCAGTGCCGCCTGGTGCCTGGGACAGGCGCTCGGCTGCGCCATGTCGGCGGCATTTCTGGACGAGGCGCCGGCGAGACACGTCTTCGAGGCCCGCGACGCGGTGCTCGCCTGGGGTGCGGGCGTTGAGGGGCGTGCCGTCGCCACCGCGGGCGGCTACCGCGTCAGCGGTAGCTGGGGTTTTGCGAGCGGCGGCAAGCATGCCACCTGGCTCGGTGGCCACTGTCGGGTGTTCGAGGCCGACGGCTCGCCGCGCACGACGCCGGCGGGCGAGCATGCGCGCCGCACCGCGCTTTTTCCGCGCGTTCAGGCGCGCATCGCGGACGATTGGTATGTCCTGGGCCTGCGGGGTACCCGCAGCGAAGGCTACGGCGTCGACGATCTGTTCGTCGAGGATGCGCTCACGCTCGACCGTGAGACTCCGCAGGAGTGCAGAGTGGACGCCACGCTGTACCGATTCTCCACCACCAACGTCTACGCGTCGGTGTTCTCCGGTGTCGCCCTGGGCATCGCCCGCGGCGCACTCGAGGACCTGGTGGCGCTCGCGCGCCACAAGCAACCCCGGGGCGCGCCGAGCGCCATGCGCGACAGCGCCGTCGTTCAGACGCGTCTCGCCGAGCTCGAGGCGAAGCTCGGCTCGGCGCGCGCCTATCAGCAGCAGGTGCTCGCCGAGATCTGGCAGGCGGTTGACGAAACCGGCACGCTCGCCATGGACGACCGCGTGCGCCTGCGGCTTGCCACGACCCACGCCATCAACGAGGCAACCGATGTGGTCGAGCAGGTCTACCGCCTGGCCGGGGCCACGGCGATCTTCGACAGCCAGCCTTTCGAGCGCCGCTTCCGCGACGCCCACGCGGTGTCGCAGCAGGTTCAGGGGCGGCACACCAACTACGAGACCGTCGGCCGTTTCATGCTCGGTCTCGACGTGGACACCCTGTTCCTGTGAAGCGCCGGTAACGCCCGCCGACGGCTGTCCCGATTGGTGACACCGGCCGCGGCCGGGCGTTACCGATCGTTACTGCAGTGCAACAATCAGGGCTCGCCAACGGCGCGGTCGGGGCATGCCGGGTGCTGATTTCGGGCATCGGCGGCGCCGGGCCCACGGGGCTGATTTTCCCTCAAAACAGATGCTTATCCCACCCGTGGCGGCGCAGGCAGGCGCCGCTGCGGCGGGCCCCGACGCCGTCACAGGTCGTCAGGCATGATTGTTGCAACGCAACAAAAAAGGCCCGGCGAGGTTCCGCGCCCGTCGCGCCCATGGATTCGAAATTCGGCTCCGATCCTGCCGGAGCCGGCGAAACGCAACCATCCAACAGGGAGATTGAGAACATGTCGCAGCAAGTCGAAGCGCAACCCGCAGTGAAGAACCGAAGCTGGATCTACCTCGTCGCCGCTTTCATCGTGCTCGCCGTCGTCGGCGTGATGACGAGCTGATTCGGCCCGTGTAAAAACGCCGTCGGCCCGCGCCATCACCCGCGCGGGCCGCGGTCGTGCCACCATCCGGGAGCCGCCTCGAGGGCGGCTCCCGCCGGCTGCCTGACCAACGGCCGGCGCCGCGCTGGTCGCTGTTTGACGCGATCGGCGTATCTGGTCATCCTCCCAATTGCGCGCTCGAAGTCCCGTCAGCGAAGCGTCCACGGATGCAGGCATGAGCGAAAAAAAACAAGGCATGCGGCGAAAGCTCACCGACTACGGCGACGCCGAGTTCTCGCTCTACCTGCGCAAGGCCTTCATCAAGGCGATGGGTTTCAGCGAGGACGCGCTCGCGCGGCCGGTGATCGGCATCGCCAACACCGCGAGCGCTTACAACGCCTGTCACGCCACGGTCCCCGAGCTCGTCGAGGCCGTCAAACGCGGCGTCATGCTCGCCGGCGGGCTGCCGATGGAGTTTCCGACCATCTCGCTGCACGAGTCGTTCGCCTACCCGACCAGCATGTACCTGCGCAACCTCATGTCCATGGACACCGAGGAGATGATGCGCGCCCAGCCGATGGACGCGTGCGTGCTGATCGGCGGCTGCGACAAGACCGTGCCGGCGCAGCTGATGGCCGCGGCCAGCGTGGATATTCCGAGCATCGTCGTAGTGACCGGGCCGATGCTCTCGGGAACGCACCGCGGCGAGCGCGTCTGCGCGTGCACCGATTGCCGGAGGTTCTGGGCGGATTATCGGGCCGGGCGCATCGACGAGCGTGAGATCGAGGCGGTCACCGATCGGCTGGTGTCATCGGCCGGCACCTGCGGCGTCATGGGCACCGCCAGCACCATGGCCTGCATGACCGAGGCCATGGGCATGATGCTGCCCGGCGGCGCCACGATTCCGGCGGTGCATGCGGATCGGCTGCGCCACGCCGAGCAGGCGGGCGCCCGCGCCCTCGGCCTCGCCGGCGAAGATCTGAGGCCGTCGCGCATCATGACCGGGAAGTCGCTCGCCAACGCCCTGCGCGTGCTGCTCGCGGTTGGCGGGTCGACCAACGGTGTTCTGCACCTGACCGCCATCGCCGGGCGGCTGGGCATCCGTATCGACATGGAGGCCTTCGACCGGATGGGTAACGAGACGCCGGTTTTGATCGATCTCAAGCCGACCGGAAGCGCATACATGGATGACCTGCACGCCGCCGGCGGCATGGCCACGGTGCTGCGCGAGCTCGCGCCTCTGCTGCATCAAGACTGCATGACGGTCACCGGCCGCAGCCTGGGCAAAGAGATCGCCGCGCTGCCACCGGCGTTCGATCAGGGCGTGGTGCGCCCACTCTCCAATCCCATTCACACCGGTGGCGGCATCGCATTCCTCAGGGGCAACCTGAGCGGTGACGGCGCCATCATCAAGCAGTCGGCGTGCTCCGAGGAGCTTCTGGTGCACAGCGGGCGCGCGGTGGTGTTCGATTCCCTCGACGATCTGGCCGCGCGCATCGATGACCCGAGCCTGGACGTTTCCGCGGACGACGTGCTGGTATTGCGCAACGCCGGCCCCAAGGGCGCCCCGGGCATGCCGGAGGCGGGCTACATTCCCATCCCGAAGAAGCTCGCCCAGCAGGGCGTGAGAGACATGGTGCGCATATCGGACTGCCGCATGAGCGGGACCGCTTTCGGCACCATCGTCCTGCACGCGAGCCCGGAAGCCGCCGTCGGCGGACCGCTGGCGCTGGTGCGCAACGGCGATGCCATCCGCCTCGACGTGCCGGCGCGCCGTTTGTCCCTCGAGGTCGCGGACGAGGAGCTCGAGCGGCGCCGGCAGGCGTGGCGCCCGGACGATCGCTCTCGGCCGACGCGCGGCTACGGCAAGCTGTTCTTCGAGCACGTCACGCAGGCGGACGAGGGCTGTGACTTCGATTTTCTCACCCGCCGGCCTTTCGAGGGTCTGAGCCCCGACTGAGCGCGGGCGCCGTGTCCGCTGTCGGGCGTGCTTGCGCGAAGGACATCGAGGCGCTCGAGGCGCTGTGTTACCGTGCTCTCGAGCAGGAGCAGGCGATCGCGACGCGCCTCGAGTGAATGCGGCGATCGCGGCAGTGGTGGAATAATCGTGTCGTTTCCGTGGCCGAGAACCGATCTGACCGAGCTGATCGGCATCGAGCACCCGATCATCCAGGCGCCGATGGCCGGTGTAGCGAGCCCGGCACTGGCGGCGGCGGTGTCGAACGCCGGTGGCCTGGGCTCACTCGGATGCGGGGAGATGACCGTGGAGCAGCTGCGCGAGAGCTTCGGCGAGACGCGCGCATGGACGGCTCGGCCGTTCAACATCAATTTTTTTGCCCACGAGGCGCCCGAGCACCCGAGTGACGACGCGGCGGCCATGCGCGGGTGGCTTGCCGGTTATTACCAGGAGCTCGACGTGCGCGAGTCGCCGTCGTTGTCGGAGACGCCGATGCGGTCCTTCGATGCGGCAACCTTGCGGGCGGTGCTCGAGCTCGAGCCGCGGATCGTCAGCTTTCATTTCGGCCTTCCCGCGCACGACATGCTCGACGCATTGAAGTCCACGGGAACTGTCATTGTTTCCTCCGCCACGACCGTCAGCGAGGCCCGACGCCTGGAGGCCGCGGGCGTGCACGCGATCATCGCCCAGGGATACGACGCCGGCGGTCACCGCGGCACGTTCAGCGAGCCCATTGCAGCCGGAAGTATCGGCACGTTCGCTCTGGTGCCGCAAATCGTCGATGCGGTCTCGGTGCCGGTGATTGCTGCAGGTGGAATCGCGGACGGGCGTGGCATCGCGGCGGCTTTCGCCCTCGGCGCGAGCGGCGTTCAGATGGGCACGGCGTTCATCCTGTGCCCGGAGTCCGCCGCCAGCCCCGTGTACCGCGAGGTGCTGCGGCAGACGCGCGACGATGAAACGGTGGTTACGCGCGCCTTCACCGGCCGCCCGGCGCGCGCCATCGTCAACCGCTTCGTCGAGGAAATGGCGCCCAGGGA
>JABAOG010006061.1_pt3 | contig 23419 bp, 23 predicted proteins | sample 7062131 | NCBI WGS metagenome assembly JABAOG01 (sample SAMN14538629, study PRJNA623070) | marine sediment metagenome | biome: marine biome [ENVO:00000428]; feature: marine pelagic biome [ENVO:01000023]; material: deep marine sediment [ENVO:00002113] | place: India: Arabian Sea | collected... | reverse complement strand
TACGGTTATGGCTTGAGCGGCGCGAGGACCCTCGGCTGGTTGAGATAAATCAGTTGGCAAATCAATTTTACAATTTCGAGATGTATTACATACCCAGGCTGCATAACCAGCCGGCGGACAAGCTGGCNNGCAAAACTTATTAATTGTTAGTGACCTGAGGGGCTCGCTAGCTTACCAATTCAGCTCCAGGGTGTTTCTATCGTTGATGGTGACACTTGTCCCAAACTGCTCCCCTTCCCGGTTAAGCATCGTCGCCAGCCATTGGATATCACGCAACGGCGGATGATTGAGCCGGAATTTTCGTATCAGGGTCGGTACCAACTCAAATCTCATCAGCTTGCCGGAGTTTGAAGAAAGCGTGGGAAAATACATCAAGCTGAGGTCATCCCGATACCCTTCATAGCCGGCGATCCCCTCATAATCATTCAACAGGTCCCCACAGCCGTACAGGATGGGCTTGCCCCTGTAGATCTCAATTCCTTTTGGGTGGTGTGATGAGTGTCCGTGAACCACATCGACTTCTGCTTTATCGATAAGCTGATGAGCAAATTGCTGCTGCTCATGTGGTATTGCATAGCCCCAGTTACCACCCCAATGAACCGAGGCGATAATGATGTCATTGGAACGACTGTAAGCTTCGATCAGCTTGGATATTCGCTGTACGGTGTCCTCCAACAGGTTATCCAGTCTTGCAACGCCTGCGTGATTGTCGCTGGCCCCCCAGGAGGGTGGAACACCACTGCTGCCGTGACAAAAGGAAAAAACCAACACCGTACTCTGGTTATCCACTTTCATGCGTGCCGGAGTCTCTGCTTCCCTGAGTGAGGCCCCGGCCCCACAAGTTTGAAGGCCGGCAGCATGCAAAGCACTGAGCGTATCGTTCAGGCCTTGGTAACCCCAATCCAGGACATGATTATTGGCCAGAACGCAGCAGTCGATCCCGGCGGCAGTGAGAGATTCAATATTAGCGGGATGCATACGGTAGTTGATCCCCTTGCCTGGCCAAAAATCTTCGCTGGTGGTGATGGCGGTTTCCAGATTGATAATACGTACATCAGGAGATAGCTGCTCAAGTATCACCAGAGCATCGCCCCAGATGTAATCATAATCAACCGGTTTAGCCAACGGACCGCTCTTGTGCTCAGCAAGTGCCACATAGTCACCGGCATGGACCACATAGGGTTCATGCAGCCTGGGAGTTGAGGGATGGGGTAATATCTGATCGATGCCCCTGCCTGGCATCACATCACCACTTAGAAACAGTGTGATACCCGGACTGGTGTCAATCGAATCAGCAATCTGTTTTGGCACACCAGCGGTCGCCAGCTATAGCTGTGAGAAGCGTCTGCCATAACAGGAAGGGCACAGTGGCAGAGTGTTGCCATTCTCCATTAGCGTCTCTGTGTTACAGTGCCGACACACATAACACCCTCTCTCCGCGATTTCACCAGCGAACCAAATTTTTTGCTTTTGGGGATACTTTTTATACGAGGGTTTTACAGTTAATCGGGCCATTGATGCTCTCCACTAGGGTTGCCGTTGTGTTTGTCTCCACTACATGTGATCGAATCATAGTCGTCGGATCTGAAATTTTCCGGTGAAAAAGCGATGGCTTTCTACGGATATTTTTCTTGCTTGGNNATCATGAACACCTCAAAGCCAGCTGTTCTCATAGGAACCTCCGGTTGGTCATATGCCCACTGGAAAGGCCCCTTTTACCCCTCTGATACCAAAGGGGATGAGATGCTTGATTATTATTGTCAGCACTTTCCGAGTGTTGAGATCAATAGCACTTTCTACCACCTCCCCAAAAAGACAACACTGGAGCACTGGCGTGACAACACCCCTGACGGCTTTATTTTCTCTGTAAAAGCGAGCCGATACATTACACATATGAAAAAACTGAAAGACCCACAACAAAGTCTTGGTGTTTTGTTCGACAGGGTCGCCGCGCTTGGAGACAAGCTCGGCCCTATCCTGTTTCAGCTGCCGCCGAATTGGCACTACAACCAGGAGCGGTTTTCACTTTTTCTTGNNTACAACCTGCTGGCCAAACATGGTGCGGCGTTTTGCATCTATGAACTCAATGGCTTTATCTCGCCACGTCAGGTGACTAGCGACTTTGTCTATGTTCGCCTGCATGGCCCGGAAGCCCCTTATCAGGGAAAGTATGATAACCAGACGCTGGCAGGCTGGGCCGGTGCCTTTTCCACTTGGTACTCCCAAGAAAAAAGCATCTACTGTTATTTTGACAATGATGAAGCCGGTTATGCCGCACAGAATGCCTTGGCATTGCAGTCCATGCTACATAAGAAGTGAGGATTTAGCCTAGCGGCGCAAATTCGATGAACGAGCGAATCATCCTGCATGTGGATATGGATGCCTTTTTTGCCTCGGTAGAGATTTTGCGACATCCGGAGCTGCGGAGTAAGCCTGTCGTCATCGGCGGTAACGGGGATCCTCTTCAACGGGGTGTCGTTTCCACCGCCTCCTATGAGGCGAGGCGATACGGTATTCACTCGGGGATGCCTCTGCGGAGGGCATATCATGCTTGTCCGCACGCTATCTTTCTTCCCGTTGACTACAAAGCGTACGTGAAGGTATCAAAATCGATTAAGGAAATTCTGCACCAGTATACCTCCCATCTGGAGGAGCTTGGTCTGGATGAGGCTTTCCTGGATATTTCAGGCACGCAAAAGTCAGCGAGAGATATAGCCATTTCCATAAAACAGCGTGTCATGGAAGAGACCGGTCTGAGCTGTTCAGTAGGGATTGGACCGAACAAACTGTTGGCCAAGATAGCCTCAGATCTGGAAAAACCCGACGGGTTGACGATATTGCGGCACAGCGATGTGCCGACTCGGCTTTGGCCACTGCCGGTACGAAAAATTTGGGGTGTCGGTCCGAAAACCGAGGCGGCCCTCGCCCGCCTCGGTGTCCACACCATCGGTGAGTTGGCCTCCCTTGCAAAACCAGTGCTGATACAACGGTTTGGGCAGTCGCATGGACGCTATCTTTACGATGCCGCCAGAGGCGATGACACAAGTCCAGTAATTAGTCATCGGCGCCGAAAATCCATTAGCCGAGAAACAACCTTCCAGCAGGATGCTATCGATCCGATATTGCTATACACAACCCTGGATAAACTGACTCACTCGGTGGTCGGGCGATTAAGGCAATACCACTACCAGACCTCCGGCGTGGTCGTAAAACTGCGCTTCGCCGACTTTGAAACCCTTACTCGGTCCCAGCACCTGGAGTTCAGCAGTGATGATTTCACTGAGATCCAGACGGCGGCACATTGCTGCTTTGAGCGTGTCGCTATCACAAAACCGGTGAGGTTGATTGGAGTTCGGCTTGTGCGGTTGCAAGTGCGCTTGAGTAACCACTGAGGTATTCCACTTCGCGTTATCGATGTATCCAGGGGGTAGCGCCTATCCATCGCCCTCTTTTAGCAGCCGCAGTATTTGCTGGACGAAAGCCGGTATATCCTCTGGTTTACGCGAGGTTATCAGGTTACCGTCAATGACGACTTCCTGATCCTGGTATGTGGCACCGGCATTTTTCAATTCATCGCCAACGGAAGGGTAAGATGTGGCGGTACGCCCCTCCATAACTCCGGCACCAATCAAAACCTGCGGCCCATGACAGATTGCGGCTACCGGTTTATTTTGTTGAAAAAACTGACGCACTATATCAAGCACGTTCTCATGTTTGCGCAGTTCAGCCGGAGCCTTGCCGCCGGGCAAAAGCAGCATGTCATAGTCATCCGGTTTGACCTCATCAACTGCCATATTGGCGGTTACCTCAACTCCATGCTTACCGGTGAGGGTGCCTGGGCGTAGTGAGGCAATATCGGCGGACACCCCTTCTTCATTGAGCTGCTGGAATGGCTGGATAAGTTCGCTGTCCTCAAACCCGTCGGCACTGATAATAAGAACCTTTTTGCGCGATTTATCAGAGCTGATTTGCATTGGTTACCTCCTTCTTTCCGCAGTCAGGTGACCTAAAAACAACCTGGTCATCAATTATCGGTTTTAGAGTCAATGGCAAGTGAGGTTTGAGACCAAGCAGTCCTCATTACTCCCACTCCTCTTCTGCCAGCGGTCGAAAATCACCCCACAACGCCCCTGGAGGTAAATCAAACAGGCTATAGGCACGTTTGCCACGATGTATCATCGCTCTTGCTCCTGCCAACATGACTTGGGCACTGAGGGCATATTCAGAAAAGCGTGCTTCCAGCAGGAACAACTGATGCTCGGCAGCGCCGGCGGAACCGCGACGCTCCATCAACACGCCGTGCCCCTCATCCTCCAGGCCGGCAATGCTGTCGACAGAAAATACCAGGGTCTCTTCACCGACAAAAAGAGGATCGTTATGGATGGCGCGCTCGACCTGGAGGATGTCATATCCATCCTCCAATTCGACATAGAGGTAGTTCTGCTGTACCCCATCAGCTGAGCGTTGCTCTGTTGCCATCGCCCTCTTCACACCGGGTATGGCACCCGCGATACTGCTGTGATGCAGGCTAATGCCGGGGCGATGGGTGATCTCCGTGTGCCCATGGGGACAAAACAGTGCAAATAGATTACGAAACAGGGAGAAACCTCCGGGATCCCATCCTGCACCGACAATGGCAGGAGTCTTGTGACGGATCGCTAGGCGATCAATCGCATTTTTGTGTTCGATAAAATCCTCACCATGAAAAATGGCGCACTCTACGATTGGAATGTTCTGTTGCAACAAATCGTGGGCAGCACCGACCACCATGTCTGCGGGAAGACAGATCAAGACCGCATCAACTCTGGGGAGAGTGCTAATATGGTCGGCAACCGCAACTTCATGAAAAGGGGGTGGCAGTTTTTCGGCACAACGCTCAGGACGACGCACAATACCGACGAGTTGTAACTGTTCGTCACGTTCTATAGCCTGTGCGCAAGCTCTTCCCAGTCGTCCGAAACCAATTATAGCCAGCCTCAAACGCGCCATTAGACTCCCTGTTCATATTTGGTGAGTCCCTTTGCCACACTGCTGGTGATGCATCGCTTCATCGATGGGTGAAATAACAACCGCAGTTCGCATAAGCACGGATGCTGTAATAATAAGTGGTAACGGCCACCCGAAGGTAAGCAGGAGGACCGGTTTATACATGGGGAAGGCATCGGCTAGCGGTGCCAGCTAACCCTTAGCATGATATCTTCCTTGGTATATTCGTAATCAAGCTCTCCTTCATAGGCTTTATGCAGTGCCTCACCGATACCTCGTGTTAGATGGGCATCAGTAAATGTGAAGACCAGACCCGACTCCTGCTCCTCGACACCCATAATGCGTTTAAGCGGATGCTCCTTACCCTCTTTCTCTGCCATATTACGGATAAGATTCATGATCTCTTCCTTGTGCTGACTGAGAAACTCCCCGCTCAGTGTCAAAAATCCGGCCGGGACACGATCCATAATGCGTTGGCAGGCTGGGCAAAGGACTTCATGGGAATTTGCTTCACGGGGATCCCAACTCCAGCGCCCTTTGTGAAATACTGCACCGCACTCGGTGCACACCGCCGGCTCGGAAATTTTCCGTTTGGAGTGGTAGGGATCATGATCCATCTCCTTGAGAAGACGGTCCTTTCTACCCTGATGTAGATAATCGGTTTTCTTGGATTTGGAGGGTCCTGTCATAGCGATGGTCCATTAATGGATAGGCAGCGTTGGCTGCAAATGTGCAAACTGTTCACGATATCCTGCTTGATGGATAACGATTTACAAACGGAGCTAATCGGAGTGGTCAATCGAGAATAAAGGTCACCTTCAGATCGACCCGAAATGCGGTAACTTTGTTGTTCTCTACTTTTACCTGGTGTTCCTTGACCCAGGCACCTTTAATGTTATGCACGGTTTTCGATGCCTTGGCGATGCCCTGGGTAATGGCATCCTCAAAGCTCGTTGATGACTCCGAGCTGATTTCAATAACTTTGGCAACTGACATTTCACTCTCCTTTATTAGAACATAGTCAATTTGAGAGGTTTACCACATGTGACTATGTAAAATGTATTTAACAGTTTCGCTTAATATCTCTGATGAAATCGCTGCCCGGCACCTGGTGTTCGAAATTCAGTGCAATCGGGCTAACGCTGCCAAATGACTCTCAGCAGGCTATTATCACTGCTGTATTTGAAGTCGAGGACACCGTCATAGGTCTTGTGCAGGGTATCGCCGATCTCACGAGTCAGCTGCTCGTCAGTGAAGGTGAAGACGGCCTCGGTTTCGTCCTCTTCCATATCGATGATCCGCTTCAATGGGTGCTTTTTGCATATTATTTGTACCCTGTCTCGGATTAGCTTCAATATCTCTGTCTTGTTTTCAGCGAGGCAGTCACCTCTTACCGTGAGAATAGCTGCAGGTTCTCGGTCACGGACCCTGAGACAGGCAGGGCATAAGGTTGCAATGGAATTGTTAGGCATGGCACCCCAGGACCAGTTGTTTTCATGACAGACAGCCCCACAGTGTGTGCAAACCATAGTCTGCTTTTCCGAAGCATGCGAAGGTGCGATTGGAGCTGCAATCTCATGCCGATGGCGAAAACGCACACTCCTTAGCCGGTTCATGTAGGCGGTTATCCCAGAAACAGGTGCTCCAGTCATAACATCTTCTCCCTTGCAGCAATTGGTGGTTCTTCAGCGGTGCGAAATACACTCCGACACCTTTTATTCATAGTGCACAAAAGTTGTAGAACCCTGTAGCGCTTTGTCAACAGGAGGAAGCTAATTACAGCTAAAGCAGCAACTTGTGGCGCTGGGGGAGCGTGGCAGCGGCATTAAAGCTCGTCTACCTTTGAAAAATGAGGTGGAAGTTCGATATGCCGTGCGGCGCTAGGCGGTGTCGCGATTACACATGGCTTTTGCCTACAGGCCTGACAAACAAAAACATCCCTGCCAAAGGACAGAGTATGAGTGTAGATGTACTCTTACATCCAACACCTCTGCCGACAGCAGGACACCAAGATAACAACAGCTGAGTTCGGTAGGGATTATGACCAGTAAGTGCGGTAAAAGCCTGTTATTTTCCGGCGATTACAAGGCTGCGATATTTGATCTGGATGGAGTGCTGACGCGTACTGCACAGGTGCATGCTGCAGCATGGAAAGAGATGTTCGATGCCTTTCTTCGGGAATATGCTGTAAAAACCACGTCACAATTTCAACCCTTTGATATCGTTAATGACTACAGGCGCTATGTGGATGGCAAGCCGCGTTATGACGGCGTGGAGAGTTTTCTTGATTCACGTGAAATATCTCTGCCACACGGGTCCCCTGAGGATCCGCCAGGCACTGAGACTATTTGTGGTTTGGGAAATCGAAAGAACGAATACTTCATAAAGCACATCAGGAATGACGGTGTTGACGTGTACGTTTCGAGCATTCGACTTGTTCGACACCTGCGCAAAAGCGGTTTGAAAACAGCAGTAGTTTCTTCCAGCAAGAATTGTGCAGCCATCCTTGATGCAGCGGGTATCGCAATGTTGTTTGACGAGAGGGTTGATGGCAATGACATTGGGCCGGATGGTTTAAAGGGAAAACCCGAACCGGATATTTTTGTTGAGGCAGCGAGGCGTCTTGAGGTAGATCCTGAACATGCCGTAGTTTTTGAAGATGCCCTTTCTGGCGTTGAAGCCGGCCGGCGGGGGGGCTTTGGCTGTGTCGTTGGGATTGACCGTGCCGATCAGGCGGAGGCTTTGCGCACACATGGTGCAGACAAGGTAGTGCGCGATCTGGCTGAGCTTGATTATGACGAATGTGACAAAAACCTTCACCCCTCTTCCGCTTTTCACCACCTGGACAGCATCATACCGTCGAAAGGTAAACGACTTGCCGTTTTTCTCGATTATGATGGCACCCTTACTCCCATTGTTTCACGCCCTGANNTAGCCGTAATCAGTGGGCGCGATTTGGCCGATGTTCAGTCACGCATCGGTATCGATTCGATTTTCTATGCCGGTAGCCACGGATTCGATATCACAGGCCCGGGTAAGGAGAAGATCCAGTTTGAACAAGGGACGAAATATCTCACGCTGCTTGACCGGACCGAGGAGGAATTGCGGGAACAGCTCTCTGCTGTAGAAGGCTGTCTGGTTGAACGTAAACGTTTTTCCATCGCTGTCCATTATCGCCAGGTGGAATCCTCCTTATTACCACAGATCAAGGAAACGGTTGCCGATATTTTGCATGCGCATACCCAGCTTCGCCTCTCCAAAGGCAAAAAGGTGTATGAGTTGCAACCGAATATCGACTGGGACAAAGGCAAGGCGATGCGCTGGTTGCTGAAAACGCTTGAACTGGATACTCCCGATGTGATCCCCCTTTATATCGGTGACGATGTAACCGATGAAGACGCTTTTGCTGCAATCCGTGATGGAGGGATCGGGATCCTTGTGGCTGAAACGGAAAAACCGACCGAGGCTCACTATCGCCTCAGGGACCCAGATGAGGTTCAGTCCTTTCTGGATACCCTAATCGAGCGTCTGGAGACCTAGATGGATGAATGGACGCTGGTCTACGAGAGCTATAGTGCCGAACAGGAACGGCTTCGCGAGTCCCTGTGCACTGTTGGCAATGGCTACTTCGCAACTCGAGGAGCCGCACCTGAATCCGTCGCTGATGCAGTACACTACCCCGGGACCTATCTCGCCGGCGGATATAATCGTCTGACAAGCGAGGTCGCCGGACACCAGATAGAGAATGAGGATCTGGTCAACCTGCCAAACTGGCTCCCCCTGTCCTTTCGGATTGATGACGGTGAATGGTTTGACCTGGCGCAGGTGCAGATCCTGGACTTTCGCCAGGAACTCGACCTTCATCGTGGAATTCTGGAACGTCGAGTGCGCTTTATCGACAATAACCACCGGGTTAGCCGCCTTGGGCAGCGACGCCTGGTGCATATGGGCATACCCCACATTGCCGCACTATCCACCACCCTGGTGGCAGAAAACTGGTCTGGGCGTGTGGAGATCTGCAGTGCGCTCGATGGTCGGGTTGTTAATGACGGCGTAGAGCGTTATCGCGGACTCAACAATCGCCACCTTGAGCCCCTTTTGGCAGACGAGCACGACAAAGAATCTCTCCTGCTAAAGATGCGTACCTGCCAGTCTCGATTGGAAATCGCACTTGCCGCTCGTACCCGTCTCTATTGCAATGAGGAGCATCTGGAAATAGTTCCGGAGTGTCTGCGAGAACCCGATTACGTTGCCCATCACTTCAGTACAACTCTAGCTGAGGGCGACTCTCTTAGCATAGAGAAAACGGTTTCTCTCTACACTTCACGCGATCACGCCATCTCGGAATGCGGTCACGATGCCCTGAAAAGTCTGCATCGTTCAGGCCCGTTCGATGAACTGCTGTCGACGCATAGCGAGCATTGGTCGCAGTTATGGAAGCGCTTTGATATTGGTATCAAGGAAGAGGATGGTGAACAGGGGGTACGACATGCCCTGACCCTACGGCTGCATATTCTGCATATGCTGCAGACAGCCTCTCCAAACACCATGGATCTGGACACCGGGGTCCCGGCACGGGGCTGGCATGGTGAGGCTTATCGGGGGCACATCTTCTGGGACGAGCTGTTTATCTTTCCCCTGCTCAATCTGCGACTTCCGGAGATAACCCGCGCCCTGCTGATGTACCGTTATCGTCGCCTGGAAGCAGCTCGTGCCAATGCTGATGCGGCAAATTACCGAGGGGCTATGTACCCTTGGCAAAGTGGAAGCAACGGTCGAGAAGAGAGTCAGCGACTGCACTACAACCCAAAGTCCGGACGCTGGATCCCTGACCATACACGGCTTCAGCGGCACGTTAACGCCGCGATTGCCTTCAATATCTGGCAATACTATGAAGTTAGCGGCGACATGGAATTCCTTTCCTTTTACGGCGCTGAAATGTTTCTGGAGATAGCCCGTTTCTGGGGAAGCATCACTCATTTCTGCAAGCAGCACCAGCGCTACGAGATCCACGGTGTCAGTGGCCCGGATGAGTTCCAGACCGGTTATCCCGACCGGGACCAGCCGGGTCTTAACAATCACAGCTACACCAATATCATGGCCGTGTGGGTGCTTTGCCGCGCTCTGGAGTTGCTCAAGCTGCTGCCCGAGGAAAGGCGGGAGGAGTTGTGTACCATGCTCGATTTGCGCGAAGCAGAGATCGCTCGCTGGGATGACATCAGTCGACGCATGAGAGTGGTATTTCACGATAACGGTATCATCAGTCAGTTCGAGGGCTACGAACAACTCGAAGAGCTCGATTGGGAGGCGTACCGGAAAAAGTACGGTGACATCCACCGACTCGACCGTATTCTGGAGGCCGAAGGGGATAGCCCAAATCGCTACAAGGCCTCCAAGCAGGCCGATGTGTTGATGTTGTTTTACTTGCTTTCTTCAGAAGAGCTGAGGGAGTTGTTTGAGCGTCTCGATTACCCGTTCGAATATGAAACCATCCCGCGTAATATCGAATACTATGCCAAACGCACTTCACACGGTTCAACTTTGAGCCGGGTTGTTCACTCATGGGTTGTATTACGTTCCGATCGTGCCGGTTCCTGGCAGCTCTTCCAGGAGGCGCTGGAGAGTGATGTTGCGGACATCCAGGGAGGGACCACTCCCGAGGGGATTCACCTCGGAGCCATGGCCGGCACGGTCGATCTGCTACAACGCGGCTATACCGGCATCGTTACCCGAGACAATGTGCTTTGGCTCAACCCCAGCCTCCCTGATGAGCTGTCTTGTCTTTCCATGTGCATTCGCTATCGTGGTCATTCACTGGATCTGGAGATCCGGCGGGATACCCTGCGCGTACATGCGCGGGCATCAAATGCCTCTCCGATTAAGGTTGGCGTCAAGGATGGCGTGTATGAGCTCAAGGCCGGGGACGAGCGTCTGTTTAATTATTGAAAACTCCCCTTAGTCCCTTAAAAGCGTTTCACACACCTGTCGCTATACTCTTTTTATTATCGCTATTTGTGTATCAGCTCTGCCTGTTGCCCAGGGTGGCAGACGACATAAGCGGAGTGAGCCAATGTCAGATCCGGTGATGCAGACTCAAGCTTCTCAAGGTAGAAGAAGCTTATTAATGCTTGTGCAACGCACAGCTTTATTCGCTCTGTTATGGTGGTTGCTCACTGAAGGAGAGCGAGGCGTCTGGAGTTTTGGTGTTCCCATGATTTTACTGACGACCGCCATCAGTTATGCACTGGCTCCCCCCTCACCTCGATCGTTCCGGGGACTGATGTTTTTTTTACCCTTCTTTATTGGCAACTCCCTCAAAGGTGGAGTCGATGTGGCTTGGCGCACTCTGCATCCCGCTCTGCCTATATACCCCATCCTGGTCGATTATCGGATGCACTTACCTGATCAGCAGGCACGTTTGTTTATGGTGAATAGTGCCAGTTTGCTTCCAGGCACCCTCAGTATCTGGATCGAAGGCCCCCACCTACTGATTCATGTACTGGACGGTAGTGGCAAGTATTATGAAGAGCTCAAGGCGCTTGAGCGCCGTGTCGCAGACCTTTTTTTGATTGCACCGACAGTCTACGAAGATGACGACATTTAACTTAATAATGGCCCTGCTATTGCTATGTTCTCTGGCAGCGGGTCTGTGGCGCGTACTTCGTGGTCCTACCCCAGCGGATCGCATGCTCGCGGCGCAGCTCTTTGGCACCACCGCGGTAGCTACGCTGCTGTTACTGGCTGAATCTAATGAGATGGCAGCACTACGGGATGTCGCCCTGGTATTCGCCCTGCTTGCGACAGTGACCGTAGTGGCCTTCGTTCGCCGGGCCTGGCATCCGGCGGAAGGGGTTGCCGGGTTGGATAAGGTACCGAACGATGATGATAGGTGAGTTTATTTCAGCATCACTGCTCAGTATCGGGGTGATGTTTTTTTTCGCCGGAACCGTTGGTTTGCTTCGACTTCCCGATGTATATACGCGCCTGCACGCGCTGACCAAAGCGGATAACGTGGGGTTAGGACTAATCGTTGCCGGACTTGCCTTGCAGGCCCCCTCTTTAGCAGTCGCTGCCAAGCTGATTTTCATCTGGTTGTTGGTGCTTGTGGCCTCAGCCTCCGCTTGTCAGTTGGTNNTGGTCATCATGCTGCTGTGGCTGGCGGCTAATACTCTCGTCAGCCAGGCGCTGTTTAAGGCGATTGTACTTTTTATTGGCTTTGGCCTGGTGCTGTCTCTGGTATGGGTCCGGCTTGATGCGCCGGATATTGCGCTCGCCGAGGCGGCAATCGGAGCCGGCCTAACCGGTGCCCTTCTGCTCTCCGCGCTGGCACGGCTCGATGGTCATAACGAGCAGAATGAAGGAGAAAAGCGTGAGGAGAGCTAAGGGGGCCGCTAATAAAAAGGCAGCATTGTGGTTTCGCTTATTACTTATCTTCCTGCTGCTGGCTTTTTTCTACGGACTGGTATCGGCACTGCTGTCGTTACCTGAGCACTCTTCCGGACTCAAGACTGTGGTGGGGGGGCAGTTACAGCACAGTGGCGTCAGTCATCCGGTTACAGCGGTGTTAATCAATTTTCGCGGGTACGATACCTTGCTGGAGATGGCCGTGCTACTGCTGGCGCTCATTGGTGTATGGTCTTTGGTGTCTTCAGCCTGCATGGACCTTCCGGCTTCCGGTACCGTACTTGAACGCCTGACCCAAATATATACACCAATGATGTTGCTTGTGGCCGGATACCTCTTGTGGAAAGGTGCCGTAGCGCCAGGTGGTGCGTTCCAGGCCGGAGCTGTGCTTGGCGCTGCCGGCGTGTTGTTACAATTAAGTGGGCGGAAGCTACCCGATAGGCTACTTGGGTGGCCACTTCGATTGGTCATTATCATTGGGCTTGCGGTGTTTACCGCTGTTGCTGTGACTCCGCTTTTTCTTGGCAGTACGTTGCTGGAGTACCCCCTTCCGTACGCGGGAGCTCTCATACTTCTTATCGAGACGGCCGCAAGCATTTCAATCGGCCTCACCCTCACGCTGCTGTTTATCGGCGGCCAGCCTGAAAAGGCGTGCTGAAAGATGAAGATGTGTTATCCGAAATAAGGGGGGAACATTAGGCAATGAGTCCAGCTCTCTTTTACTCGCTCACCGGTATTACTCTTTTTTTACTTGGCCTATATGCGCTGATCGTGCATGTGCATTTACTGCGCAAGATTTTGGCCTTCAATGTCATGAGTAGTGGCGTGTTTCTGGTATTGGCGGGACTGGCCCGTCGAGCCCCTACGGGCACGCCCGATCCGGTACCGCATGCAATGGTCATCACCGGCATTGTAGTAGCGGTAGCGGCAACCGCCTTGGCTTTGGTGTTAATGCTGCGTCTTCGGGATGCCACCGGCCTGGTCGAATTGCCCGAAGACAAGGCTCCTTAAATGAGATTGTTCGAGCTTCTCAAGCATTGGGAAGTCTTGATGATAGTGCTTCCTCTTGTCGGGGCACTGCTCTCTTTTATGTTTCACCGCAATGCAGTGGTTATTGGTATCGTCACAGCCTTGGCGATTGTCATCAGCACTGCCGGCTTGACGAACACGCTTGTTTCCGCAGGCGAACAGCAACACCTGGTAGGCGGATGGGGGGCTCCCCTTGGAATACGCCTTCGTGCCGATGGACTGAGCATGTTGATGCTGTGGATGGCCACAATAGTCGGGTTGGGAGTCAGTCTCTACTCTGTTGGCTGGTTTCGTAACGATTTACAAACAAGGACGATATTCTGGCCGCTTTTCCTGTTGATGTGGACAGCACTGAATGCCCTGTTTCTCTCTGCCGATCTGTTCAATCTCTACGTCACGCTGGAGCTACTGGGGCTTTCCGCTGTAGCGCTTGCCGCACTGGCAGGCGGTGCAGACGCGCTGGTTGGAGCCATGCGCTACCTGTTGGTCAGCCTGCTTGGTTCCCTGCTCTACCTGCTGGGCGTGGCGATGCTTTACCATGCCTATGGCTCCGTGGATATCGCATTGGTTGCCGAGCGTCTGACTCCTTCCGAAGCAAGTTGGTCGGCTTTGGCACTAATCACAGCAGGGTTGTTGCTCAAAACCGCACTTTTTCCTATGCACTTCTGGCTGCCACCGGCACATGCAAGCGCTCCCGTTCCGGTTAGTGCCCTGCTGTCAGCACTGGTGATTAAAGCCACCTTTTATCTGATGTTGCGGTTGTGGCTCGAACTGTTCGATGCCGTTGCTGATAATCTTGACACACTGTTCGGTCTTCTGGGCGCCGCTGCCGTTTTATGGGGTTCGTTGCAGGCTTTACGTCAAACCCGCCTGAAACTCCTTATCGCCTACTCCACCGTGGCGCAGATTGGTTATCTGTTTGTGGCTTTCCCCCTGGCTGGAGCTGCCGGGTCGAGCGCCTGGAATGGGATGATATATCTGGCTTTGTCGCATGCCTTGGCCAAAGCGGCAATGTTCATGGCCGCCGGCAACCTGTTGCGCCATGCCGGTCATGACCGCATTGGTGAACTCGATCTGGTGACACAGCGCCTTCCCCTGAGTGTGGCCGCGTTTGCCCTGGGAGGGATGAGTATTATGGGACTTCCACCAAGTGGCGGCTTTATCGCCAAGTGGTGGTTGCTTGAAGCGGCACTGGGGCAAGGGATGTGGGGCTGGGCGCTGATATTGATCCTTGGCGGAATATTGGCGGCGGCTTACGTCTTCAAAGTCGTGGGATTTGCCTTTACCAAAGCAAAGGCCCCCCATGAGGCGTGTGCCGTGCCTTTATCCATGGAGTGGACCGCCCTGATGCTTGCTCTAGGTTCCGTGTTGTTAGGTCTCTTTGTGTTACCGCCCATCACGATCCTGGGTATTGGGTCACCCTTTGACCTTGCAATAAAGGGGGCTGGGCAATGACCCTGAATCAGTGGTTGCCTATGCTGGTATTGGCAAGCTCGTTGTTACCCGGGTTGCTCATCTTTGCTCTGCCCGAACATAAACACCGTACCCGTACCACCCTGAACCTCACTGGAGCCTTGCTCAAGCTGGCGCTAGTACTGTGGATGCTATGGGGGGTCTACAACCAGCAGTCTTATGAGGTGCGCCTGGCTTTTCTACCGGAGCTGGACCTGGTGTTTCGGGTCGGGCCGTTGGCCCTTTTTTTCATTATTCTCTCCTCCGGGCTGTGGCTTGTCACCACAATATATGCCATTGGTTACCTGGAGGGTTCGCCAAACCGCAGTCGTTTTTTCGGCTTTTTTAGCCTTTGTGTCACCTCTACGGTTGGTCTGGCGATGGCCGGTAACTTATTCACCTTTCTGCTGTTTTACGAAATGCTCACCCTGGCCACTTACCCGCTGGTTGTCCACCGCGGTACGGAAGCCGCACGCCGAGCCGGAAGAACCTATCTGGCCTATACCGTTCTCGGCGGAGCATTGCTGTTGGCAGGCACCGTCTGGCTCTATAGCCTGACCGGCACCCTGGAGTTCGTTCCCCAGGGGTTCGTCTCTAATTTGGATAAATCCCACCATCCGGATCTGGTGGTTATCTTCGTTTTGCTGATTGCGGGGCTGGGGGTAAAGGCAGCGCTGGTTCCGTTCCATGGCTGGTTGCCGAAGGCAATGGTTGCCCCTGCGCCGGTAAGCGCCCTGTTGCATGCGGTGGCGGTGGTCAAGGCCGGGGCTTTCGGCATTGTTCGCGTTATTTACGAGGTCTATGGTGTGGAGTTTTCACGGGACCTTGGAGTTGCCTTTCCACTGGCCGTTGTGACTGCAGTGACCATCATCTACGGATCGGTTCGTGCGGTTTTTCAAGACGATCTCAAACGACGCCTGGCCTTTTCCACAGTGAGTCAGGTCTCGTATATTGCCCTGGGTATAGCCACTGTCGGTCCTATAGCTACCATCGGTGGTCTTGTTCACCTGGTCCATCAGGGGGTAATGAAAATCACCCTCTTTTTCTGTGCTGGCAATTTGGCTGAGACGCTGGGTATACACAAGGTCAGTGAAATGAAGGGGGTCGGACGGCGAATGCCCTGGACCATGGCCGCTTTTACTGTTGGTGCCTTTGGTATGATCGGGCTACCGCCTTTTGCCGGTTTCATTAGCAAGTGGTACCTGAGCCTGGGTGCGCTGGAAGCGGGACAGGACTGGGTGGTGCTTTTACTGATTGCCAGCAGCGTGCTCAATGCCGTCTATTTTTTGCCGATTCTTCATACAGCCTGGTTTCATGAGCCTGAAGGTCAGTGGCCTCACGAGCGACACACCGGGCAACTTGAGACTACCTGGCCACTGCTGTTGCCGCCTTTGGTGACAGCAGGTTTTACCATAGCCATAGGCCTGTTTGCCGTTGCTCCTTTCACTCCCCTTGAGTGGGCAAAGCTTATCTCCATAAGGGAGTTTGGAAGACCATGAGCGGTAACCTTTTTATGGTCTTTGCCATCATTTGGCCACTCCTGCTGGCAGCAGCAATAACGCAAACCGCGTTGCGTCGCATTGCACAGCATCTTGCCCCTTGGGCAGCCTTACCGGCACTGTTTATAGCTCTTGGTATCGGTGACAGCACGCTCCATATCCCTGGAACAATGCTCAATGCTGTTCTCCGGCTTGACGGTACTGGCCGCCCTTTTCTGATTCTGCTATCCGTGCTCTCACTGGCGGCCGGACTGCTTGCGGCGGAACGGCCTGTGAAACAATTGTTTAGGTCACGTTTCGTCTTCTTTCTGATGCTTGCGATTTCCGGTGCAACCGGCCTTTCTCTGGCTGGTGATGCCTTGATTTTTCTTACTTTCGGTACACTTCTTGGATACTCCATATATGGCATGCTGGTAACGGCATCTCCGGTTGCCGTTGGGGCCGCCAGGGTATTTGTCGTTTTTCTGGTGGTCAGCGATCTGGCACTGTTCGAACTCTTGCTTGTGCTCGCCCACGATGCGGGAGGCATAAGCTTTGACACACTTCGCCACGCTCTGTTGCTAGAGGAAATTCCTGGCGCAGTTCTTTTTCTGCTGATTTTCAGTACCGGCAGCAAACTTGGATTAATTGGCTTTCACTTCTGGCTAGCCCCGGTTTTTGTTCATGCCGCAGCGCCGGTTCGCCCCATGTTAATTGGGTTCATCTTAGGTGCGGGGATACTTGGTTGGATACGTTTGCTACCGTTCGGCGAAATCTATTGGCCGGAAGCCGGTCAGTTTTTGCGGTGGCTCGCAGTGGCTTCCCTGGCATATGCTTTCGTTGCCGGGATTTTACAGACACAGGTGCGTTCTCTGTTGGCCTATGCGGTAATGGTATTGACGGCACTTATTCTTTGGTCGCTGGGTGTTACTCTCGAGACCCCTACTCTCTGGCCTGAGATTATTGCTGCCTTACATGTTGCCATGATGCAGGCCGGTTATGCCCTGGCGTTGCTTTTCCTGCTCCCGGGCCAGCTGGAAACCAGTGTGCCAGCCTGGCAACGCCATGGCATCATTATGTCAGGCTGGTTCGCGGTAGTGCTCCTGGTGTTATCTCCTGTTGGAGTCATTGTTGCATTGGCGCCGAATGCACCGGCAAAGGCGATAAGCCTAATCGGCATGGGGGCGGCCGTCGCTTTGCTTGCAGGGCGCTCTCTTCGACTCCGAAATATAATGCAGATCACCGCGGTTAAGATGTTAGTCGTTGCCGGCCTTGGCGTGTCAACCCTGTTGGTCGCTTCATACCATTATAGGATTATTCCCACTGAGGATTGGCAGTCACCCGTCTTGTATCTTGTATTCGCTATTCTGGCTGGGTGGTCTGGTGCTGGAGTACTAACGAGGCGGTTACCGAAACTCCCGCCGGGCGACCTGCTGATTCCGGTTGAGCGTGGCCTCTATGTCCTGATTCACCGGTTCTACCTTTGGGCTGACACACGATTGCCGCACTTTCGTAAAGATATACTGAATAAGCTAAAGCAGTTATCAGCAATTATTGACTGGCGAGAACACGCAGGGAAGCTGGAAGGTGTGCTAAGCCGCTGGTCAATTGCCATGATAATGTTGACTCTTCTTGGTCTCTCAGTGGGTTGGTGGCTTAGCATCAACTGACCGGATAGAAGGCTGATCATACGCTCAAGTCGCTTCAACCAAGACACTCACCGCACCCTTCTCAGAAGCTTCCTCTACGGTAAAGCGATAACCGTTATGGGTTATCGACTCTCCTGTTCGGGGAATGTGGCGCAGGCCGACCATCATCATGCCGCCAATGGTGTGAGCCTCAACACTCGGCATACTGACGCCAAGCAGGTCTGCCACATCGCTGAGCGGCACACGCCCCTCCATACGATAACGGTCATAACCGATTTTCTCGATGCTGCCCTTATGTCTTGGCAGGTGCGGCTCGAAACTGTAACCGACATTGATAACTTCCCCGATGACCTCCTCAATAAGCGCCTCAAGTGTGATCATACCGCTGGCCGAACCAAATTCATCGACCACGATGGCCATCTGATCCTCACGCTTTTGCAGGACATCCAGCAGTTCATCGACCGGCTGCATCGCACTGACGAAAAGGGCAGGACGGATTAACTCACTGAGTGGACGGTTGATCAGGTTGTGATCCATCAACTCCCACATGGTAAGGGACAGTACACCGATGACCTGTCCTGGTTCATCACGATAGACAGGGAGACGAAAATAACCCCGCTCTCTCGCCAGTTTGATCGCTTGCGCCGTGCTTTGGGTGTGACTCAGCATCGTCAGTTCAGCCAGGGGGACCATCACCTCACCGACGGTGACGCTGGCAAAGCGAATTGCCCTCATAAGGCGGTCCCGATCAAAGACATCCACATTCGCTGCCTGCTCGGCTATCTCAAGCATCATCCGTACCTGTTCGCGGGTGATGAAAACATCCTGATGCGTGGCACTGACCCCGACAAGATGTGCGATCAATCTCGCCAACCGGGAGAACACAAAAACCAGCGGGTAAAAAAGCAGGGAGAAAAAGCGAAGCGGATAGATAATGCGCGGCGCGATTGTGTCGGCCTTCTGTTGGTAGACGCTTTTCGGCACTACCTCGCCGAAGATTAAAAACAGTGGTGTAAAAACCAGAAATGCAATGAGATCCCCATATTCGCCAAAGAAATGGATCATCACAAGCGTACCCAGGGTGGTCAGGGCTACTACCGAGACATTCGTCCCCACCAGGGTCGTGCCGAGCAGTACCTCGGGTTTCTCGAAAAGACGCATCACCAGTTGTGCACCCTGCTGTCCGCGGCTGGCAAGATGGTGCATTTTCAGCTTGTCGGCGTGCACCAGCGCGATCTCAGAGCCGGAGAAAAAGCCCTGTAACAGTAACAGCAGCACCATCACCAGCAGGATGATAAATAGACTCATCGAGCCCCCTCCACACTATCGCCATCCTCATCGGGTTGCGCCTCTTTTTCTTCCTCCTCGGCAGGCGACTCCAGGCCGCTTTTCGCACTTACCGGCGTAGCGCAAAGACGGGCAATACGGTGGGCCTCCATCTGAAGCACACTCAGTCGTATACCTTCAATAATGACCTCATCGCCAACCTCTGGGAGACGGTCCAGGTGGCGCAGGACCACGCCACCTATCGTGGTCATGCGGCTGTCAACAATGCCGAAATTGGTGACAGTATTAAAGTCGGTCAGCTTCATGTTGCCATCCACCTCAAATACATCGGATTCAATTTCGGTGTAAAAAGCTGACAGCGGCTCCTCACCGGTAGCGTGGCCAAAGATAAAATTGACCACGCTGGAAAGAGTAATAAAGCCTTCGATACCGCCGAATTCGTCAAGCACTGCGGCCGCCTGAGCATTGTTGATGAGAAAGAACTCAAACATCTCATCCACCTTTTTGGTGGGGGGGACCATGATGGGCGGGTGGAGAATGTCCTGGGGTGAGAGGCTGCTGAAATCAGTATCTTCCAACGCCAAGCGCATCAAATCCTCGGCGTGAATAAAACCGACAATTTTGTCAAAGTGTTCGCGGTACACCGGGATCCGGCGATGATGGAGGCGCCTGACCTCTTCCACCATTTCAGGCACACTCAGATTAAGACTGATGTATGCGGTGCGGGTGCGGGGAATCATGATCTGGACGATCTCGGTACTACCGGCCGCAAGCAGATTGTCGATGAGGACCCGCTCGGTTGAAGTGAGTTGACCGCTCTTTTCCACCGCCTCAACCAGGGTGCGAAACTCATCCACCTGCAGGATATTCTCCGGCGCCTTCTCCTCCCCCACAAGCAAAGTCGTGACTCGGTCTGCCACAAGCCGCACCAACCAGCGAAAGGGTGAAATTACCTTTACCCATAGATTCATCGGTAAGGCGATAATTCGGGTACTGACTGCCACCGGATTGGTCACGGCTATGGTTTTCGGTGTCACCTCGCCAAGCAGCAGCAACAACGGCACCATGATCAGCATGTTGAGGATCGCTGCCTGCTCCTCGCTGTAGAGCTGCACCAGGATACCGATCATGTTGGCGGTGGCCGCGACATTGATGATCTCGTTGCCGCAAAGAATGGAAATGATAAGGCGCCGTGGCTGATCCAGCAGCGCATAAAGTGTATCAGCCCTGGGGTGGCGGCTTCGACGCAATTCCCGTAGTTCGATGCGCGACAGGGAAAATAGTGCGGTTTCCGAACTGGAGAAAAAAGCCGAAGCGAGCATCAGGAACACCTGGAGCACGATGCGTATCATCAGCTCCGGCTCCAGCAGCCGGACAGGATCAAAACTTAAGGCAAGGGTTATGTTCCGCCACAGGTATGCGGCTTCCCCAAGTAACCACTCCATTAAAGTCGCCTCGCCAGCAGAATTTCACAATTCACGGTATCCGCACGAGGTGCGGTTTCGCTGCTATTAGGGTAGTTAAGCGCACCTAACCTGTCACACACCCATGTGTTTTAACGAGGGCCTGCGTCTATATTTGAACAACATCCTGTTTATTCCTTGTCAGATACAGGAGCCAGCGTGTGACAGTGAAAAATACAGCGGTGCTGAATGGGGTTTCACTTACCGAACGATGCACCATCAAGTCCATCGAACTACTGCAGCGCAACAGTACGCCCCAGGGAATCCTCGCTGCTTCCCCCTCCCCCGAGGCAGAGGCACGGCACTATACCCGCATTTTCGGCAGGGATGCGGCGATCTGTGTGCTGGGCATGGTGGTATCGGGGGATGAATCGCTGATTGCCTCAGCACGGAAAAGCCTTGAGACACTAGCCGAACACCAGGCGGAAAACGGGCAGATCCCCAAGTATGTGGATCCCTTGGGCGAAGAGGCCGATTTTTGGTATCTCGGCTGTATCGATGCCACCCTGTGGTGGCTGATTGCGCTGCGCTTTTTTGACCGGCAACTGCCCGAGCAGAAGCTGGCTGCGACCCTTGCGCCAGAGGTCCAGCGCGCCCTGACCTGGCTCCATTGCCAAGAGCACCAGCGCCTGTTCCTGCTGCAGCAGAACGAAGCCAGCGACTGGGCGGATATCATGCCGCGTTCCGGGTTTGTGCTCTATACCAACACCTTATGGTATTTCGTCAAGGTGATGTTCGATCTTCCACACCAGGAGGAGACACATTTTCATTTCAACCATCTATTCTACCCCTTCTCCCGCCACATGCCCGATTACCGACGCTTGCGCTTGTTGACCCACTACGTCCGCAATAAGGCGACTCGTAGCGACCTCTACCTCAGTTTCGTCAACTTTTCATTCTGGGGGGAGGAAGGTGATATTTTCGGTAACCTGCTGGCCATTCTGCTCCGGCTGGCGGGTGACCGGCCNNCCCATTCGTGCCACCTGCACCCCCATTATCCGTGATGACATCCTTTGGCGCCCCTACATGGGGCGCCATCGCCAGAATATCGACTATCAGTATCACAATGGCGGCAGTTGGCCCTTCATTGGCGGATTCTGGATTCTGGCCCTGGCCTCAGTCGGTCAGCAGGAGAAGGCCAGGCGGGAATTGGAAAAAATGGCTAACGCCAACTACGTTAATGACTGGGCCTTTCAGGAGTGGTTTCACGGTAAGAGTGGTGAGCCGAACGGTATGACAGGTCAGTCATGGAACGCGTCAATGTTTTTGCTGGCCCACTATGGGCTTGAAAAAAAGGTATTTGATCCGGTCAATTTTTAACACTTGGTTCTTCACTTATACCCCAAATCCACCGCAGTTAAGCCGGGCTAGTGCTATGCATGTTCTGTCGCTGGCATGGCATAACGCCGCGATGTTGAGCCATTAGCTATTAAAGGAGGTTGAGATGCCGGAGTTTTACAAGATTCGCGATACTCGTACAGGGCTGTTCTCCATGGGTGGGACTGACACATTGGCGGCTTTTCACCATTACGGTTCGACTCACAGTTGGGACCGTTATCGTTATTTTAAATTCTGGACACAAGAGGGAAAGACCTGGAATAGCCTCAGCAGGGTCAAACAACACCTGACTCTTTTTGACAACAGCCTGCCGAAGGAGTGGGAGGTCGTCAAGTTTGAAGCGGTTGAACTGGGNNACCCACCTAAACATAATGATCTTAAGGAATGCACGAGTGGATGATGTTCAAATGATGGAAAAAGGGTTGGTACGGTACGACATCAGTCGTCTTACCGATCACGATATTTACCTGTTCAAGGAAGGAAATCATTTCCGCCTCTACGACAAACTTGGCGCCCATCCGATAATCCATGAAGGCGTTAGCGGGGTTCTGTTTGCCGTGTGGGCACCCAATGCGGCACGTGTTTCGGTAATCGGGGATTTCAATGGCTGGGACCCGGGGCCACATCCTTTGCGGGTGCGCGGTGACGGCTCGGGGATCTGGGAGGGCTTCATCCCCGACCTTGGTAAGGGGGAGCGCTACAAGTATCGTATCCACTCCCACCATCGCGGTCATGTGGTCGATAAGGGCGATCCCTATGCCTTGGCCTGGGAATCCCCGCCTGCTACTGCATCAAGGATCTGGGAGCTCGACTATCACTGGGAGGATGAGGAGTGGATGGCGCGGCGCGGCGAAGTAAACCGCCTGGATGCCCCGCAGGTAATCTATGAGCTTCATCTCGGCTCCTGGAGAAGGGTGCCAGAGGAAGGCTACCGCCACTTGAGTTATCGTGAACTGGCCGAATGGCTTCCCGGCTATGTCAGTGACATCGGCTTTACCCATGTGGAGTTTATGCCTCCCACCGAACACCCCTTTTACGGTTCCTGGGGGTATCAGACCACCGGATACTTTGCCCCAAGTGCGCGTTACGGTACACCCGAGGATTTTATGTTTCTGGTCGATCGTCTGCACCAGGCCGGCATTGGCGTGATTATGGATTGGGTGCCCTCCCATTTTCCCAGCGATGAGCATGGACTGAGTTACTTCGACGGCACCAATCTGTTTGAACATCAGGATCCCAAGCAGGGTTATCACCCGGAGTGGAATAGCTACATTTTCAATTACGGACGCAATGAGGTACGCGCTTTTCTTGGTAGCAGCGCCCTGTTCTGGCT
>JABAOG010000999.1_pt1 | contig 23437 bp, 27 predicted proteins | sample 7062131 | NCBI WGS metagenome assembly JABAOG01 (sample SAMN14538629, study PRJNA623070) | marine sediment metagenome | biome: marine biome [ENVO:00000428]; feature: marine pelagic biome [ENVO:01000023]; material: deep marine sediment [ENVO:00002113] | place: India: Arabian Sea | collected... | reverse complement strand
GGTCGAGGAGCTGCAGGGTATTGAGTCGGAGTACCTGGGCCTGCTGGAGTCCACGCCCCCGCGCTTCCCGATGTACAGCCGCGAGGACCTGCGCGTGCGGATCGCCACCACGCAGGAGCAGATCGGGGCGGCCTACGAGGTGCTCGACGCGTACGAGGAGGCGGCACGCTACTACGAGCAGGCGGCGGCCGGTTATGCTGAGGTCTGGCAGACCGCCGACGCGGAGCGCACCCAGCGCGCCGCGCAGCGCCTGCGCGAGCGCGGGCGTGGCCTGACCGGGGTGCTGGTCGCCGGGCTGACCGACACCTCGACGCCGTCGCTGGAGCGGGCGCGCCTGCTGCTCGATCTGGCCGACCGCCGCGCCCGTGACGCGGACNNGCTGGGGCAGGTGGCAGCGGGCGATCTCAGTGGCGAGTACTCCGTGCGCGAGGTCAACGAGGTGCGGCTGCTCTGGCAGCGCTACCACCGCCTGCTGGCTTCGATGGCGGGCGGTGGCAGCGAGGAGCAGGTGTACCACGACCGCATGGCCCAGACGCTCGATACGCGCGTCGACACCGAGCTGCTGAAGCTGCGTGCGCGGCTGGATGCGGTCGGCGCGGAGCTAATGCGGCGGCAGACGGCTGGTGAGCCGGTGGACGACCTGCTGGACACGGTCGAGGCGATTGCCGCGGACGGGCGCGACCTCGTTTCGGTCGAGTTCGACGTGCTGGTGCTGATGCGCCGCGCGGACGTGCTGCTGGCGATGAACCGCGCGCGGGAAGCCATCGAAGCGTTGGAGATGGCCAGCGCGCTGCTCGGCACCTTGCNNCGCTGCTCGGCACCCTGCGCGAGTACGACCTCGGCATTGCGCTGCACGCGCGCCTTGCCGCGGCATACAGCCTGCGCGCCGACTGGGACGTGGTCAGCCGGTTGGCTCAGGAGGGCATCCGTCTCGTCGAGAAGTACCGCTACCGCGTGATCGGCAGCGCGTCGCGCCCAGCGGGTACGCGAAGCCGCGCCCTGATTTACGGGATGGCGGTGCGGGCCGCCGAAGCCCGCGGCGACCTGCCGACAGTGCTCGAAGCGGCGGAGATGGCCAAGAGCCGCCTCGTGCTGCGCCACCCCTTCCGCCCCGAGCCCGACCCGGCTGAGGTGGCTGCGCTGCTGCCGCGGCTGCAATCCGTTGCCAGCCGCACGCGCGGCCGGGACTCGACGGTGCGTGCGGCAGCCGAGCACGCGATGTGGGAGCAGGTCGTCAACGCCCGCTACCACGCGCGCCACGGCGCTGATCTGCCGGTGCTCAGCGCAGGCGCGGTGCAGGCTGCACTCCCGCGGGATGCCGCCGTGCTGTATTACTACTGGGCCTCGCCTGACGAGCTGTTCGTGATCACGCTCGACTCGGAACGCATTGCGGTCGAACGACACTCGCACACCCCTGCCGAGCACCGGCTGCTGGTGCGCGCGCTGCGGCTGGGCGGCAGCACGGGCAACGGTGCGCAGACCGCCGCCGCTGCGCTGGCGGAACTGAGCGATCACCTGCTGCCGCAGGGGGAGGGCGCGGAGCTGCTGGCAGGCAAGCGCCACCTGCTGATCTCCCCGCACCGGCGGCTGCACGCGCTGGCGTTCGGCGCGNNCCGCACCGACGGCTGCATGCGCTGGCGTTCGGGGCGCTGCCGTACCAGGGCGAGCCGCTGGCCCGCCAGTTTGCGTTGAGCGTGATCCCCGGCGTCAGCGTGCTGCTGCTGGCCGAGCCGCCCGGCGGGCAGCCGGTGCTGGCGGTCGCTGCGGACGGCGCAGGCGGGGAGGCGCTCGTCGAGGCGTGTGAGGGTGCGGGGCGGCCTGTGGTCGCGGTCGAGCCGGGCCGAGGGGCTGCCGAGCTCCGGGCGCTGGCTGCGGCGGGCAGCCTCGCCGAGTACGGGCTGCTCGCGCTGACCAGCCCGGCAGTCAGCGTATACGGGCGGGCGGCGGCGGCTTCCGCGCTGCACCTACCCGACGACACCATCAGCGCGGTCGAGATCGCCGGATGGGCGCTCGACGCGGATGCCGTGCTGCTGCCCGGCTGCGCGGTCGAGAGCGAGCCGTTCCCGGCGTGGCGCGTCGCTGCTGCGTGGTCGGACGACGTGCTGGAGCTGGAGGAAGCGTTCCAGGCTGCCGGGGCGCGGGCTGTGCTCAGCCCTCTGTGGCAGGCCGATGGCACAGCCGCGGGCGCGATCTCGCGGGTGACGGCGTCGCTGCTGGCGGAAGGCCAGCCCGCACCTGACGCGCTGTACGCCGCGATCAATGGCTACCTCGATCAGGCGCCGGACGCTGCGGCGCGCCCGTGGGAGTGGGCGGCGTTCCGCGTGGTGCGCTTCGCAGGGGCTGACGACGGCGCGACGCAGGCAGTCGAGCCGGAGGCGGAGGAGGCTGCCGCATCGCCTGCCGTGCAGCCCGAGCCGCTGCCCGACCCCGACGCGGTGCTGCTCGACGTGGCGGCGCGCGTGCACGACCCGGCTGCCGCGATCTACCAGCGTTACGTCGAGCAGGGCGAGGACCGCGTGGTGTTTCGCCCGGCCGAGCAGATGGTCGAGTACACCGCGCTCCCGTATCGCCCCGACCCCGGCGACACGCTGGTGCTGCCCAGGCCGGTCCGTGTCATCGTCGGGCTGGAGGTCGCCGGGCAGGTGCTGCGCGCAGGGTTCGAGCTGTACGGCGACGTGATCGTGGGGCGCGGCGAGAGCAGCGCTGAGGGTATCATCGTCGATCTCACCCCGTACCACGGCATCGAGGCGGGTGTCTCCCGCCAGCACATGATGATCAGCCCCGGCGATGGCTGCGTCACCATCATGGATCTGGGCAGCACTAACGGCACGTCGCTGGACGGCGTCGAGCTAGAGCCGTACGAGGAGGCGCGCCTGACCGCCCGCCACCGCGTGCGCCTCAGCGACCTGCCGCTGGTGATCAGCGTGGTCGAGTAGGCGGGCGCAGCGCCGTGCCACGGGGCAGCCATCCGGCTGCCCCGTTTTGGATCGGGTGCAGCGCAGCGGGGGCGCGGCTATCATCAAATGACGACCTGCACACCGAGCCGACGAGAATCGCCTATGGCGAAGCGGAGCACCGCGCTGCCTGACACGACCGACCTCGACATCCTGACCGACCCGGTAGAAGCCGCCGCGGCTGCCGGGCTGCACTATACTACCGCCGACCACCCCGGCATCACGCGGAAGCGCTGGGGGCGCGGCTTCACGTATCGCACGCCCGATGGCGAGACGATCCCGCCGGGGCCTGAGCGCGAGCGCATCGAGGGGCTGGTGATCCCCCCGGCGTGGACAGACGTGTGGATCAACCCCGATCCGCAGGGGCACATCCTCGCCACCGGGCGCGACGACGCCGGGCGCAAGCAGTACATCTACCACCCCGACTGGCGCGCGGTGCGCGACCGCACCAAGTTCAACCGGATGATCGCATTCGGGCAGGCGCTGCCCGCCATCCGCGAGCGCACCGACGCCGACCTGCGCCGCCACGGNNAATCAGGAGTACGCCGCCGGGAACGACTCCTACGGGCTGACCACCCTGCGCGACAAGCACGTGAAGGTGAACACCCGCACGGTGCGCTTCGAGTTCAACGGCAAGGGCGGCAAGCGGCACGAGATCGACCTGCACGACCGGCGGCTGGCCCGTGTGGTGAAGGCCTGCCGGGACCTGCCCGGCTACGAGCTGTTCCAGTACCTCGACGCGGACGGCAGCCGCGCCGCGATCACCTCGACCGACGTCAACGACTACCTCCGCAGCATCACCGGTGAGGACTTCACCGCCAAGGACTTCCGCACGTGGGGCGCGACACGCCTCGCGCTCGCCACGCTGCTCGACGCAGGGCAGCCGGACGACGACACCAACATCCCCGGCAACATCCGTGCTGCCGTCGAGCGCGCCGCCGAACACCTCGGCAACACCGTCTCGGTGTGCCGCGAATACTACGTCCACCCCGGCGTGCTGGAGCGGTACGAGGCGGGCCGCCTGTGCGACTCGTTCGACCCCGCCGAAGGCGCGTCAGCCGCCAGTGACGACGAGGCTGTGGTCGCGTTTCTGGTCGACTGCTGGCTCGACTGGTAGGTCGCCAGGGTTGAGAAACCCTCCCCGAACCTATTACGATCTCTGTAAGGACGTGAATGGTATGGAGGAACTGAAATGACCTATGACGAGTTCGTCGGTCGAGTCCAGCAGCAGGCACGGCTCGGCAGCACCGGGGAAGCGATGAAGGCCATCGGGGCGACGCTGGAGACCCTCGGTGAGCGCCTGCATGGTGGCGAAGCGGAGAACCTCGCCGCACAGCTCCCACAGGAGATCGGGCACTATCTCGGCGATGCTGGCTCCAGCGCGTCGTTCGACCTCGACACCTTCTACGACAAAGTGTGCGAGCGCTCCGGCGCGGACAAGCCCGACGCGGTTCACCACGCACGTGTGGTGATGAACGTGGTACAGGAAGCGGTATCCGGCGGCGAGCTGGACGACATGAAGGCGCAGCTCCCTGACGAGTACGCACCGCTTTTCGAGTTTGAAACGGAAGCCAAAAGCAGCCGCTGATGCGCTGCGCGACAGGCCCTCGGGGCGCGCCTACAGACGTGCCCTGAGGGCCGATTCATACACCCCGTTAATGGGCGGGAACAGGCAAAAAGAGGTATAATTCAGTATCGAACAGATGGGCTAGAAAGACGGGTTGAGAGATGCAGACGGAACTGGAACAGAGGCGTGTTTTGAAGCTGGTCAAGCCGATTGATCAGGAGATCGAGGAACTGGTGGCGCTGGTGCGCGACGCGAACGAGCGCATGGGCGAAGTCGAGGAAGAAGTGCGCCCGGTGATCGAGGCGGCCAAGNNAGTTGGGCGGATGCCGAGGGATATGCGCGGCTGGTTTCCGATGGGACGCGCGTCACCTACGACGCGAAGGCGCTCGACCGGCTGATCGCCAGCGACCCGGAGCAGTACGGCTGGCTGCGCGAGTACCGCAGCGAGACCACCGTGCGCGGCGGGGTGAGCGTCAAGTAGCCGCCGCAGCCATACTAAACAGCGAGACAGGCTGGCCGGGTATACGCTGGCAGCCTGTCTTTTTGTTACCTGTACGCCATCAGGTGTCGTTCGGCGTCTCGCCATCCCCCGGCGGCTCGACGATGATCGGCGGGGCAGGGGCGCGGGGTGTCGATTCCGCGTCTGGTTGCCCAGCGTACGGCACCCACATCTCGGTATCGGGGTCGTAGATCATCGTTTGCTCGTCCGGCTCGGCTCGCTCGTGCGTGTCGTGTTCCGGGTTGACACGGGCCATCACCGCAGCCTCCACTACACTCACACCTCTACTCCCCTGAGCTTACCGGGCTGCCGCGCCGAATGCCTTCGGCCCGCCTAAAAACTTTCTAAAATGCACGTGTATAATGGGCTTACAGTGGACGTGGGGAGGCGCGTTATGCTTGAGAAGCTGGGCAAGCTGGTGGTGGTCGCCGTGATCGTGGTGTCGCTGGTGGTGCTGCTGCAAATGGCCACCGGCTACAGCGGTATGTTCGGCGTCGAGTTCCACATGCCGTGGGAGAACGTCGCGGGGGACGTGTACCGCGGGGTACTCGACGGCGTCAGGCCGGGGCTGGGGCAGTAGGAAATTGCACGCTCGCTGCGCTCGCGTGATGGCGGATAGCTGATGGCAGATGGCGGGTAGCGCATAAGCACATGGTGGCGTAGGNNCGCGGCAGCGTGAAGCGCAGCGTGGTGCCCGCCCCCGGCACGCTCTCGACCGCGGTTTCCCCGCCGTGCGCCTCGACCAGCCCGCGCACGATCGCCAGCCCCAGCCCCGCCCCGCCGCTGTCGTAGCCGCCGCGCGTGCGGCTCGACTCCCCGCGGTAAAAGTGGTCGAATACGTGCGGCAGGTGCTCGGCTTCGATTCCCAGCCCGGTATCGGCCACCTCCACCGCGACGGTCTCGCCCTCCGGGTAGGCGCGCACCCGCACTGCCCCGCCCGCCGGCGTGTGGCGCAGCGCGTTCTCCACCAGGTTATTCAGCACCCGCCCGATCTTGTCCGCTGCCATCGGCACCGGATCGACCCCCTGCGCCACCTCGCCTTGAAGCGCCACCTCCGCCGCCCGCGCCCGCGCGGAGAAGGCCGCCAGCGTGTCCGAGATCAGGTCGGAGAGCGAGGCGGGCTCGCAGTGCAGCACCAGCCCGCCTGCGTCGAGCTGCGCCAGCTCGAACAGGTCGTCGATCAGGCGGCTCATGCGCTCGATCTCGGCTTTGCTCTGCTGGAGGTAGCGCTGCGTGGTGTCCGCGTCGGCGACGATGCCGTCGGCCAGCGCGTCGGTCATCGCCCGCAGCGAGGTCAGCGGGGTGCGCAGGTCGTGCGAGGCCCACGCCACGAGGTTGCGGCGGGCCGCTTCGAGCGCCTCCTTCTCCGCCGCAGCCGCCTCCAGCCGGGCCGCCATCTTGTTGAAGCTCTCGGCAAGCTGCGCGATGTCGTCCGGGCCGCGCGGCTCGACGCGCACCGAGAAGTCCCCCCGGCTGACGCGGGCGGCACCGGTCGACACGTCGGATAGCAGGCTGGCGATCGGCCCGGAGAGGAACATGCCGAACGCCACGGCGATACCGCTGGCGAACAGCAGCAGCAGCAGCGCGAGGTTCAGGTCGTGCGGGTTCACGAACATGAGCTGCGCGGTGATCCACACGTTGAGCAGGATCAACGCCGCCGCCAGCACGTACCCGACCACCAGCGCGGCCTGCAAGCTGGGGATGCGCTCCCACCAGCCCAGCCGCTGCGAAAAGTACCCCACCGCCGCGGAGGCTGCGCCCGTGGCGGAGAGGAACAGCGCCAGCGAGAGCATGTCACTCAGCGGCGGGCGCATGATCAGCAGGATCAGCAAGAGCGTGACGCCCAGCGCCCCGACGATGCTGAACACGAACAGCGCGAAGCGAGAACGGCTGGAGGTATCGATCACGCCGGGCCGCCTTCGAACCGGTAGCCGACCCCCCATACTGTCACGATGCGCTGCGGCTGGCCGGGGTCGGGCTCGATCTTCTCGCGCAGGCGGCGGATGTGCACCGTCACGGTCGAGGGGTCGCCGTAGAAGTCGTAGCCCCACACGCTGTCGAGCAGTTGATCCCGCGTGAACACCTGCTGCGGATGGCTGGCGAGGAACCACAGCAGGTCGAACTCGCGCGCGGTCAGCCCGATCTCGGCCCCGTCGAGCGTGGCGCGGTGCGCGGCGGGGTCGAGGTGCAGCGGCCCCGCCGTGATCGCCGGGGCAGGGCGCGGGCCGTCCGCGTCGTTGTCCCCGACGCGCCGGATGATCGCCCGCACCCGCGAGGCCAGCTCCTGCGGGCTGAACGGTTTGGTCACGTAGTCGTCCGCGCCCATGTCCAGCCCCAGAATCCGGTCGGTGACCGCGCCGCGCGCCGTCAGCATCACGATCGGCACCTCCGGGTGGTCGCGCCGCAGGCGGCGGGTGACGGTCAGCCCGTCGAGGCCCGGCAGCATCAGGTCGAGCACGACGAGATCGGGCGGGTGGGCGTCTACCGCGTCGAGCGCGGCCTGCCCGTCGGCGGCCTCGCGCACCGCGAAGCCGTCCGCCTCAAGGTAGCGGCGCACCACCTCGCGCACCGTTGCTTCGTCGTCCACCACCAGAATCGTCTTACGTGCGTTGCTCACGCTGCCTCCTCACTGTGCCGCGCTGCTGCGGGGTTGCTTCCATCTTAGCATGCCGCGCAATCCTTACGCGGCGCTTAACGCCGCGGGGCGGGCCGTAAGGAACTGTTAAGGACTCCATAATCCCTTCGAAACGTCCGCCGCTTATCGTCAGAAGTGTTGGGTTACCACACACATGCCAAAGGAGACAACCATGTTCCGCAAGTCAGTCGTCGTGTTCGCCGTCCTCGTGATGGCTCTCGTGCTCGCAGTCCCGGCCTTCGCCGGTGCGCCGAACTTCGGCCCCGCGATCTACGCCGACGGCGAGGCATTCGGCACCAAGGGGCTGGGCGCGCTGCCCGCACCGAACGGCCGCAATGACCAGTCGTTCGACAAGCTGTTTATGTTCGTCAACGGCGCGGATGGGCAGCTCGCCGTCGCCGAAGCCGCACCCGGCAACCCGGCCTTCAACGGCGGGCGCTGGGCGGCCTACACCGTCGAGTGGACGGAAGAAGGGCTGGCCGCGCACGACCCGCTGCCGGTGCTGATGAGCTACGACGAGGTGATGCTGCACGCCTCGCTGGGCCACCTGAGCATCACGCAGGGCGCGATCGGGGATGGGCCGGACTACTTCGAATGCCCGCTGCTCCCCGTCAAATAACGATCTCTTCCTCTCTCACCGAGCGGCCTGCCTCCGGGTGGGCCGCTCGGCTGTCAGGGGGCGATTAACACGATAGAGATAACCGTAATTAACTGTTCATATTTCGGCAACGATCTGGTAATCCGCCCCGCCTAGACTGAAGCTACTTTACTCTGCAGAAAGGGGACGACGATGAACCGCAAGGTGTTTTTGATTGCCGCCGTGCTGGTGATCGCGCTGGTCGCAGCGATCCCGGCGTTCGCCAAAGATGGCGCGCTGACGGCAAACGGCTGGTACGAGGGCGAGGAGATCTACTACCTGCTGCTCGGGGTCGAGGATGCGACCGTGCGTGGCGAGAACGACCTGTACCTGATCGGCGGCGACCGCGCCTACCAGGCGAACGTCGCCGAGTTCATCCCCGGTGAGGCGGGCTACACGCCGCACTGGAACGTGAACGTGGTGCACACCGCCGAAGGCGTGACGGTGGATGACATCCTCGCGTCGGGGTTCGCCTCGGATCACTACCCGGAGGCGCTGTTCGACGACGTCGAGGACATCCTCGCCGCCGAGGCTGCGGGGCTGGTCACCATCGAGACGCCCGGCGTCGTGGTGCTGTGCCCGATCATCTCCGAAGAAGGCGCGGAAGCCCCCGGCAACACGCCGCTGAGCGAAGACTTCCCGGCCTTCCCGGCGACCTTCTAGACCTGCGGGGCGCGCCCGGCGCGCCGCCTGCCGCCGCCGGTGCGGTGGCCTACGCCAAACGGCCTGCCCGATGCAGGCCGTTTGTGCGTCACACTGCCAACCCAGCATCGGGTATAGTTCGTCACAACGTGACGAGCGAATAACCGAACCCGCATGCGTGCGGAGGAGCAACGATGAAGAAACTGGTGATGGTTACCCTGCTGGTGGTTGTGGTGTCGCTGGCGCTGGCTGCGCCCGCATTTGCGATGGAAGACGGCGGCGAGATGATGCACTGCGAGAGCGGTGAGGCGTTCGGCCTGCACCACGCCGAGATGGCGCAGAAGGGCATGCTCGGCAAGCTGATGAACCCCGGTCTGCATCAGGGATATTCGCACTGCCTGGATCTCGGCGGCAACTAGCCGTCACAGGCGTACGGATGTTCAGCGGCCCGCCAACCGGCGGGCCGTTTTGATTCTGCGGCTGGTCCGTGTGTATACTTTGTATATATTGTCTAANNCGGGCCGTTTTGATTCTTGTACTCGCACACGCTGGCATATACTGAGGACAGGAACAGAGAGCTAGGAGGTAGCGCGCACCCGTGTTCGACCCGTACGACATCCCGCAGTTTTCACAGGCTGTAATCGAACAGATTGGCTATTACGTGTATCTACTGATCGACCCCGCAGACGATTCGGTGTTCTACGTCGGAAAAGGGGTGAACAATCGCATCTTCGAGCACGTCAATGCCGCATTGTCAGTCCCGCAAATGAGTGACAAGCTGGAGCGCATTCGGGCGATTCACGCACGCGGTGAGCACGTGCAGCACATTGTGCTGCGGCATGGCCTTAGCGAGAAAGAGGCATATGAAGTCGAGGCGGCCCTGATTGACCTGCTGGGGCTCGATGATTTGACCAATCAAGTCGTCGGGCTTGAGTCACTGGATCGAGGCCGCATGAGCGCGCGGGACATTATCGCCCAATACGACGCGTCACCTATCCAAATCGACGAGCCGACGCTGCTGATCACCGTCAACCGTCTGTTTCGCTACGGCATGACGTCCGAGGAGTTGTACGATATCACCCGGGGGAACTGGGTGCTGGGCGAGCGGCGAAATCGTGTCGAGTACGCGTGCGCAGTGTATCGGGGCATCGTGCGTGAAGTTTATCGTGTGTTGAGCTGGGAGCCGGTGAAAAATCGTGATCCCAGTCAGAAGATTACGGCGCGCTGGCGGTTCGAGGGCGAGATTGCGCATGAACTGCGCCATTACGTCGGTGGCACGGTTGACCACTATATCGCACTCGGTGCGCAGAACCCGATTCGTTACATCAATTGTTGATATGAAATCCTCGGTGCGAGTTGCGCGTGCAAGCGCAAAACCCGCACTTAAGATAAGATCAGCCGCATAGCAGGCTTTGTAACACAGGGTGGGGGACTTATGCTCGAACAGTTCACCGATACGCTGGGGCGCAACCTCGCCACCGTGCTGACGCTGGCCGTGATCGTCGGCGGGGCGGCTGCCGTGATCCTGTTCGTGCGGGCGCGGCGGCGGCACGTCGATGGTATCCGGCGGCGGCTCACCGGCGAGATGAAGCTGCCCGGCAGGGTCAAAGAGGTGCTGGCGCAGGCGATGAACGCGAACGTCGCCGAGGTCGGCGCGATTGGCGCGGTATCGTTCGTGGACGTGGCGTGGCAGTACTCGATGGCCGACCCGGCCATCTGGGATCACTTCAACGGCCCGGCTGCCGACCACATCACCGACGCGCTGCAAAACCTCGACGTGGTCAAGGCGTCGTTCGCCGACCACTCGCTGGTGCCGCTGTGGGATAACGTGGTGGACTTCCTGCGCGGCGTCGAGGCGTCGCAGGCGTTCCACGACATCGCCGATAAGCTGCCGCTAATCCACGACTCGCACGCGATTGTGTTGGAGAGTAAGGGCGCGTCGCTGGTGGATTCGCTGGCGACCGGCGCAACTGCCGCCGACGTGGTGGACGCGAAATCTGCCGCCGCCGACACCGGGCTGGGCGTGCACATCCCGCTGGTGACCATCGGCTTCGCCACCTACCGGGCGTGGCGGCGCGCGCAGAAGGGCGCGGCTCTGCCGCGCAACGTCGAGTTCGCCACCATCGAGGTCGCTACCCGCACCACCGGCGGGCTGGTCGGCGGCAAGGTCGGCGGCGTGGTCGGCACTGCGGTGGTGCCGGGCGTCGGCACGATCGTCGGCATGGTGGCCGGGGCGATGGCGGGGGCCATCGGCGGCGCGGCGCTGGGCGAGGTATTCAAGCGCCGCCACGTCGAGAAGGCCACCGAGCAGCTGAACGACTCGCTGGCGACGCTGGGCGAGACGTACATCGAGGACGACGCGAAGTTCGACCTGATGATCGACGTGTTCCGCGACCACGAGGCGCGGTACGTCAGGAACCTGCGCGAGACGAAGCGCCGCGCCCGCCGCTACGCGGCTGCGCCGTGGCGCACGGTCTGGCCGGATGAGAAGATGATCCTGCTCAACGAGACGGTGCGGCTCGCCGAGCAGCGGCTCGGCTCCGTGAAGGCGGGCACGGTTGAGGCGACCGACCGCCTGCGCTTCATGCGGGAGACCGGCCAGCGCCGCGAGATGGGCGTGATGCTGTGGAGCAACCCGGCGCTGTGCGAGGAGATCGTATGCGACGTGGAACTGGTCGGCGCGGTGGAGACCGCCAACGACCGCCTGCGCCGCGAGCTGGCGCAGCTCGGGCTGAACGCGGAGGTTGCCGCCGCGTAGGCCCGGCCAGATTGCGCGTGAAAGTTGGCGCGGGACGTGCCTATAATCATAGAGACCGGTAGGCAGGTCACAGAAAAGCGATGTTACCGGAAGCGAAAGGAACAGAGAACATGGTAGACTACTCAAACTTTAGCTACTACCCCGACCGCAAAGAGATGGACGAACGCCGTCGCTCGATGGCCGGTGTGCTGGCCGTGCTGGCGCTCGGCGTGGGTGTGGGCGCAGCCATCGCGCTGATGTTCGCCCCGCAGAGCGGCGACAAGACCCGCAAGAACGTCAGCAGCTCCTTGCAGGATGGCTTCAAGAGCGGGGTCAAAGCCGCACAGGACGCCATCGGCGCGCTGGAGGACGAGTTCCCCGGCCTGCGCGACAAGGCCATGAAGGCCCTCAAGGACGTGAACGTCAAGCTCTAGCGCCGGCACGAGTCAGGCGCCGACGCCCCGCCGAAACGCGGGGCGTTTTGCTGCCGGGGGCGGGTGCCCCGACTCGCCAGAAGCCGCCCTCGCTGGTACCTTTATACGCATGCAGACGCGACACTCGATCCGCTCAACCCTGATGCGCCTCTCCGGCGCGGCCCTCAGCGTGCTGCTGACCGCGGCGCTGGTTGCCGGGGCGTGGCGAGCTGCGGTGCCCGCGGCGTACGCGGCCCCCAGCGACGTGCTGCGCTACGGCGGTTACGGCATCAGCGTCGGGCCGCACCTCGACGCCCGCCCCGATCTGCTCAACCAGATGGGGCTCGACTGGGTGAAGGTATACGACACCGCCCAGATCGCGCAGTACCCCAACCACCGCATCCTGTACCGGCTGGAGATCGCCGGGTACCCGCCTGACTGGGACCTCGACGCGTGGACGAACGGCCTGTATGGCTTCGCCCGCGAGCTGCGTGACCGGGGTGTGGACGCGGTCGAGGTCGGCAACGAGCCCAACCTCTCGCTGGAGTGGGGCAACCAGCCCCCCGACCCGGCGAAATACGTGGACGTGCTGCGCCGGGTGCACGCCGCCTTCGAGCAGGAAGCGCCGAGCATCGTGATCGTCTCGGCGGGGCTGGCCCCGACCGCGGGCCTGCCGGATGGCTCGGCAGTGGATGACCTGTGGTTCGCCGAAGAAATGCTGAAGCTCGGCGCGGCGGATGTCATGGACGCGTGGGCCTACCACCCCTACGGGTTCGACCAGCCGCCGGAGGCCGACCCGCACAAGCACCCGTACTCCTTCCGCCGCACCGAGATTATGTACGATCTGCTGCGCCAGTACGGCGCGGGCAAGAAGCAGATCTGGATCACCGAGTTTGGCTGGGTGCGCGACCCGCGTGAGGAAGGGCTCGACTGCTCCGGCGATGCGGTGTTCCGCAACTTCGACTGGATGACCGTCGACCGCAACACACAGGCCGATTACACCGGGCGTGCGCTGGAATTTGCCGCGAAGAACTGGTCGTTCGCCGGGCCGATCTTCCTGTGGAACCTCGACTGGAACCTGTACGGCGAGGACTACGAGCCGGTGTGCAGCCACCTGCGCTGGTACGGCTTCCTCAACCGGGACGGCACCCCGCTGCCTGTGTTCTACGCGGTGCAGGATGTGCCGCGCCGCCCGCCGATCGAATACCGCCCCGACATCGGGGCGGTCGCACATCGGCTGGCCCGCATCGCCGAGGCAGGCTGTGCGGACGCGGTCGAGCTGGGTTCGTTCGAGGTGCAGGTGCTCGGCGACCCCGGCGATCCGCTGGTCGAGATCGAACCGGCCAACGCGCCGGGCCGCCCCATCGTGGCTACTTCTCGCAGCACTGCCTACGACGGGGATAAGGTAGACGTGCTGGTGGACGCGTCCGGCATCGAGCCGGGGCTGTACATGGTCGCCGTCAACCTGCGCTCGCAGGGGAGCCTGCGGGCCACCAGCACCATCGTGCGCGGCTGGCTGCTGCTTCACCATCCATCCAGCCCGGAGTGCATCCGGGGAATGCAAGGGTAACCATTGTGCTGAGGGACGACCCCGCCATCCACCGCGCGCTCTCCCCGCGCGACGCATTAGACGAGATCCACACCGCCGGGCCAGCCGACTCACTGGCCCGGCTGGGCGCGGCGTACACCACGCTAGGCCGCGCCGAGGAAGCCATCGCGTTCTACGAGCAGGCGATTAAGGATTACCGCGCCGCCCACGACCCGCGCGGCGAGGCCATCGCGCTGGTGTCGCTGGCAGGGGCACATGCCGCCCGGGGCGACGTGCGCACCGCCGCGCTGCGCTACATCGACGCGGCGCGGGGGCTGCGCCAGCTCAGCGAGCCGCTGGGCGAGGCGGCGGCGCTCAACGCGACCGGGCTGCTGTACGACAGAGCCGGGCAGCCCGAGGTGGCGCTCGGCTTCTACGAGCAGGCGCTCGCGGTGCTGTACGAAGCGGGCGCGCGCCAGCGCGAAGCTGCGACGCTGGATGCGATCGGCGTGGCGCTGCGCCGCATGGGGGATTTCCCCGGCGCGCTCGACGCGCACAAGCAGGCCCTCAGCGCGCGGCGGCAGGCGCGCGACCGGCTGGGCGAGGCCGCCACGCTGCACGCCACCGCGATGGTGCACGCCGCCGCAGGCCGCACCGAGAAGGCGATCGCGACGTTCGAGTGGGCGCTGGGGCTGCGGCAGGCGCTCGACGACCGCCCCGGCGAAGCCGTCACCGCGTACAACCTCGCGCAGCTCTACCTGCAGCGCGGGCTGCTGCGCGAAGCCGAAGCCCTGCTCGCCCGCGCCGTCGAGCTGGAGTCGCTGGCGGGCGACCCCAATGCCGCGCGCGACGAGATCGCGCTGGGCGAGCTGCGCTCGCGCCGCCGCGCGGTCGGCCTGACCACCCCCGATGACATCACCGGGAGCTTCCCGCGGCTCAAGCTGGAGGACGAACCGGAGGATGAGAACGGCTGAACATTAGTGATTGTCCACTAAGGACACAGAAGACACTAAAGGGGGTGGATAACGGGTCGCGGTAGGTGCGGCCAGGGCTTCGTGGCGAGGTCACGAAAAGTCTGGATCAGGAATTACAGAGATTTCACGAATGGGTTGGCACACTGCAGTGCGTGCAGGGGCTGTAGGGGCGGTTCGCGAACCGCCCTTTTCTATAGTCGTGAGGAGCGCACTGCATCAGGGCGAGTGCGATGCGGTGCATCCTTAGCCTCGTCCCTACATTGGGTACTTTGCATAGGCTTGAGAGTGGCAGGCGGTGCCAGCACCGCTCAAGTGATGGTTTGACTTGGCGCGAATGGTCGCTGTGTGGCTACGCGGATCATCCTCCCCCNNAGGGGGAGGACCGAGGAGGGGGGTCTACCCGCCGCCCTCCTCACCCCGGCGCTGCCACGCCCACTGCATCGCCCAGATCGCCAGCGGGCGCAGGTAGCCGAGCGCACGGTGCCCGCCGTCGGCGGTCCACGCTTCGGGCGTCATGAACCCGGTGCCGAACCGGTCGTAGCCGGTGGTGTACACGCCCTTCGCCACTGAGAATCCCTCCGACTCCATGCCGAGCTGGACGGATCATTGCCGCGCCGAGCGCGTACCCCACGCCCGTCCACATCTCCTCGGATTGCAGGTCGGACTCGTCGATCGAGCCGTCGGGCAGCACGCCGTTGACCGCGCCCATGTTCCCCTCGGCCACCCCGCCGACGTTCGCCTCGTAGATCCGCTCCAGCGCGCGCCGTGCGTGCTCGGCAGGCACGATGCCCGGCAGGCCGCAGGCCCGCGCGTACCAGTCCCCGGCGAGCTGATCGGCCATGATCACGTCGGCGTTCGCGCCCTTCGTTGCAAAGCGGTACACCTTGCCCGTCCACAGCGCCTTCTCGTAGGCCCGCCTGCCCGCGCGCCAGCTTCTCCCGGTAGGCGCGCGCCTCGTCGGGTGCGTCGAGCAGTGCCGCGATCTCGGCGGCGGCTTGCAGCGCCGCCAGCCACAGCCCGCCTGAGTACGCGGTCGGCCCTTCCGCCGCCCACGTGTCGTACGTCTGGTCGGGGAACGGGTCGTTCTCGATCAGCCCGTCGCTGTCGCGGTCGAACTGCGCGAGGTATTCGAGCGCGGCCTTGACTGCGGGCCACATCTCGGCGAGGAAGTCGATGTCCTGCGTCGCGACGAAATCCCGGTACACCTGCAATACGAACTTGCTGTTGAGGTCTTTCCAGCGCCCGGTATCCTGCCCGTTGTACGCGTTGAGCANNTAGCAGGGGGACGCGCGTGCGATCCTCGGCGCGGAGCGCGCGGGCGATGTCCCGCTGGATGGAGAGCTGAAGCTCGGGCCAGAGCTGCGCCAGCGCGAAGCTCGCGTAGAAGTGCACGTCGTAGGTGTTGTAGAGCCGGTACTCGTGGCCCTCCAGAATCGCGAAGTGCCCCAGCCCGCCGGGCGGCTCCGGGGTCGCCGGGCCGGAGCCCTCCGGTGCGTGCTCGTCCTTCACCATGCCGTCGGTCCAGATCGTGCCCCCGGCGGCGGCGATGTAAAGCTCGTTGAACAGCGCGCCCTGGTACCACTGCGGGAGCTGCGCGTCGTCCAGCACGTCCTCCTGCCACGCCTCGATCTGTGCTTCCCACGTCGGGTAGTCGGCCAGCGCGTCCCGCGCGATGCGCCCCGCCGCGTCGCCCGCCCGCCCGTAGAAGCGGGTGTAGCGGCGGTACCACCCCCTGCCGGATGCGAACCGCGCGATGGGCGCGTCCCACGCCAGCGAGAACGCGACCTCGCGGGTTTCCCCCGGCGGCACGGTGACGGCAGCCGCCAGCGCCGCGCCGATGATCTCGCCTTTCTCGCTGGGGCGGGCATCCACCGAGGCGGTCAGCGTGCCGTCCGGCGCGAAGTCGCCCCAGATCACGCGGGCGCCCTTCCGCACCTCGAAGCGCGGGCGCGCGGTGACGGTCACGCCCTCTTCCTCNNGGTGCGCCCGCCGAGCTTACGCCGCCAGCGGTGCTCCAGCCGCACGCCCTTGACCGACGCGCCCGGCCCTTCCTCGCGGAACGGCTGGTTGCGGTGCCCGCCGCTGCTGTCGGTGTCGCCGCCCATGCCGTTCTGGAAGCTGAACAGCACCGACACGTTGGCCTCAAGCTGGCTGCTGTTCGCGATCTCCCACACGAACACCGCTGCCGGGGTGCTGGCTTCCTGATAATTGTTCGGCAGGATGGGCGACACCTGACGGCAGGTGAGCGTGATGCCGGGGGCCAGCCCCTCGTACACCGTCCACGCGCGCGGGTACAGCGCGTGGTAGGTGGCCTCGCCCTGCGGGAAGCCGAACGTCCAGCCGTCGAGGAAGCCACCGCCGGGGGCCTCGGGTGCGAGCGTGGTGGATTTTGGCGGCTCGCCCTCGCGCTGGATGCGCACCGCGAACTGGCTGGCGGGCGCGGTCTGGTAGGCGGGCATGCCGGGGGCGATGGCCCAGCGTACGAAGCCGCCGCGCCAGCCGCGCGTGATCGTCCCACCCCCCAGCCCGCCGAGCGGCACGCCCATCTCCGGGGCGGGGTCGAGCCGGTTGAAGAAGTCCGACCACGGCTCGCGCCCGGCGCGGCGCTGCTGCACGGTGTAGCGGCGGATCCGCCACAGCATCGGCAGCAGGTCGAGTAGGCGGCGCAGGCCGGGCCGGGTGGGGTGGCTGGCTTCCGGGTAGCCCTTGTCGAGGCGGCGCGTCCATGCTGCGGCGGGGATCTCAGCCATCGTTGGCTCCTGCGGTTCAGGGATAGTGAGTGTATTCTGCTTATCATAACCGCTACCGGCGCGCCGCACACCTGACCTGCCCGGATGGCCAGGTCTGCCCCTGCCTGCCCGGTGGTTGTGCCGCCTACCGGGCCGGGGCGGGCCTATACTGGCGATAGGGAGCGTTCCTCTGCCGCCCATCTCTGCCCACCGGGCGGCAGACCCGGCGCCTGCCCCTCTGCGGGCGCTGCTGAAGCAAAGGGAGTAGCACGGGATGACGCGGTATCTGCTGCGGCGGCTGTTCTCCGGCGTGGTCGTCCTGTTTCTGTTCGTCAATGCGATGTTCTTCGCGATCCAGCTCGTCGACCCCGGCGATTACGTCACGCAGTTCTACTGGGTGCCCAAAGAAGAGAAAGACGCGCTGCGCGCGCAGCTCGGGCTCGACCTGCCGATCAGCCAGCGCTGGCTGAAGTGGCTGGGCGACATCGCCCGCGGCGACCTCGGCGACAGCTACACGCTCTCCGGGCGCGGGCAGCCGGTGATCGACGTGCTCGACCGCGTGGTCGCCCCGACGATTCTGGTGTTCGGGGTCGGTACCGCGCTGGCCTTCCTGCTCGGCGAGTGGCTGGGCAAGTCGATCGCGTGGCGCGGGCCCGGCGTGGTGTCGGGCGGGGCGTCGCTGTTCTCGATTCTGCTGTATACGTCGTTCCCGCCGTGGTTCGGCTTCCTGATCACGTATGCCGCGCTCAAGCTGTTCGACTACCGCGCGGGCCAGTTCAGCCGCACGCTCTGGCGCGACGCGCCGGTCGGCCCGTCGGCGGTGATGTGGCAGATGATCGCGCGGCTGGTGGCGATCGTGCTGGTGCTGCTGCTGGCGAACGCGCTGCTGCACCGCAGGTGGCGACGGCGCATCCCCACGCCGCTGTTCCTGCTGCTGGCGATGGGCGCATGGGTGGGGAGCTGGGCGCTGGCGGGCTGGTGGCCGCTGGCGCTCNNGAAGCAGGCCGCGCTGCCGCTGCTGGTGTTCACGCTGCTCAGCTTCGGCGAGGTGATGCTGCTGATGCGCACCACCATGGCCGACACGCTGCACGAGGAGTACGTCAAGGCGGCGCGGGCCAAGGGCCTGCCGCCGCGCATCGTGCGGGACCGGCACGCCGCGCGCACCGCGCTGCTGCCGGTGCTCAGCCGCTCGGTGACCAGCATCCCCTACCTGCTGACCGGCATGGCGATGATCGAGGAGGCGGTGGCGTGGCCCGGAATCGGCACCACGCTGTTCGACGCGTTCGCCGCCGAGAACATGCCGGTGGCCATCGGCGCGCTGCTGGTGATCGGCGTGATCTCGCTCGGCACGCGCCTGCTGCTCGACGTGCTGACCGGCCTGCTCGACCCGCGCATCCGCGCCCACTCGTAAACGGAGCCCGTTATGTCTGCCACGCAACCTCACGCCGCGAACCTGCCACGCCCCGCCGGGCGCGCCCGCATCTGGCTGATCGCCACCTGGGGCCAGCTCAGGGATGCCTGGGCCATCTACCGCCAGAACGGGCTGGCCGTCGCCGGGCTGGTGCTGCTGGTGATCTTCACGCTGGCTGCGTTCGCCCACCCGGTGCTGATGGCCACTGTATGGGAGCGCCCGGTGTACGATCCCGAAACCGGGTACGATATGGACATCTTCCCGCACCCGTCGCCGCCGGGCCCCGGCCACGTGCTCGGCACCGACACGCTGGGGCGCGACGTGCTGAGCATGCTGCTGGCCGCTGCCCGCCCGACCTTCACGCTGGCCATCGTCGCCGCGCTGACGACCGCCGCGGTCAGCACGCTGGTCGGCGCGGTGGCAGCCGCTTTCCGCGGCTGGGTGGACGTGGTGATCGCGCACATCGCCGACGTGGCGCTGCTGATCCCGCCGCCGCTGATCATGGTGGTGCTGGGCGTCGCGCTCGACCTGCACCCGGTCGAGTTCGGGCTGATCTACGGGGTGCTCTCAGGCATCAGTGGCGCGGCCATCGTGATGCGCTCGTACGCGCTCGGCGTGATGAACAAGCCGTACATCGAGGCCTCACGCGTGGCGGGGGGCGGGCCGGGGCACATCATCTTCCGCCACCTGATTCCGCACATGCTGCCGCTGGCGGCGACCACGATGATGATCAGCGTGGTCGGGGCGGTGTTCGCCGACGGCTTCACTGCGTTTCTCGGCATCTCGCGCATCCGCCAGAACTGGGGGAACATGATCTATTCGGCGTTTGCCAACCAGCGCATCAACCCGACCATCACCTGGAACCTGCTGATCCCCTCGGCGCTGGCGATCTCGCTGTTCGCCACCGCCTTTTATCTGATCTCGCGCGGGCTGCACGAGGTCGCGGAGCCGCGCGCCCGTGGCCGCTGAACCGGGGGCGCTCAGGGAGATCGCGCGGCTGGCGGGCGGCGCGGGCGACGTGCTGACGCTGGCCGCCTCGCCGGATGGCACGCGGCTGGCGGCAGGCGGGCGCGACCGCACCNNACGCTGCCGGGCGGCGACGCGCGGCCATTAGTCGGGCATCGTGGCCCGGTGACGGGCGTGGCCTTCAGCCCTGACGGCGCGCAGCTTGCGACTGCCTCCGGCGATCTGACCGTGCGGCTGTGGTCGGCGGCGGACGGCGCACCGGGGCCAGTGCTCGATGACCACGCCGGGGCGCTCGAAGCCGTCGCGTGGTCGTCGCAGGGGATGATCGCCGCGGCGTGGAACATGTGGAGCTTCGGGCATGTCACGCTGTGGGACGCCGCCGTGCAGCAGCCGGTCACCACGCTGCGCGCCGACCACGGCCAGCTCGCGTTCGACGTGGCGTTCTCGGCAGATGGCGGGCGGATCGCGGCGGCGCTGGCGGGTGGGGTGGTGGCCCTGTGGGATGCATCGGGCGAGCGGCTCGACACGCTGCGCGCCCACGGCGAGGCGGTGCGCGCGGTGGCATGGTCGCCGCGGGGCGACCGGCTGCTCACCGCCTCCTCGGATGGCACCGCGAAGATATTGTCTCTGAGCGGGGGCGGCCCACCACTGACGCTCAAATCGAGCTGGCCGGTGTACGACGCGGCGTGGTCGCCGGACGGCACGCAGGTGGTCACCGGCTCGGCGGAGGTCGCCGTGTGGGATGCAGCGACCGGGACGCGCCTNNCGGCTTGCCGCGTTCGGCGGGAAGGCGAGGGCGGTCGCGTGGTCGGCGGGTGGGTGGATCGCCGCCGCGCAGGGTCGGGAGGTCGTGGTGCTTCAGGGCGCGGATCATCCGCCCTGTGCTAATGGGCACGGTGGCTCTGATACCGCTTTCTAGGGTTGTGCCTCACCATTAGTTGGAGGAGCACAGATACCGTTGCAACCGTCGATGTAAACATTCTTGGAATTCCAATCGATAAGATAAAAATCAATAATGAGTAGTCATCAGGAGCCAATGGTGGACGAAATTGCCCGCTTGGAAACCGAATTGTTGGATTGGTGCTGGGACGATTACCTCAGTCTTGGGGTTATTGTTAGGAGACTTCAGGACCTCTATTCTGAAATAACGAATCAGGAGATTCGTGAGAAGACTTTGCAGATTGTCGGCAGGCTGTTGATGCAACCTGATATACGTGTTGGCCAATTTTCTAAGGTAGGGATGCATTCTGACTCTAGGACCAAATATCGCTTTGACTGCTGGGACATGGATGTCAAGGACTCACTGGCAAGAATCAATGAGGAATGGAATCTGCTTGACGGTCTGCCAAACGTTGGGGAAATCGCTTGGCTGGTAACTGAGGAAGGCTGTTTTCTGATCTCCTAGTAGCTTCTCTTGCAGTGTGTATGCAAACTCGCTCGAACGACATTTGCTATTCGGGCGGGTTCTGTTGCGGGGCGAACGGCAGCGGTCAGTTGATCGTGAACGTGGCAAGCGCTCCCAGCGTGCTGCCGGACGTGCCCCATCCCCATCAGCGAGCGCGCTATCCGCTACCCGCTACCCGCCCAGCCCCAGCAAGCCCCGATACACGTCCCACAGCCGTTCAGCCGCATGCTCCCACGTGAACTTCGCGGCCTGCGCCAGCCCCCGCGCGCGGAGGTCGTCGCGGAGCGCGTCGTCGGTCAGCAGGCGCACCAGCGCGTCGGCCAGCGCATCAGTGTCCAGCGGATCCACCAGCAGCGCGGCGTCGCCTGCTGCCTCGGGCAGCGAGGACACGTTGCTCGTCACCACCGGGGTGCCGCAGGCCATCGCCTCGGCCACCGGCAGCCCGAACCCCTCGTACAGCGACGGGTAGGCCACCGCCAGCGCGGTGCGGTACAGCGCGGGCAGGTCGGCGTCGTCCACGAAGCCGGGGAAGATCACGTGCCCGGCCAGCCCCTGCTCCCCGATCGCGTCGTGCACCGCGCCGTACGCCCAGCCGCGCGCCCCGGCGATCACCAGCGGGACCTCGCTGTTCGTCTCTTCGAGCGCGCGGGCGTAGGCCTCGACCAGCCGGGCGTGGTTCTTGCGGGGCTGGAGCGTGCCGACGGTCAGCAGGAAGTCGCCGCCGGGCAGGCCGTACTTGGCGCGGATGCGCCGCCGCTCCCCGTCCTCGTGCTGCGGGTTGAAGCGTGCGTCGACCCCCGGCACCACGACCGCGACCTTCGCCGGGTCGGCCCCGTACAGCTCGACGATGTCCGCTTTCGTGGCCTCCGAGATCGCGATCACCCGGTCGGCGCGCGCCACCGCCTGCGGCACCACCCGCGCCAGATACGCCTGCATCCCCGGCATGGTGTCGTCGGGGGTGCGCTCGTAGGCGAGGTCGTACACTGTGACCGCGGTGCGGGTGCCGGACAGGGTGGGCGGCAGCGTGAAGTCCATCCCGTGGAACAGATCCACCCGCCCGGTGAACGTCTCGACCGGCAGGGGCAGGCTCAGCCGGTGCCAGATGCGTGCGAGGGTGCGCTCGGAGAGCGGCGCGCGCCGGTAGGTAAACCCGTCCGGGGGCGCAGGGAGCGACGCAGGGCGCGCGCCCTGCACCAGCAGCCGCACCGCCGGGGCCTGCGGGCCGGCGGCGAGCACGTCCGCCAGCGCCCCGGTGATGTGCCGCACGTACCGCCCGATGCCTGCCTGCTGGTGCACGGCGGCGGTGTAATCGATGCCGATCCGTTTCGTGGTCATACTCTCACTATAAACCGGACTGTCAACGGTATGCCAGTGGGGTGGTGAAAGCGCTCAAGCCAACTTCGACGATGGCATGCATCTGAAGGCACTGACGGGGATGATCCCGCGCAGCTGGAAGGTTTAGGCATCCAGCGATAATTGACCTCACCCCCGCCAGCCTTCCTGCGGAAGCCTGCCACCCCCTCTCCGCCTGCGGAGAGGGGAGGGAGAGACGCGGTACGCGGCTCGGAAGGGGTGAGGTCTGAGTGCCGGGTTGCGTCCCCACCTGCCCCTACAGATCAACTTCACTTGCCATTAAGCGAGCGTCAGCGAGCGCGCCATACGCCATAAGCCATTCGCCACTCACCTACAGCCCCAGGCACGCCTCCGCCGCCAGCCAGAACAGCTTCTCCCGGGTGGAGGTGCGCCCCTGCCACATGCGTGTGTCCCACGCCTGCCCGCTGACGTCGTCCCCGGCGTACAGCATCTGCCCGAACGCCACCCCGCGGAACTGCGCCACCGCGAAGAACGCCGCGGCCTCCATCTCAACCGTCAGGCAGCCCTCGGCCAGGCGTCGACGCACCTTGCGCTCGGTCTCGCGGAAGATCGCGTCGGTCGTCCACGTTTTGCCGCGCAGGTAGGGGATGTCGTATTCCTGCAGCACCCGTTCGATCACCGCAACCGCCTGCGCCTGCGCCGGGACCTCCCGCGAGGGCGGCAGATAGTGGTACGACGTGCCCTCGTCGCGCACTGCGGCGGTCGGCACGAACACATGCCCCGGCGCGATGCTGCGATCCAGCACGCCCGCGCCGCCGCACGCGACGAACTTCTTGCAGCCGAGCGCGATCAGCTCCTCCAGCAGGGCCGCGGCCAGCGGCGCGCCGACGCCGGGGTGCACCACCGCCACGCTGCCGCCCTCGCGCAGGCGCAGCTCGTACACGGGGTGCGGCCCGATCTCCGAGCGGCGCTCGTCGATCTGATGCAGCCGCCCGTCGTCGCGCAGCTTGGTGATGACCTCCTGAA
>JABAOG010009968.1_pt1 | contig 23444 bp, 20 predicted proteins | sample 7062131 | NCBI WGS metagenome assembly JABAOG01 (sample SAMN14538629, study PRJNA623070) | marine sediment metagenome | biome: marine biome [ENVO:00000428]; feature: marine pelagic biome [ENVO:01000023]; material: deep marine sediment [ENVO:00002113] | place: India: Arabian Sea | collected... | reverse complement strand
TTTTTTATGTTTCATCAGTTTGTCTATCAGGGTTCGTTCATCATAAATGGTTGGTAGATGTAGTAATCTCCCTCTACGACATTAATTGGCAGGGTGTAAGTATCTGAACCGAAGGCATTGGTTGTTGTCAGGGTGACGGTATAGGTTCCGGCAGCCAGGTAATCATATGTTGGATGTTCTGCTGTGGAAGCGCCAACGCCATCGCCAAAGTCCCATTGGTAAGACAATGGCGCTGTACCGGTTGAACCGTTGGTGAAGATGGCCGTTTGGCCGAGGCCAATGGGACCGTTATGGGTGAAGCTGGCCGAGGCCGGTTGGCTGTTTTGATTGAAGGGCACAAACATGGGGCCGGTGAAACAGGGATAAGTTTCCGGATTTGGTTCGCCTGATATGGTCCAGCAGTAGTAGTCGGGTGGGGATGCGTCCGTAACCATCTGGGGCACGTACCAGATGACGATATTGGTATTGTCAATTGATTCGCCATTGACATACATATGGGGGCCTTGTTGGTGGTCGTCATTACAACAAGCGCCTATGACACCTAAATCAGAATCACCCTCAGCAGGCTTATGCAAGGTGGCATAAATAAAAGCGTTGTCTCCCCGGCTGCCATCGCCGAAGGTGTTTTCCTGACTGGGCTGCATATAGAAACCATTGCCGCCTTGATCCATCACCCGGAAGGCATAACCATTGCTGTCGAATTCGTGGGGGCCACTGTCGCCGCCGTAGGGCGTGCGCCAAAGTTCGGTGCCTTGGTCAACCCAGCCGCCGCTTTCATAGAAAGCAAAGGTATCGTTGTTGTCCCCATTAACAGCAATATCAATCCGAACCAAAGGCCGGTAAATGGCATTGGTGCCACAGCCCTTGCCATAGGCGCCGCTGACGGTGCGGAAGCGGCCGTCTGTAAAGAATTGAAGGTGTTGATCATAGCGATAGTTACAGGAAGCACCCCAGTTACTCATCCGAAAGTCCTGAACAACCTCAAAACCGATAACCTGGTTCTGAGCATCTTCAATATCCAGGATTTGGGTGTTGCCATAGGGATAGATGGGGAAGCCGCCGCCGCCGCCGCCACAGCCGGTGGAATCCCGGTAACCGCTGCTGCCGTAGTCGGCGTGCCATTCAACCAGTTTGATGCTGGTCGCGACATCCTGGCCATTATATTTCACATTGTAAACTCTAAGCCCATCAGAGGTCGTGACTTCATGATCCATCGTCCAGCCATCTCGATTGATATTGCCACCTGGAGGACATCCCTCAAGGATATCGGGATTAGGCCACTCGCCATTTTCGCCCGGGTTGACAGTTGTCCATCGCAGACCGGCAAATGATTCTGTGGTTAAATCAGCCCAGGCCCACAACATGCGGTCTCCCTGGTCGAAGGTGTAGGCGACACAAATGTGTTCACCGTTACAGGAAGTGCCGGGGGCATCCCCTTCCATTGGCGCTTCGGCCAGATCGTCCAATGTTGGTTGAAAGCCTAATACATCGGCCAATGNNAGCGCCCGGTTGGCGGAGAACATCGAGTACCATCCGGCTGTCGACATTGACGATGGCCGAGATAGTGACGTTTTCATCCCAGTTATAAATCAGAACCAGGCGACAGTCAGCATTAGCGCATTCGGCCGCAGCCTGGGTGAAATGATTGCCAACTTGTGCTACCCCAAACACCTCCGAACGACGGCCGACTGTATAGGCCTGCACCTCAGAATGGGACAGGGCCAGATCCTGGGCCAACTGCTGTTCGGGGGTGATGCCGTCCGATAAGGGGGCAGCCGGCGCTTTACCTATCACAGATCCGGTCTTTCCCAACTGGCTGCTGACGACGAAGACCATGGCAAAGAGCAGCGCGGCCGAAAACAGGACAATAGATGAAACCAATTTACCTTTCATAAAGCTTTCTTCCTCGTTTTTAGACTAAAAAGGCACGATTAATAGTTGGCTGGACACAGGGCAAAACATCAGCCAAAAAATGATTTGCTCTATTTTAAATACCGCTTTGAAAATTTTGAAGATTCCAATATAAAAATTGCCTGAGTGGGGATATGTTCTGACAATTAGTTATTCTACACGATGAGTAGGAGAGTTAGCAACTGGGAAATTTGGGCTGTTTGGGCGGAATTAAGGCAGTTTTATGAAGATTTGCCCTTCCGTTTCCTTGACCGCATATTTTTTGAGACGGCATACTTCATCGGGAGGCCAGACGGGGTGACCGGAGCGGATGTCGAAGCGATAGCCGTGGTCGGGGCAGTCAATGCGCCCTCGATAAAGGTCGCCCTGGGTTAAGTCTCCGGAGGCATGGGGGCAGCGGGCGCTGAAAGCGTGGATTGTTCCGTTGATTCGGGTCAGGATGACGGGGGTGTCTTTGATGGTGATGGGGGATATTCGACCGTCTTGGATTTCGGCCGTGGTTGCAACTGGTTGATAGTCCTCTTCTTCAGGTTGATGATTTACAGCCAAGGGTCACCAATCAAATGATTAATTGGTGATCTGTTGAATTGGTGAATTATTAACGATAGTGTGCACCCAAAGATTCATTAAAAATTCACCAATTCACGAATTCATCAATTAATTATTAGCTATGGGTTCCGGGTCTGGTTCAGCCATGAGAGACAGAATTAGAGCTTCTGTTTCCGCATAAGCCCCTTCACCGATGTGCTTATAACGGATGTTGCCGTTTTTATCGATTATATAGCGAGTCGGCCAGAAGCGTTGTTCATAGGCCCGCCAGGTCTTGCCATCATTGTCAATCGCCACCGGGTATTCTACCCCCAGACGAACAGTCGCCTCCCGGACATTATCAATATCTTCTTCGTAAGTAAATTCAGGATAATGTACGCCGATGACGGTGAAATCATCGCCGTTGTATTTTTGGTACCATTCCCTGACCCAGGGAATCACATGTTGGCAGTTAATTCAGCCGAAGGTCCAGAATTCGACCAATACCACTTTACCTCGTAGGGAGGACAGGGGCAGGGCGGTTTCGGTATTGAGCCAGACCTCATTTTCAATCTCCGGGGCCGGGCCAAAGTCAGGGACGACAGTGGCTGGTATCAGGGTCGGGGTTGGATTTGGCGTGATCTCGCCCGAGGAAAAGACCTGAACGCCGCCGTTGTTCGAGGCAGCAGGTTGAGTCGGATCGGCCGAATCTCCCCCCGCCGAACAAGCCGCCATACCCACCCCAAGCAGACATAATATTGTCATTTTAAGTCGTTTTAGAAATAACATAGATATTAGATACCTCCAATATCTTAATTTTACCCGGTTTCGCTTACGAACCACTTGCTCAAATCTTACGGATCTGTAATATTTAGATGCCTGTTTTATCAGTCAGTGAGGCTAATCGGCAGAATGAGGGCGGAGGGATGGTCGGGGTCGATATAAACAGCTTTCTGGCAGATTTCCATGCGGGTGGCGGTTGGAATAGGTTCACCTGTACCGAGGTTGCGGGCGAAGCGGGGGTGGGCGCCGCCGGAAACCTGTAAACGCAGGCAATGGCCTTTTAGAAAGCGGTGGGCGGTCGGGATCATTTTAAATTCGATTTGCAAGATTCCATCGTCAAAAGGCTGGATTTTGTCTGGTTCCAGCCGAATAATGCCGTCACAGATGTTCATCGATCGGCCGTCCGGATGCACATCACAAAGACGGCCGAAAAAGTCACTATAAGGCAGGCTCGTCGAGACAAAAAGAGACACCTTGACCGTGCCGACGACATCCAGATGTTCGGTCAGTGGTTCAGTGGTGTAAGTTAAGACATCGGACCGGCTCTCCAGTTCGCGGTTATCGTATGACCCCGCCGCATGGGAAAGCAGCGGCCCACCCACATTCGGGGTTGGATCCGCCGGGTCGTAGCAGTAGGTATCCGGTTCAGTTTCTTGCTGTGGCTTTTCCGCCGTCAATTCCCCCTCGCCATTTTGGATGCGTGAGAGATAAAATTGTTTCTCCGTGGCCGGCGGCGGCCATTCCGCCAGGTCCAACCACTTCTCAGCCCCGGTCAGGTAAATGCGGACCGGATTCGACCGTAACTTCTCCGTCTGGCCCTTCAAATGGACATCAAACCAGTCCAATGTCTCCCGAACGCTAAAGAAGCGGTCAAAATTCAGATGGTACCAGGGGCCAATTGTCAGATAAGGGTTGTGACCGGCGGCTTTGAGCCTGTCGTAATCCATCAAAGTACGGGTCAGAAAAATGTCGAACCAGCCGGTCGTAAAATGGGCCGGGGCCGATATTTCATCCAAATCTGAGGAATAATTAACGGCCGCCCAATAGGGATCATCCGGTTCGGGATGTTCCTGCCAGACCTTGAAGAAGGAGATTTCCTTGTCCAATACCGCCTTGTCCAGCTCCGAAAGGGGCAGGTGAGTGTAGCCGGGAGAGAGGATGGCCTTTTGGCGCTGGACATCGGCCGTTCGGCGGGCCATTTCTATCAAATTAACATTGTCGTCATACAGGCTGTCTAAAATGAGCATCCAGTTGAGTATCAGGTCGAGCGGAAAAACGCGGCCGTCCTCCGGACCAAGATATGTCCCGGTGATAGCCGGAGAAACCGCCTTCAACATCGGCGGTTTTGTCGAAGCAGCCGCCCAAACCGTATAACCTACATAACTCAAGCCCCACATGCCGACCGAGCCGTTAAACCAGGGCTGTTCGGCGATCCAATCAAGGGTGGCCCGGCCGTCCTGGGCTTCATGCACAAAGGGTTCAAATTCACCCTCCGAACTAAAAGTCCCTCGTGTGTCCTGGGAAATAACATGGTAGCCTCGTTCAGCAAATCGATGGCAAATGAAGGCATGGTAGATACCTTCAATGCCATCTTTTGAATAGGGCGTTCGGATCAGGACAGTAGGAAAATCATCTGCCACATGACCATTTTTGTCTGGCTGGTAATGGTCAGTTGCCAGGGAAACTCCATCCGGCATCGGGATGCGTATATTTTTAGTCACTTTGACGCCGTAAGCAGGCTTAGAAAAGTTTAGCCACCAGGCGATAAGCTGCCGCCGTAAGGCATATATGCCGGCGCCGGCTGCAGCCACCGCGGCTGCTCCCATGAAAAGCCTGGTCTCTTTCTTTTCGCTAATTGCCTGAATAGTGGGCCAGAACCAGGATTTTTTCGAGTCATTTATCATAAATTGTTGATCCTTGTTACTTCTGCTCCCTTAGAAGCCCGGCACAGGAAGATGGGCGGCTTTCGATGAAATTCACTTTGAAAGGCGTCTTCCATGCTGCGGGTAATTTCAGCTGCGGCCGATTCATGGGCCAGCACAGCCACACACCCCCCGAAACCGCCGCCCACCATCCGGGCGCCATAACAGCCTGGGACTTGCCACGCAGCAGCTGCCAGAATATCCAGTTCTAAAATACTTACCTCGAACAGATCCCGAGAACTAATGTGGGATTCGCGGATCATTTTGCCAAACATACCAATATTCCCCTGGCGCAGGGCCTCAGCCCCGTTTAGGACCCGGGCGCATTCCTCAACAACATGGCGGGCGCGGCGGCGAAGGACAATGGGCAGGCGGTGAGCGTATAGTTCAAATTCTTCGGTTGCAACATCGCGCAAGGTGCGTATATCAGGCAGATACTTTTTTAGAATATTAACCGCTTCCAGGCATTCCGTGCGGCGATCATTATAGTTAGAATTCGACAATTGGCGACGGACGCTCGAATCGGCGACCAGGATGACTAAAGCGGGCGGCAAGGGAATCAGTTCATGATCCAGGGTGCGGCAGTCGAGCATAATCAAGTGGCCGTCTGTCCCATGCAGGCTGGCAAACTGATCCATGATGCCCGATTGCAAACCCAGATAATCATTTTCGACTCGCTGGCCTAATTTGGCCCGCTGACGACCGTCCAGTGACAATCCTGACAATGTTTCCCAGGCCAATACAAAGGCCATCTCGACTGCGGCCGAAGAGCTAACCCCGGCGCCTACCGGAATATCGCCGCTAAACAACGCTTCCATGCCAACCAGCTTATGGCCCGCTGCCTGCATCGCCCAGGCCACCCCGGCGGGATAGTTGAGCCAGTCCAATTCCCGGTTTATTTCCGACGGCAAAGTCGTTTTATCGGCCAGTTTGGCCAGGGTTGCTGCCCCTTCATGGCCAAAATCCAGGGACGCTACCCGAACGGTGTCATTTTCCAAAGGGGCAGCGGCCAGCCAGATAGACTGCTCGATGGCGGCAGGCAGCACCCAGCCTTCGTTGTAGTCGACATGAGCGCCCAATAAATTCACACGTCCGGGCGCCCGGACGACTATAGACGGTTCCCGGCCGTAAAGCTCATGGAAAGATTGAACGATTCTATCCTTCATCAATGATGACTTCCGTTTCCAGCAGCAACCCCAGTTGAGCCGCCGCCTGTCGTAATTTCGGCCAATCACCCGCCCGGACAACAACGGCCAGGTCGCCCAGATATTCGCTCAAATAGGGACGGGTGCGGGGGTTGGCTTGTAATTTTTCTAAAATGTCCGCTTCGCTAACGCGCAGGATAACGACCTGTTCCAGTCGTGCTTCCGTTCCCTTCTCGGCCCAACGTTCGATGGCACGTTTGGTGCTGGCCGGTAGAGGACGGCCGCTGGCGTCCCCCAGAAACTGAAGTATTCTCCCCGGTTCAATGCCTTGTTCTGCGGCCAATTGGAGCGAATGAGGGGTGAATGTGTATTCGTAAGGTTGCCCTATCTCAACCGGCTGCGGTTCTGTAATCCGGGTGGCCTGGAAACGATGGTAACGGTTAGCCGAAGCGGGAATAAGCAGCGTCGCGTCATCCTGGATAGAAATGGGGGCGCTATTTTCCTTACTGGCCGGCGGCGGCGAGTTGGCGAGCCAGGCGACGGCGCGTGGTGTCAGGCGGTAAACGACTTCCCCCGATTCCTTTTGGGCATATTCGATCATGCCCAACCAATAGAGCGGGCCGGTTATGANNAAACCTGTGATGTAGCTGCCGGATTGTTGATCCCGAATGTACCAAGTTTTGTAGTTGCCGTCTGGTCGTTGGAAGTCGGGGTCGGTTTCATAGATATAGGCCGCCAGGTCGGCCGTTTTAAACCAATCGGTACTTTGGGGCAAAACTTCCAGCAGGGCGGTGCGGGCCAAAATGGGGTCATTCTGCCAATTATCGCCCTCACAGACCAATTGAGGTACATGGCACAGATCATTCCAAACACTACTGCTCCAACCCTCAACCAGGTCTCGAAGTTGTCCCTCGCTTTCTTTTTTCAACCAGGGAACAGCAGGTCTGGCAGGACGATATCCCTCGGCCGTTTCCCGAAGCAGTCCCTGTTCAAAGGCCAATGTCACCAGCAAATCACGCCGTCCTGCATCAGGGTCAATCAGATAAGCAGATAGCCAGTCGATGGTGTCTTTTTGAAGCGGGTAATTTTGAGAAAGAGCCAGAATAGTCGTCATGTCATCGATGCTGTGAGTAACGGCCGCTTCAAATGATTTTGGGGCTTTCGCCGCTTGAATGGACGGCCGTTCAGGCTCAGGCTCAGGTTCTGTTGGTGTTGGCCGGTTTACTCTTACCGACGTTTTTGGGGACGTTGCCTTCACAGGTTCTCGTTTTGGCGGAGGGGTAGCCGGTCCGTTCGCTTGTATCGGTTTTGACTTTTTCTTTTTGCCAACCTTTTTCAAAAAATCATCAAAATCATCTGGCAGCTCCGGTTCTTTTTCTTCAAAAGGTTCCGGTTTCGGTTCCCGAATCACTTGCGGTTTTGAGCTTTTGCTCTTTGTTGGGGGAGGGAACTGTTCAAAAAGCTCTGTTGGGACATAGTAAAATTCGGCATAGTCAGCTCCTTCGGACTCGTCAAAGCCGCGATAAACAAAGCCGCGATACCAGAGTGACTCAGCCGGGCTTGCGGGTTCCAGCCAGGGTTCTTCCCGCTCTAAACGGCCCGGCCCCATCATACGGACTTTGCCATGTTTGCGTTCGAAGGTGGCCACCGGGACTTTGCCGCCGGATTGGATCAGGTCTTCCAGGGCGGCTGCTTCTTCCGGCCCCAGATAATCCATTTCAGCGGTCATATCCAGTCTGGATAAAGCACCGCTTAACTCCCTGACACAAGCCGCTTTATCTTCTCCGGTTAATTCCAGCTCCCACCATTCACCAATCACCCGCAGGACGATGAGTTCGTGATCATCTAGTGCTTTTTCTAACGAATACATACGATAATTATACCTGATAGTATATGTGTCTAAAATATAATGGTACACCTTTCTATATTAAGATGTGCATACCCTGACATATGGGCTATTTGTTAGCTTTACACCCATATCTAAACGTGTTATACTCTGCCTCTGATAACGTTACGTCAACATAACTGCCCTGGTAACCTGGAAATTATGACTGATTCTGAACGTGAAAACCAGGCATTTATAAACCAACTGGCAGACTCGATTTATCGCAGGGGATTGAAGGTTCCGGTTCTGGTTGGTTTAGAGGCAGGTCGCCCGATTGCATTTTTAGGAGGACAACTGCTTTGGGTGGCGAAGCCGGTTCTGGCCCTCTTTTTTCCCGGCAATGAAGTAAGCCGCTTAGCAGAGCTGTTAGAGGAACCGGCAGCTGTGGATGCATTAATTGCTACCCTGGAGGCGCATGAACCTTTATGAGTTTTCTGAATATACTGGCTCTATTAATTGCAATTTTAGTTGGTGCGGTCTTATATCTTTTTACAAGGCGGATACAGGCCGGAGAGGTGGTGGGGCTGCGTCCCGTGCGGGGATTCCAATCTTTGACAAACCAGATAGGCAGAGCGGTCGAAAGCGGCCGTCGTGTTCATTTCTCATTGGGTAGAGCGCCGCTAAACAGTACTACCTCGCCCACCAGTCTGGCTGCCCTGGCCGCCCTTGACTTTATCGCTCAGGATGGTTGTGCCAGTGACGTGCCACCCATTGTTACCGTCGGCGAAGGGACCCTGCTGCCCGCTGCCCAAGACCAGCTGCGAGGCGCTTACCGGCAGGCCGGTCGCAGCAGTGATTATGCCAACACAATGGTTGAGTTTGTAGCGCCAGAAACCAACCCGATGAGCTATGCAGCCGGGGTTAGCGATACGGTTCAACACAACGATATTGGCAGCAATCTTTTAATGGGCCACTTTGGAGCGGAGATCGGGATTATTTTAGAAGCCGCAGGACGGGAAGATGCCGAGCAGATTGTCGGCAGTGACGATCCGGTGGCCTTGGCAGTTGGCGCTGCGATGAGCGACGACCTGCTTATTGGTGAAGAGTTGTTTGCCGCCGGCGCTTATATGACCGGCAGCCCCTCCCAAATCGCCAGCCTTCAGGTTCAGGATATTTTGAGGCTTATTATTGTGGCGGCCGTTTTTCTCTTTGGGTTCATTAACCTTCTGTTGGGACTTTTATGAACATCTTTCGTCAGACTATCCCACGTATGCTGGCAATCATCTTTGGGGTTGCAACCCTGTTAATATTGGGCCTTGTCCCAGATTTTGCCAGTTCCCTAACAGGCTGGGCCAGCTTTCTGGCCGCCGTTGCCCTCATTTTAGGTGTTTTTAATCTTTTGGGCGTCCACCTTCGACGCACCTTCAGCGGAAATTTCTACAGTCTGGTTTTAATAATCGGCCTGTTAGCAACCCTGGTTTTGGGTTTTACCGACTTGTTAGGTGGAGCTGACACAGTCTTTACCTATATTCAAGCGCCATTGGAAGCCGCTTTGGGGGCCCTTTTGGCCTTTTTCCTCTTTTTTGCCGCTCTTCGCCTACTACGCCGCAATGTATCCTTTTGGACTGTTCTATTTGTTGCCACCGTTCTTTTAGTTTTGTTAGGCATTACCCCAATGCCGGCCGCTTTAAGCAATATTTTTACTGCAATCAATGATTTAATTTCGTTAATTTTCGTGAGCGCCGGAATGCGGGGCATCATTATCGGTGTCGCGTTGGGTACCATTACTGTCACACTGCGGTTAATTCTCGGCTCAGAACAGCCATATAACAAATGAGTACTGTTAATTGTCCGAATTGTAATAAGCCAAATATTGAGGGGAGTAAATTTTGCAATAGCTGTGGTTCTGCCCTGCCGCCCAGCACCCATATTATTTGCCCCAACTGTGGAACACGCAATCCCAGGAATTTGCTTTATTGTGACAATTGTGGGACCAGAATGTTGGCAACATCGGAGCTTTCTTCCAGGCGTGAGGAAGAAAAAGAACCAGAGGATGAACCTCGAACGCCACGCGCCTTTTCCCTGCCAGCCCGCGAACCGGGTGACGAATTAGATGCTGACAACCTACTTGATTGGTTGAGAACTGGTGAAGAACAGCCGGAATCGGGCGAAGGTACGGCCGACTTTGAAACCACTGCTGGCCAGGAAGCTGTGCTTGACGATTGGTTAAGCGATTTGTCAGATGTTGAATCCTCCGAAGAGACAGCCCAAGAGACATTGTCTGATTGGTTCCAAGATGTTTCAGAAACCGAATCTGATGAAACTGAATTGGCGGACTGGTTCTCAGAGGGTGATGAAACGCTCGTTGAGGAAGGTGGTTTGGCCGATTGGCTGAGCGAGTTGGAAGATGCCGATGATGAGGAACAGGCAGGATCACCCTCTCCTGAAGAAACTGTCCCTGATTGGCTTAGTGAATTAGAAGATGAAGAAGAGACGACACCCGGCGATATTCTACAGACAGGCTCGGAAGAATTTTATACCGGCCAGGANNGATGACGATTTGCCGGAATGGTTTAACGGTTTTGACGAGAGAGAAAAAGTTGACCGGCCGGTCGAAGAGCTTGCTCAATGGATGAGCGAGTTTAATGGGGAAGAAGATACCCCCACCCAGGTCCAGCCGACATCTGAACCTGAAAGTGAGGCCGAGTTGCCTGACTGGTTGAGCGGCCCAGTGGATGAATCCTCTGACATGGAAGCGGCCAAAGGCGTAGATGAAGAAGACCTGCCGGATTGGTTGAGTGAGGCTGCTGGTGAAGAAACGCCAACCCAGATTTCGCCTTCTCCAGAACAGGAAGATGATGAAGCCTTACCTGATTGGTTAAGTGGTCCCGGTCTGGAAGAAGAAACTGAATCAACTGATGTGGCCGAAGACGAATCGTTACCTGATTGGTTGAGCGAAACAGACGTTGGTGAAGAACTGCCAACCCCGGATGAACCTGAAGAAGCGCCAGAGGCTGAAGGCGACCTGCCTGATTGGTTGAGCGAATTTGCCGATGATGAGGAAGAAGCCGATTTATCTGTAGCTTTGTCTGATACGGCCGAAGAAAGATCCTTGACTGACTGGCTAAGTGATTTCGATGACGACCGGGCAGAACCAGTTGTTGAAGACGCGGTTTCAGAAACGGCGGGCGAGGATTCATTGCCAGGTTGGCTGAGTGAGTTTGAGGACGATGAGGCGGCGCCGGTAGTTGAAGATGCTGCTTCTGAGACGGCCGAAGATGAGATTTTATCTGATTGGCTGTCAGATTTTGAGTCACCCGCTGCTGAAGAAGCTGATGAAGAAGATTGGTTAGCCGATCTCTCTGAGGGAGAGCCGGAGACAACCGGACCCTCCTTTAGCGTAGTGGAGGAAGAATCCCAAGAGCTTGAGAAGGAGGAAGAGGTTGAAGGCGACTTGCCAGACTGGTTGTCTGATATGCCCAGCTATGACACCAAAATCTTATCCGATTTGGATGAGGAAGCGGATGAGACAGACGATATTTTTGCTGAACTTGAAGATTCCGGTTTAAGTTCAGCAGGTGCGCTGCCTGACTGGTTGTCCGATGTTGCCCCGGCCGAAGAAGAACCAGAACTGGAAGAAGCAGCCGAAGAACCAGAAGACGATGGTTATCCCGATTGGCTGTCTGATCTGCCAGATGATGATACTTTTGAAGAAGAGGATCTCGATTCTGATGGGGACACAGACTGGCTGGCGGCCTTAGCGCTGGATGAACCCTGGCCTGAAACGGCCGATGAAGAAGAGATTGTCGCTCAAATTGATGAGCTAGAAACCCCCGAGCCTGAGCCGACCGGCCCCTCCCAGGAGTTAAAAGGCGTTCCCAAGGAACTGGTTGGGTCCGATATCCCAGACTGGATGCAAGAAGATATGCCACCATCGGGTCCTGCCTTGGAAGATACCGGTGAGGAGTATCCATTTGGATTAGGTGAATCCGAGATACCTGCTGGCGAACTGCCAGACTGGTTGCAGGAAATGAAACCGGCTGAACTGGAAACACCCTCCGAGGAGCCAGGTTATCAAATTGATTTCTCCTCGGTTGAAACCCAGGACGAATGGCAGGATATTCTCGAAAATATGCCTGCCGCGCCGAACGTGATGCCAGGCGGGGCCGAATTGAGTGAGGGTGAGATTCCAGCCTGGCTTCAAGCGTTAAAACCACGCGATTTAAGTGAAACCGAAGACGAGCTGGATGAGATTGACGAGCCGCCCGAAACAGAAGGCCCATTAACCGGATTGCGGGGTGTGCTGCCAGTTGCGGCCGTTGTTGCCGAATCAACTGCCTCCTTGACGCCGGTGCGCTATACCATTTCAAAAGAACAGCAACAGCAAATCGCGCTTTTACATCGACTGACCCATGAAGAACCAGAGGCTAAGAAACAAGTTGAAGTAAAGAAGGCCGCAACCTTCTCAACCGGCTGGCGAGCATTTTTGGGAATTCTGTTGCTGCTGGTTGTTTTAGCGGGCGTCATCTTGCCCGGCACAGATATTGGTCTGCCGGAAACGTCCCTGCCGGTTCCTGAAAGTGCGCTCGACACATTTAATACCATGGATGCTGTCAGCGGCCGTTCCGTCCTCGTCGCTTTTGAATATACCCCGGCTATGGCTGGTGAACTTGACCCGATAGCGTTGATGTTAATGCGCCAGCTGGCCGAAAATGGCAACCGGGTTTTAACCATTAGCCAATCGGCCGTTGGTACCGCAGTTGCCAACCAGCTTGTTGGCCAGGTAGACGGTCTCGACAGCCGGGCATTGCCTTTGCTAACAGGCGAAGCTGTTGGACTCAGGAGTTTGGGGTCTTGTCTATCAAATACGGCCGAAAACTGCAGCTCTTTATACGATACCAGAAACAATGAACTGCTCGCTGATTTGGGTAATGTGGGGCTGGTTATTGTTCTAACCAGTGATCGCGGCAGCCTGGTCAATTGGATTGAACAGGTAGAATCCCAAAATGAAGCCCCGGTCATTGCGGCCGTTACCCAACCACTTGGACCATTGACTATCCCCTATGTGTCCAGCGGCCAATTGGACGGGACACTCAATGGCATACCGGCCGCTTCAGCCTATGAAAAACGGTTGAGAGGCCTGGATGGCAGCGCCTTTGAGCAATTTACGGTTCAAACAATTGTTATGTGGGTCGTTATTGTTTCCCTGATTATTACATCGGTGGTCTATGGCGCCTCCGGCGTTGCGGAACGTAGAACAAAGAAAGGTAACGAATAGATGGACCTGACAGAATTAGGTGGATTAATCGTCGGACTTATCCTGACCTTGTTCATTTTTAGCTTCGTGCTGGGAGACAATCCCCTATACCGTTTTGCCGTTCACCTGTTAGTAGGTGTCAGCGCAGGTTATGCGGCCGTTATTGTCATTCAATATGTTCTCTGGCCCCAGGTTCAAAGAGTTATAGATAATCCGACCGATCCAGGCAGTCTCGGTCTGCTTATACCCCTGTTATTTGGTTTATTACTGCTACTCAAATTGTTTCCGCAAACCGCCTGGATTGGTAACAGCTCCATGGCTGTTCTAATGGCCATTGGTGCCGCCGTTGGCTTGATTGGTGCTATTGCCGGCACGCTGATACCGTTGGTCGTATCGCCTTACAACGGAGACATTGAGGGACTGGCGGGTGGATTTGTGGGCTTGCTAGTCGCTATTCTAACGATTTGTACGCTGCTTTACTTTCATTTTACGGGCCGGTTGGACAGTGATAACAATGTTATTTTGCCCATCTGGCAAAAATATGCCGGTTTGGCCGGTCAGTTCGTTATAACGATTACCTTAGCTGCCTTATTTGCCGCAACCTTAAGCACCAGCCTAATTTTATTATCTAACCGGGTAACATTCTTTATTGACGGATTTGGGAATCTCTTTTCCTCGCTTTTATCGTAATTGTTCAAATGCCACTCAGGCTTGTCGAAGATGACACCGGGCTTCGACAAGATCGGCCCTGGACGAACTAAATAGCTGCCATTTATCATGACAATTTTTGAAGAAAACACCATCATTCGGGAAGACAATACCCAAACGCAAGACAGAGAGAGTTTCGCCTATCTGGTTGCTGATTGCGGCCGAACGACCACGACAGTGACCTTGTTTGACATGGTAGAAGGCCGGTACCGGTTTGTGGCCCGGGGCCAGGCCCTGACGACTGCCTCAGCGCCATGGTTTGACCTGACACGGGGCGTACAACAGGCGATTACCCAGATTTCGGAAGCCACCGGCAGATTGCTCTTGAACAAACAAGGTATTCTGATGCGTCCAACCCGGGCTGACGGTTCCGGCGTAGATTATTTTGGGGCGGTTGTCAGTGCCGCCGATCCATTGGAAGCGCTGATCGTGGGTTTGTTAGATGATGTAAGCGTTTCCAGCGCTCGGCATGCGCTGGAAACTATTTATGCCAAAGAAGTCGACCATTTTAGTTTGGGAGACAACCGCAACCAGCAGCAGCAGATCGACACCCTGTTAAATATTCAACCCGATATCATTTTGGTAGCCGGTGGAACGGATGGTGGGGCGGACCAGCGCCTGATGGATTTTGTTGACACGATTGCGATGGGGGTGGGTCTGCTTGATGCCAGTTTGCGGCCGGTGGTGGTTTATGCTGGCAACAACCGCCTGCGTCCAAAGGCGAAAGAAGCCTTAAGTGATCTGACCAGTTTCCATGTCGCCGACAATGTTCGACCCAGCCTCGAAGAGGAACAGATCAACCATGTTATTGGCTTGATTGGTGAAATGTATGAGACTCGCAAAATTGGAGTTGTGCCCGGGATCGACGAAATTTCAGGCTGGAGTCCGTTCCCAATTATGCCCACCGCTCATGCCTTTGCCGGGATTCTGGAATATTTTGCGACCCTTTACAACGGCCGTGTCATGGGCTTAGATGTTGGCAGCGACAGCCTGACCTTTGTAGCCGCTTCAACGGACGAGCTGCATCTTTCCGTTCGCAGCGATTTAGGGATGGGCCAACCCCTAGCCCATATTCTAGGTAAAGTGGACCCCGCTATTATTTTAGAGTGGGCCATGTCAGATCTGACGCCGAATGATCTGCGCGATTTTCTTTTTAACAAAAGTCTCCATCCTCATACTACCCCACTTTCCAAAGAGGAATTGCACCTGGAACAAGCTGTTGCTCGCCAAATGATTCGCCTGACTGTAGATGATGCCATGGAAAGTTGGGGCTGGTCCGGGCGGATGCCGGGAATGAATCTATTGATTTTGCGGGGTGGCGTCATCACCAACACGCCTCGACCGGGACAGGCAGTCTTAATGTTTCTGGACGCTATTCAGCCTACGGGTATATTTCCGGTTGTAATTGATCGGTATTCTTTATTACCGGCAATGGGCCTGCTGGCTGCCCAAAATCCTCGTTTGGTGGTCCAGGTTTTAAACGGCGGCGTTTTGGAAGATATTGGTTGGGTCATTGCCCCTACTGGCCAGGCAAAGGAGGGGGACACAATTTTGAATGTCCGTATGGATTCTGAGTCTCTTGGCACAATTCAGATCGAAGTAACGTATGGAACCCTTGAGGTACTGCCTCTGGCGCCAGGCCAAAAAGCGACCTTAAGGCTGAACCCACAGCGTCGTTTTGATGTTGGGGCGGGACCTGGAAGAAGCCGAAAAGTAACGGTGCATGGCGGCTCAGTCGGCCTGATTATTGATGCCAGAGGACGGCCGATTAAACTGCCCGAAGATGATGAGGAACGCCGGGCTCAGATAAATCAGTGGTTATGGGATTTGGGTGGTTAGAAGATGAACTATTTGCCTTCTGTTACACAAGTCAAAGCGTTGACCTACATCCGGCGGCGGCGCATGCTGCCCGTGCCAGGTGAAGTTGTCGTCCGTGGCAGCCAGGAAGTCAGCCCGGTACAGGTTGTGGCCCGTGCTTCCCAGGACACCGGCTTCCAGATCTTGCGCGGTAGCCAGATGCTAGGGGTTTCCCCTGAAGAATTGCCCGACTATTTGTTGGTCGAGGAAGGCACGGCCGTCCATCGCGGCATGCCCCTCATGCGTGGTAAGAAAAATCTATTTGGCCGTGCTAAACGTTATTCGTCACCCATCGATGGCTTTCTCCACCAGGTTCAAAACGGTTATCTAATTCTCCAAAATACTCCGGAACTCCTTGAACTAAGGGCCATGATGCACAGCCGGGTCGCCAGCATCATCCCAAATAGAGGCGTAATACTAGAAACAAACGGCTCTTTGGTACAGGCAATGTGGGATTCTGGCAAGGAAGCATATGGAAAATTGAAGGTTGTTGCCCAATCTCCTGATGAATTTTTGAAATCCGATGGGATCGGATCGGATTTTCATGGTACAATTGTTGTAATAGGCCGCATCGAGAAACGCGAGCTGTTACAACAGATGGAAGATCAAGGCGTTAGAGGCGTCATTGCTGGCAGTATGCCATCCGATTTGTGTCGAGCAGCCCGAACACTCTCGTATCCGGTTTTTTTAACAGACGGAATAGGGTATCAGTCCATGGCTGATCCGATATTCCAACTATTACAACAATCGGAGGATAGGGAATTGTCCTTATTCAAGAGGATACCAGGTATGCGCGGCAGCCGGCCGGAAATTGTAATTCCTTTGCCGACAACACATGTTCCCGAACAGCAACAGTCTCCCCAGGCGACTGTAGAAGTTGGACAAAGCGTGCGCGTTCTCCGATATGAGGGAGGTTCCCCAATGGGAACTGTTAAAGCGTTATATTCACATCCTCGTCTGACCGCGATTGGAACGCGTGTGCCGGGTGCGGATGTGGAATTACAAAACGGTGAGGTGGTGTTTGTGCCTTACACTAACCTCGATCTAATCATTTAGGAGGCGAACATGTCGGAAGAATTTTCAGATGATTTCATCATTGAAGAAGAAGAGCAGGGGGCAAATCGGACCTTTCTGATTATTGCCGGGTCATTGGTAGGCCTATTTATCCTGATTATTGCTTGTGTGGCACTCTTTGCTGTTCTCAATGGGGGAGATGGCAATGCTGACCAGGTTGCAACAATCGAAGCCGAGAATGCGACCACGATTGCCCAAAACGCCAGAGTGACAGAAACTATTGTGGCAATGGAATTGACACAGAACGCGCCAACAGCAACCTCACCCCCCACCGATACCCCGGAGCCAACCGATACGGCAACCGCAACCCCTGAACCGACCGATACGGCCGTTGTTCAAACTCCGGATGCAGGTACGGTTGTTACCGGTACAGTTGGAGCCGGAACCCCCGGCGTTTCAGAAGATGGCGGCACAACTACTGTAACGCCTAATGCGGCCGGCACTCAGATTTTCGGTGGTTCAGGCGGCACATTTGGTACCGTTACGCCTATTAGCGGTGCAGGTACTGGCGCCGGTACCGATACGTTGCCCCAGACAGGTGTAACGACTGCCGGAATGGTTGGCATAGGGCTGCTGTTAATTGCTGTTATTTTCGTTGCCCGCAGACTTCGAACCGGTTAGATTCTCGACATTTATTTCGACACAAATTTTTTAGACATTTGATACTTTCTATTCGAAATTTTTCATGAATTTCATAAGAAAGCATCAAATGTCTTTTAACACTGGTGGTCACTTGCCAATTTTGGGCAGACACGCAAACTAATTACCTATAATCGGCCGCTATTTTAGCGGCCTTTTCTCATTGTTGGGTGGACAAGTATGCGATACTATAAATAGCGACGTACGCTTACCTGTTAGTGCAAAATACTATGACCATATCTGCAACTGTTTTGCTTGTTGAAGACGACCAGAAACTATTGGATGGCATATCCGATTTGTTAGAGGTCGTTGATTTGGGTTATGAGCTGTTCATTATGACTGCCTCCAACGGACTCGAAGGTCTCGAAATAATGGACAATAAAACGCCTGACCTCATCATTTCCGACATAATGATGCCCAAAATGGGAGGGTTTGAGTTTCTTGACCACCTCAGACAAAATTCAGCCTGGATTCATATTCCGGTCATATTTCTCTCCGCCAGGGGAACCAAGGAGGATATTCGGGCCGGTCGCGTCAGTGGTGCAGAGCTATATATCACCAAACCATTTGACAACGAAGAGCTAATTGAAATGGTCAAAAGTCAGCTGGATAGGACTTTTGAGCTGAAAATTGATCGCGATCGCCGCCTGGACCATCTCCAACGTAATATTATTCAATTGTTAAACCATGAATTTCGGACCCCGCTCACCTATGTGACGGCTTACTACGAGATGTTGGAAGATGGTTTTGCGAACCAGAATATCGAATATACCCAAGATTATCTGCGAGGTATTCAAATTGGCGCTGTTCGGATGACTCGATTGATTGACAATTTTGTCATGGTTATCGAACTTCGCACCGGAGAGCTTTTTGAAAAGTATAATCAGCTTGCGGCGCCGGTAAACGATCTGCCAGACATTCTCACTGCAAAATGCCGGGAATGGCAATCATCAAGAGAAGGCAGCGATAGAATTGAATGTCATATTCCCCCTAAATTGCCTTTAATATATGGTGCCGCAACCTACTTACAAGATATCTTAGACCGCTTAATTGACAATGCTTTGAAATTTTCATCATCCAAAGCAACTAAGGATCCAAAAATAATCGTATCCGCTGATGTGGTAGGGGAGGAAGTCAGCATTTCAATCAAAGATAATGGCATTGGTTTCCCCGATCATGTCCGGAGCCAACTATTTGATTTATTTTTCCAATTCAACCGGGATCAAATAGAGCAGCAAGGGTCTGGTTCTGGCCTGACCGTTGTCAAAGGATTGGTAGAGATGCACAACGGCCGGATCGAGATGGACAGCCAGGTTGGCCAGGGAAGCACTTTTACGGTGTATTTACCCATTTATTACCCAGAGACGGCCGAAACCGAAAATTTTCAAAATCGCAGGCTGGTCGCAAAAAGGTCAGCGACTATTTTGTTGGTAGAAGATGAAAAGTTTTTACTTCACGGCTTGAGAGAATTATTAGAGATATTTGAGGGAGAGTATCATCTGCGCGTCCTGACAGCATCAAATGGCGTAGAGGGTCTTAAGATATTGGAAAATCATAAACCCGACTTGATCATTACGGATATCATGATGCCAAAGATGGGCGGCTACGAACTGTTGGCCAATGTTCGACAAAATCCGACTCTGGTTCATATTCCGGTTATTTTTCTAACCGCTAAGGGTGAACGGCAAGATGTCATACGAGGTCGTACCAGTGGCGCGGAAGAATACATCGTCAAACCATATGATAGTGAAGAACTTTTAGAATTGGTTATAAAGCAGCTAGATCGTTATTTTCAAGTTCAAGGCGCTATTCGCCAGGATTTTGATGAGCTCAAACGAGGTATTTTAGAATTATTGCAACCTGATTTTCGTAATCCTTTAATGTCTGTTTTTGATTATACTCAAAAGTTAGCTTCTGCTCTGGAAGACGCTCAAACCGAAACAGAAATGAGGGATTCACTGAAAGGGATTCAATTTGCCAGCCGAAAAATTTCCCGGCTGGTGGAGGATTTTATTTTTCTGGCGGAAATCCGAACAGGTGAATCAAAAGGGTCTTTTAATTATAGCGCCAGGTTGGCCAATCCCAGCATGATCGCGTTAGAAGCATGCGACCAGATACGGCCGATCCTAGAACAACATGGCATTCCAATTAACACCCAATTGGCAAACGATTTACCCCAGATTATGGTAGATTATGATAAACTGAAGTCTGGTGTAAAAAGATTGATTAAAATGATGATCGAGCATTCTAACTTGCATCAAGATAGTTCTATATTAGTCCGATCCTATTCTGAGAATGGTATCGTGTTTTTAGCCCTGGAATTGAACGGGATTGGCCTTTCCACTGAAAAGATAAAGGAATTAGACCAACTTTTTTCTCAAGAAGTTGAAAAAAGTATAGAGCTGTCGGAAAATGAACCAGATCTGGTTATTGCCAAGGCGATTATTGATTTACACAATGGTCAAATTCATATAGAAGACGATCCGGGTAAAAACACCCGCTTGGTAATTTCTCTACCTGTTTTCGAGCCGACGTTCGAATTTGATCGAGATTAATTAGAAAGGAGAATTTTGGATGGCTTCATTATTGGAAAAGACACAAACTCTGATTTCGGCCAACTTGCATGATATGGTTGATAAGGCACTTGAGGCGAACTCAGTTGCGGTCATGAAACAGTATATTCGTGATGCTGAATCAAATTTGGACGCCTTGGAAGATGCGGCCGCGACGGTTGGTGGAGAAGTCAAGACGTTAGAGCGGAAGTACAAAGAGTATAAGCAGAAGGCTGACAAATTAGACCGGAATGTCGACGCCCTGATTATGCAGGGGAAAACAGATCTGGCCCGCGCGGCCCAAACTGAGTTGAACACCACTCGCCGGTTGCAGGAACAATATCACGAGCAATGGGTTCGTCAGGAGAGAGAATATGAATCACTGAAAGCGGCCCGCCTCAAGCTCCAGGCAAAACTGACCACAATTAAGCAAGAACAGAAGGAATTAGAGGCCTTGCTTGAACTCGCGAAGTCAAAAGAGGCCACAGTTAAAGCCATAAAAAGTTTGGACGACCTTGTTGGCGTGGGCGATGGCGACATTGCTCGATTAGGAGAATCCATTCGCGGCCGTCTTGACAAAGCTTCAGCCTACAGTGAAATGTATGCCGACCGGCTGGATAATCAGATGGATGATGTCCTTGGAAAAGCTGAGATCGACCTTCAGCTCGAAGAGCGCAAACGGCGTCTTGGTCTGGCTGAGGTAGATTCTTTGGCCGAAGAAGGCACCGGCGAAGCCGATAAGGCCAGCAGCAGCTCCTAGTAGCCCGGTTTGGTAAATCGTGCAGACCATTTATCAAACTAATCTACTTTTTGCCTGAGGACTAATAATGCCGTCCCCAGACCGTACAGCTATATTACTTAAAGAAGGGATCCAGGCTGCTCGCAGCGGCCAGAAAGAACACGCCCGCGACCTTTTGATGAAGGTTATTGAACTGGACGAGCGGAACGAAATGGCCTGGTTATGGCTCAGCGGCGTCGTTGAAACGGCCGAAGATCGCCTTATCTGTCTTGAAAATGTGTTGGCGATCAATCCCGAAAACGGTCCTGCCAAAAGAGGATTGGCCCGGCTTCAACAGATGGGCGTAACGACCGAATCAATGCCCACTCCCGAACCTGAGGTTATGTCCCCGCTAACAGCCGATCCGGACGACAATGTTGTCCGGATAGAACGGGCGCCTATTTCTCCAGCTGCGGCCGTTCTCTACCCTGAACGACAAATCATGGAGCTGCCGTGGGACGAGAAAACAGACCTGCAAACAATTCCGGCTGTCAACTATGAATCACACACCAAATATAATGATGTTTGGGAAAAAGAAACAGATATCTGCGCTTTCTGTGCCTATGAACTAGACTATGACGATTCGGAATGCCCGCAATGTAAACGCAAACTTTCTGTTTCTCAATTCCAATATCCAAAATACAGCGCTGATTTAATCGTTTACTTCGTCCTTTTAATTGGTACAGCGCAACTATTCTTTATCCATGCACTGGTTGATTTAATCATCCAGGCCCCTCTTCTAACAGTTGCCTGGGACATTTTTCTTTTTCTGGTTCTGTTTGTTTTGTCCGGGGCAATTGTCTTGCGTCAATTTTGGGCTTACACAACCAGTCTGCTAATTTTGATATTGATTTTCCTTTCTATGGTTTTTGATGTCGCCACCAGCCTTAATGAATCCGGTTTTGAAATACCAACAGACGGCGTCGCCTATTTTGAAGCGGTAGCCGACAGCCCTTTCATAACCCTGATCAGTCCGGTGTTAGAAATGCTCATACCATTCCAGATGATAGCGATTGCTTTGGCCTTGTTATATGGAATTTTCAGAGCTGGGCCGGATTTTGAACGGGTAAAGTTAAGGTTGGTGGCCAGGGTTGAAAAAGGTCTGAAAGATGCCTCTGCTTTTTATGCGGTTGGGAAAGCGTATGCTGAGAAAGAAATGTGGGCCTCGGCCGTTTTGCATTTTCAACGAGCGGCCGCTCACGAACCAAACCGGGCTTTCTACCACCTGGCAGCCGGCAATGCCTTTGACCAATTAGGCTTTAATGAACGCGCGATGGATGCTTATTCCTCAGCCCAACGGCTGGCATCAAATGAAAATTTGAGAGCCGAAATTAATTTAGCCATCGCAAATATATCTAAACAATCCGGTAGTTCAGTTATAGTTTAGAAGCGTGTCGTAATTACCAATTACTGATTACCCGATTAACATGCTAACGTCAGATTAGCCAACGAATAAACCTGTAAATTATCATGGCCTCCGAAGCAAAAGAGACATTAGAAAAAAGAGCCCAAAAAGCTATTATACAACATGCTTTTTTCCGCTGGGAAAGTGGGATTGTCATTGCCTTGACAGTCATGCTGGCCGCTTTTGCGGCCATCCCTAATATTCCAGTACCCTTAGAGTCATGGATATGGTTGTTGGGCGGCGCCATAGCTGAGGCCCTCCTTGTCTACAGCAGTCTTTCTGATGCGGAGCAAAATCGTCAGGTAGTGGCCAACATGCTCAAAGACGAGTTCCATCCGGAGCGTTTGGTAAATGAAAGGCTTCAGGAACAGGTTGAGGAAGCGCTTGATTATCGCAGCCGGATTACGGCCGCTATTCGAGAAAGACGCGAATCTGTCTTGAAAGATAATCTCAGCGCTACCGCCAGCCAGATAGATGAGTGGTTGGAAAGCATTTACAATCTGGCCCAAAGACTTGATCGTTACCAACAAGAAAAAGAAATTCTGGAGCGCGACAAGAAACGGGCCACCGCCAGGCTAGAACAGTTGAATAAAAAACTTCAACACGAACAAGACGAAGCAGTCCGTGATCAGGTTCAAACAACCATGAAGAATTTACAACGGCAGAAAGAGACGATTCTTCAACTCGAAAAGACAATGGACCGCGCCCAGCTTCAATTGGAGACGACTCTTGCTTCACTGGGGACGATTTATTCACAGACCATGTTGGTCGGGGCTAAAGATATTGACAGCGGCCGCGCCAAACGGTTGCGCCAAGAAATATCCGAAGAAGTACAGGAACTTGACAACATTTTATTGGCCATGGACGAGGTTTATGCAAGCAGTGGATGAGAAACCGGCCGTTACGCTTGTCAATTTCACCAGCCTTTGATAAGATAATCGGCTGCAACACACCCATTTTTTATTAAAAAAGTAAGCGTTCAGACTTTTGTTTTTTTGCACCCGAAAGACTTTGGTTGTTAAGATACCGAAAAAACAAAAGTCTTTAGAGAGACTGAACG
>JABAOG010002390.1_pt4 | contig 23481 bp, 27 predicted proteins | sample 7062131 | NCBI WGS metagenome assembly JABAOG01 (sample SAMN14538629, study PRJNA623070) | marine sediment metagenome | biome: marine biome [ENVO:00000428]; feature: marine pelagic biome [ENVO:01000023]; material: deep marine sediment [ENVO:00002113] | place: India: Arabian Sea | collected... | reverse complement strand
AAACGGTTCAGATCGGGTTTGCTATGCAATATATTTAAGCCCTGATGGAATCGCGCGGTTATTTGTAGCCGGTTTCACGTTTTAAAATTAGTTTCTCATGCGGATTAATATCTCGGTATCCCGTGTTTATGGGAGGATATGGAACATCTCCCAACACGAAGACTAAGTGCTGGTTTAATTACAATGAGAGGAACGATGTTGAGAGCGCTGGACGAGTGTAAAGAGTCACTAGGAATATATAAAAACCGGCGGGTATGCCCCGCCGGTTATCTGGCTTAGTTGAGCTTACTTGGTGATCCAAAGTCGCAGATCGCGAATGGCATTTTCGAGCAGCCCCGTTGTATCATCCCGGGTCACTCCTCTTCTGTGGCGATTTGAATAATGGGTAGCGTCAAAGAAGACCGCACAGTTGTGTTGTGTGAGACCGCCATTGGACCTGGTCTCGATCACCAGGTTTTGCGTACCGTTGTAGGCGAATCCGGTAGTTAGCGGGATCTCAATCCAGTCGCCTTGGCTAAGACCGGNNGGCAGGCCAGTTTGTTGATGGTGCCGGTTGTACCCAGTTCAGAGGCAAAATAGAGGTACTGCGTCGATCTTCCTGATGCATTGGTGTTGAATGTATAGGTATCTTCACTTCCGGTGCTTGCTATCCAATCGATAGTGCTGCCGTGGAAGCGCAACTTGGGTTGAATGCCAAGTTTTAGAGGGATAGAGCCTGTCTGTTCCTCAGCTGACACATTGTTGTACATTATGCGGTTACCTGCTGTTGCTTTAACCGAGAGATTGGTTCCATTTAACACATTTGTTGCTTTTACATCGACCAGGAGATTACTGGTTCCGTCATAGTTGAAACTTCCACTCAGTGGCAACCAGAACTCGGTGGCGCCAACTGAAACTTGAATTCGGATGTTATCTGCTGCAATGGTGGGGTTGGTGCCAGTGTTATCTGAGAAGGTAGTGCTGGTGATTTCGGACGTCGCAGGGTCGACGTGAGAGAGGGTAACGGTGTAGTTGGCGGACAGAGGCGCAACCAATGGTGCATTGAGTTTGAAATTTAGTCCGGTAATGGGGCCGTTACCATTAATGTCACTGGCCCGAATAAGGAACTGTGTTCGGCCCGTATCACCCGGCGCAATGCTAAGATTTGCACTTAAGCCGCCGTCTGCCGCGAGAACGTTATTATCGCCGCCAGAGAAAACCACTTTTGCTGAAATACGCTGCAATATGGGATTCCAGATATCGGACGCAGTTAGAGTATAAAGTGTTGCGGGATAGCCAGCATCAAGCTGCATTCGAATGTTGGAACTCCCTGTGCATGCTTCCTCTCGCGACACCATAATGATCAGGTTATCGACACCGTTATAATGAAATGAGGTGTCGAGTGGAATGGAAAAGAAATCACCACCGCTCCCGGCAGGGACTGCGATCGTTGCATTGTCAACTACCGTGGAGAGTGAGCCTTTGCCCTGGATGTTGTTTACAAAAACGGGATCCAACTCTGACACACTGGTATGCACCATTCTGATCGTGGTGCTGGGACAACTGATAGCTGTTGCCAAAGGTGAGTCTAGCTGTAGCTCTAGTGATGAAATGTTACCTGAGGCATAGATGTCNNAGGAACATGGTATTCAGAGTGGGGGACACTCCGAACAAACCGTAGCCATCTCCGCTTCCCTCTATGCTTTTTATGAAGGTGCCGCTTGGGAGTGGGCCGTTAGCTACGGGCATATCACCCCCTCGACTACCGCAAGCGCTGAGCAGGCTAATGGCTAATACAGCGGATACCGGCAAGATTGTCCGGTGCATAAGTTTAGACATTTTCATGGTTAATCCCTTATATGTGCTGGATTGATGGTGATATACGGGAAATGAGTCCGGCTGTATGCGGGAACGGTTCAAGAATATTCAACGAAATGTGTTCGCATACATGTTTATAGCGCCAAAACTTCATGCTTGTTTCCGCCCACACACTTTCACGGAGTGATGTGAATCTCCCTGTACATTATTGAACATGAGTAGTTTGTCTCAGGTAGTGGGATGGGGGTATCCCGTGTTCGGGGGGGCGAAAATTGCTATGTACCGGGGCCGACGTTTAATCCTGAAGTTTTTCCAGAATCAGGAAGGGGTAAGTTATCATCATAAAAAAAAAGCGGGGCGCACCCCGCCGGTTGTTGCTAAAAGGATTACCTTGTGATCCAGAGGCGCAGATCGCGCTGCTGGTCATAGAGGGTGATGGGATCGGCCTCTCGAGCTATTTCACCTGCACGCCGCTGTGGATAAAGCACAGCATCTTCCTGGATACTGCATGAATGCAAAGCCGTTCCCGCATCGGTTTTGGTTTGGATGACCAGATTTTCAATACCGTTATATTCAAAGGGCGTGGTTAACTGGATTTCGATCCAGTCACCCTGAATGAGCCCCTCAGGCAGCAGGTACTCCCCACTGTAGACGACTTGGGGTTGAATCAGATTGAGCGATGGATTCCCAACCAGAGCCGCTTCGCTGGTATGAGACAGAGTTACTTCGAAGTTCGGATAGCTGGCGGCGACTGAACTCAGGGTGGTCATCCGGCAGGCAATTCGGGTGATGCTTCCCGGGCTGCCCAGCTCGGTAGCATGGTAGAGAAATTGTTCGATGGCCCCTGACGCACTGTCGCTAAAGGTCATGCTCTCTGCCCCGCCGGTACCGATAACCCGATCGATGGAGCTGCCGTGGAAACGAATCCGTGGCTCTGCAGTTCCATTCATGAGATTTCCGCTCGTTGCGCTCGAGCTCACAACGTTTCTCACGGTGCGGAAGCTGTTGGTGTCAGCGCTTATAATCTGATATGCACCGGACAGTGCGCTGGCCTGCACATCGATGACCAGATTACTGATGCCGTCATAGGAGAAGCTTTCCGTTATCGGTAACCAGAATTCGGTTGCGCCGGCGGGAACGGTGACAGATAAATTATCGGCCACCACCTTTGCATCTTCGGCAAGGTTCATGGCGAACTGTGTGTGACTGAACGCTGTTTGCTCAGGTGCGTTGTGGGAAAGAATGACCGTGTAGTTTCCGTTCAGCGGCGCAGGCAACGGATCGCGCAGCTTGAAGGCGATGCCGGTTATCGGGCCGCTACCGACGATGTCGCCCGGGAGAAGCAGGAACTGACTTCGGCCCTCGCTTGCAGGGGCGACGGCAACAAACCCCGTACTTAACTGCTCGACTTCGACAGTGTTATCACCACCGCTGAACACCAGTTTCGTTGAAATACGGTTGCTGTTGTTGAATGTGGCGGTAACGGCATCGGCAGCATTGATGTCGTGTATCTCCGCGATAGTGTCCACGCCACTCTGTAACCTGATGTTGGTGGCACCTGTGCACGCGGTGGGTCTGGCGATTTCGAAGGCCAGGTTATCCACCCCGTTGTAATGGAAAGGGGTAGTGAGCGGGATGGTAACGAACTCACCGGCCAGGGCGCTGTCGATGGACAAGGTTGCGTTATCGATGACGGCAATGAATGAGCCTTTACCCTGCGAAGCCCCGATGTTGTCATCGAAGGTGGCATTCAAGCTGGAAACGCCGGTATGACCCATGCGGAGGGTGGTTTCGGGGCAGTCGAAGGCGGCAGGGTTGTCCGCATCCAACTGGAAAGCCAGCGCGGAGATATCACCGGATGCGTTAATTTCGTTCGCGCGCAGCAGGAACATGTAACGCCTTCCCATTCCAGCATCGAATAGTGTGGTGTAGCTGACGCCGCTTCCTTCCAGTGACTTGGTAAATGTACCGGACATCAGCGGGGTTGGGTTTACCGGCGGCGGATTGTTAATATCTTCCTCGGGCGGCAATTGTTCACTGGTGGAACCGCTTCCGCCGCCACAGGCGCCAAGCATGGCGATGATGGCAGATAGGGTTAACAGCTTGATGTTTTGATACGGGAGCATGGTTGTTTTCATTAGTATCTCTCTCTGATTATCCATATATTTATATCGGGATATTTGTCTGATCGAATTGATAAACGGTTCAACTGTATTTCTCGGCACCTATATGTGGTGTAAACAACAGCAATAAAAAAAGTGAATGAAATTGAACCGCCTGGAGGAGTGATATCTCCCCAAATTGATTGGAAGCGATTCTGACGCAGATGGCAGGAGGGGAGTATCCCGTGTTTGCGGAGATTAGTCAGTTTTAGGCGGGATTAGGCCGCGGCGGGCAGCCTGGAGTGTCGCCTCGGCACGGTTGGTGATCTGCAGCTTGCCATAGATCTTTTTGACATGGTCGCCCACGGTGTAGATGCTGATGCCGATTTGAGCGGCGACATCCTTTAGCCGCAACCCTTGTGCGATCATCGTCAAGACCTCCGTTTCTCGAGGGGTAAGGTTATCGCTTTCTGGTGGGAGTACAAAGTGTTGCAACACCCGGCGTGCGATGGCTGGTGAAAGCGGTGGTTGATCGTTCTTGATGCCATGCAGTTGGCTGGCGAGTTGTTCTTTGCTCAGATCCTTGAGCAGGTATCCCTGGGCGCCCTTACGCAGGGCCTCGAAGAGATGCTNNCACAGTGCAGATGATGCCGTAGGTGGCAGGTGATTGTTGCACGAGCTCTTTGAGCAACTCCAGGCCGCTGCCATCGGGCAGATGGATATCGATAAGAGCTATATCGAAGTGCTGCGTTTCAATTGCAGCACGTGCCTGTAGCAGGTTTGCGGCTTCAGCGATTTGCGGCTGCGAAAAGACGGACTGCAGTATTTCGCGAAGCCAATGGCGAGTCTCTGTAATATCCTCGATGATAAGTATGCTATTCGGTTCAATAGGCATTTTTCCAGTCCTTTGCGAGTGCAAAGCGGGTATTGTTGTTTTGTGCCGGGGATTCCGTCAGTGGGCATGGCAAAGATAATTGCACCACGATATGGCACCCACTTTGGTCCTGATTCCAGTGAATCTGTCCACTCAGTTCATGTATTCGCCTGCGCATATTCATCATGCCTATACCCGGGTTCCAACTGGCGGGGTCGTGGCAATCGCCGTTATTATGAATTGCCATATGGAAAATTCCTGATGTGTAACGGAAGTAGAACCGGATATGTGACGGCCGTGCATGGCGAATTGCGTTCGAGACGGCCTCGCGAAGCACCTGGCCAAGATTGGTGCGTTGGGCCGGGTTTAGCGGGATCTCCGGCAGAGCCTCGGTCAGGCTCCATTCAAGTTCGATGTTGCAGGCCTCCAGGCGTTCGATGATTTCGTGATGCCATTCGGCTAATACAGTATTCAACTCTTCGCCCTCGGGGTGGTTGAGACTGTAAATGGTCTCGCGCAGGGCTTGCATCGCGTGCTGCACCATCTCTGCATTATCGCCATCCTGGAGCCGATGACTGAGGGTAAGCAGGCGGGAGCAGACATCATCGTGCAGATCGCGCATGATGCGCTCCCGCTCCTTTCGGCTCGCGGTCTCACGAGCTGTCTGGATATTCACGGCAGGCCAGGCCATTTGCAGCAGGGTCGATATCAGCTCAGTGTCCGCCGGGCTGAACAGCCGTCGACCGTCACTACGGTAAGCCAGTTCTACTCCATCAGCACCGGCAAGGTCTGGAACCCGCAAGGTAAGGCCTTCTTCGGCGATTGTGGGCGCTGTGACAGGATCGCCAAGGGGCTTTATATGCATTGGCCGGAATAGTTTGTGTAACAGTGCATGCCAGTTTGCTGTGAGCGATGCCGTGTTATGCGAAGTAACAACGGCTTCGAGCATGGCTCTGGGTAGCCATTTCATTGGGTCATGGCCGTTCCAGAATAGTTTTTTCCATAACCATTGGCGCAGGGGAAAGTAAACCCAGCCGACAAGGAACAGTGAGAGCGTGATGACGGTTTGAGGGGTAAGGTTCCACAAGTAGGCAATCAATAGATCGAGCCCAAGCACTGCAGCACCACCGAGAAGCCACATCCATGCGGTTAGCCACCATGTACCCAATTCGAATAGCCGGTATCGTGCAACAGCCATAATCAGGCCAAATGAACCCAGTTCACCAATGGCAAAGGCAAGTTCATGGGAAAGAACCGGTGCGGCACCCAGTACCGGAGGTAGAAAATAGAGTCCCGTAACCAGAATGGTGCCCGTCATCAGAGCGAGTGCGAAGCCCTGTAATGCGGCGTAATCGACAGGATTTCTCCGTGAATAATAAAGCTGTATTGCGATGAGCGTTAATGTAAAAGGTAAGGTCAAAACAAGCGGGAGCGCGAAAGGATCGCCAGGTAGTTCAATGGTTTGGGTCAATTCATTGACATAGATAATCGTAACCAGCAACAGGCCGAAACTAATTACTCGCCGCGAACCGAGCGGGCGGGGGTAGATCCAGAATATGGCCATAATCATGTAAAAATAAAGAAGGGCACTCAGACGGTTTATGGCGACGGCGAATTGGAAGATTACGGGATCGATGCTCGGCTGGCGGTAGGCATAGATCATGTTGGACAAGGCAATTCCCATAAAAGCGGTTCCTGCCAAAAGCAGCAAGAGGCTTACTGTGTCCCGCCGTCGGTAACTCCAGACGCCGGCACTGACAATGAAAGGAAAAATACCGGCGGCCAAAATCAACCATTCCGAAGGCATCCCCCCGAGTTTACGGGATTGTCGTGGCAGCGGCACGACTCTACCATCGGCAAAATGGACCATCGTGATATCCCGGTTCGTTACGGCATAGAGTTGCCTCATATGAGTGAACAGCCGGTTAAGCTCCCGGAAACTACCGGTGCGGTCAGGATCGCTGACTAGGCTGAGCGGATACAACAGAACAGGATTATCACCAGATACGGAAAAGGCAAGCACCTTGTCGTCCACTTCCACACCGGCTGCACGGGCGCTTGGATTGACGGCAAGGACTCGCCCGACTTCTTCGGCGGTGGCATCGAGGGTTATGCCAAACCAGGGCGTCTGAATAATTAGCCAAAGACATAATGCGACACAGGTTAGCCCGGCCACTGCTGCGAGCGTGAATGTGAACTGTGGTGAATAGCGAATGGGCATGGTGTTTGTTTAATGTGGTTGTCAGCCATGTCGCACACAGAAATCGTGTGACAGTGCGTCGAATATATTCTGCATAGGTAGAAATACCGGCCAAAGATGGCCGGCAACACCAGGTGAAATACAGTCCGGTTAATCTATCTCATCCGGCTCGAGGCCTTTGTAAGAAGGTGGGCGGTTTGGCAAAACGGGTATGGCCGATTGATGCAAANNGCAAACCCTTGGGTTTGACTTTCAGAACCGGTCCGTAACTGGTATCCGTTTCAGTGTCGTCGCTGTTCTTGTTGCGACGGATAATGTCGCGATTAAGCCCTTCGTTTATGGCTTGAGCTTCTGTTTGTGAATTAACGGGTGAACGGGATTTTTGCTGCGGTGAATCCGCTGCTTGTGCCGGTAGGGATATGCTCAGGGCAAGAGCAATGCCAAGGAACGTGGTTTTCAGGGTGGGGATTGCTTGTGCCGAATTGTACATGATATCTCCTTATAACTCCGCATGATGGGTTTCATGCGGGTGAGTCGTCGTCCTGTTGTAGCTGGTTCAATACGATTTGTGAGTATGGCGTATTCAGGCTGGTTGATTCCTTGCTTGTGTTTCATTGCGTTTACATAAAGTGGTTTACACAAGAAAGAAAATTCCTCCGGTGTCTTTTGTCAGCCTGGATCGAATTATCAGGGAAAAGTGTTACCAGGCCGCATCACGCTTTAATCCGTGATGGATGTCCGTATTACATAGCCAGTTTGACTAGTGGTCAAGAGTANNCGATGGGGGCCGTATTGCTACTGATAATGAAAATGATCATCAAGCAAGGCTTAGGGACGTCGTGATGATTGCCATGTAAGGTGTTGATAATAATGAACAAATATCAAGATTGCCTCGCGTTTGTTTGGGCAGTGTTAATGGGGTTTTCCCAATCTATTCATGCAGAGGAGCTGCTGGATTTGGCCGGGCTTGGCGAGAAAGGTTTTCGCGCCGGCAGTGACCCGATTTTCATCGATATGAATAAGGAGTTGCCCAAACAACTCCGGCCTTTCTTGCACCTGGAAATCGATGCTATCGATGTTACGGAATTCGTTCAGAGTGATGTTGATACTCTTGTTTACAGGCCGGTGGAACCGCTCCAGCCTGGCAAACATGAACTCAGGGTGGTCGCAAATTTGCCTGATGGCAGCATTGAGGAGATAGCTTTCTGGACTGTCGAGGTGCGGGCCTCCAGGAACTTTCGTCTGTCCCGTTTCGGTAGCAAAGGCAGTATTCAGGCGGTAAGCAGGGTTTCCGATGATCTTGAGTCTGCACCGCAACAACATACCCAGGCTCAGGGAACGACAGTTCTGAATGGCGAGCTTGCTGATGGCGGCTGGCATACCGTCGGCGATGCAAACCTTATATACAACTCCCTGTCGGAGCAAAATCTGAGTGGCGATGAACTTGAGTTGATGGATTACCGGATCCGTACCGATTGGTCTCAGGCCGAACTTACACTGGGCCATCAAACCTTGCCCGCAAACAGTCTTGTATTGAATGAATTTACCCGCCGAGGTATTTCGGGTGTGTATCACAGCGAGGATGAAAGGTTGCGGATCGGCGCTTTCGGTATGCGTACCGAAGAAATTGTCGGCCTGGACGATATCACCGGCGTTGCACAACCATTACATCGAACCGCTGGCGCAATGGCCACGGTGTCCCCTTTTTCCAAACATCCGGAGCGGTTGAGTCTTTCCCTGGTTTACCTGGATGGTCAGGGGAGCGGAGAGGGTGTGGCGGAATTCGGCGATGAAGCGTTGAATAGTGGTGGTACGGCGACGGGCCTGATAGCCGAGAGTTACACGGGTGACAGACTCTTGCGAATTCGTGGAGAGATGGCGCGGACGAATTTCGATTTTGATGGCTTCAACACCGGTTATGCCACTGAGAGTGATGAGGCTTATTCTTTGCTGGTCGGTTATGACACATCAAGTAATAGGGATAGTGAGAGCGGCAACAACTGGAACGTTNNAGGTCGGACCCTGGTTTCATAGTCTCGGCAATACCGCGCTGGCTGCGGACAGAAAGACGACACAGTTAATGGCGGGTTATCAGGGGAGCGAACTCGAACTCAAATTTACCGGAGCGAGGAATGAGGATAATGTGGATCAGGAGGCGATGTTGCCGACCACGGCACTGTGTACCCAGACGTTCAAGCTCACCTATACGCCAACGCAGTTTGCAGGCGACGGTCTGTTTTCCAACCCCTCCTTTACGATGGGCTTGAACCGGGGTGAAACGTGGCGGGTGAAAACCCCGTTGGACTTCACCGGAGATGATGTCGATTACCTGAATCAGGAGTCTTACCTCGCGGCAATGTTTCGGGGCGATTACGGTCACTGGAGCTTGAGCCATTCACGGGCCTTCCAGGAAGACCGGGTCGATAGCCAGAACGATGCGGAAACCTCCAGCTCCGGCATCGAGGTCGAGGTGGTGTTGAATCAGTATTTTGGCTTCAACTCGGGTATTCAGTACGTCAACTCTCGCTATAAGAACATCGCTCTGGAGCATGATTCTCTGCTGGCTTCGTTGCGTTTTACTGCCAATTATCCGCGCAACTGGCACAGCAGTCTGGCTTATACGTGGAATCGCGAGGAGTCGTCTGATGGGGCGGCGGATATACGCGTTCAGACTATGGAATTGATGACACAGTGGGCATTCCTGCAGGCGACGGAAAGCCGTGTCGGCGTCAATTTCCTCGCGACCAGCAGCTATCAGAAAAGAGAGGGTGCCGGTGTCGAAGCCGATGAATATCAGGTTTACCTGGGTGTCAGTATTACCTGGGCGAATAACATCTGAGGTGAATGCCATGACGGTAAAGAAAAAAACGATTCAGTTATTGACGCTGTTGTTTCTCTTCAGCCCGGCGGTTTCCAATGCCAGTTTGAACAATGGCAATGTCATCAATCTTTCCCGGACTTCGAACATTCCATATTCACAGCCGGTCTCGATTAATCTTCAGTGGTCGATGGTTCGGATAACCACCTCCGGGGGGGAGCCCGGGTTGACGGTTAGCTCGGCGGCTGGGCGATTGACTGACGCTTCGGGGCGGGTGCTGGGTACGGTGCCCCGGGTGCTGTCCAAATCCAAGGCAATCACTATTGCGGATACACCGTTTACTTTCCGTGAAACCCTGATCGTTCCGCGAGAGGTATTGTACCGGGCGTATCAGCAGAATCTGCAGGAGATCCATTACCAGCGTGATTTTACCGATTGCCCCGGGGTCGAGTGTTCCACACTTGTCCCTGCCCCCTCTGTGATATTCAGGCTTAGCGGCTCCATGGATGGGGCTTTCAGCATTAACCGACTGCAGTTGCGTTTCGAGGACGGAAGCAGCGGGGCAATTATCCGGCAAGGGCAGGCACTACGTGCGGAAGCGCGGCTGGAGGCTACTGCAACAGGTGTCCTTAAAGGGATATGGGAGTTAGCCACGGCGGCAACTTCCGGCGGTGTTCCTGTTTTCACGCCGCTGCAAATGGTCAACCGGCAGGTCAGCAGTGCCCTGACGGTGAGAATCGCCAGCCCTGAACTGCCTGCCACTCAGCCCGGCAATTATCTGATTCGGTTCAGACTCATCGAGCCCGCCACGAGCCAGGCGATACCAACCCTGCAGTATGCGGTCACCGCCGTACGCCTGGATGAACTTCCCGGATTTGGCTTGAGTGAACCACCGTCCGGGACCACGGTTGGCAATAACACCCGGTTCCGTTGGCAGCCGGTGTCCGGGGCGAACAGCTACAAGCTGGAGGTGGTCGCAGAGCGGCCTGAAGACACTGGGCAGCCGGTTGTGGTCGTGTCTGGTATCCTGGTGAAGGGGGCCGATACCAGGATTAGTTTGACCCCGTCCCTGCTCAGGAAGCTGCAGCCTGGAAAAACCTATTGGTGGCATGTGCTTGCCCTGGCTCAGGACGGGCAGGCTATCGCAGCCAGCGAATGGCGTGTGATACAGGTGGCCCGATGAGCGGCAGGGAAATACAGGGAGGGTTTGTTCTGGAAAATAGCGATCTGAATTTGTTGCGGCAAATCGCCTCTGGTAATGAGGAGGCGATGAAGCATTTCTTCGAACGTCATCAGCGATCTGTCTATACGTACGCATTGCGACGCCTCGACAACAGTGCGGATGCCGCCGATGTCCTGAATGATGTCATGCTGCAAGTGTGGCGGGGCGCCGGGCGTTTTGCAGGCAACGCCAAGGTAACCACCTGGCTGATTGGTATAGCCAACCACAAGGTGATCGATCATTACAGACAGCGCGGCCGCGCTCACTTCGAGGAGCTGGATGACAGGCTTGATGATGAAAATGACGATCTCGTGGAAACAGGCGTGGCAATGTTGCAGAATGCCTCTCTTATCAAGCACTGTATGGAAAAGCTCTCTGATGTGCACCGTACCGTGGTTCACCTGGCTTTCTATGAGGATATGCCCTATCCCGAAATAGCCGAGCTGCTCGGCTGTCCGGCAGGTACCGTCAAGACCCGGATGATGCATGCCAAGAAGAATCTCAAACGTTGTCTCCGCGCATTCCAGAGTGGCTGATTTGTGTGAACTGTTATGTGTTCCTGCACGACTCTAGCTACAGGTACCAACAGGAATGAGTGACATGACCAAAGTCCAACAACACCCGGAAGAACTGTTGCCGTGGTATGTCAATGGCAGTTTGCCGGAAAACGAGATGCGACAGGTCGAAGCGCACCTGGCGCAGTGCCCGGTGTGCGAGCGCGAAGCGGCACTGCTGAGCGCCATGCGCGAACAGGCAAAAGAGAATGTTGAGGATATCCCGGCTGAATTCGCCTGGCAGCGTTTGCGCCGTGACATGCATTGTAACCATGGCCGTTCCGGGGTGAAGCGAAGTTGGTGGGTACCTTCGTTGGCGGCCGCCGCCGTGCTGACCATCGCGATTCAGACTGTCGTGCTCTACAACGTGACGGAGCGTGGCGACGGTTACGGTCTGGCGGGAGATCGCATGCAGGGTGAGATTATCCAGGTGAAATTCAACCCCGAGGTGACCGAGAAGGAGCTACGCAGAGTGTTGCAGGCGGCTGGTGCAGAGATAGTGACCGGTCCGAGCGCCATGGACGTGTACCGGATCCGCCTCGTGAAAGCGGATGGCTCACTACAGGAGCGTATCATCGATCTCCGCTCCCGCCATGATGTGTTCGATTATGTGCAACCGGAGTAGTCTACGTGTTGTTGCCGGATGGCTGCTGTTGTCATGTCTGATCCAGGGCGCCGCACAAGCCGTCGAAGCCCCATCCAGGATGGCTATTGCCCCGCAGCCGCAATTGACTCTGCTAAACAGCGACACTTGTCTTCTCGCCGGTCAACGTATAAGGCTGTCAGGGAGCGGTNNGCGTGGCTTCCTTCCGATTTTGTAACCGCCGAGGGTGCGAATGGTGTAATCGGTTTGCGCGACAGACGCACTGGCGCCATGGCGGGAAATCATCTGATAGTGCAATTCTGTGCGACGTCGTCTGAATCCAACCTCCGGGTCAGGACGGAAAGAACAGCTGCTTTGCCCGAATCCGAGTCCCGAATGGAGATGGAAGGAACGCTCGCGCCGCGTCTCGCCCGGTCCGTTAAGCCGATGGCCGCAGGTCATCTGTCTGTGCCGGCAGGAGTTGTTTCCCCGGGAGCGCAGGAGCAGAGCGGAGACTATGAACCGCATGAACTGCTTGTCTACAGCTCCAGTCTCGACGAGGCCGAGAAGTTGGCGCAACGGATCAGTGCGTATGGCTACCGCCTCAAACGCCGCAGGGTGCTGAAGCATCTGGGGTATGTCCTCAATGTCATTCGTTTGCCGAAGGAGGTCACGCTTTTCGAGGCGATGAACCAGCTCGGACAGACTGGTCCCGGTCAGATATTCGATGCCAATCATCGATATCGACTGATGTCGGTGGAGTCAGCCGGGAGCGGGTTGGCGCACAGGCAGATTAGATGGGGACAGAACGGTGCGGGATGCGGTGACGGGGTGCGTATCGGCCTGATTGATACCGGGGTGGATTCCAGTATTGGCGGCTTTCTCGCCAAGAGGATTGTCACCCGTTCGTTTTTGCCGCTGGGTATGACAGAGGCGGATACGCGACACGGCACTGCCATAGCCTCACTGTTGGTTTCTCAGCCCGGAAACAGTGTGGAGGGGCTGCTGCCCGGCGCCCGGCTTTTTGCTGCCGGAGTTTTCCGCCGCAAGGGAGAGCGGGATGCGGATACTACTACTGAACTCATTATTGCTGCGCTCGACTGGTTACGAGGGGAGAGGGTCTCCGTGGTAAATCTGAGCCTGGCCGGAAGCGAAAACAGGCTGCTGCGACACACCATCGCTGATTTGGGTGGAGATAAAATGCTTCTTGCCGCTGCCGCCGGCAACAGTGGCGGTGGGGCCGCCCCCGCTTATCCTGCGGCGTTGCCTGAGGTGGTGGCGGTGACGGCGGTCGATATTAATGGCCGGATCTACACCAATGCCAACCAGGGTGATTACATCGATATTGCCGCACCCGGTGTGGATGTCTGGGCAGCACGGTCNNTCTTTCGCCGTTCCTTTTGTCAGCGCCTCGATGGCATTGCTGCGCGCAAGGGATCCTGACGCAGGCCTGAAATCTGTTCTTTCGTTGTTGGCGGATTCTGCAAGGGACCTGGGGGTAGAGGGGCGTGATCCGGTTTTCGGTTACGGTTTGTTACAGATGGAGGGTAATTGTGTGACTCCAGCTAACCCAGGAACATCAGGCTGAAGCGGGTTTCGTGGGCCATGCCCGCAAAACCCGACCGGTTGGTATCCTTTGCTCGTACTACTTCTGTATCGCTGGAAGCAACAGCCCGGTTTCTTGCTCTGATGAATTGATTTTGGCGTCAGGACGGCGACTGGGCTTGGGTACGGCTCGGTTGGGTTGAGTTGCCGTATCTGATTCGGCTATCCCGCGTTTCAGTGTAATATCGGCCTCGCCAGCTTCAATGCCAGACGCGCCCAGAACAATAATCAGACTCAGTGCCAGAAACACAGGGTTGAGTAACAACTTGTTGATTTTCCAGCTCATATCGGTGTCCTTTCTCGTTGGTTTTCAATTCACTCAAGCGGTATGTCGTAGCCGACAGCAAAACGGTTCATCCTGACCTGACAATTTCTGCGGGGTGAGTGGAGAAGCGGCAGGACTGTCGCTGAGGATGACGGGAGAGGGAAAGGGGCTGATTTCCGGTTAGTTCACAATTTTCCAGCTGCCGTCAGCCTGGCGGCAGGCGGTGCCGTAGACCTGTTCCCGTTGACCGCCGATAAGTGCCTCCATGGTGTATTCCCGGCAGGGCCCTTGGGCCGTTTCGTAGGTGTTCGTGGGGGTGAACTGATACTGCACCCCGGTGTCGGGATTTCGCCAGGTGGAAGAGACGCCGGTGCGTACCGTTTCCAGGGTTGAACCGGCACGAAGCCTGTCGGTTTCGTCCATGTAGGCGCCAATGGAACCGCCGATCGAGGCCCCGATCAGGGTGCCCGCGATGATGGCTACCGGCCTGAGATGGTGGTCACCGGTCTGTGCGCCAAGCAATCCGCCGAGCAGTCCGCCGATGACCATGCCCGATTCCTCACGGGGACCCTGGGTGGCGCAACCAGCCAGGACCAGGCAACACGTTGCGGCTATCACGGTCAGGAATTTTCGTTTCATCTCGATTCTCCCAAGAATGCCCTTTGGGCTCTTCTGCCCAACCCTTCAGGTCATATTGGCCTGAAGGAGACGTGAACGATTGCGTGTTCATGGGAAGAGTAGTTGTTTTCCGCTGGCCTGCACGTATGACACATGTGAGGGTGTCTCTTAAGGGTAGCATTCGTGTCAACCAAACGGGAGGGGACTGCGTTAAACCCGGTGCAAGTGATAGTTTTTTCATAACAGGAGTAGATACGATGAGTAAATCCGTTATTGCACTGCTCGTGGCCGGTGGTCTTTTCGCCGCTTCTTCCGCCTATGCCGACCACAACAGCATCTGGGGCGCGGGTTCGGCCAACATGCCGAACGATATTCACAACAGCGCCATCGAGGATGATCAGGACGTCTTTTTGGATTTGGTCCAATATGGTGATGGTGCCGACTCTGTCAACCGCTATGACGATAGCACCACTGACATGGGGAGCAACGCTGCCAGCCTGGATACCGACACTTCGACCATGGGGTCTTCCAGCCGCCTGAGCGTCAGCAGCGGCTCGCTGGCTTCCCGCTCGGTAACCATGAGCCGGGGTGGTTCGCGCCGTTAACGGTCGCTTTTCACAGCGAGGACAAAAAAGGCCGTCAATTTGATGGCCTTTTTTAATGGTAAAACCAACCTGCGATTCAAGGGTAATGCGAGGCCTGCTATTGCCAACGGTATTGAGGGGGCAGGGGGGACGCCACCTTCACCGGAGGGTGTGAACTGTATGGTTGACCTTGCGGCAGTTCACCGTAACGTGCCATTTTCGCGCCATAGGCCGGATCATCGTGATTATTTCCTGACAGATGCAGGAAGACCCCGAGTGCGGCAAGCAGCAGGGCAGCACTGGTGATGATCGCCACCGGATAGTAGAGGTTACCGGCAAGGTCCAACTGACTGTATTTGATCACCATCAACAGACCCTCGAGCACCAGCGCAATGCAGACGATGCTGACAAATCTCGGCAAAGTGCGTCGCAGCACGACCACGATGTGGTGATCTTCGTTCTTGCCTGCATACTCTTTGTTGACCACCAGCCCCAGTTCGAAAATGGCCAGGCCGACGATCGCCATGTTGATCGCCTTGAGAATCGCTTCAGTAAAGGACAGTTCACCATTGAGCCCCTTGAACATGGCATCGCCACTCAATAATGTCAGACTCAGTGCCAGAAGAAAAAAGATTGTGGAGAAGCCGATGGCCATGAACTGCCTGAAGGCGGTTACGCTTGCTATGGTGTGCATAGTGTTTACTCCTCGCTACCCATATTGATTTCTTCTCCTGGTTTGGAGAAGGTTTGGTTGCCCGGGTTCCGCCGTGTACATCAGGATGCGAACCGCATCTCACTTGGGCTGAGTGCTACAGGTAATTATTATTCGCTGATGGTTAATCGGGTGCTCAGGTTGGGCGGTTGCTCCAGCGTATTGTGAAGTGTGCACTTGCTCGCGGCCCGTTCCGCAACTTCCCGCCGTGCGGAGGGTAGCTCGGGCCATTGGACCTCCATATCGAACTGGCCGATGCGATACGGATGTTCGACATAGTCCCAACGCATTCGCATGGACATCTTGTCGGTCGGGGTATCGTGTTGTTCGGCGTAGCCGGCGAGCACGGAGTAGGTGCAGAGCCCCATCGCGGTGGCAAACATCTGCAAGGCACTGTAATGGGCGTCCGGGTCTTGTTGCTCGATGTTGAGACCCGGTTCGCCGAATTGAGTGAGCTCAAGATCCTCGCTGTGGCGCATAATCACGTTCATCGCAGGTCTCCTCTTCAGGTCTGAAACGATTAGGGGACGATTTCCCAGCTGCCGTCGGGGTTCATGCAGGCAGTGCCCCAGGCCTGCTCGGTTTTACCGCCAATGGTCACTGTTTGCTGAAATTCACGGCATGGTCGTCCTATGCTGCTGGTGCCTCGGCGTATGGGCGTGACAGAGCCAAAGGCGTTGTCATCCTCCCACATGATGACCTCGCCGACATTGGCTGTGGTGGCCCTCACCTGCGCTGCCTCGTGCAGCCGCTGCTGCTCTTCGTTGAGGTTGTCCAGAAGTTTCAGGGTGATTGCTGTAAAGGCGAGCCATTTAAAGGCGTCATCATCATTGTAGTAGTAACCATATCCGCGATAGGGCTTGCCGTGAGGACGGATGACGCGGGTGCCCCAGACATAGCGTTCGCGTGGCACAATGACCGTGACGTGTTCACGATAATGGGGCGAGGAGGGACGGCGCCACTGCGGTTTTCTGATGATGATGACACGTTCTCTCTTTCTTGCCTGATGCCGCTGNNGTTCAATATTCCATCTATCTGCGCCCAGGCAAGGCGAGAGCAGGAGTGCAAGCAGCAGTGTCACGGTGATGTTTCTCATGGTGCGCCCTCCGGTTGCAGGCGGTGCTCCGCTTCCAAAGTATAGATTGGACTTCTCTGATGGAAAGGTGTCCCGTTGATGCGTCCCGCACAGAGAGAAGGTGCATGTCGTGAGCACTGCAAGCGTAGTTTTCTATGACAGGCGCAGTGCAAACTCAGTGTTGCAGTTCGGCCTCAAGACTTATTGATACCCCGGTTAGCGCACGGGATACGGGACATCCGGCTTTGGCCTGGTCGGCCAGCTCCTTAAAGCGGGCATCGTCGATGCCCGGTACTCGGGCTTTTGTACTTAGATGGATTGTGGTGATGCTGAAGCCGTCTCCGGATTTTTCAACGCTAACCGCCGCTTCGGTTTCTATTCGTTGAGGTTGAAAGCCGGACTCTTCCAGTAATCCTGCAAAAGCCATGGAGAAGCAACCTGAGTGGGCGGCGCCGATCAACTCCTCCGGGTTGGTGCCTTTCTCGTCTCCGAAGCGGGTGCCAAACGAATAGACTCCCTGGTAAGAGCCGCTTTCCACGGCCATTTCCCCATGTCCTTGCTTCAGAGTCCCGTTCCAGACGGCGTGTGCTTTGCGAGTTGGCATGGGTGGTTTTCCTGCGGTCAGTTTGTTGTGGTTGCATTAGTCTAGTCCAGCATCGTGAAGTGATTGTAAAAAACAGGTCAGTTTGGCCATGGACGGCACAGCTCGGGAAGCCCGATCTGTTTTATCACCTGGGCGGGGTTTTGTATGGCGGTGTTACCAGTAGGCATTTNNGCTGGGGCACAGGGATGAGGTCGCCAATGCGAATTAAGGGAGCTAGTGGACTTGTCGCCGGATCAGGCGCGCAAGGAATGGTTTTTTTGCCGGTGATGAGGGGCGCGATGGCTGATTTCAGGAAACTGGTCGCTCGATACGCTAAAGCGGAGCGTGCTTCGGAGACGGAGGCTGTCTCCGGAGGGAACCGTGACGGCAGGCGGTGGCTGGCATCTTTTGTAGTCCTGATTGTGTGCGCTGTGGTGTTGTGGTTTGGTGTCGAGACCGTCGGGCGTCTTGCAAGGGTGGAGCAGCAAATGGCGGAGCTGTCGCAAAGACTGACTCACATGGCCAATGCCCGGGCGAGTGATGAGTCGTTGCGCGCTGAAGTCGCTGAGCTTGGGGCGCGTGTCAACGACCTTGCGGTCATTATCGAGGGACCGTTCAGTCACTTGCGCCAGAGCAATGAAGAATCGTTGGTGGCGCTGACGGATCGCCTGAGGCAATTGGAAAAGAAAGTGGCGGGAATTGCCGGAGCGGAATCGTCGGTGGTGACGGCAAGCGGTGGCCGTAAGTCCCAGGCAAAAGCCGAACAGGGCGGCTGGGTGATTAACCTTATTTCGCTGAGTAGTGAAAAGGTTGCTCGCGAGCAGCTGTCACGACTGCGCAAGGCCGGCGTGCGCGTGGAACTTCAACATGCCCAGCAAGACGGCAAAAGCTGGTATCGGCTGCGGGTGGTGCCTGGCTTCAACAGCTACGAAGGGGCCAGGGCTTATATCGATACGGTTGAGAAGCAGGCGGGGGTGAAAAACGCCTGGGTGGCAAAGGAGTAACCGTCGGGCAGCATGATATCTGCTGCCTGTTTGCAGAAGATCTCCGTCCTGTCGGTGACTCAATCGACCCAGTTGATGGTGCAGTCTAGTTGACGCCACACCCGGTGCATGCCGCTTAAGCCTTCGTTCAGCATGATGTGCAACGGAATACCCTTCAGGGCTTTGTTGCGATTTTTGAGCCAGAAGCCTGGCATATTGCGATTGAGCGGGAAGACCACGTGCAGGGACTCCTGGATCCCCAGTACGTGTTCGGCATGGCTCAGGACGTTCTTGTCGTCGGGAAACGGAGTGGTGCCGTTGCGGTAGCGACTCAGCTCGCGGGGCTTGGTTTTTTCCGGGAACCCCAACATGGTTACCTGATCCTCGGGGGCGATATGCCACTCATCAAGGATGCTCATCACCAGCATGGCAAGATTGGTGCGTTCGATATCGTTCAGTTGTGCAGTCAAGGGTGAACCCCTGGTCGTTTGGCACCGCGGTAGCGGCGATTGGAAGAATGCAATGCGTGTTACGCATTATCCATGGGCTACAGTATGGGGTCAAAAATGGAAAAAAAAATGTTTCATTTTGTATGGGTAATTTGATGATGACGCAGATACTCACCGATCTGGATACGGTGCGGGACTTTGTGCGGGGTCAGCCGGCGGTCGCACTCTATTTTGCCGGAGAGGGGTGCAATGTCTGCACGGCGTTGTTTCCCAAGGTCGAGGCGTTGTTGCGGCAGGAGTTTCCTCGCATCGGGCTGGGTCGCGTGGAGTGCGGGGCTCATGCGGATATCTGTGCGCAACACCGTATCTTCAGTGTTCCGACACTGCTACTGTTTTTCGATGGCCACGAATCCCAACGGTTTGTGCGTAATATCGGTATCGGAGAGTTGAGACAAACGCTGCAGCGTCCCTATTCTCTGTTGTTCGATGAGTAGTTTTCCCTGCTGAGTGTGCAGGATTGCAGAGGGTCGGTCATTTGCAGTATCGGGCATTCGTATTTAGTCTTTAATAAGGTCTTGTTCACGGTGCAAGGAGGTCGAGCATGCTATGGCTGGCCATCCTTCTGTTGGCCTTGTTGCTGGTGCTGGCGTTTATGAAATTTCAGTCATTGCGCCGGGACAGACATCGGCAAGAAGACCTGGGACTCCCCCTTCACGAGGTGCTTCCCGACTGGGTGGCGGTTCGTCCCAGAATGCTGCTCTATTTCTATAGCGAGCACTGCTCAGCGTGTCGTGTCGTAACCCCACTGGTCGAGTCGCTCCATCAGCAGGATGACGGGGTGGTCAAGCTGGATGTTCGTCGTCATCTGATGACGGCACGCCATTTTGGGATCAATTCTACTCCGGCGCTGGTACTGCTGGAGCAGGGATGCATTGCCGGTGTGCATGTCGGAACCATCAGTCAGGACTCTTTGCAGCAATTCTATGACGGAGTGAATGTACAGTAATTCTTGACAGGTGCGCCCCGCCATTCGATGATAGAACCATGTTGATGTTAGCTTCCGATTTCCGTCGTATTCCAGTGATGCCGGTCGCCGTATGGCGAGTCGCGGTTGGTGTGCGGGCGTGTGGAGTGAGACAGAGACGGTAAATTAGCAACAGCATCCTTTTTTATTCCACAGGCCGCAGACCGGAAAAGTCTGCGGCCTTTTTGTTTTTTCAGGAGGAAAAAATGTCTATCCCGGTTGCCTATCTGGGGGTCGTTCTGATCTGGGCCACTACACCATTGGCGATCAAGTGGAGTGCTGAGGAGGGGGGCTTTCTCCTCGGGGTGACAGCGCGAATGACGATCGGTTATGCCGTCTGTATGGCGCTGTTGTGGCTGCTGCGAATAGAGTTCCCCTGGCATCGACAGGCGCGCAGCGCCTATCTTGCGGCCGGGCTCGGGATGTTTGGCGCCATGCTCAGTGTTTACTGGGGCGCGCAATATATCCCTTCCGGGCTGGTGTCGGTGCTGTTTGGACTATCACCAATTCTGATCGGAATCTTCGCCACCTACTGGCTGGGCGAAAATCACTTTAGCGCCGGCAAGCTGTTGGGTATAGCGTTGGCCATTGGCGGATTGATGATCATATTCATGCCCGCCGGCAATTTGATGCATATCGCACCACAGGGTGTCCTGGCGGTCCTGATGGCGGTGACATTGCAGTCTCTTAGTGCGGTCTGGGTCAAGCGTATCGGTGGTGAGATGCACCCGATGAGCATCAACTGCGGTGCGTTGAGTATTGCCGTGCCGCTGTATCTGTTGGTCTGGCTGGTATTCGACGGGCGACTGCCGCAGGTGATCAGCGAGCGGGCTTTGGGCTCCGTGCTTTATCTCGCCTTGTTTGGGACGGTGCTTGGTTTCAATCTCTACTTTTATGTATTGAAGCGCGTTTCGGCCGCGGCGCTCAGTCTGGTGACCCTGATCACGCCGGTGTTGGCGCTAATGATTGGTAACGGACTCAACGGCGAAACGATCACGCCCCGGGTGTGGCTTGGGGCGGGAGCGATTCTGTTGGGGTTAATAAGCTTCCAGTGGAGCGGGATGCTGCTGCGGAGATTACGCCGGTCGGTGGTGCACTGACAAACGACTAGAACGACAAGCTGTCGAGCCAGTCGGTGATTACTTCGATGAGGGTGCTGTTGTAGCCATTGAAGTAGTGTTCGGCACCATCGATTTTCCGCTGGGCAGATTGCGGATTGCCGCCCTGTTCCATCATCGCCCGGCGTTCCGGGGCCATGCGCACAACCGCCGGATAGTCCTTACTGCCATAGATATCGAGCACCGGTACCTTCATCTGGCCCAGCGGGAAAGTGGTGATCATCGGCTGTTTGTAGTCGGTGGCCCCCATGCCGATGCCAATATAGGCAGCGATGGCGCTGTCACCTTTCTCATCGATCCAGCTCATTGCCATGTGCGCACCGCAGCTGTGGGCGATGAGTACGATTCTTTCGAACCCTTGTTCCTTGAGGTAGGCGATAGCCGCTTCGATGCGGGGGTAGGATTCGGGGAACAGTGGTACGTAATCGAAATACTTGGCCTCTTTCTCCAGGACCGGCAACTGGATGGAAAGGGTGTCCCAACCCTGCTGCGGCAAAGCGGTGCGTAGCGGCTGGACGATGGTCCCCCAGTTGGGGTGCAAACCCCGCCCGTGCAGGAACAGGGCGGCTCCCTTGACCTTTTCGACCTCGCTTGGCATGTGGATGGCAAGGAATTCGTGTCCATCTCCTTCCAGCATCATCGGTTCCCCATCGAAAATGGCATCGACTATCTGGTCATGGATTCGTTGTTCCCGGGCAAGATCGGAACCGGCAATGCTCCACTCTGTACCCAGCATAAAGGACAACGTCAGCAAGAGTGACAGGTACGGTTTCATTTCGACTCCTCATCCAGGGTAATTATTTGGGTAACTCTACCCGACACGTGCCGCTACGAAAAGCCAGAACACGCGCTTGGGTGAGCCTGTTGCTAACACAAAAAGGGGCCTTTCGGCCCCTTTAGTGTTACGCGGAGTTGCTTAATTAATCGGTTGGGTGATGGTGAAAGCGCCGCGAATCTGGCCGGGCTTGTAACCGCGCGCCTTGTCGTTCGGGTAGAGCCCATCAAGCTTGGCGGCAAGCTTGGCATCGATATTTTCGCCATGGCACTTGAGGCAGGGCGCTTTGTTCAGCGGCGGCATGCCGATAGCCTTCATAAAGCGGAAGACTTGGGTTCCGTTCTGCTCGACCACCTCAAAGTGGGCCATCTTTGCCGGATTCTCTCCGGCAGCAGCGCGCTCCTCGAACTTTTTCAGCACCATGGTTTCCCACTCATCCGGAGCGTTGTTCGGATTACGCAGCTTGAGACTGGTGCGGCCAACCTCCCAGCCGTGTTTTTCGGACTGGGCTTTGGCGATGGATGGGGCGACCTTGTTGCAGACCTCGATGGCCTTGATTGGTCCTCCGGCTTTCATGGCCTTGACCAGTTCGCCCTTGAGTTCACCCATGAACTCCTTGACCACTGTCTTGCTGGCGGCAGCGCGTTTCTGCATATCGTTCTGCTCGGCCATGACCATGGAGACAGGTGTGGCACACAGCAGTGTAATGGCAATGATTTTCTTCATTATGTATCCCTCCGGTTACAGTGGATTGGTGATAAATCCCCCTCTCTCGGTGCATGTTATATATGCTAGCTCGGGAGAGTACAAGCCCTTGGCTAGCATGATCTCGACTGGCGTGCTGGCACCGTGCCGGCGCCGGTATTGGCTACGGTGGACTCAAATAAACTCCGCTCAACAGCGACGGCAGTGACCGCAATTGGCTCAGGGCGGCTAGCAACCAGGAAGAGATGCGCCCTTGCAGGTGTGACCGGGTGGGTATATTCACGGACAGCTTCCGGCTATTATTGGCGGATCTTGTGAGAATCATTGGCTTAATAAATGCAAAACAAAGAGGGCGTACTATGAAATTTCGGGCGGTAGGCGTGTTTCTGCTTGGGCTGGTATCCACCGCAGCCTCGGCAGATAATCTTGATATCAATCTGCGCGATGAGGCGATTCGCGCCATCTACACCATGGAAATGAAAGATCGTGGTAAGGGCGGTGCGAGCTCTGAGTTCGGCCTGCTTTACAGCGAGGACAAGAAGAAGCTCGACGATACGCTGTATCATCTTGGCCTGCATGTTTCCGGTGAAAACTGGAGCCAGTCCGGAACCTTTGTGATCAGTCTCGGTGGCCGCCTCTATTATGCCGGTACGGAAACTATGGACCTGGCGGCCTTGGGCTTTGGCGGACAGCTGCGCTTCTCTCCGGTGCACCGTGTCGGAATTGGCGCCCACCTTTACTACGCCCCGAACATTACTTCGTTTATGGACGCCAAGCGTTTTCGTGAGAGCGGAATTCGGGTGGACTACCAGCTTCTCCCGCAGGCGTTTGTCTA